>Ga0268289_100024_pt1 | contig 151093 bp, 148 predicted proteins | sample MetspNORM_FD_191340 | JGI IMG/M metagenome (GOLD analysis project Ga0268289, IMG submission 191340) | Soil microbial communities from San-Diego area, Southern California, United States - Methylocaldum sp. NOR-M | ecosystem: Environmental > Terrestrial > Soil > Desert | place: USA: California... | reverse complement strand
CGCGCGTTCGCGAGGCGATCGCCAACCGCGATGTCGCCCAGGACCAGTACGAGCAGCAGAAGCGCGCGATCGACCGCAACACCCGCAACTCCTACCAGACCCTGGTGGCCGGCATCAGCGAGATCGAGGCGCGGCGGCTGGCGGTGGTGTCGGCCAAGGCGGCCTACGACGCCTCGCAGGTCGGGCTGGAGGTCGGCACCCGCACCGTGCTCGACGTGCTGATCAACCAGCAGAACCTGTTCAACGCGCGCCAGGCCTACGCGATCGCCAAGTACAACTACCTGCAGAATCGGCTGCTGCTCGAGCAGTCCGCCGGCTCGCTCGACGTGAGCGACGTGCAGGACGTCAACCGCCTGTTGACGGTGGATGCCGACGCCCAGCTGCAGGGCGACGAAACACCCGCGCCCACGCAGCAGTAGCGGCGCGGCATCGCGCGATCCGACGGCCCGGGCGATCCCGGGCCGTTTTCGTTTCCGCGGGACCCGCTCAGCCGGCCGGCGGCCGCGGCAGGTCGGCGCCGACCAGCGCCAGCGTGCGCGCCAGCGCGCCGCGCCCCTGCTCCACCAGCGCCGAGCCGGCGGCGGCCATGGCGGCGCGGCGCTCATCGTCGGCCAGCAGCGCCGCGATCGCGTCGCCGACCGCCTGCGCGTCCTCGCCGACCACCATCGCGTCGACCGCGCGCATCTGCCGCGCGATGTCGGCGAAGTTGTGCAGGTACGGCCCGGTCACCACCACGGTGCCAACCGCGGCCGGCTCGAGCATGTTGTGGCCGCCGACGTCCTGCAGGCTGCCGCCGACGAAGGCGACATCGGCGCAGGCGTAGAAATCCATCAGCTCGCCGAGGGTATCGACGACGAACACCGCGTCGTCGCGGTCCGGCCACTGCGTGAGCCGGCGCGTGGCCACCCGCCAGCCGGCGTCGACGGCCGCCTGCGCGACCGGGCGGAAGCGCTCGGGATGGCGCGGCGCCCACAGCAGCAGCAGGTCCGGCCAGCGTTCGCGCAGGCGGCGGTGGATCGCGACCACGGCCTCCTCCTCGTCGGGATGGGTGCTGGCGGCGATCCACGCCGGGCGCGCCCCTGCGTGGCCGCGGAAGGTCGCGGCCGAGGCCTGCCAGCGCGGATCGATCGCGATGTCGAACTTGAGGTTGCCGGTGACCACCACCGCGTCGCGGTCCGCGCCCAGCCGCACGAAGCGCTCGCGGTCGCGGCGCGACTGCGCGGCCACCTTGCGCAGCGTGCGCAGCGCGCGCCCGACCAGCGGGCGCAGGACGCGGTAGCCGCGCAGCGAGCGCTCCGACAGCCGCGCGTTGACGACGTACGCGGGCACGCCCTGGTCGCGGCAGCCGAACAGCAGGTTCGGCCACAGCTCGGTCTCGACGATCAGCCCCAGGCTGGGCCGGAAATGCGCCAGGAAGCGGCGCACCGCGCCGGGCAGGTCGTAGGGCAGGTAGACGTGCTCGACGCGCTCGCCCCACAGCGCGCGCACGCGCGCCGAGCCGGTCGGGGTGATGGTGGTCACCAGCAGGCGCAGGTCCGGGCGCTGGCGCAGCAGGGCGTTGACCAGCGGCGCCGCGGCGCCGACCTCGCCGACCGAGACCGCGTGCACCCACACGGTCGCGCCGGGCGGCGGCGAGCGGTAGTTGCCGTAGCGCTCGTTCCAGCGCTGGAAATATTCGGCCTGGCGGAAGCCGCGCCAGATCAGGTGGTAGACCGTGACCGGCACCAGCAGGTACAGCGCGACCGAGTACAGCGCGCGCAGCAGGTGCTCGATGGGGTCGTTCCGCATCGGGGAAGGATAGCGGAGAGCGGGATGGGGACCGTGGCGCGGGCGTCGCCCGGAACGCCGGCGCGAAGCCGGATATCCTTCGACGCTGTCCCCCGGAACGACACCATGCCCGCACCACCCGACCTCGGTCCACCGCCGCTCGGGCCGCGCCACTGGCCGACCTGGCTCGGGATCGGCGCGATGGCGGCGCTCGCGCGGCTGCCGTGGTCGTGGCAGCGCGCGCTGGGCGCGCCGCTGGGCGCGCTGCTGCGCACGCTGCTGCGCGGGCGCCGCGTCATCGCGCGGCGCAACCTCGAGCTGTGCTTCCCGGAGCTCGACGCCCGCGCGCGCGAAGCGCTGCTGCGCGAGCACTTCCGGGCGCTGGCGGTCGGCGTGTTCGAGTTCGCGCGCGCCTGGTGGGGCTCGATCGACCCGCTGCGCCGCGGCCTGGTGGTCGAGGGCCTGGAGCACGTCGAGGCCGCGCGCGCCGGTGGCCGCGGCGTCATCGTCGTGTCCGGCCATTTCACGACGCTGGAGGTCTGCGGCCGCCTGATGTGCGACCACGTCCCGCTCGCCGGCATGTATCGCCCGCACGCGCAGCCGGCGATGGAATGGGCTGTGCGCCGCGGCCGCGCGCGCTACGCCTCGGCGATGTTCCCCAAGCAGGACGTGCGCGGCGCGGTCAAGCACCTCAAGCGCGGCGGCCTGCTGTGGTACGCGCCGGACCAGGATCCCAGCCGCGGCGACAGCGTGTTCGTGCCGTTCTTCGACCAGCCCGCGCACAGCCTGACCTCGACCCACCAGCTCGCGCGGATGTCCGGCGCCGCGGTGCTGCTCTACCAGCACGCGCGCCGCGCCGACGGCGGCTACACGCTCCGGCTGTGGCCGGCGTTCGAGCATTTTCCCTCGCGCGATGCGACCGCCGACACCACCCGCGTGATCGCCGGCATCGAGGCGATGGCGCGCGCCGCGCCGGCGCAGTACCTGTGGATCCATCGCCGCTTCAAGCGCCGGCCGGACGGCTCGTCGCCCTACGCCTGAGGCGGCTGGCCGCGCCTAGCGCCGTCTGGGCCGCAAAGGGTTAAGGAGGCGTTGCGCGATCCGCGCCGGTGCGGCGGGCATTCATCGCCGCGGGTCCAAGCTCGCGGCGCGGTTCGGGGGGATCGACGCCGTGGCGCCTGCCGCGGCCCCACGAACACGAGGAAGCTCCCCATGAACACCACCCTGCGCAATTCCCTGCTGGCCCTGGGCGTCGTCGGCGCGCTGTCGCTGGCGGCCTGCAAGACCACCGACGACACGATGGATTCGTCGACGCCGGAACCCTCGTCGGCGCCGGCCGAGCCGATGGATTCGACCACGCCGCCGATGGACTCGAGCACGCCGCCGACCGACACGACGACGACGCCGACCGACGATCCCACCCAGGACGACGCGGCGCCGACGACGCCCTGACCGATCGCGATGGACCGCGCCGGCGGCGGGTGGTCCCGCCGCTCCCGTCGGCGCGGCGCGGCATGGACGCGGCGCGCGCTCAGCCCTGCGAGGACGCGCAATCCGGCGCCGTCGGCGCGACGTCGTGGCTGACGCACTGCTGCAGCTTCGGCGGCAGGTGCGCCAGGTGCCGGGAGGTGCCGGCCTCGATGGTGAAGGCATCGACGGTGCGGTTGCCGCATCGCTGCCCATTCGCGGCCGATGCGTCGGCGCGGCATTCACGCACGAACAGCAGGTAGTGGCAGCGGCCACTGATGCTCTTGACGCACTCGAACTCGCCCGACCCGTCGTTGACGTAGGAGCGCATCACGTTCTGCGCCTTGCCGTCGATCGAGACGTTGGTGATCGTGGTGGTGCCGGTATCGATCTTGCAGCCGGCCAGCAGGCACAGGCTCGCGGCGAGCAGGATGGCGATGCGCATGGCGTGTCTCCCTTGCGTGGGTCGCGGTTCGGTGCGGGTCGTGGCCACGTGTATGGCCACATGCTTCGGTCACATGTTTCGGAACAGGGCCATGTACGGCTGGCTCACCGCCAGCGTCTCCGGGCGGTTCTTGAGCCGCAGCACGCCCTTGCCGCTGTCGTCGCGCACGATCGAGGCGATCGCGCGCAGGTTGACGATGGTCGAGCGGTGGACCTGCTTGAAATGCACCGGGTCGAGCAGGCCCAGCAGTTCGCGGATCGGCGTGCGCAGCAGCGCTTCGCCCTCGGCGGTCATCACCGTCGTGTACTTGTGGTCGGCGCGGAAGTAGGCGACGTCCTCGACCAGGATCAGGCGGGTGTCCTTGCCGGCGCTGGCGGTGATCCACGACAGCGGCGTGGCCGGCGGCGTGCGCGTGGCGTCGAGCTGGCGGATCAGCGCGGCCAGGGTCGCGGCATCGGGATGCGCGTTGGCCGCGCGCGCGAGGAGCCGCTGCACGGTCGCGGCCAGGCGTTCGCGCGTGACCGGCTTGAGCAGGTAGTCCACCGCGCCGCTGTCGAAGGCGTCGATCGCGTACTGGTCGTAGGCGGTGACGAACACGACCTGGGTCGCGGGGCTGGCCTCGACCGCCGCCGAGGCGACTTCCAGCCCGGTCAGCCCGGGCATGCGGATGTCGAGGAAGGCGACGTCGGGGCGCTGCTCGGCGATCGCCTCGAGCGCGCTGCCGCCGTCCTCGCAGGCGGCGACGATCGACAGCTCCGGCCAGGCTTCACGCAGCAGCGAGACCAGGGCGTTGCGCAGGATCTCCTCGTCCTCGGCGATCACGCAGGTGGGGGCGGTGGTGGTCATGGCGGCCTCAGGCGACGGCATGGCCGGGGGCCTGCGCGGCGCCGGCGGGCAGGGTGATCGTCGCGGCCACGCCGGCGGGGAAGTTGGCGGCGATGCTGAAGCGCGCGGCGTTGCCGTAGGCCAGGCGCAGGCGCTCGCGCACGTTCTTCAGGCCGATGCCGGTGCCGCTGCTCTCGGCGTTGAAGCCGCGGCCGTCGTCGGCGACGGTGACCGAGACCTCGTCGCCGCTGCTGGCAGCGCGGATCCACACGGTGCCGCCGCCCGGCTTGGATTCGAGGCCGTGCTTGATGGCGTTCTCGACCAGCGTCTGCAGCATCATCGAGGGGAACGCGATCGCATGCAGGGCCTCGGGCACGTCGACTTGGGTCTGGAGCCGGCTGCCCATGCGGATCTTGAGGATCTCCAGGTACGCGGTGGCGCGTTCGAGCTCCTCGCCGAGGGTCGACTGGCCGTCCAGGTTGCGCGGCAGCGAGCGGCGCAGGTAGGCGATCAGGTGGCCGAGCATGGCGTCGGCGCGCTCGGGGTCGCTGCGGGTGAGCGCCTGCGCGCTGGCCAGGGTGTTGTAGAGGAAGTGCGGCTCGACCTGGGCATGCAGCAGGCTCAGCTTGGCCTCGCTCAGTTCCTTGGCGCTGGCGGTGTGGTGCGCGGCGGCCTTCTCGCCGCGGCGGTGCTCGGTGACGCGGCGGGTGATGGCGCGGGTGATTGCTTCGATGGTCTCGAGGTTGCTGCCGTGGTCCACGCGCAGCCAGTCGGTCCACGCGGCGCTTTGCGGTTCGCAGGCCAGGGTGATGCTGGAGGTGTCGCCGCTGGGCAGCACGGTGGCGACGACCACGTCGCACTGGCCGCCGAGCTTGCGGTCGACCCAGTGCACGGGGTCGAAGCGGCCGTGCGCGCCGTAGGGCTCGGGGCGACGCACGGCGGCGCGCACGCGCAGGCTGTCGCGCGCGGATTCGATGTCGCCGGCCTTGGGCAGCTCGCGGATCGCGGCGTCGACGAGGCCGAAGGCTTCGTCGGCGGGGAAAGGCACCTCGACCTGCCGCCGCTGGCGGTTGCGCAGCTGCTCGGGCGCCGCCTTGTCGCCGACGATCATGCGCACGCGGTGGATGTGCGAGATCACATCCGGGATCACGAACGCGAGCGTCAGCATCCACAGCAGGACGACCGGGAATTCGGGCAGGTTCAGGGCGCCGGACCAGACCGTCAGCACCAGCGCGTAGAAGACGCACCAGGCGAGGACGTGGCGGGTGACGAAGAAGAAGGAAGACATGGCGTGGTGCCGCGTGGAGACCGTGGGGCGAGGATAGCGACGCCCGCCGGCCATGGGGCGCCCGCTGCGACGAAACGGCGCCGGTGGCGACGAATGCCCGTCTGGCGAGGGCGAAAATCGCCGCGAGGATGCGCGTCCGTCCTCCGGACCCTCTCCTGCGAAGCGGGAGAGGGAGGGCGCGAAGCGCCAGGGTGAGGGCCCGGCTTTTCGCCGCGCTGTCTTGTTTCTTGAGGGCTTCGGCTGTTCGCGCGAAGGAGGTCGCCGCCTTGCAGCCCTCTCCTGCGAAGCGGGAGAGGGAGGGCGCGAAGCGCCAGGGTGAGGGCCCGGCTTTTCGCCGCGCTGTTTCGTTTCTTGAGGGCTTCGGTTGTTCGCGCGAAGGAAGTCGCCGTCCGGTGAATCGCTCTTCCCCCGGCAGGGACGCCGCTGCGCGGCTCCCCCGGCCCGGCGCAGCGCGCCGGGCATTCGCACGGGCGCGCGGCAGTGCCGCGCAAGCAGCCCGTGCTCATCCTGCCCTGACGGGGGCGCCGGCCATCCATGGCCGGCTTGACGCGATCCCCCGGCCGCCGCCTTCCCCTCGAACACACGTCGCTTCGGTTGCATGAAGCATCCCAGCGCCCGTACGTAGGTCGGGCCTACGCGCCCGACGCCTTGATGGTTGGCAATCGTCGGGGCGGCAGCCCGATCCACCGCTGTTCGACCCGAAGCCGATCAACGACACGCCTCCGTTGAGCCGGGAGGGCCGGGGCCCGCGGAAAGTGCGCCATGGATGGCGCACGGCCCTTCCTCGGGCCATGGACGGACCGCGGAAGGGAGGAGCGGACCCCGGCTCTCCCGGCGTCCGTCCGAAGCCAACGCTGTTGCTTCGACTCGAACGACTTGAAAGCCCACGCGGGCCGGCATGGCCCCGGATTCACGCCCTTCCCCACGCCATGCGCGAAGATCGCGCCGCCACCGCCACCGCCACGCCGGCCACCCATGCGACCGCAGCCCGCGCCATTCGTCCTGCTCGCCGCGCTCACGTGCGTGCACGGCGTCGCGCAGGCGCGCACCGTCTACCGCTGCGTGCGCGACGGCACCGTCAGCCTGGCCACCGCGCCGGAACCGGGATCGAAGTGCGAGGCGAAGCAGGTCGACGACAACGCCGTGCAGGCGCCCAACCTGTGGGGCGCGATGGGCGTGTTCAGCGGCACCCTCTACGAGCGCGAGCAGGACGGCAGGCTGGTGTATTCCACCCGCAACCTGCCCGGCTCGCGGGTGTACCTGCGCTTCACCGTGCGCACGCCGCCGGGCGAGCGCGCGCATCCGGGCCTGGGCACGCTGGGCAGGCCGCGGCTGGACCGGCATGCGAAGCAGTTTCGCGCCGCGGCCAAGGCCACCGGCGTCGAGGACGCCTGGCTGCGCGCGATCGCGCACGCCGAGAGCGGCTTCGACGCGGACGCCGTTTCGGCCAAGGGCGCGCAGGGCGTGATGCAGCTGATGCCGGACGTGGCCGCCGAATACGACGTCAGCGATCCGTTCTCGCCCGCGCAGTCGATCGACGCCGGCGCGCGCTACATGAAGTCGCTGCTGCGGCGTTACAAGGGCGACCGCGTGCTGGCCGCGGCGGCCTACAACGCCGGCATCGGCGCGGTCGCGCGCTACGGCGGCGTGCCGCCCTACGCCGAGACGCGCGCCTACATCGAGAAGGTGCAGGCGCTGTACGCCCGCTACCGAGAGGCGATGGGCATCAGGCCCGAGCGGCCGGCGCTGTAGGAGCGCCCCTTGGGCGCGATCGCTTCCGCGGCGCAGGCATCGCGCCCAAGGGCTGCTCTACAGCGGAAGCGACGCGCCCACGGGGCGCTCCCGCGGGGAATCAGCGCGGCGTGAGCTTGAGCAGCCTGCCGCCCGCGCCGTCCTCGAGCAGCCACACCGCGCCGTCCGGGCCCTGCTCGACCGCGCGGATGCGGTGGCCCATGTCGAAGCGCTCGACTTCATGCGCGTCCTCGCCGTCCAGCGCCACCCGCACCAGCGATTGCGACGACAGGCCGCCGATCAGCGCGCTGCCCTTCCACTGCGGGAACATCGCGCCGGAATACACGAGCAGGCTCGACGGCGAGATCACCGGGTTCCACCAGGTCCTGGGCGCCTCGAACTCGGGGCGCGTCGGATGATCGGGGATGACGCGGCCGTCGTAGTGGTCGCCGTTGGAGACGATCGGATAGCCGTAGTTGCCGCCGCGCTCGATCAGGTTGAGCTCGTCGCCGCCCCTGGGGCCCATCTCCACTTCCCACAGCCGGCCCTGCGCGTCGAAGTCGATGCCCAGCAGGTTGCGGTGGCCGAGCGACCACACCTGCGCGGTGACGCCACCCTTGGCCGCGAACGGGTTGTCGGCCGGCACGCTGCCGTCGTCGTCGAGGCGGATCACCTTGCCGAGGTTGGACTGCATGTCCTGCGCGGGATCGAACTTCTGCCGCTCGCTGGAAGTGATCCACAGCTTGCCGTCGCTGCCGAACAGCAGGCGGTGGCCGTAGTGGCCGCGCCCGCCGACCTTGGGCACCTGGCGCCAGATCACGTGCAGGCCTTCGAGTCTGCCGCCGCCGGCCTCGTCCAGCGCCAGCGTGGCGCGCGCCACCGCGGCGCCGCGGGTGTCGCCGTCGCCGGCCTCGGCATAGCTGACATAGACCACGTGGTTGTCGGCGAAGCGCGGATGCAGCGCGACGTCGCCGAAGCCGCCCTGCCCGCCGTAGTCGACGGCCGGCACGCCGGTGATCGTGCCGACCTTGCCGCTGGCGAGGTCGACCAGCTTCAGCGCGCCCTCCTTCTCGGTCACCAGCAGGCGGCCGTCGGGCAGGAAGGCCATCGCCCAGGGCTCGTCGAACGCGGCCACCTCGGTGGCGACGAAGGGTTTTTCGGCGACGGGCGCGGGTTCGGAGCGCGCCGGCTGCGCAGTCTGCTGCGATGGCGCATCCGACGCCGGTTGCGCGCCCGCGGCGGACTGCTCCGCGGCGTTGCCGGGCTGTTGGCAGGCCGCCAGGCACAGGCTGGCGGCGAGGGCGAGCAGGCGTGGGGCCATGGCGTTGCTCCGGTTCACGGCGCGGAATCGCGTGGGGCGCACACTAGCACTGTCGTCGTTGCGACGCCGGAGGCCGCGATGCTGCCCGCGATCGATGTCCATTGCCCGTACTGCGGCGAGCCGATCGTGCTGTTCGTCGATGCCTCCGCCGGCGCGCAGCAGTACGTCGAGGATTGCCAGGTGTGCTGCCGGCCGATGCGGGTGGAGGTCGACGTCGACGGCGACGGCGAGCCGCGCGTGCGCGTGCATGCGGAGGACGAGGCCTAGGGCGCGGCGGTGACTTCCGGCACCCGCGCGCGACTGTCGCGGCGCTATCCTCGCCCTTTCCACGCAAGCCGACACCATGCCCGCTCCCGCGCTCGCCCCGTTCGTGCCCTGGCTGGCCACCGCCGGCTTCGGCTGGCTCTATTACCGGCGCATCCGTCGCCAGTTCGGGCGCCAGCCCTACCGGCCCACGCGCACGGGCGTGCGCATCGCCCTGCTGTCGCTGGTCGGCTGCGGGCTGCTGGTCCTGGGTTTCGTGGAGCATCGCCTGGCGCCGGCGATCGGCACCGGTGCGATCGCCGGTGCCGCGCTGGGCTGGCTGGCGCTGCGGCACACGCGGATCGCGGTGGTCGACGGCGTGCGCGAATACACGCCCAACCCGTGGATCGGCGGCGCGATCTCGCTGCTGCTGGTCGCGCGCCTGGCCTGGCGCTGGCACGCGGGCGCCTTCGCCGCCGGCGCGCAGCAGGCGGGCAGCCAGGCCAGTCCGTTGACGATGGGCATCCTCGCCACGCTGGTGGCGTACTACCTGGTCACCGGCATCGGCCTGGTGCAGCGGATGCGCGCCCTGCCGGCGCAGTCGCGGGACGGCGGCGGCGACGCCGGGACGCCGCCTGCGTAAAGGTTGTGTTGCATTCAGCGTGCGCGATCGCGCCGCGTTCCTTGCGCCTGCCCGGCACAGCCGCGGCCGGGGCGCATCCGCGCGATTGCATGACCGCCGTCGCACCGAGGGCTAGCCGTATTCGCGGCGCGCGTGGTTAAGCACGCGTGAGCCGTGCCGGCGGGCGCGTGCGAAGGTTCATCGGCGCGGCCGCAAGGTCGATCCCAGGGTGGCAGGCGCCCATCGCGGCCGTGCCCCCCAACCGATTCGACGACCCCCATGGAGACCACGATGAACAACGCAAGCAAGCTGTCCGGCCTGATCGCCCTCGGCGCCGCCCTCGCGATGCCGCTGGCGTTCGCGCAGACCACGCCGACGACCGACGACGCCGCGGCGCAGTCCACGCCGCCGTCCGCGCAGCCGCAAACCACCGAACCGACCGCGCAGCCCAAGCAGGTGACCTGGGCGGACCTGGACACCGACAAGAACGGCAGCCTGAGCAAGACCGAGGTCGCGACCGTGCCGGCGCTGGCGCAGGTGTTCGACACGGCCGACGCCAATGCCGATGGCCAGCTCACCGCGGAGGAGTACAAGGCAGCGGCTGCCAAGGACAGCGGCGCCACGGGCGACAGCAGCGGCAACTAGGAAACGGGGCGCTCTCCCCGTGTGTGCAGGGGCGGCCTCCGGGCCGCCTCTTTTTTTGCCCGTCCTTTCGATGCGCGCGCGCCGGTCGGCATAATGCGCCGATGGCCAACGGCATCCGCATGGTCGCCTTCGACGGCGACGACACGCTCTGGCGCAGCCAGGATTACTTCGACGCCGCGCAGGCGGAGTTCGAGCGCATCGTCGGCGGCTACGTCGACCTCGCCGACGCGCGCGTGGCCGAGCGGCTGTACGCGTTCGAGAAGGCCAACATCGCCTGGTTCGGCTACGGCGTGAAGGGCATGGCGCTGTCGATGATCGAGGCGGCGGTGGAGATCACCGGCGCGCGCATCGCCGCCAACGACGTGCACCGCATCGTCGCGCTGGCCAAGGAACTGCTGCGGCATCCGGTGGAGCTGCTGCCGGGCATCCGCGACGCGGTCGCCGCGATCGCGGCGCGCCACGACGTGGTGCTGATCACCAAGGGCGACCTGTTCCACCAGGAAGCCAAGGTGCGCGACTCGGGCCTGGCCGACCTGTTCCGGCGCATCGAGATCGTGAGCGAGAAGGATCCGGCGACGTATGCGCGCCTGCTCGACGAGTTCGGCATCGCTGCCGCGCAGTTCGCGATGGTCGGCAACTCGCTGCGCTCGGACATCGCGCCGGTGCTCTCGCTCGGCGGCTGGGGCGTGCACATGCCCTACCACACCACCTGGAGCCATGAGACGGAGGCACAGGTGGACGCGGGCGCCGAGCGCATGCGCGCGGTGGACGGGCCGGCGGGATTGCCGGCGGCGGTGGAGTCGATCGCGGCCGCGGCAGGCGGGATGGACCGGGGCCAGCGCGCATCCTGACCGGCTGCCGTTCCGGCCGCGGTGAAGCATCGATGGCGCCGGCTTCATTCCCCGCCACGCACGGAGCGGCAAGACCGGGTGAGCGGCGACGCGGGCTTCCTACTCCTGCCGCTTCGCCAGCAGGCTGCCCGCGAACAGCGCCGCCAGCAGCAGCGTCAGCCCGCCCCAGAACGTCGAATAGAACGCCAGGTGGGTGTTGAACGGGAACACCGTCACCGCCAGCGCCAGCATCGCCGGCCGCGCGCGGTCGCGCGCGCCCTCGTCCGCGTAGCGCCAGGCGCGCCACGCCAGCGCCGCGCCCGACAGCCACAGCAGCAGGCCGAGCAGGCCGGTCTCGCTGAGGATCTCCAGCACGATCTGGTGGGCGTGGAACGCCGGACCCGAGCCCCAGGCCGGGATCTGGTCGGGCTCCGGGTCGCAGGCCGGGAACGCCTCGCGGAAACTGCGCGCGCCGACGCCGTTGACCGGGTGCTCGCGCGCCATGCACAGCGCCGCGCCCCAGATGCGGCCGCGCCCGGACAGCGCGCTGTCGAGCCCGGTCTCGTCGGCGGCCAGCGCCTGCGAGGTGCGCTGGATGCGCTCGCGCACCTGCGGCACGGTCAGCGACAGCGCCAGCAACAACACGCCGCCGAAGGCGAACATGCCCAACAGCTTCTTCCAGCCCAGCAGCCGCCAGCCGGAGAACACCAGCACCAGCGCGTAGGTCAGCCACGACGCGCGCGCGCCGCCGAGCAGGATCACCACGCCCACCAGCGCCGCGGCGACGATCCAGCCGACGCTGCCGAAGCGCCGCCCGGCCACGTACAGCGCGAACGGCGACAGGCTCGCGAGCACGATCCCGAGCTTGAGGTTGCACGGCCCGAGCACGCCGCTGAGGCGATCGACCGCGGCGATCTCCTGCGGGCTGCACATCGGCTTGTGCTCGATCAGCTGCTTGAGCGCGTCCAGTCCCCAGAACAGCGGGCTGGTCCCGGACAGCGCCTGCGCGAGCGCATCCAGCGTCCACACCGCGACGATCACCGCCAGCCCGCCGAAGGTGATGCGGCGGCCACGGCGGTCGGCCACGGCCGAGGCGACCAGCCACAGGAACGGCAGGTAGCGCAGCGCGGTCGCGGCCTTGTAGAAGGCGTGGCGCGCGTCGAAGGCGTCGAACGCCGACAGCAGCTGCGGCAGCCAGTAGGCGAAGAACAGCGCGCTGGTCAGCGCCCAGGCCGGGCCGCTGAGCAGGCGGGTGCCACCGCGGAAGCGCGTGGCCAGCAGCTTGACGATCGCCGCCAGCGCGCCCAGCACCAGCACGCCCTCGGCGATGCCCGGCGCCGGCCACAGCGCGACGAAGGCCAGCACCCAGTACGGCGCCCAGCGCCAGCCCGCGGGCGCCGGCGCGGCGGCGACGGCGTCAGCCGGGTTGGTGGGCGAGTTCGTCATACACCGCGAGCGTGGCTTGCTGCATGGCCTGCAGGGAATAGCGCGAAAGCAACGCCGGCATCGTAGCCCGAAGCCGCGCATGCTGCGCGGCCGCGTCGTCGAGCAGGGCGCGCGCGCCGGCGTGCAGCGCGGCGGCGTCGAACGGCGCGACCGCGCCGCCGGGCTGCAGCTCGCGCAGCAGTTCGCCGACGCCGCCGTGCGCCCAGCCGAGCACCGGGCGCGCGACCGACAGCGCCTCGATCACGGTGCGGCCGAACGATTCGGGCTTACGCGAAAGCTGCAGCACCAAGTCGCTGGCCGCGTAGGCCTCGGCGATCGCCGCGGTCGGCGGCGTGATCGCCAGCGCATCGGCGATGCCGAGCGCGACCGCCTTCGCCTCGAGCTCGGCGACGTAGGCGGTGCGCGTGGCCTCGCGCGCGCCGGGCATCCACAGCCGCGCGTCGCGCCCTTCGGCGCGCAGCCGCGCGAGCAGGTCGAGCGCATCGGCGTGGCCCTTGAGGCGGGTGCCGCGGCCGGGAAGCAGCAGCAGCGGGCCGTCGCCGCCGAGCCGCGGATGCTGCGCGGCGACGCGCGCGCGCGCCGCGGCGTCCGGCCACGGCGCGGTCGGGAACGCGGCCGGGTCGATGCCGCGCGGGACCACGCGCAGGCGCGCGGGATCGGTCCGCGGATAGTGCTGCAGCACGTACTCGCGCACGGTGTCCGACACGCAGACCACGCGCTCGCCGCGGGCCATGACCGCGCTGTAGCGCGAGGGCGAGTTGAGCCCGTGCGCGGTGGTCATGAAGCGCGGTCGCGCGGCGGGCGAAAGGCCCTGCAGCGCGCGCCAGCCGATCCACGCCGGCAGCCGCGAGCGCGCGTGCACGATGTCGACGCGCTCGCGTTCGAACAGCGCGCGCAGCGGCCGCACGCGCAGCAGCGTGGCGGGCGACTTGCGTCCGATGTCGAGCGCGACGTGTTCGCCGCCGCATTCGAGCAGGCGCGGCAGCAGGCGTCCGCCGGCGGACACGACGATGGCGCGGTGGCCCGCGCGCACCAGCGCCTCGGCGATTTCCAGCGTGGAGCGCTCGACCCCGCCGGACTCCAGCGCCGGCAGCAGCTGGACGACGGTCAGCACGCGCGCCATGCGCCCGCGTGCCGGAGGATGGCGGTACGGGCCATCGCGGCCCGGTTCAGTCGACCAGGACGAAGTGTGCGCCGCAGTACGGGCAGTCGGCCTCGCCGCCGTCGGCCTCGATCGGCAGGTAGACGCGCGGATGCGAGTTCCACAGCCCCATCGACGGCAGCGGGCAGCTCAGCGGCAGGTCGGCGCGGCGGACCTCGTAGCGCGTCTGGGCGTTGGCTTGCGCGGGCGTGTGGGCTGCGGTCATGGAGGCGTGGCCGGTGCGGGGAGGCGGCATTTTAGCGCGGCGGCCGTAGGTCGGGGCTTCGCCCCGACGCGCGAGGTCGCGGCGAAGCGACAAGAGGTCCTGTCATCCCGAGCGCAGCGAGGGATCCACGCCGACGATGCGGCCAGATCCCTCGCTGCGCTCGGGATGACAGGAATGGCGGGATGACAGGAATGGCGGGGTGACAGGAATGGCGGGGTGACAGGGGCGGGCGGCACGGGTTACCGCGGCAGGTCGAACAGCAGCACGTCGGCAACGTCCTCGCCGGCGCCTTCGACGCGCAGCTCGCCGGCTTCGTCGACGTAGCCGATGGCGTCGCCCGCGGCCAACGCGCGGCCGTCGACTTCCGCCGCGCCCTGCGCCAGGTGCAGCCAGTAGCGCCGGTGGGCGTGCAGCGGCAACGCCACCGCCTCGCCCTTGCCCAGCCGCACGCCGCGCAGCCAGGCCTGCTGGCGGATCGCCAGGCTGCCGTCGGTGCCGTCCGGCGAGGCCAGCGTCGCCCAGCGGCCGCGTCGCGCCTGCGGATCGAACGGCTCCTGCGCGTGACCCGGCGGCGCGTTGACGCGGTCGGGCTGGATCCAGATCTGCAGGAAGTGCACCGGCGCGTCCTGCGAGCCGTTGAACTCGCTGTGCTCGATGCCGTGGCCGGCGCCCATCCACTGCAGCTCGCCGCTGCGCAGCACGCCCTGGCCGCCGTTGTCGTCGCGATGCGCGAGCGCGCCATCGAGCACGTAGCTCAGGATCTCCATGTTGGCGTGGCCGTGCGGCGGGAAGCCGGCGCCGGGCGCGACGCGGTCCTCGTTGATCACGCGCAGCGGTCCCCAGCCCATCCAGGCCGGGTCGTGGTAGTGGCCGAAGGAGAAGGTGTGGTGGCTGTCGAGCCAGCCCGTCCTGACGTGGCCGCGCTCGGCGGCGGGGCGCATGACCTGCATGGTGGTGTCCCGTGCTGTAAACGAAGCCGCCGCGCCGTTGCGGACGCGACGGCGGTGGGGAAATGGCGGTGGCTGCTACTTGGTCGCGTCGGTCTTCGGCACGACCGCCTCGGTGGTGATGCGCAGCTTCACCTCGTCGCTGACGTTGGGCACGTACATCGCCACGCCGAAGTCGCTACGCTTGATGGTGGCGGTGGCGTCGAAGCCGATCGCCGGGCGCCCGGACTGCGGCTGCGGCGCGGCCTTGTTGAGGGTCACGTCGAGCACCACCGCCTTGGTCTTGTCCTTGATGGTGAGGTCGCCCGTCACCTTGAGCTTGCCTTCGCCGGCGGCCTCGACCTTGGTGCTCTTGAAGCTGGCGGCGGGGAACTTGGCGGCATCGAAGAAATCGGCGCTGCGCAGGTGTTCGTCGAAGTCGGGCACGAACGCGTTGAGGCCCGACAGCGGCAGCGTCACCTGCACGCTCGAGGCGGCGACGTCGTCGGCGTCATAGACCAGGGTGCCGTCGGCCTGGCCGAAGTTGGCCGATGGGTGGGAGAAGCCGAAGTGGCTCCACTGCGCGAGCACGACGGTGTGGTTGGGATCGAGCTTGTAGGTCACCGGCGCGGCGAATGCGGAGGCGACGGACAGCGAGAGGATGGCGGCGAGGACGAGGCGTTTCATGGGAAGGCTCCTGGGGGCATGCGTGGGAAGGGGCGCCGCGGCGGCGCCGGTGGCGTCATTCGATCCGCGCGGCTTCGGCGAACGACAGCCGCGGAGAGCGCGGGAAGATGCTGGCCGGGTCGCCCTGGCCGAGGTTGACCAGGACGTTGGACCGGATCGTGGTGCCCTTGAAGAAGGCCTCGTCGACCTTGGCTGTGTCGAAGCCCGACATCGGGCCGGCGTCCAGCCCCAGCGCACGCGCGGCCAGGATCAGGTAGGCCGCCTGCAGGCTGGAGCTGCGCAGCGCCACGCGGTACAGCCGCGCTTCGTCCGAGCCCTCGAACCAACTTTTCGCGTCCGTGTGCGGGAACAGCACCGGCAGCTTGTCGAAGAAGCGCATGTCGTAGCCGACGATCGCCACCACCGGCGCGGCCATGGTCTTGGCGTGGTTGCCCTCCGACAGCGCCGGCTCCAGCCGCGCCCTGGCTTCCTTCGACTTGACGAACACCAGCCGCGCCGGCGACGAGTTGGCCTCGGTCGGGCCGAACTTCATCAGGTCGTAGAGCCGGTGCAGGGTCTGGTCGCTGACCTCGCCGCCGAAGGCGTTGTAGGTGCGGGCGGTGCGGAACAGCTGGTCGAGGGCGGCTTCGGGCAGGACAGCGGTCATGGGGTTCCTTGTGTTGAGTCGAAAAATGCCGGCGAATGAATGCGTTGCAGGCGCCAGTGTAGAGTTCCACGGGTGACGGCACAGCCTCGCACCCGGAACGTATTAGATATATTGATGTAACAATAAGGCACTTCTTGGCCGATTCGACACAAATCTGGTCCATCAGCGACGGCCGTGCCGGCAACGTCCGGCAGGCCGCCGCGCTCGCGGCCGCGCTGGCCGGCGACGGTGGCGCCAGCGACTGCACGCTGGCGCCGCGCGCGCCGTGGCGCTGGTGCGCGCCGCGGATCCTGCCGGGCGCCGCGCGCGCCTTCGGGGCCGGGTTCGCCGCGCTGGCCGCGCAGCCGCCGGGCCTGGCCGTGGGCTGCGGGCGCCAGGCCGCGCTGGCCACGCGCCTGCTGCGCGCGCGCGGCTGGCGGGTGGTGCAGGTGCTCGATCCGCGGATCGATCCGGCGCACTGGGACCTGGTGGTCGCGCCGGCGCACGACGGCCTGGCCGGCGCCAACGTCATCAGCACCCTGGGCAGCCTGCATCCGGTCGAAGACGCCTGGCTGGCGCGGGCACGCGCGCAGTTCCCGCTGTTCGAAGACCTGCCGCGGCCACGCACGGCGGTGCTGCTCGGCGGGGGCAGCGCGCACGCGCGCTTCGACCGCATGGCGTTCGAGGTGCTGGCCTCGAAGCTGGAGGCCGCGCTGGCGCGCGACGGCGGCAGCGTGCTGCTGACCACCTCGCGCCGCACCCCGCGCGAGCTGCGCCGGGTGCTGCGCCATCGCTACGACGAGACGCCGGGATTCGCCTGGCAGGGCGAGGCCGACGGCCCCAATCCCTACCCCGGCCTGCTGGCGTGGGCGGACCGCATCGTCTGCTCGCCGGATTCGGTGAACATGGTCTCCGAGGCCTGCGCCACGCGCGTGCCGGTGTTCGTGTTCGACCCCGGCCGCGTGCGCGGCCGCCCGCGCCGCTTCCTCGACGCCCTGCTGGCCAGCGGCCGCATCCGCGCGATGGACAGCGTCCTCGCCCCGTTCGACGTCCAGCCCCTGCGCGAAACCGCCCGCGTCGCCGCCGAGATCCGCCGCCGGACGTAGGGTGGGCCCTGGCCCACCAATGGTGGGCCCCGGTCCACCACCGCGCCCCCACACCCGCGCGCACCGCGAATCGCACGCACCGTAGGGTGGGCCCTGGCCCACCGCTCGGTTCATCCAACCTCCTGCGCCGCACATCGCCAAACACGCCGCCCGGTTCTTCGGAACCTCATGTGCCGCGACGGCGGCAACGCCATGGTGGGCCAGGGCCCACCCTACGCCGGAATCAGCTTGAGCAGGCGCGCGTCGGGGCCGTCCTCGAGCAGCCAGATCGCGCCGTCCGGGCCCTGCTCGACCTCGCGGATGCGCTGGCCCATCGGATAGCGCGCGGCCTCGCGCCCACCCGTGCCGTCGAACTGGATGCGGATCAGCGCCTGCGACTTGAGCCCGCCGATGAAGCCGTGGCCGCGGAAGTACGGGAACATCTCGCCCGAGTAGATGATGAAGCCCGCCGGCGCGATCACCGGCGTCCACCACGCCACGGGCGCGTGGAATTCCGGATGCGTGTCGTGGTCGGGGATCGGCGTGCCGTCGTAGTTGTCGCCGTTGGAGACCACCGGCCAGCCGTAGTTGTGGCCGCGCACGACCAGGTTGAGCTCGTCGCCGCCGAGCGGGCCCATCTCGTGCTCCCACAGCCGTCCGGAGCCGTCGAAGGCGAGCCCCAGCACGTTGCGGTGGCCGAGCGTCCAGACCTGCGCGGCAACGCCGCCCTGCGCGGCGAAGGGATTGTCGGGCGGCACGCCGCCGTCGGCGTTGAGCCGCACGATCTTGCCGAGATTGGCCTGCAGGTCCTGCGCCGGCGTGAACTGCTGGCGCTCGCCGGAGCTGATCCACAGCTTGCCGAAGCGGTCGAAGGCGATGCGATGGCTGTAGTGGCCCGTGCCCGTCACCTTGGGCACCTGGCGCCAGACCACCTGCAGGTTGGACAGGCTGCCGCCGCTGCCGGCGTCGAGCGCCAGCGTCGCGCGCGCGACCGCGGCGCCGCGGGTGTCGCCCACGCCCTGCTCGGCGTAGCTCAGGTAGACGAGGTGGTTGCTGCTGAACTGCGGATGCAGCACCACGTCGCCGAATCCGCCCTGGCCGCCGTAGGCCACCGCCGGCACGCCGACGATCTCGCCGACCTGGCGCGTGGCCGGGTCGAACAGCCGCAGCCGGCCGCGCTTCTCGGTCACCAGCAGGCGGCCATCGGGCAGGAAGGTCATCGCCCAGGGCTCGTCGAAGCGCGCGAACTCGGTGCGCGCGAACGGCATTTCCGGCAGGCGCAGCGCCGGCAGCGGGCCGCCGGTGCGGGGCGGCGTGGTGGCGGCGGCAGAAACCGCGCCGGCGGCGCGTGCCGCGGCTGCACGGCCGGCGGCGTCCGCCTGCGCGCTGCCCGCCAGCGCCACGCGCGCCGCGTGCCTGCGCTGGTCGCCGCGGTCTTCGGCGCGTCGTGCCAGCTCCGCCCGCGCGCCTGCCGATTGCGCCCGCACGCCGTCGGCGTCGACCACCGCGCGACCGCAGGCGGGCAGCAGGAGCAGGCAGGCGATGACCGGCAGGAGGTGGCGCATGGCGGCGCTCGCTGCGGGGAGGACACGCTGGTTATACGCCTGTGCGCGGAACAGGCATGCGGAAATCGGGTACTGGCAGCGCCCGTCGGGTGCAAGGCCGCCTACCGCGTCCGCCTGCCGGAATCAGCCCTTCTCCCGCTTGCGGGAGAAGGGCTGGGCCTTGCGATCGGCCGGATGCTCAGGTCGCATCGCGCAGCCTGCGCATCTCGCGCACGTCCTCGCGCAGTTCGGTGCGCCGCTCGCTGAAGTCCAGGCCGGCCGCGCGCACCGCCGCGCGCACGGCGGCGCGGGCGCCGGCGACGGCGTCGTTCTCCACCACCCAGCGGCGGCGGCGGTCGAGCGTGCATTCCAGGCCGGCGGCCAGCAGCACGCCGTGCGCCTCGCGCAGCGCGGCGGCGGTGTGATCGTCGAGCACGCCCGCCGCGGCGCAGGCGTCGATCAGCCCCGGCGTGTCGCGCGGGCGCAGCAACGACGGCGATGATGCGGCCTCGCGCAGCACCAGGCACTGCAGCAGGAACTCCAGGTCGACCAGGCCGCCCTCGCCCTGCTTGAGGTCGAAGCCGGCGGCGTCGCTGCGGTCGAGTTCGGCGCGCATGCGCCGGCGCATCGAGGCCACGTCCTCGCGCAGCGCGGCGGCGCCGCGCGGCTGGCCGAGGGTGCCGTCGCGGATCGCCGCGAACGCCTCGCCCAGCCCCGCGTCGCCGGCGACGAAACGCGCGCGCACCAGCGCCTGGTGCTCCCACGTCCAGGCACGCTGGCGCTGGTAGTCGGCGTAGCTGGAGACGGTCGAGACCAGCAGCCCCTTGCCGCCGTCCGGGCGCAGGCGCACGTCGATGTCGTACAGCCGCCCCGCGGAGGTCACGGTGCCCAGCAGCGCGACGATCTTCTGCGCCAAGCGCGCGAACCAGCGCGAGGCCTCCAGCGGCCGCGCACCGCCCGACTGCGCTTCGCCGCCGTCGGCGCCGCGCGGCGCGTCGTACAGGAACACCAGGTCCAGGTCGGAGCCAAAACCCAGCTCCTCGCCGCCGAGGCTGCCGTAGCCGACGATCCCGAAGCGCGCGCCCGCGACCATGTCGTGCGCGGCGCGCAACTCGCGCAGCGCCAGTTCCAGCACCACGGCGAGCACGGCGTCGGCCAGCCAGGCAAGCTGGCGGGCGCTGTCGCGCGCGTGCTGGCGGCCGTCGAGCGTGGCCAGCGCGATGCGGAAGCTCAGCGCCTGGCGGGTCTCGTTGAGCGCCATCAGCGCGGTCTCGGTGTCGGCATGCTGCAGCGCCTGCGCGCACTGCGGCGCGAACGTCGCGCGCTCGGGCAGCGGGCCGGCGACGCGCGCATCGAGCAACTCGTCGAGCAGCAGCGGCACCGCGGCCAGCCGCTCGGCGAGGAAGGCGCTGCGCACCACCGCGTCGACCAGCCGCGCCAGCGCCGCCGGTTGCTCGTCGAGCAGGGCGAGGTAGCTGGCGCGGCGCAGGATGTTGTGCAGCAGCGCGAGCAGCCGCCGCAGCACCAGCTGCGAATCGATCGCCGCGCCCGCGGCCTGCGCCAGCACCGGCGCGATCCGGTCCAGCCGCGCGCGCGCGCCGTCGGACAGGTCGCGCACGCCGGGCGTGCGCGCGAAATCGCGCAGCGCGGCGTCCGCCGCGGCCGGGTCGTCGTAGCCGGCATCGGCCAGCGCCTGCGCGTCGCCGCCGTCGGGCAGCGCGCGCCAGTAGTCGGCCAGGCCGCCCGGCGCGGGCTTGCGCCGGCGCGGCGCCAGCAGCGCGTCGAACTCGGCGGCAACCTGCGCGCGCACCGCGTCGAGCCTGTCGCGCAGCGCGTCCCAGCCCGGCTCGCCCAGCCCGGCGGCGATGCGCGCGCGATCCTGCGCGTCGTCGGGCAGGACATGGGCCTGCGCGTCGCGCAGCATCTGCAGGCGGTTCTCGAGCCGGCGCAGGAACCGGTACGACGCCACCAGCATGTCGTGCGCCGCGGGCGTGAGATGGTGCGCGTCGCGCAGCGCGCGCAGCGCCGGCAGCAGGCTGCGCGCGCGCAGCGCCGGATCGCGGCCGCCGTGGATCAACTGCAGCGCCTGGGCGAGGAACTCGATCTCGCGGATGCCGCCCGGCCCGCGCTTGATGTCGTCGGCCAGGTCCTTGCGCGCCACCTCGGCGGCGATCGCCGCCTTCATCGCGCGCAGCCCGTCGAGCGCGCCGAAGTCGAGGTAGCGGCGGTAGACGAACGGCCGCAGCGTGGCCAGGAACGCCTCACCGGCATCGATGTCGCCGGCCACCGGCCGTGCCTTCTGCCAGGCGTAGCGCTCCCAGTCGCGGCCTTCGCGCTGGAAGTACTGCTCCATCGCCGCGAACGACAGCGCCACCCGCCCGGAATTGCCGAACGGGCGCAGCCGCAGGTCGACGCGGTGGCTGAACCCGTCCGCGGTCACCTCGTCGAGCAGTTTCGCCAGTTGCTGCCCGAGCCGCGCGAAGTACGCCTCGGCGGCGAGCGGGCGCGCGCCGTCACTCTCGCCGTCGCAGGCGTAGGCATAGACGAGGTCGATGTCGGAGCTGAAGTTGAGCTCGCCGCCGCCGAGCTTGCCCAGGCCGAACACCACCAGCCGCACGGCGTGGCCATCGCGGTCGCGCACCACGCCGTGGCGCTGCGCGAACTCGTCCTCGAGCGCGGCGAGCGCGCACTGCAGGCACTGCTCGGCGAGCGCCGTGCTGCCGGCCAGGGTCGCGTCGACGTCGTCCAGGCCGAGCACGTCGCGCCACACCAGCCGCGCCGAAGCGGCGGCGCGATGGCGGCGCACCAGCGCGGGCCAGTCGGCGCGGTTGTCCGCGTCGAGCACCGGGGCCGCCAGCGGTCCGGCATCGGCATCGGCGGCGAGCCGGGCCAACAACGCCGGCTGGCGCGCGAGCACGCCGATGGCGAAGTCGCTGGCGACCGCCACCCGGCGCAGCCGCGCATGCACGCCGGCGTCGGCCAGGACCTCGGGTGCGAAGCACGCGAGTGCGCGCTCGATCGCGCATTCATCCAGGGCAGTCGCGGCGTCGGTGTTCACGCCCCGATTGTGGCATCGGCGACGTTGCCGCCGTTCCTCGCTTCGCCCGCACCGCGCGCTCCAACGGCCGCAGGCTGTCATCGCCGATCCCGGGCATGAAAGCCGGGCATAAAAAAAGCCCGGAGCGGCGAACCGCTTCGGGCTTTTGCTCCCTCCCCCACGTCGGGTGCGGGTTGATCGTGAAGGAATCGTTAGCCGGTTTGCACGCTGCAGTGCAAAAGAGGACTCGCCGGTTCAGGAATCGACCCGCTCAGGCCGCCCGTGGCAGCCGCAGCGCGGCCAGCACCGTCGCGGCCGCGGCCTCGCCGGACTCGCAGCCGCCTTCCATGAACCCCTGGGTGTCGAGCGCGCAGTGCTCGCCGGCGAAATGCAGGCCGCCGACGGATTCGCCCATCGCGCCGCGCAGGCCGGTCCAGTCGCCGGGACCCAGGCAGGCGTAGCTGCCCAGCGCCCACGGCTGCGACGGCCAGTGCATGCGCACCTCGCGGGCGCCGGCGCGCGCGGCCAGCGCGCCCGGGAACACGCGGTCGAGGTCGGCCGCGGCGGCGGCGGCCTGCTGCCCGGGCGTGCCCTGCCCGAGCGCGAGGCCATGCGCGCCGCCGGTGAAGTTGGTCAGCGCGCCGCCCTCGCCCGTCTGCTTGCGGGTGGTCTCCCAGGTGCTCTGGAACGGCAGGTCGGTGAACGACGCGCCGTTGGCGCCGTGCGTGCGCCAGGGGCGGCCGGCGAACCCGATCATCAGCTTGGCGTTGGTGCCGTAGGCCAGCGTGTCGATCGCGCGGCGCTTCGCCGCAGGCAGCCCGACGTCGATGCGCACCTTGCGCAGCAGCGTGAACGGCAGCGCGAGCACGACCTGGCGCGCGCGCACCTCGCGCGTGGCGCCGTCGCGGCGCAGCGACAGCGCGTAGCCGTCGGTGTCGCCGCGCACGGCCTCGAGTGCGCTGCCGGTCTCGATCGCATCGTCCAGGCGCTGGCCGAGGCCGCGCACGATCAGGTCGTTGCCGCCGCGCACGTGGAAGCGCTCGTCGCTGGCGCCGAACACGGCGAAGCGGTCGGGCTCGTCGGTGCCGATGAAGGTGAGGAAGTTGAGCGCGGACTGGCGATCGGTCTCCAGCCCCATCTCGGTGGTGTAGGCCACGTCGATCAGCCGGCGCAGCCAGCCCGAGACGCCGTTGCGGTCGAGCCACTGCGCGATGCTGAGCGCGTCGAGTGCCTGCGCGCCCTGCGGCGCGGTGTAGAGGATGTCGCCGTCGCCGAGCGTGGCCAGGTCGCGCTCGATCGCGGCGGCGACCGGGACGAAGGCTGCGACGATCTCGCGCTCTTCGATCGCGCGGCCATCGAAGAACCAGGTGTCGTGGCCGTCGTCGCCTTCGAGCAGGTCGTCGAGCACGAGTCCGAGCTCGGCCGCGAGCGCGCGGATGCGCACGTGGTCGGTGTCGATCAGCTCGCCGCCGAGCTCGAACACCTGCGGCGCGCCTTCGCCGGGCGCGAGCCGCGCCTGCAGGCTGTGCATGCGCCCGCCGACGCGGCCGGACGCCTCGAACACGCGCACGCGCACGCCCTGCTGGCGCAGCCGCCAGGCGGCCGTGAGCCCGGCGATGCCGGCGCCGATGACCACGACTTCCTCGCCGGCCGGCATCGCCGCCAGCGGCAGCGTGCGGCAGCCGGCGAGCAGTGCGCCCGCGCCCGCGGCCTGCAGCAGGCGGCGGCGGGCGCGGTCGATGCGCAGCGCCTCGCCCTGGCCGATGAACTCGTCGAGCGGCGCGGGATCGTGCAGCGACGCCCGCGCGATGCGCGCGGCGCGCTGCAGCAGGTGGAACAGCGGGGTGCGGCCCATGTGGACGGTCCTTGCTCGGCGTCATGCCGGCGAACGCCGGCGCGGGCGCGGGGCGGCCAGCCCTTGAGTCCTGCAAGCCGGGCGTCGGGGGCGTCGCCCCGGCCTACCGCGGTCGCGGCCCTCGCCGCAGGTCGCGCAGGATCTCGCGCGCGGCGTTGCGGCCCGGCAGGCCGGTGACGCCGCCGCCCGGGTGCGTGCCCGAGCCGCACAGGTACAGCCCGCGCAGCGCGCCGCGATAGTTGCCCTGCCCGAGCAGCGGACGCGCGCTGAACAGCTGGTCCAGCCCCAGCGAGCCGTGGAAGATGTCGCCGCCCACCAGCCCGAAGGTGCGCTCCAGGTCCAGCGGCGACAGCGCCGAGTACCCCAGCACGCTGGCGCGGAAGTTCGGCGCGTACACGTCGACGGTGTCGATCATCAGGTTGGCCACGGTATCGCGGTGCGCGTCCCAGCCGCCGTCGACCTCCGGATGCACGTGCTGGCAGAACAGGCTCGCCACGTGCTGGCCAGGCGGCGCGAGGGTGTCGTCGAGCGTGGAGGAGATCACCAGCTCGACGATCGGCGCGCGCGCCCAGCCCGGGTTGTGCGCCTTGGACTTGGCGTCGAAATAGGCCTGCTCGAAGTAGCGCAGCGACGGCCCGACCAGGATCCCGCTCTGGTGGTGCGGCTGCAGCTGCGCGCCCGGCGCGGCGTTGAAGTCCGGCAGCTCCGACAGCGCCACGTTCATGCGGAACGTGCCGGAGCCGCAGCGGTAGCGCTCGATCCGCTCGGCGGTGTCGTCGTCGAGCGCGCCGCGCTCGACCAGCCGGGTGTACAGCAGCTTCGGGTTGAGGTTGGACACCACCGCCCGGGCGCGGAACTCGCGACCGTCGGCGAGCAGCGCGCCGGTGGCGCGGCCATCGTCGACGAGCACGCGCACGACCTCGGCGTCGGTCTCGATCGCGACGCCGCGCGCGGCGCACTCGGCCGCCATCGCCTGGGTGATAGCGCCCATGCCGCCGATCGCGTGGCCCCATACGCCCGATTTGCCGTTGACCTCGCCGAACACGTGGTGCAGCAGCACGTAGGCGCTGCCCGGCGTGTACGGGCTGGCGAAGTTGCCCACCACCGAGTCCCAGCCCAGCACCGCCTTGAGCGGCTCGGATTCGAACCAGTGGTCGAGCAGCTCGCCGGCCGACTTGGTGAACAGGTCGAGCAGGTCGCGGCGGCCGCGCATGTCCAGGTGCTTGAGCTGTTTCGCCACCGACGCCGACGCCAGCCAGTCGGCCAGCACGAAGCGGTCGGACACGTTGGGCGGCGTGCGCGGCATCAGCTCGCGCAGCACCGCGACCACGCGTTCGAGCATGGCGTAGTAGTCCGGCAGCCGCTGCGCGTCGCGCAGCGACCAGCGCGCGACCTCCGCCTGGCCATGCTCGCCGCCGAGGCGGAAGCTGCGGCCGTCGGGCAGCGGCAGGAAGTTCGCGTACGGCCGCTCGACCACGCGCAGGCCGTGCTCGGCCAGGCGCAGTTCGCGGATCACCTTCGGGTTGAGCAGGCTGACGGTGTAGCTGGCCACCGAGTTGCGGAAGCCGGGCAGGAACTCCTCGGTCACCGCCGCGCCGCCGACGATCCCGCGGCGCTCGAGCACCTGCACCTTCAGCCCGGCGCCGGCCAGGTAGGCGGCGCAGGCCAGCCCATTGTGGCCGCCGCCGACCAGCAGCACGTCGCAGTCGCGCGCGCTCATGCCGTCGCCCCGCGTTCGCGCAGCATCCGCTCGACCAGGCCGGCCAGCGCGGCCGCCGCGCGCGGGCGCGCCATCGACGCGGCCACCGCCGCGGCCTGCGGCAGCTGGATGGTGGAGGCGAACAGCTTCTCCAGAAGTGCGGACAGCCGCGGCGCGTCGAACCCAGGCTCCTCGATGCACCAGCCCACGCCGGCGTCGGCCAGCGTACGCGCGTTGCGCAGCTGCTCCTCGCGCGAGCCGCCGTGCGGGATCGGCACGAAGATCGCCGGCCGGCCGACGGTGAGCAGGTCGGCCGCGGTGGTGGCGCCGGCCCGCGCGATCACCAGGTGCGCGCCGCGCAGGCGCGCGCCCATGTCGTCGAAGAACGGGCGCAGGTCGGCGTCGATGCCGGCCGCACGCAGCCGCGCGGCGACCGCCTCGCCGTCGTCGCCCGTGTACTGCAGCGACAGCTGCAGGCGGCGACGGATCTCTTCGGGCAGCGCCAGCAGCGCCGGCGGCACCACCTCGCCGAACACGCGCGCGCCCTGGCTGCCGCCGACCACCAGCAGCCGCAGCGGCGCATCGGGCGAGAGCGCGGGATAGTCGCCGCGCGCGGCGAGGATGTCGGCGCGCACCGGGTTGCCGGTCTCGACGATGCGCGCGGCGTCGAAGCCCTCGGCGCCGGCCACCGCCGGGAACGAGGTCGCCAGCGCGTCGGCATGCCCCAGCAGCCGGCGGTTGGCCATGCTCAGCCGCGTGGCCTGCTCGTGCAGCAGCAGCGGCAGCTGCAGGCTCCTGGCCGCGACCGCCGGCGCGAAGCTCGGATAGCCGCCGAAGCCGGCCAGCAGCGCGACGCCGCGGCGCTTCATGTCGCGCCGCGCCTGCAGGGTCGCGCGCAGAATGGTGGCGCCGGCGGCGAGCTTGCCGCCGATGCCGCCGGCGAGGCTGCGCGCCGGCAGCACCACGTGCGGGATGCCTTCCAGCGCCTTGGTGTATTGCGCGCCGCGGCGCTCGGTGTAGATCACCACGCCGTGGCCGCGCGCGAGCAGCTCGCGCGCCAGCGCTTCGGCAGGGAACAGGTGGCCGCCGGTGCCGCCGGCCGCCAGGCCGACGGTCGGCGGCGCGTGCGGGGACTGGTCGATGGCCACCGTGCGGTCCGATGCGGAAACAGCGGCGACTATACGGCCTCCGACCGTGCCGCGTGCGGGCGCGTCGGGCCTGCAGCCTGCAGTTACCGCGCACGCGCGACGGTGTTGCCTCGCAGCGTCACTCCGACCTCGTCATCCGGGCATGGCGTGGAACGGGGGGACGCGCCCCGCCCACAAGCACCGCGCCGCGTGCGCCACGCGCGGCGAGCGCGACGCGATGCTTCCGCCACGATCGGTGCGCCCGCGCGTTGGCGGGCGCGTCGCCGTCAGCTCGCCGGATCCAGCCGCACCAGCATCGTCACCCGCCGGCCGTCGATGGTGCGCTCGATCTCGACCGGCAGCCCGGCCTGCAGCAACTCGTAGCGCTCGCGGCCCATGGCGGCGATGAAGCGGCGCTCGACGCGGTCGAAGGTGTAGTGGTATTCGGGATACGACGAGCGCGCGGCGGCGAACAGCATGCGGGTCTCGCGCAGGCGCAGGCCGCTCATCTGCGCGAGTTCGTCGATGTGGATCACCTGTGGCCCGCCGGCCATCGAGATGTTGGGGACTGCGCAGGCGGCCAGCGCCAGTGCGATCAGGGTCAGTTTGGTTTTCATGGCGGTGCCTCCTGGGGGAATGCGATCGTCTCGACCGCGCGCCGGCGCTTTTCCCGGCACCTGCAGGTTCGTCGAACGCGACCTGCGACTGCGCGTACTTGAAGTCACCGCGACCACCGGCACGGCAATGCGCGAAGGCGCGCACGGCGCCGCGCCAATCCGCGCAAAGAAACCAATCCGCGCAAAAGGAAAGGCCCGCTTGCGCGGGCCTCTCCATGCAACGTCTCACGGTGGCGCGGGATCAGAAATCCATCCCGCCCATGCCGCCCATGCCGCCGCCCGGCGGCATCGCCGGCTCTTCCTTCTTCGGCAGCTCGGCGACCATCGCCTCGGTGGTGATCATCAGCCCGGCGATCGACGCGGCGTTCTGCAGCGCGGTGCGGGTGACCTTGGTCGGGTCCAGGATGCCGAACTCGACCATGTCGCCGTACTCGCCGTTGGCGGCGTTGTAGCCGTAGTTGCCCTTGCCGTCCTTGACCTTGTTGAGGACGACCGAAGGCTCCTCGCCGGCGTTGGCGACGATCTCGCGCAGCGGCGCTTCCATCGCGCGCAGGGCGATCTGGATGCCGTGGTTCTGGTCCTCGTTGATGCCCTTGATGTCGCCGATCGCGGCCAGCGCGCGGATCAGCGCGACGCCGCCGCCCGGGACCACACCTTCCTCGACCGCAGCGCGCGTGGCGTGCAGGGCGTCCTCGACGCGGGCCTTCTTCTCCTTCATCTCGATCTCGGTCGAGGCGCCGACCTTGATCACCGCCACGCCGCCGGCCAGCTTGGCCACGCGCTCCTGCAGCTTCTCGCGGTCGTAGTCGGAGGAGGTCTCCTCGATCTGCGCCTTAATCTGCTTGATGCGGCCCTCGATGCCCGACGATTCGCCGGCGCCGTCGATGATGGTGGTGTTCTCCTTGGAGACCTGCACCTTCTTGGCGCGGCCCAGGTCCTTGATCGTCGCCTTTTCGAGCGACAGGCCCACTTCCTCGGAGATCACGGTGCCGCCGGTAAGGATCGCCATGTCCTCCAGCATCGCCTTGCGGCGGTCGCCGAAGCCCGGGGCCTTCACGGCGCAGACCTTGACGATGCCGCGGATGGTGTTGACCACCAGGGTCGCCAGCGCCTCGCCTTCCACTTCCTCGGCGACGATCAGCAGCGGCTTGCCGGCCTTGGCCACGCCCTCGAGGACGGGCAGCAGGTCGCGCACGTTGGAGATCTTCTTGTCGTGCAGCAGGATGAAGGGATCATCCAGCTCGGCCGACATCGACTGCTGGTTGTTGATGAAGTACGGCGACAGGTAGCCGCGGTCGAACTGCATGCCCTCGACGACGTCGAGCTCGTTGTCCAGGCCCGAGCCTTCCTCGACGGTGATCACGCCTTCCTTGCCGACCTTCTTCATCGCGTCGGCGATGATGGTGCCGATCGACTCGTCGCTGTTGGCCGAGATCGTGCCGACCTGGGCGATCGCCTTGTCGTCGGCGGTGGGCTTGGAGAGGTTCTTCAGCTCGCCGACGGCGGCCTTGACGGCCTGGTCGATGCCGCGCTTGAGGTCCATCGGGTTCATGCCGGCGGCGACCGCCTTGGAACCCTCGCGGATCAGCGCCTGGGCCAGCACGGTGGCGGTGGTGGTGCCGTCGCCGGCGTTGTCGGACGTCTTGGACGCGACTTCCTTCACCATCTGCGCGCCCATGTTCTCGAACTTGTCGGCCAGCTCGATTTCCTTGGCGACGCTCACGCCGTCCTTGGTGATCGTCGGGGCGCCGTAGCTCTTCTCGAGCACGACGTTGCGGCCCTTCGGGCCGAGGGTCGCCTTGACGGCGTTGGCGAGGATGTTGACGCCACGCACCATCTTCGCGCGCGCGTCCTCACCGAAACGGATTTCTTTTGCAGCCATGATGGAACTCCGAAGTAGGGATTCGTAGGGCGGGCCCTGGCCCGCCATTTGCAAATGGGTAACGCCGGGCGGCGGGCCTGGGCCCGCCGGGCGTCAGCCGAGGACTGCGAGGATGTCGTCCTCGCGCACGATCTTGTATTCGACGCCTTCGAGCTTGTAGGCGCTGCCCGAGTACTGGCCGTAGATGACCTTGTCGCCGACCTTGACCTTCGGCGCGCGCACGCTGCCGTTGTCCAGGGCCTTGCCCTCGCCGACCGCGACCACTTCGCCCTTGGTCGGCTTTTCCTTGGCGTTGTCGGGGATGACGATGCCGCCGGCGGAAACTTCGTCGGCTTCGATCGGCTTGACGACCACGCGGTCGTAGAGCGGCTTCAGATTCATTGCAACCCTCGCAAGTGATTGATTGGTTAGGGGAACGGGTGGAGCGGGGCGCGGATTCTAGCAATCGCCCATGACGAGTGCCAACGCCGCGCACGAATAAAACCCGGCGAACCGGGATGGCCGGGAGATGGGGGGAGGGCGACGCCTTTCAAGGGGTGGCGACGAAAATTTCGCGGGCGCCATTTCTGCGTGGGCGGCGCCGGGGTGCGGCCATTTCCACCGGACTAGGGTCGCCCCCGGATGGCGCGGCCACCCGTGCGCCGACAGGATCGCCGGATTGCCCGCCGCCGGAGTCCCGCATGCCCCGCATCGCCGCGCCGTCCGCCATCGGCCTCCTCGCCGCCGGCCTGCTGGTCGCGCCGGGCGCCGCCGGCGCCGCCGTGTTCGTCAACGAGCTGCACTACGACAACGCCGGCAGCGACAGCGGCGAGCGGATCGAGGTGGTGGCCACCGCCGGCGAGGACCTCTCCGGCTACCGCGTCTACCTCTACAACGGCGGCGGCTCGCCTGGCAGCGCGACCAGCTACGGCAACCGCGCGGTCCCGGCCGGCAGCACCGTCGCCTGCGGCGGCAGCGCGCGCATCGCGGTGCTCGAGTACCCGCGCGACGGGCTGCAGAACGGTCCCAACGACGCCATCGCCCTGGTCGACGCCGGCGGCGCGGTGGTGCACTTCCTCGGCTACGAGGGCAGCGTGACCGCCGCCAGCGGCCCGGCCGCGGGCCTGACCAGCGACAGCCTGCCGGTGGCCGAGGGCAGCGGCACCGCGGCCGGCACCTCGCTGCAGCTGCGCGGCAGCGGCAGCACCCGGGGCGACTTCAGCTGGGCGGCCTCGTCGGCCGCGAGCTTCGGCGCCTGCAACAGCGGGCAAAGCTTCGACGGCGGCGGCGATCCGGCGCCAATGATCGTTTCCACCAGTCCCGCCGACGGCGCCACCGACTTCCCCGCCGCGGGTGACCTGGAGGTGACGTTCAGCGAGCCCGTGACCGCGGCCAGCGGCGCCTTCTCCCTGGCCTGCGACGTTTCCGGCGCGGTCGCGCTCGCCCACCCGGCCGCCGGGGCCAGCTTCGCGCTGTCCACCGGCACCGCCCTGCACGGCGGCGAGCACTGCACGCTGAGCGTCGTCGCGGCCAAGCTCGCCGACGCCGCCGGCCAGCATCCGGCTGCGGGCGCGAGTGTCGGCTTCACCGTCGCCGCGGGCGGCGGTGGCGGCGACGGCTACTACGCGCACGTCAACGCCGGCAGCCCGGAACAGCTGCGCTGCTCGCTGCACCGGACCATCCGCGGCCACACCGCCTATCCCTACTCCGGCAGCGGTACCAGCACCTGGACGATCCTGGAGATCGCCGACGAGGATCCGGCCAACCCCGGGCGCATCCTCGACACCTACCGCAACCGCAGCTACGCCAAGGGCAGCGACCGCGCCGGCACCGGCTCCGGGCTCACCTACAACCGCGAGCACAGCTGGCCCAACTCGCTGGGCTTCGGCACGCCCACCGGCGACCTCGGCCTGCCGTACGCGCCGTACACCGACACCCACATGCTCTATCTCACCGATTCGGCCTACAACGCCGACCGCGGCAACAAGCCCTACGCCGACTGCCCCGCCCAGGGCAGCTGCGCCGAGCGCGCCACCGAGGCCAACGGCGGCCGCGGCGGCGGCAGCGGCGCGTACCCGGGCAATTCCAACTGGGTGAAGGGCCCGGACGGGAACGCCGGCTCGTTCGAGGCGTGGGGCGGGCGCAAGGGCGACATGGCGCGCGCGGTGATGTACATGGCGATCCGCTACGAAGGCGGCCAGGACATCCACACCGGCCAGTCCGAGCCGGACCTGGAGCTCACCGACGACCGCAGCCGCATCGTCAAGACCTCGTCGTCGCCGGCGTACATGGGCCTGCTCTCGACCCTGCTGGCCTGGCACCAGGCCGATCCGCCGGACGCCGCCGAGCGCGCGCGCAACGAGGTGGTCTACAGCTTCCAGGGCAACCGCAACCCGTTCGTGGACCACCCCGAATGGGCGACGCGCGCGCTGTTCGAATCCGCCGAACCGGCGACCTGCCAGATGAATTGACGGCCGCGGACAAGGCCCGCCCGCGCACGGCCCCGTACAATCGCGGGCATGCCCGCCTGCGTCGCCTTCTGCGCCTGCCCCGACGCCGCTACCGCCACGCGCATCGCCGACGTGCTGGTCGGCGAGCGCCTGGCCGCGTGCGTGAACGTGCTGCCCGGCGTGACCTCGGTCTATCGCTGGCAGGGCGCGGTGGAGCGCGCCGGCGAGGTGCTGCTGCTGATCAAGACGGCCACCGACCGCGTGCCGGCGCTGTCGCAGCGCATCGTCGCGCTGCATCCCTACGAACTCCCGGAAGTGGTCGCGGTCGAAGCCGCTGCCGGCCTGCCGGCCTACCTGGACTGGGTCGCCGCGCAGTGCGCGCCGGACCCATCGGAGCCCTGACCGAAGTGAAGCCGTTCCCGTCCCGCTGGCGGCGCCTCGCCGCCGCCTTCGCCCTGTGCATGGCCGTCGCGCCGTGGGCCAGCGCCGCCATCGACGAGGAGGACCTGCTGCCGGTCGACCAGGCCTTCGCGCTGTCGGCCAAGGCGGCCGCCGCCGACCGCATCGCGCTGGAGTGGAGGATCGCCGACGGCTATTACCTGTACCGGCACCGGATCAAGGTCGTTGCGGCCGATGGCTCCCGACTCGGCGCGCTCGACCTGCCGCACGGGCAGGCGCACGAGGACGAGTTCTTCGGCCGCGTGGAAACCTTCCGCAAGCACCTGGCCGGCGGCGTGCCGGTGCGCGCCGCGGACGGCGGCAGGGTGGTGCTGAAGGTCAGCTACCAGGGCTGCGCCGACGCCGGCGTGTGCTATCCGCCGCAGACGCGCACGGTGGCGGTGGCGATGCCGGCTGGCTCCGACAATGCCCTTGTGGGAGCGGCTTCAGCCGCGCGCTCTTCGGTGGATCGCGGCGGAAGGGAAAAGCTCGCGGCTGAAGCCGCTCCCACGGGAACCGCCGCAAGCGACGGCGGCTTCGCGGCGCTCGGCCAATCGCTCGGCAAGCCGCGCGGCGCTCCACTGGCGGGCAACGACAGCGCCACCGGCGACGCGCTGCCGCTGCCGCCGGAGCAGGCGTTCGGCTTCGAGGCGATCGCCGACGGCCCGCACGCGCTGCGGCTGCGCTTCACCCCGGCGCGCGGCTACTACCTGTACCGCGACAAGACCTCGCTGCAGCTCGCCGCCGACGGCATCGCGCTGGAAGCGCCGCGCTGGCCGGCGGGCGTGCGCCATCGCGACGAGCATTTCGGCGACGTGGTGGTGTTCTTCGACCAGGTCGAGGTGCCGCTGCCGCTGCGGCGCGTGCCGGCGGCGACCGGCGCGCAGAAGGTGGTGCTCACCGCGACCTTCCAGGGCTGCCAGGACGAGGGCATCTGCTATCCGCCGATGACGCGGCGCGTGGCGATCGAGCTGCCGGCGGCGGATGGAGCGGGTCTTGTGGGAGCGGCTTCAGCCGCGAACTCTTCGGGTGCAACCGACGCCACGGCATCGACCGTAGCAACGACGGAAGTCGCGGCTCCCGGGGCCGTCGCTTCGCCTGTCGCGACTCCCATCGCTCCTACAACAGGTGCCGGTGAGGATTTGGGGAAAGAGCTCGCGGCTGGAGCCGCTCCCACGACAGCGCGTCCGGGCAGCGACGGCCTGGCCGAGGACGCGCGCCTGGCCGCCGGCCTGTCCGGCGCGGGGCGCTGGACGACGCTGCTGTGGTTCTTCCTCGGCGGGCTGGCGCTGGCGTTCACGCCCTGCGTGCTGCCGATGATCCCGATCCTGTCGGGCCTGATCGCCGGCGCCGGCACGCGCCTGGGCACGGGCCGCGCGCTGTGGCTGTCGTTCGTCTACGTGCTCGCCAACGCGCTGGTGTTCACCGTTGCCGGCGTGGTCGCGGGGCTGGTCGGCGCCAACCTGCAGGCGGCGTTCCAGGTGCCGTGGGTGATCGTGCTGTTCGCATTGCTGTTCGTCGCCCTGGCGCTGTCCTCGTTCGGGCTGTTCGAGCTGCAGCTGCCGGCTGCGGTGCGCGCGCGGCTCGGCGGCATCAGCGACCGCCAGCGCGGCGGCTCGATGCTGGGCGTGGCGGCGATGGGCGCGCTGTCGGCGCTGATCGTCGGGCCGTGCGTGGCGCCGCCGCTGGCGGCGGCGGTGCTGTTCATCAGCCAGGGCCACGACGCGGTGTTCGGCGGGCTGGCGCTGTTCGTGCTCGCGATGGGCATGGGCCTGCCGCTGCTCGCCTTCGGCGTCGCCGCCGGGCGCGGCATGCCGACCAGCGGGCCATGGATGACGCAGGTGCAGCGCGGCTTCGGCTTCGTGTTCCTCGGGCTCGCGGTGTGGATGCTGTCGCGGATCGTGCCGGGCGTGGCGACCCTGGCGCTGTTCGGCGCGCTGGCGCTGGCGGCCGCGGCCTGGGCGTTCAACGGCACGCGCGCCGAGGGCGAGCGGCTGCGCTGGCTCGCGCGCTTCGCCGGGCTGCTGCTGGCGGTGGTCGGCGCGGCCGAGCTGTTCGGCGCGCTGGCCGGCAACGGCAATCCGCTGCGGCCGCTGGCCGGGATCGGCGGCGGGACAGCGCAGCCCGCGCCCGCGTTCCACACCATCAAGTCGAGCGCGGACCTCGACCGCGAACTCGCCGCCGCGCAGGCCGCGGGCAGGCCGGTGTTGTTCGATTTCTATGCCGACTGGTGCGTGTCGTGCAAGGAGATGGAGGCCTACACCTTCACCGATCCGGCGGTGGGCGCGGCGCTGGGCGGCTTCGTCCTGCTCAAGGCCGACGTCACCGCCAACGACGACGTCGACCAGGCGCTGATGCGGCGCTTCGGCATCGTCGGGCCGCCGGCGACGCTGTTCTTCCACGGCTCTGCGGACGAGCGCCGCGGCCTGCGGCTGGTCGGCTTCGAGAAGGCGGCGCCGTTCGTCGAGCGCCTGCGGCACGCGGCCGGGGCGCCGTAATGGGCGCGCAACCATGAATTCGGGCGCGAAGGTCGTGCTGGTGGCGCTGGCCGCCGGCGCGCTGGGGGTCGCGGCCAGCATCGCGCTCAACGGGCCGGGCCCGCTGCTGGGCACCGAAGCGGGGCAGCGGGTGGTGCAGGAGGCCTATCGCGCCACCGCGCCCGAACCGCCGGCCGGGGTGGCGGTGGCAGAGCGCGGGCGGAAGGCGCCCGCGTTCACCGTGCCCGGCCTGGACGGCCGGCCGGTCGCGGTCCCCGCCGCGTGGGCCGGGCGGCCGGTGCTTGTCAACGTCTGGGCCAGCTGGTGCGGGCCGTGCATCGAGGAAATGCCGGAACTGCAGCGCTTCCACGCCACACAGGGCGCGAACGGCACGCAAGTGGTCGGCATCGCGCTGGACGACGCGGCGGCGGTGCGGGACTTCCTGCGGCGCGTGCCGGTCGACTACCCGATCCTGGTCGACGCCGCCGGCCCGGCCGACGCCGGCGTGCGGCTGGGCAATCCCAAGGGCGTGCTGCCGTACTCGGTGCTGCTGGCCGCCGACGGCACGGTGCTCAAGCAGCGCATCGGGCCGTTCGAGCACGGCGAGGTCGACGCCTGGGCGAACGCATCCCCGTAGGAGCGCCCTACAAGCTCTAGAGCCGCGACTCAAACAATCGCTTAAATCCCCGAAGTTCGGCGATCTGGACAGCAACGGCCGCTTCGCGCAGACTGGTGCCCCGTTCGTCCCGCCTCGCCATGGCCAAGCTGCTGGTCCTGCACGGTCCCAACCTCAACCTGCTCGGCAGCCGCGAGCCGGAGGTCTACGGGCGCACGACGCTGGCCGAAATCGACGCCGACCTGCAGGCGCGCGCGCTGGAAAAAGGCCACGACCTGTCCAGCTTCCAGTCCAACGCCGAGCACGTGCTGGTCGAGCGCGTCCAGGCCGCCCGCGACGACGGCACCGACTTCATCCTGCTCAATCCGGCCGGCTTCACCCACACCTCGGTGGCCCTGCGCGACGCCCTCGCGGCGGTCGCGATCCCCTTCATCGAGGTCCACCTGTCCAACCCGCACGCGCGCGAGCCGTTCCGCCGCCAGAGCTATTTCAGCGACCTGGCCGTGGGCGTGGTCTGCGGCTTCGGCGCGCTCGGCTACGGGCTGGCGCTGATCGCCGCGACCCGCCAGCTCGAGGAGCGCGCGCCGTGAGCGGCCGCCCGGCCCGGGACCGCCTGCCCCGCGACCGCTGACGCGGCCGGGACGCCACATCGACCGCCGCCGCGAACCGGCGCGCCACGACCACCACGAGAGGCCTTCATGGACCTGCGCAAGATCAAGAAACTCATCGACCTGCTCGAGGAATCCAACCTCGCCGAAATCGAGATCAAGGAAGGCGAGGAGTCGGTGCGCCTGGCGCGTACGCCGTCGGGCGCGGCGCCGATGAGCTACGCCCCGGCACCCGTCTATGCCGAAGCCCCGCGCCCGCAGCCCGCGATGCCGATGCAGTCCCCGGTCGACGCCGCCACCGGCGGCCGCCCTGCCGAGGGCGGCCCGGCCCTGCCGGAAGGCCACGTCGTGCGCGCGCCGATGGTCGGCACCTTCTACGCCTCGCCGGCGCCCGACAAGCCGGCCTTCGTCAGCGTCGGCCAGGCGGTCAAGGCCGGCGAGACGCTGGGCATCATCGAGGCGATGAAGATGTTCAACCCGATCGAGGCCGACGTCTCCGGCACCGTGCTCGCGATCCAGTGCGAGAGCGGGCAGCCGGTGGAGTTCGACCAGCCGCTGTTCGTGATCGGCTGAGGCGGCCGCGATGCTGGACAAAGTCGTCATCGCCAACCGCGGCGAGATCGCGCTGCGCATCCTGCGCGCGTGCCACGCCCTGGGCATCCGCACGGTCGCGGTGCATTCCACCGTCGACCGCAACCTCAAGCACGTGGCGATGGCCGACGAGTCGGTCTGCATCGGCCCGGCGCCGTCGGCCGAGAGCTACCTCAACATGGCCTCGATCATCGCCGCGGCGGAGGTCACCGATGCGCAGGCCATCCACCCGGGCTACGGCTTCCTGAGCGAGAACGCGGACTTCGCCGAGCGCGTGGAGCAGTCGGGCTTCGTCTTCATCGGGCCCAAGGCCGACACCATCCGCCTGATGGGCGACAAGGTCGAGGCGATCCGCGCGATGAAGGCCGCCGGCGTGCCCTGCGTGCCGGGCAGCGGCGGCCCGTTGGGCGACGACAGCGACGCCAACCTGGCGATCGCGCGCGAGATCGGCTACCCGGTGATCGTCAAGGCCGCGGGCGGCGGCGGCGGGCGCGGGATGCGCGTGGTGCACACCGAGGCCGCGCTGGCGACCGCCATCGCCACCACCAAGACAGAGGCCAAGGCGGCGTTCGGCAACGACATGGTGTACATGGAGAAGTTCCTCGAGAACCCGCGCCACGTCGAGATCCAGGTGCTGGCCGACGGCCAGGGCAACGCCATCCACCTGGGCGAGCGCGACTGCTCGATGCAGCGCCGCCACCAGAAGGTGGTCGAGGAGGCGCCCGCGCCGGGGATCACGCCCGAGCAGCGCGCGCAGATCGGCAAGGTGTGCGTGGAGGCCTGCATCCGCATCGGCTACCGCGGCGCCGGCACGTTCGAGTTCCTGTACGAGGACGGCCGCTTCTACTTCATCGAGATGAATACCCGCATCCAGGTCGAGCACCCGGTCACCGAGCTGGTCACCGGCATCGACCTGGTGCGCGAGCAGCTGATGATCGCGGCCGGCCGCAAGCTGTCGATCAAGCAAAGCGACGTGGTGCTGCGCGGCCATGCGATCGAATGCCGCATCAACGCCGAGGACCCGGACAGCTTCCTGCCCTCGCCCGGCCTGATCCAGCATTTCCACGCGCCCGGCGGCCCCGGCGTGCGCGTGGACTCGCACGTGTACGAGGGCTACCGCGTGCCGCCCAACTACGACTCGATGATCGGCAAGCTGATCGTCCACGGCGCCGACCGCGAGCAGGCCATCTGCCGCATGCGCGTGGCGCTCTCGGAGATGGTGGTCGACGGCATCAAGACCAACGTCCCGCTGCAGCAGCGCATCCTCGCCGACGGCGGCTTCGCGCAGGGCGGGCAGAACATCCACTACCTCGAGAAGCGCCTGGCCGAACGCAAGGACAAGGCGCTGTCGATCGGGTAGGCCGCGCACGGCGTGCCTAGCGCTTCGTGCTCCAGCGGCGCAGTGCCCGCTCGCCCTCGTCGCTGACCAGCAGCGCGCGAGAGCCGCGGCGGCGGCGGACCCACCCGTGCGCGAGCAGCGCGTCGAGCAGGCGCGCGCCGAGCTGGCCGCCGATGTGCGGCCGGCGCTCGCTCCAGTCCAGGCAGGGGCGCAGCGCGGGGCGCCGCAGCGCCGCGTCGGGCGGCTCGATGCCGAGCGCATCCAGCCCGCGCGCGCCGCGGGCGGTGAGCGTCCATGCCGCGTCGGCGCGATCGATCCAGCCGCTCGCGATCCAGCCGTCGGCCAGCCGCACCGCGAGCTCGCCGGCGAGGTGGTCGTAACAGGTGCGCGCGTGGCGCAGGGCGAGGTCGCGCGGGCCGGGGACGGGCGCGCGCGGCGCCGCGGACGACACCGCCATCAGCGCCTCGAGCACGTGCGAGACCTCGGCCGAGGCGAGCCGGTGGTAGCGGTGCCGTCCCTGCTTCTCGATCGCCAGCAGGCCGGCCTCGGCCAGCTTGCCCAGGTGCGCGCTCGCGGTCTGCGGGGTGACGCCGCCGGCCTGCGCCAGTTCGCCCGCCGTGCGGCTGCGGCCGTCCATCAGCACGGCCAGCATGAGCGCGCGCGCAGGATCGCCGATCAGCGCGGCGATCCGGGCCATTGAAGGGCCTGCGTCCATGTTTCGATCATGGACGAAACATTCTTGCCGGCGCAAGCGCAGCATGGCGGTCCCTTCCGTGGACCGGCGACGATGAACCGGCGTGACCTGATGAAGCTTTCCGCACTCGGCCTGGCGGCGCAGGCGCTGGCGCCCGCCGGCGCATCGGCGGCCACCACTGCGCTGCCCGCCGTCGAACGCAGCCGCGTGCCGTGGAGCCGCGACGGCGAAACCCTGCAGCTCGCCCTCGTTCGCCAGCCCGCAGCGGGGCCGGTGGTGCTGTACGTGCACGGCGCCACGTTCCCGGCCGCGCTGTCCGCCGGCTGGCGCATGGACGGCATGTCGTGGCTGGACCAGCTGCAACGCGCGGGCATGGACGCCTGGGCGTTCGACTTCGCCGGCTACGGCGGGTCCGACCGGCCGGCGGCGTTCGAACGCGACGCGGACGCATCGCCGCCGTACGGGCGCTGCGAAGCGGCGGCCGACCAGGTCGCGACCGTGCTGCGGCACGTCCGCGCGCAGCGTCCCGACGCGCCGATCCACGTCGTCGCGCATTCCTGGGGCACCTTGCCGGCGCGGCTGGCGGCGATCGCGCATCCGCAGCTGGTCTCGCGCCTGGTGCTGTTCGGGCCGGTGGTGCAGCGCGACGGCGAGCCGCCCGCCGCGCCGGCGCGCGAGCCGGCCTGGACGCTGCTGACCGCCGCGCAGCAGCGACCGCGCCAGCGCACCGGCATGCCCGACGCACTGCCCACGCCGGTGGACGACGACGAACTGGAGCGCTGGTGCGCGGCCTACCTCGACAGCGACCCCGGCTCGCGTTCGCGCTCGCCGCGCTCGGGCAAGGTGCCCAACGGTCCCGGCGCCGACATCGACGCGCTGTGGGCCGGCGCATCGCTGGTCGACGACGGCCGCATCCGCCAGCCCACGCTCATCGTGCGCGGCGAATGGGACCACGTCACCACCGACGCCGACGCCGCGCGCCTGTTCGCCGCGCTCGCGCACGCCGCGGACAAGCGCGACGTCAAGATCGCCGGCGGCAACCACTGGCTGCACCTGCAACCGCGGCGACGCGCGCTGTGGGCCGAGACGCTGTCGTTCCTGCGCGAAGGAGATGCCGCATGATCGCCGTGATCTTCGAGGTCGAGCCGCATCCGGCCGGCCGCGACGAGTACTTCGCCATCGCCGCCGGGCTGGCGGACGACCTGCGCCGCGTCGACGGCTTCCTCTCGATCGAGCGCTTCCAAAGCGTGGCCGACCCGAACCGGCTGCTGTCGCTGTCGCTGTGGCGCGACGAAGCCGCGATCGCCGCCTGGCGCGCGCATCCCCCGCACGCCGCCGCGCAGGCGCGCGGCAACGCCGAGCTGTTCCGCCACTGGCGCATCCGCGTGGCCGAGGTCGTGCGCGAACGGGAGCACGGCGACGCGGCATCGCCCGCGGCCGGGTGAGCGCACGCTGGCCGCGCATCCCCGCATTGGCTATCGTGGCCGCCTCGCCCGACCGCGCCTCGCCATGCCCTTCCTCGAACTCACCCTGCGCTGCCGCGAAGCCGAGCAGGCGCGCTACGAGCGCGCGCTGGAGGACGTCGGCGCGCTGGCGGTGACGATGCAGGACGCACACCTGGACGCGGCCGACGAACAGGCGATCTTCGAGCCGGGCGTGGGCGAGACGCCGCTGTGGGAGGAGATGACGCTGTCGGCGCTGTTCCCGCACGACGCCGATGCGCTGGCGCTGCTGGCGGCGCTGGAGGCGTTCGACCCGGCGCTGGACTGGACGTGCGCGGGCTTCCGCAACGTCGAGGACCAGGACTGGGAGCGCGCGTGGATGGACCAGTACGCGCCGCTGCGCTTCGGCGCGCGCACCTGGATCGTGCCGTGGAACCAGGAACTGCCTGCGGACGCGGCCACGGACGACGCCGCGGTGGTGCGGCTCGACCCCGGCCTGGCCTTCGGCTCCGGCACCCATCCGACCACCGCGCTGTGCCTGCAGTGGCTCGACGGCCTGGCCGCGCGCGGCGAATTGCAGGGTCGCGCGGTGCTGGATTTCGGCTGCGGCAGCGGCATCCTCGCGCTGGCCGCGCTCAAGCTCGGCGCCGAGCGCGCGGTGGGCGTGGACAACGACCCGCAGGCGTTGCTGGCAACGCGCGACAACGCGCAGCGCAACGGCGTCGACGCGCGGCTGGAGGTGTTCCCGCCGGCGCAGGAACCAGCGGCGACGTACCCGGTGGTGGTCGCCAACATCCTGGCCTCCGCGCTCGACGCGCTGGCCGGCACGCTGGCCGCGCGCGTCGCCGCGGGCGGGCGCATCGCGCTGTCGGGCATCCTCGACGGCCAGCAGGCGCCGCTGCTGCGGCGCTACGGCGCGTGGTTCGACGACCTGCAGGTGGCCATCGAGGGCGACTGGGTCCGCATCGACGGCGTGCGCCGCGCGTAGGCCGGCGCTGCGCCCCAACCCGCGACGCATGCGGTGTACGGCGTGCGGACACGCCATGGCCGCCGTGGGCGCCGGCATGCACGGTCCGCGCCGGCCCTGCGCCCGTGATTGAATAGCGCCATGTTCATCAACTGTCCCTACTGCAAGGCTCTGGTCGCCACCGATCCGGCCACCGACCTGCCGCCGGAGCAATGCCCGCGCTGCGCGGCGAAACTGCGCGAGGCACCGGTCGAGGCGACGGCGGCGGAGACTCCCGCCGCGATGGGCGAGCAAGCTTCCGTTGCTGCGCCGGCGCCGGGCCAACCGCCCGGGGCGCCGGCGCCCGATGCCGCGGCGCTGGCCACCGCCGCTTCGCCGCCTTCGGAGCTGTCCTCGCAGATCCACCGGATCGTCGCCGGCGAGCCCATCGAGCCGGTGGCGCCGACGGTCGTTCCGATCGCCGCCTTGCTGAAGCCCGCTGCGCCGCCAGTCCCGCCCGCGCAGCCGCAGCGGCCGGCAGCATCCTCGTCGTCGCCCTCGCCGCCTGCGTCGACAGCGGCGCATTCACCGGCCGGATCGCCGGCGCGTCCCGAGGCAGCGCCGGAGCCTGGCGCTGCCGCACCCGCGGTTGCGGCGACGGCTGCTTCCGCGATTGAAGCGACTTCCTCCACTTCCGCGACTCCCGCCACGATCGCGACTGCCGCGGCCGCCGAGACCGCCGCGGGCCTGGCCGATGCCGGCGCCGAAACCGCGGTCGCCGCGGAGCCGACGCCGTCCGCCGCAGCGGCGCCGGTGGGCGACACGCCCGCGCCCGATGTCGCCAGGGACACCGACGCCGACGTGGATACCAGCATCGATGCCGATGCCACGTCCGCCTCGCCTCCCGCCGCCTCGCCGCTGTCGGCAACAGCGCCGACAACCGCGGCGCCGGGCGTCACCGCCGCCGCCAAGCCGCTCCCCAGCTTCGCGCGCCGCCATGCCGGCCCGGGCCACGGTGGATTCCACTGGAAGACGGCCACCGCCGTCGCCACGCTCGCGCTGCTGCTCGCGCTGCAGCTGCTGCTCGCCGACCGTGCGCGCCTGGCCGCGGACGCGCACTGGCGTCCCCTCGTGTCGACGCTGTGCGGCGCGCTGGGCTGCAGCGTGCCGCCCTGGCGCGAGCCGGCGGCGTTCTCCGTGCTCGCGCGCGACGTGCGACCGCATCCGGCCACGCCCGGCGCGCTGCGCGTCACCGCGACGTTCCGCAACGACGCGCGCTGGGCGCAGCCGTGGCCGCGGCTGCGGCTGACGCTGTCCGACGTCGACGGCCGCGTCGTGGCCGCGCGCGACTTCGCCGCGGCCGACTACCTCGGCGCCACGCCGGCGCAGGCCGAACTGCACAGCGGGCAGAGCGCGTCGATCGCGATGGACATCGCCGAGCCGGCGCGCCGCAGCGTGGCCTTCGACTTCGACCTGCACTGACGCGCCGCCACGCGCGCGCGGCCGGCCAGGCGCGAACGACATCCGCAGTGGCACCCGGCCAGCGGGCGCGGCGGGGAACCATTCGCATCGCCGGCCATCGGCCCGCGCATCGCGCGCCGGCCATCGCATTGGCACGCGCGACGACGGCGCGCTAGACTCCGGCTCCCCGTCGCCTGCCGCCGGGCGCGAACCACCGGGGACATCGTTGAACGCCGAACGCACCGACAACGCGAACCGCAGCGGCGCCCGCCCGCCCCTGCGCGAGCACGTCGCGAACTCCGTGCGCCGCTACATCGGCGACCTCGACGGCTGCGGGACCACCAACCTCTACGAGATCGCGCTGCGCGAGCTCGAGATCCCGCTGTTCATCGAAGTGCTCAACCACTGCGACGGCAACCAGAGCCGCGCCGCCGCGATGCTCGGCATCCACCGCGCCACGCTGCGCCGCAAGCTGCGCGAATACGGACTGTCCTGAAGCCGGGACCGGCAACCAGGCATCGGATCGGAAAACAGAAATCGTGGGAGCGGCTTCAGCCGCGAGCTCATGCTGCGCGTCGGCGCAAATGCGCGACATCGCGGCGCGCGGACGCGGCGCGCGATCTCATCCCGGCATCAACGCCCAGTAGACCGCGTAGAACACCACCCAGGCCGCCAACCACGCGCGCAGCAGCCGCGCCGCGCCCAGCCGCGGCGCCAGCCAGCGCGCGAGCCCGCCCGCCAGCAGCGCCACCGCCAGGAACCGCGTTCCGCGCGCCACCACGCTGCCGGCGATGAACGCGAGCCAGCCCACGCCCGCCGCCGGCGCCTGCACCGCGTACAGCTTGTAGGGCGCGCCGGAGAACCCGCCCACCACCAGCCCCGCGCCGCCCAGTGCCTGCAGCTGGCCGCGCACGCGCTCGACCAGCCCGGGGCCGATCGCCGGCAGCTGGTCGAACAGCGCCAGCAGCGCCGATCCGTGCCGTGGCGCCAGCGCGTACAGCAGCAGGCCACCCACCACGGCGCCAGCCAGCGCGGATGCGCAACCCAGCAGCGCCGCGCGCCGGGACGACAGCGCCAGGCGGCTGATCCACACGTCCGGCACCACGAAGAACAGCGTCGCCTCGGCGAAGCCCCAGGCCAGCGCGACCGCCTGCGCGCGCCGGCCGTCCGTCCACGTCCCATCCGTCCCTTGCCCGGCCGCCGCTCCGCGCATGGCGCGTCCCCTCCCCGTTCCCTGCGAATCCATTGTAGGAGCGCACCGGGGCGCGACTGCCTTTCGCGGGGAAAGCGGTCGCGCCCCGGTGCGCTCCTACAGTTTGCGATCCCGATTCGTGCCAGACGCAAACCCGCATGAGCCGGAACCGTCTCCCGCCTCTCGTACAATATCGCCCCCGCCGCACCGCCTTCCGCCATGCCCACGCATCCGCCCGCCGCGCCGGTGAAGATCCGCCGCGCCCTGCTCTCCGTCTCCGACAAGACCGGCCTGGTCGAGCTCGCGCGCGCGCTCGACGCGCGCGGCGTGGAGCTGCTCTCCACCGGCGGCACCGCCAGGGCGATCCGCGATGCCGGCCTGCCGGTGCGCGACGTGTCCGAGGCCACCGGCTTCCCGGAAATGATGGACGGCCGCGTCAAGACCCTGCACCCGGTGGTGCACGGCGGCCTGCTCGGCCGCGCCGGCGTCGACGAGGCGATGATGGCGCAGCACGGCATCGCGCCGATCGACCTGCTGGTGCTCAATCTCTATCCGTTCGAGCGGGTTTCCGCCGATCCGTCCAGCACCATGGAGGAGATCGTCGAGAACATCGACATCGGCGGCCCGGCGATGCTGCGCTCGGCGGCGAAGAACTTCGCGCGCGTGGCCGTGGCGACGGATCCGGCGCAGTACGCCGGCCTGCTCGCCGAGCTCGACGCAGGCGACGGCGCGCTCTCCGCGGACACCCGCTTCGCGCTGTCGATCGCCGCGTTCAACCGCGTGGCGCAGTACGACGCGGCGATCAGCAACCACCTGTCCGCGTACGCGGATCCTTCCGCGGAAGCGCAAGCGGCCGCATCCGGGCTGTCCATCCGGGCGGACGGCAGCCGCAGCCAGTTCTCCGCGCAGGCCAACGGCAGCTTCGCCAAGGTCATGGACCTGCGCTACGGCGAGAACCCGCACCAGCAGGCCGCGTTCTACCGCGACCTGCATCCCGCGCCCGGCTCGCTGGCGACGTTCGCGCAGCTGCAGGGCAAGGAGCTGAGCTACAACAACATCGCCGACAGCGACGCGGCGTGGGAATGCGTGCGCCAGTTCGACGCGCCGGGCTGCGTCATCGTCAAGCACGCCAATCCCTGCGGCGTGGCCGTCGGCGCGGGCACCGGCGATGCGTACGAGCTCGCCTACGCCACCGACCCGACCTCGGCCTTCGGCGGCATCATCGCCTTCAACCGCACGCTCGACGCGGCGACGGCGAAGGCCATCCTCGACCGCCAGTTCGTCGAGGTGCTGATCGCGCCCGGCTACGAGGACGGCGCGCTCGACTACGCCAGGAAGAAGGCCAACGTGCGCGTGCTGCGCATCCCGCTGGCGCCGGCCTCGACCGGCTTCATCGACACCAAGCGCGTCGGCTCCGGACTGCTGATGCAGACCGCCGACGACCGCGTGGTCACGCGCGACGAGTTGAAGGTGGTGACCCGGCGCGCGCCGTCCGACGCGGAGCTCGACACCCTGCTGTTCGCCTGGCGCGTGGCCAAGTTCGTCAAGTCCAACGCGATCGTGTATGCGAGGGACCAGCGCACGATCGGCATCGGCGCCGGACAGATGAGCCGCGTGGTCAGCGCGAAGATCGCCGCGCTCAAGGCCGAGGAAGCCGGCCTGCCGGTGCGGGGCTCGGCGATGGCGAGCGATGCGTTCTTCCCGTTCCGCGACGGCATCGACGCCGCCGCCGCCGCCGGCATCCGCGCCGTGATCCAGCCCGGCGGCTCGATGCGCGACAAGGAAGTGGTCGCCGCCGCGGACGAGCACGACATCGCGATGGTGTTCACCGGGATCCGGCACTTCCGGCATTGATGCCGGCTGCGCCGGCATCAATCCCGAAGTCTGCTGCGTGAACTTCGGGCCCCGCCCACGCTGCCACCCCCCATTCGCGCCTGTGACGTGAATCGCCCCCTGACTCGGGGGCGGGTTTCCTGGCATGGATGGAATGCGCTTTCCGGCATCGATGCGTGCACCGGCCGGCGCCGCTTCTCGTGGGAGCGGCTTCAGCCGCGAGCTTTTCGGTTCCAGCGCGCAGCCGCGCGGAAAGCTCGCGGCTGTAGCCGCTCCCACCACGACCGCGTCCTTCCCGGCTCGCCGCGCGGCCGCTATCCGCGGCGGGCGACGTTAGAATCCGCAGACCCCAGCAGCGGACCGATCGCCTTGAAACTGCTCGTCATCGGCGCCGGCGGGCGCGAACACGCGCTGGCCTGGAAGCTCGCCCAATCTTCGCGCGTCACCGAGGTCGTCGTCGCGCCCGGCAACGCCGGCACCGCGGCCGAGGACAAGTGCCGCAACGCCGACGTCGCCGCCAGCGACCTCGACGGCCTGGTCGCGCTCGCCCGTCGCGAAGGCGTCGCGCTCACCGTGGTCGGCCCCGAGGGCCCGCTGGTGGCCGGCGTGGTCGACCGCTTCCGCGCCGAGGGCCTGCGCGTGTTCGGCCCCACCGCCGCCGCCGCGCAGCTGGAGGGCAGCAAGGCCTTCGCCAAGGACTTCCTCGCCCGCCACGGCATCCCCACCGCGCACTACGCGGTGCACACGCACGTGGAGGAAGCGCTCGAGTACATCAGGGAGAAGGGCGCGCCCATCGTCATCAAGGCCGACGGCCTGGCCGCCGGCAAGGGCGTGATCGTGGCGATGACGCTGGCCGAGGCCGAGGCCGCGGTCACCGACATGCTCGCCGACTACGCCTTCGGCGCCGCCGGCGCGCGGGTGGTGATCGAGGAATACCTCGACGGCGAGGAAGCCAGCTTCATCTCCATGGTCGACGGCCGCCACGCGCTGCCGATGGCCACCAGCCAGGACCACAAGCGCGTGGGCGACGGCGACACCGGTCCCAACACCGGCGGCATGGGCGCGTACTCGCCCGCGCCCGTGGTCACGCCCGACGTGCAGGCGCGCATCCTGCGCGAGGTGGTCGAGCCCACCGTGCGCGGCATGGCCGCCGACGGCGTGCCGTTCACCGGCTTCCTCTACGCCGGCCTGATGATCGACAGGCACGGCGCGCCGAAGGTCATCGAGTTCAACGTGCGCTTCGGCGACCCGGAGACGCAGCCGGTGCTGATGCGCCTGCAGTCCGACCTGGTCGACCTGGTCGAGGCCGCGCTCGACGGCAGGCTCGACCGCGTCGAGGCGAAGTGGGATCCACGCCCCGCGCTGGGCGTGGTGATGGCCGCCGAGCACTATCCCGGCAAGCCGCGCACCGGCGACACCATCAACACCTGGGACGTGCCCGACCTGGACGACACCAAGGTCTTCCACGCCGGCACCCGCATCGAGGGCGAGCACACCGTCACCGCCGGCGGCCGCGTGCTGTGCGTGTGCGCGCTCGGCGACACCGTCGCCCAGGCCCAGCGGCGCGCCTACGCCGAAGTGGCCGGCATCTCCTGGCCCGGCGAGTTCCACCGCCACGACATCGGCTGGCGCGCGATCGCGCGCGAGCGCGCCGCCGCGGCCTGACAACCGTAGCCCTCTCCCGCTTCGCGGGAGAGGGTTGGGTGAGGATGCGTCAGGTCGCCGCGTTTCCTTTTACGCGAGCCACCCGTGCTTGCCCGCGTATCCCGAGAACCACCACAGCGCCACCCCGATCGCGAAGATCAGGATCGGGAACGGCAGCGCCTGCGCCGCGCCCAGCACCTCGATCGCGCGCATCGCGGCGAAGGTGTAGCCGAACTGCACGATCACCGCGAGCAGCGACAGCAGGAACAGCGACGTCGCCCAGCGCTTGCGCAGCAGCAACCCGATCGTCCCCAGCAACCCGCTGAAGATCGCCACGCCGTAGACCACGAACAGCCACTGCGGCCGCGCCGCGTACAGCTGCTGCTGCGCCTCCGGCATCCGCGCGACCGCCGCCGGATCCATCATCAGGTCCATGCACCACGCCGCCACCCCGAACAGCATCCACAGCAAGGCAAGGATCGCCACCGCCCAGTACCAGCCCGGCGGCCTGTTGGCCATTGCGTTCATCGGTTCTCTCCTCTGGTTGGACTTCCCCTGCACCACCCGGGCGCCGACCCGTCGGGTCGCGCCCATGGCATCACGAAATCCGTCCCGCCGCGCGTCCCGCGCGCTTGCCCGGCACCCGGCATCCACTGCGCGGGCAGGGCCGGTTGGCGAGTATCAAGGCGCCGCACCGCCAGCGCCGCGAGCCCGCACGACCCGTCCGATGGCGTGGACGACCACGCCGGCCAGCAGCGCAACCCCGCAGACGGCGCCCGCGACGCCCTGCCGCGCCGCAGCGGCCGCGAAGAACGACATCCAGGCGATCACGGCGAGCGACGCGACCACCAGCACCAGGCCGGCCTTCAGGTAGGCGTTGGACAGCCCGAAGTCGCGACCGCGCATGCTCCACTCCTGCGTTGGCGAAAACCCGAGGACCGCGCGGGGGCCCCGCGCCGATGCATGCTACATGGCCAGCGGCCCGCCCGGCTGCAGCAGCACTGCCACCGCCAGCAGGTGCAGCAGGACGATCCCCACGATCCAGCCGCGGCGCAGGTGGAACGGGATCGGGTTGCCGCCGAGGATCTCCTCCGCGCTCGCCGTGTTCACCACCCAGCCATGTTCGCAGGCCGGACACACCAACTGGTATTGCTTCCGGATCACCCAGCCGAACAGGTGGTAGAAGTGCCCGTAGCGGTACTTCAGCCGCATCGTGAAATCGACATCGCGCACGCAGCATTCGCAGTGGTGCCGCTCCTCGACCGCGAACGTGACGATGCGTTCCCCGTCGCCGAACAGGATCATCGTTGCTGTCCCCCCGTGCCGCGCAACCACCCCGCGCCGGGCAGCAGCCTTGCCGGTCCGATCGCGCCTGCCGGTCTCATTCGACGTCGAACAGCGCCAATGCGGTGCGCTCATCGTCGATGAAGACATTCACCGCATAGCGTCCCGGCGCCCATCCTTCGCCCGGCGGCAACGCCACGTCGACCGGCTGCCCATCGCGTGCTTCCACGCTGGTGGATGCGGTGCCGGCCTCGACGCCATCGAGCCGGTACCAGCGCGCTTCGACGGTCCTGGCGCCGGGCAGCGCATGGGGGAGCAGCACATGGACGACGTCGTTGCTCCGGAACACCGCGCCCGGGATCGCATCCTCGCCTCCTGCCTGTAGGCGTACGTCCGGACAGGATTCGTCCCGGTATGGCCGCGGCTGGAAATCCACCGGAACGCGGACACGCGCCGCTCCCACGGAGCCGACACTGGCGAAGCTCCACTTCCGGGCAGCGGTCGCCGCGGACCGGTCCATGTCCCGATTCCTCGAGGAGCGCTCGATGACGACATCGTCGACCGCGCCGGTGGCATCGATCCGGAGGACGAGTACGACCGTCCCACCGAGCCCCGCGCAAGCCTCCAGGCGCGGATAGACCGGCGTTGCCATCTGCACGGGAACCGGCGAGCTCGCCTCGCCGGCCGTGCCGGCGCTCCCCATGGGAGGCGGCGGCGGCGGTGGCGGCGAGGGCGGCTGCGCCGACGCCAGGCCGCAGGTGGTGGCCAGCAGCGTAGCCAGCATGCTTGCAGAGGGCTTCATGCGTTGGTGCACCTGCGACTCCCCTGGAAAATTTGGAAGATCCGCGCGTGAAGCCGGCCCGGTGAGGCAGGACCGCGCTGCATGCATCGCCAGCGCCCGACGTACCACCGCGTTCCGTCGATCCCGGCCTACCGTCCCCGACCGCCCGCGATCTGCCCGATGATGAAATCCGTGCTCGCTTCATCCAGCCCGCTGACCTGCGATCCCGCGGAGAAGGGGCCCGAGATCGTGGCGACGTTGACCGCGCGGCCACCGGCCATGAGTGCGATCTTCCTGCCGAAGCTGCGGCTGGTGATGTCGTGGATCCGCGCCTGGGCGGTCGTCTTGTAGACGAATCGCAGTTCGCCATCCCCGCCGCGGCTGCGCGAGACGTAGTCGATGTCGCCCGCCCGCGCCAGCACGGTCGTGCTGATCCGGATCTGTCCGACGTACTTCCCGTCCGGCGAATATTCGACGGCCTTGCAATAACGGCATGCGTCCTCGGCCACCAGACGGATCATCACGTCGGGCAACACGGTGAAGCGCTCTTCCTGCGGCGATGGAGCGCAGCCGGCCAGCGACAAAGCCAGCAGTGCGAGCCACGCAAGCGGCCTCGTCGGTGCAGCCGCCATCCACGTCCGGATCCCCTTCATCCCCGCCTCCCCAGGCCGGATACCCTTCCCCTTGGTGCTGATGATGACGCAGGCGCGGCGAGACAGACCTCGACGCCGGCATCGGTCTCGATGGTCTTGTTGGGCTTGGCCATTGCCTCTCCGCGCGCCGGGGCGCCGCCCTCCCGCAGGCCCGCGTCAGGACATCGGCTCGGGCGCCGCGCCCAACTTCGGCGGCAGCGGGATGAATTCGCCGTCGTCCAGGTCGGGCAGCTTCATCCTGCCCGCCGCCCAGTCGGCGCGCGCCTGCTCGATCCGCTCCGTCGACGAGGACACGAAGTTCCAGTCGATGTAGCGCGGCCCCACCGGTTCCCCGCCCAGCGCCATGACCACCGCGTCGCCGAGCGCCGCGATCGTCGCCGCCTTCCCCGCCGACAGCACCGCCATGCTTCCGGCCTCCACGCGCTGGCCGTCCACTTCCACGTCGTCGCTGGCGACGTAGGCCGCGCGCTCGCTGTATTCCGCCGGCAGCGAAACCCGCGCGCCCGCGCGCAGCTGCCAGTGCACGTAGAACTGCGGCGAATCGACGCTCACCGGCGACGCCATGCCCGCGAGCCGGCCAGCGATCAGTCGCCCGGCGACACCGTCGCCGTCGAACGCCGGCAGCGCGTCGGCCGGGTAATGCCAGAAGCCCGGATCCATCTCCTCGCGCCCGTCGGGCAGCGCCGCCCAGGCCTGGATGCCGTCGATCGGCCCGCCCTGCGCGCGCAGCTTCTCGAAGCGTTCGGAATGGGTGATGCCGCGGCCCGCCGTCATCCAGTTGACCTCGCCCGGGCGCACGGGCTGCTCGGAGCCCACGCTGTCGCGATGCATGATCTCGCCTGCGTACAGGTAGGTGATCGTCGACAGGCCGATGTGCGGGTGCGGGCGCACGTCGGCCTCGCGCGGGAGTCCCGGCGCCAGGTCCTTCGGCCCCATGCGGTCGAAGAAGATGTAGGGCCCGACCATGCGCCGCTTGCCGAACGGCAGCACCCGGCCGACCTCGAAGCTGCCCAGATCGCGGCGGCGCTGCGGGATGACGAGTTCGATCATGGGACGCCTCCGGTGAGTGCGGGCGCGCGCCGGGGCCTCATGCCCCGCGCGGCAGCACGGTCAGCACGCGCGCCACGAACTCGTGGAACTCCTCCAGGTACTTGCGCAGGAATTCGGCGGTGGAGGCGTCGGCGATCTCGCCGGCGTCGTCGATCATCCCGTCCTTGAACTGGATGTAAGCCTCGGGCGAGTTCATCTGCGGCGAGTTGAGGAAGCCCAGGATGCTGCGCAGGTGCTGCTGCCCCACCGCGGTGCCGATCGCGCCGGGGGAGGTGCCGATCACGCCCGACGGGATGTGCTTGAAGGAGTTCTTGCCCCAGGGACGACTGGCCCAGTCGATCGCATTCTTGAGCCCGCCGGGGATGGAGCGGTTGTACTCGGGCGTCACGATCAGGATCGCGTCCGAGGCCTCGATGGCCTGCTTGAACCTGCGACCGGACTCGGGATAGTCGGCGTCGTAGTCGTAGCTGTAGATCGGAAGCTCCGCGTAGGAGATCTCGTGGAACTTGAGTTGCTCGGGCGCGAGCTTGAACAGCGCCTGCGCCAGCCTGCGGTTGATGGACGCCTTGGCCATGCTCCCGATCAGGTATCCCACTTGGTAGGTCTTCATCATCGACTCCCGGACTGTGGTGGCATCCGGCCGGATGCCCGCGGACGGACGACCTCCCGCCTGGCAGCGGCACGGACGGCCTCGCGCCCGATGGTAGGCCGGGCGGGTTCTCGCGGCGTGTAGGGCCGGCCCGTGCTGGAGCGCGCGTTCGAGTGCTGGACGAACCGCAAGTCCGCGGCCGAGGCGCCGGAAGTGCCGGCCACGGCGTAGCGCCGGCGGCATCCGCCGATGACGACGGGCCGCCTGCGAGGGCGGCCTTTTTCGTGGGCGCCGATCCCGCTACGCTCCCGCCATCCACAGGGGGATGGCGACATGACGATGCATTGGCGTGCGGCGCTCGCGCTGCTGGCGGGACTTGCGTTTGCGTGCGTGGCGGTGGCGCAGGAGGCGGCGCCGGCCGATCCGGAGGTCTGGGGCGTGTACGCCACGCTGGCGGGGCAGGAGCGGCAGCAGGCGGGCAGTCCCGACACCTACCTGATGCGCTGGCGCTGGATCGTGCCGGGCGCGCGGATGCGCGAGGAATACGTGGTGCCGTCCAGCGGCAATGTGGCGCACTACAACGAGATCACGCCGGGCGCGCAGCCCGGCATGCTGCACCTGAAGGCCACGTACCTGGGCGGCAAGGAATGGAACGGCACGCTCGACGCCGATGGCACGGTGCGCTGGGTCGGCAAGGGCCTGTTCAAGCTGCGCTACTTCGTGGGACCGGGGCCCGACGGCGCGGTGCTGTACGGGATGGAAGGCCGGGCGCCGACGCCGCTGGTCCTGGTCGGCGCGGAGACCGCCGGCGCGACCGCGGCCGCCGCGCCGGCAGCCGGATCCACGGCACCGGCTGCCTCCCCCGCGCAGGCCGCGGCACCGGCGGCGTTGGCGCTCGCATCGACCTCGGCCCCGGCCGCGACGCCCGCCGCCACCGACCACGCCGCGCAGGCGGCGGCACTGGAAGCGCAGGCGCGCGAGCTGCGCGCCGTGGAGGCGACGGCCGCGGCGCAGCGCAAGGCCGCCGAGGCGGCGGGACAGGCGACGCTGGCGGCGCTGCAGGCGGAAGTGCAGGTGAAGGCGGCGGCCGCGGCGGCGGCCATCGAGGCGCAGCTGGCCGCGCAGCCGCGCGCGGGCGACGCGTCGTCGCCGCCGGCGACACAGGCGGCGGATGCGCAGGCCGAAGCGGCTGCGCAGGCGACGGCGCGGCAAGCGGCGATGCAGCCAACGGCAACGCAGCAAGCGACGGTGCAGCCGGATCGCACCGCGTCGCAGTCGCCCGCGCAGCACGGCGCGCAGGCCGGCGCGATGCCGCCGTCGGCTGCGTCCACGCCGGTGTCGATGCCCGTCGCCGCGGCGGCGCCCGAGGCGGCGCCCACGCCGGTCGCGCCCTCGCCCACCGACGGCTTCACCGCGGGCACCTACATGCTCGACGGCGGCAGCTACGTGATCGAGGTGCAGCGCGACGGCGACGGCCTGCTGGTGGTCGAGCCCAACAAGCGCTCGCCCTACGCCTGGCAGGGCGGACGCGACTTCCATTTCCATAATCCCAACACCGACACCACCTACGGCATCCGCGTGGTGGATGCGCGCACGATCGAGGCATTCAAGCCGTTCCAGGCCGGCAACGTGCCCAGCCGGCTGGTGCTGGTCGGCGCCGCGACCGGCACGGCGCAGGAGACGCTGGGCGATCCGGCGTTCGAAGCCATCGCCGAGAAGTACGCGGCGATGATCGAGCAGGACCCGGCCAACACCCAGGCCTGGGCCGCGTGCGCCGGCGCGGCGCTGAAGTACGGCAACGCCACGCGCGAGGACGCCGACGCCTACGCGCGGCAGGTGATCGCGATGCTGCGGCTGATGGACACGCAGGCCACGCCGTGCGAGGACGCGCTGCCGTCGCGGTTGTGGTGAAGCCGGGCGCGCGCCCGTTGCTCTCCCTGCGAAGGCAGGGAATGCCGGGAGGGTGGCGTGGGTGCCTGCGGCACCCCTCCGCTTCCCTCCCCTGCCTTCGCAGGGGAGGGGGAGCCGGCTCCGGCGCAGCCGCGGGGCTCTGCTAGGCTCCCGCGGTCACCAGGGGAACGCGCATGTCGGGACACAACATGTCGGGACACAACCAGTTCGCGCTGCTGCGGCAGCGGCGGTTCCTGCCGTTCTTCGTGACCCAGTGCTTCGGGGCGTTCAACGACAACGTCTACCGGCAGGCGATCATCGGGCTGCTGTTCTGGCTCGGCGTCTCGCCCGAGCAGCGCACGCTGTACACCAACCTCGCGCCGGCGCTGTTCATCCTGCCCTACTTCCTGTTCTCGGCCACCGCGGGGCAGATCGCGGAGAAGCTGGAGAAGTCGCGGCTGATCCGGATCACCACCACGATGGAGATCGCGATCATGTCGCTGGCGGCGGTCGGCTTCGTGACGCAGAACATGGCGGTACTGCTGGTGGCGCTGTTCTGCACCGGGCTACAGTCGACGCTGTTCGGGCCGGTGAAGTATTCGATCCTGCCCTCGGTGCTCAAGCCCGAGGAACTCACCGGCGGCAACGGGCTGGTGGAGATGGGCACCTCGCTCTCCATCCTCACCGGGATGATCTTCGGCGGGCTGGTGTTCAAGCTCGCCGGCGACCAGGGGCCGGTGGTGGCGGCGACCGCGATCATCGCGCTGGCGGTGGCCGGCAACCTCGTCAGCCGCGCGATCCCGCGCGCGGAAGCCGGCGCGCCGGACCTGAAGATCAACTGGAACCCGCTGCCCGAGTCGCTGGCGATCCTGCGGCTGGCCAAGAAGCAGCTCGCGGTGCGCAACGCGATCCTGGGCGTTTCGTGGTTCTGGTTCGTCGGCACCGTGCTGACCTCGCAGCTGCCGACCTACGCCGAGGCCAACCTGGGTGGCGCGGCGACGCTGTACATCTTCGCGCTGGCGCTGTTCTCCGTTGGCACCGGCGTGGGCTCGATGCTGTGCGAGAAGCTGTCGGCGCGCACGGTGGAGATCGGGCTGGTGCCGCTGGGCGCGTTCGGCATGAGCGCCTTCATGCTCGACCTGTACTTCGCGCGCAGCGGCGCGGCGACGGCGGCGGGGCTGGACGTCGCCGGTTTCCTCGCGCAGCCGGGGAGCTGGCGGATCGTCGTCGACCTCACCGGCATCGGCCTGTTCACGGGTTTCTTCGTGGTGCCGCTGTTCGCGCTGATCCAGAGCCGCACGCCCAAGGCCGAGCTCTCGCGCGTGATCGCGGCGATGAACATCCAGAATGCGGCCTTCATCGTGCTGGCGGCGGTGCTGGGGATCGTGGTGCAGCGGTACCTGGGCTGGACGATCCCGCAGGTGTTCCTGGCGCTGGCGGTCGCCAACGCGCTGGTGGCGGTGTACATCTTCACCCTGGTGCCCGAGTTCCTGATGCGGTTCCTGAGCTGGGTGCTGGTGCGCGCGCTGTACCGGCTCCGGCTGCACGGGATCGAGCGCAACGTGCCCGACGAGGGCCCGGCGCTGATCGTGTGCAACCACGTGAGCTACATGGACGCGCTGATCCTGTCGGCGAGCCTGCCGCGGCCGGTGCGCTTCGTGATGTATTACAAGATCTTCGAGATCCCGGTGATGCGCTGGATCTTCCGCACCGGCAAGGCGATCCCGATCGCGGGCGCGCGCGAGGACCGGGCGCTGATGGAGCAGGCGTTCGACGCGATCGACGCGGCGCTGGCGGAGGGCGAGATCGTCGGCATCTTCCCGGAAGGCAGGCTGACCAGCGACGGCGGGATCGCCGCGTTCAAGTCGGGCATCGAGCGCGTGCTCGAACGCGCCGCGGCCGCGGGACGCCCGGTGCCGGTGGTGCCGATGGCGCTGCGCGGGATGTGGGCGAGCATGTGGAGCCGGCGCGATTCGCGCATGGGGCGGATGCGCGTGCCGCGCCGCTTCCGCGCGCACGTGGAGGTGATGGCGGGCGAGCCGGCGTCCGGCGAGGGCGTGACCGCGGAGCTGCTGGAGGAAAAGGTGCGCGCGCTGCGCGGCGGCGACGCCTGACGCGATGCCGCAGGTCGGGGGCGTAGCCCCGACCTGCGATCAGTTCACCCAGCCGGCGACGACGAACAGCGCCAGCACTGCCAGCCACACCAGCAGCACGCGCCAGGCCAGGCTCATGGCGTCGCGCAGCTCGGGCAGGTCGGGGGCGCTGGCGAGCATCGCGCCGGCAGCGGCGGGGGCGACGCCGGATTCGGTGTCCTCGGCGGCTTCCTCGTCCAGCTCGATGCGCACGCAGGCGCGCGCGGCGGCGTCGAGGTAGTCGGCGTCGAGCGCGAACGAGGCGCCGCCGTGCTCGCGCCACGCGGCGAACACCGCGTCGAAGTTGCCCACCAGCGCCATCGCCAGCGTCATCAGCTGCGCCACCGGCCAGTCCAGCACCGCGAGCAGGCCGCGCGCGCCGGCGACGGTGCCGGCCGGCAGCAGGTGCGCGTCGTCGCCCTCGGCGGCGATCGCCGCGAGCCGGTACAGCAGCGCGCCCGCCGGCCCCAGCAGCAGGAACCAGAACAGCACGCCGAACCAGCGCCGGCGCGCGCCGCGGAACACCGCGCCGACCAGCGCGCCACCGGTCGTCGACACCGCCTCGCCCGCCGGCCACAGCCGCGCGGCGGCGGCGTGGCGCTGCAGCGGATCGCGCGCCTCGACCACCGCCTCGACGTCGACGTCGAGGTCGCGCGGACCCCAGGCGTAGAACAGCACCGCGATGCCGAACACCAGCGCTGGCAGCCCGAACATCGCGTCGTCCAGCGCGAGCTGGAACAGCGCCACCAGCAGCACCGGCGGCAGCAGCGCCAGCACGATGCCGTAGCGGCCGCGCCAGAAGCCGTCGTCGGGGAAACGGCCGTCGAGCCAGCGCAGCCACTGCGCGAACCAGCCGTGCTGGCGCAGCCCCTCGGCCAGCCCGTGCGCGAGATGGCCGAGCACCAGGGCGACGACGACGGCGAGCAGGGTGGCGAACATCGCCGGAGTTTAATGCAGCGGTGCGGCGGCGCGCATGGCGCGACGCGGGGCGCGGGGGCGCCGTGGATGCGGGATGCGGGAGGCGTCACCCTGGCCTTGTCATCCCGAGCGCAGCGAGGGATCCGCGCTGGGGCCGCGCCGGGAGGCGGATCCCTCGCGGCGCTCGGGATGACAGTGCGGAAGCCTCCGCGACCAGTGAAGCAGCAATCCGGATCCCCGAAGCCGAACCCGAATCACCAATCCCGAATTCGAATTCCGTGTCACGAATCACGCCCCCCGCGCAGCCGCCATCTCCGCGTGCCAATGCTCCACCAGCCAGCGCGAGATCGAGATCGACGGCGACAGCAGCAGGCCGTCTTGCGGGGATCGCCCGTGCAGGGCGGCGTCGACTTCCTCGAACGTGAACCAGCGCGCGTCCTCGAGCTCGTCGCCCACCTGCGGCTCGTCGGGCTCGGCGTGGGCGGCAAAGCCGAGCATCAGCGAGGACGGGAAGGGCCACGGCTGCGAGGCGAGGTAGCGGCAATGGCGGATGCGCACGCCGCTTTCCTCGAACACCTCGCGCGCGACGGTCTGCTCCAGCGATTCGCCCGGCTCGACGAAGCCGGCGAGCGTGGAATAGCGATGCGGCGGCCAGCCGGCGTTGCGGCCGAGCAGCAGGCGCGCGCCATCGGTGATGGCGACGATCACCGCGGGATCGGTGCGCGGGTAGTGCTCGAGCTCGCAGCGCGGGCACCAGCCGAGCCAGCCGGCGCGTCGGTACTCGAGCGCGGTACCGCAGGCGCCGCAGTGGCGGTGGCGCGATTGCCAGTGCAGCACCGCGCGCGCCTGGGCGAAGGCGGTAGCCTCGAACGCGGGCCACAGCGCGGCGGCGCTGCGCAGGTCGGTCCAGCGCGGGATGGCGTTGGCCGATGCGGTGCCGGGCGCCGCATCGGCGGCGTCGCCCGCGGGCGCGTCGGTGGCCGCCTCCGGCGTCGCCGGTGCGGCCTGCCGCGCCCCGGCCGCCGGCTCGACCGCGTCGCCGGCGCGCAGGGCGAACCAGGCCTCGTCGCCGCGCAGGCCCAGGAGCAGCGCGGCCGTGCGCGCCGGCGCGCCGAAGGCGGCGCCGCGGAACAGGCGTGGACGGCCTTCCTCGTCGGTTGCGGCGCGGCCTTCCGCGTCCACCACCACCACGCGCGCGTGCGGCCAGTGCGCGGCAAGCGTGGCGTCGTCGTCGCGCAGGTGCTCGGCGCGGTCGAGCGGGGCGTCGATGAAGGCGAACGCGGGAGCGGCGTCGGTGGGCGGGGTCATGCGCACGGGTCCTGTCACCGAGGGGAAGCCGCCGGCGCGATGCGCGCGCGGCCTGGCGCGCAGGCGGCGGGGCCGCCCATGTTAGCGGCGGCGCGGGAACGTCGTGCGTCGGGCGCGCGGGACTGCCTACACCGTGAAGCTGCTGCCGCAGCCGCAGGTGGACTTGGCGTTGGGGTTGCGGATGGTGAACTGCGCGCCGTGCAGGCTTTCGGTGTAGTCGACGGCGGCGCCCATCAGGTACTGCAGGCTCAGCGGGTCGACCAGCAGCACCACGCCGTCGGTGTCGATCGCCAGGTCGTCCTCGCCCTGCTGCTCGTCGAACTCGAAGCCGTACTGGAAGCCCGAGCAGCCGCCGCCCTGGATGTAGACGCGCAGCTTGAGCGCCGGGTTGCCTTCCTCGGCGATCAGTTCGCGGACCTTGGCCGCGGCGGCGGGGGTGAAGTCGAGCGGGCGCTGCAGCGACTGGTAGCCGGGCGCGGCCGCGTGGGCGGCATTGGATTCCATGCCGACAGCATGGGGGGCGCGGTGGCGCGCTTCAAGCGCCGGGATCGGAACGCCGCGTCGCGTCGGCCCAGGTGAACGACTGCTCCACCGCCGCGCCGCCCTGCGGCTGCAGGCGCACGTTCACCCGCAGCGGCTGGAAGCCCGCCGGCAGCACCAGGTCGCCGGCCACTTCCTGGAAATACTTGAACGAATACGCCACGCCCGGCGCGTTGGCCTGCTGGCGCAGGTCCGTCCACGCCAGCTTCTGCAGCTTGCCGTCGCGGGTGCCCTCCACCGACAGCGTCACCTGGCCGCTGCTGACCGCGCCGCGGTTGAGGTTCTGGGTGAGCGTGGCGGTGAAGTGCCAGGCCTGCGCGGACTGCGGCTGCAGCTGCAACTGGTGCACGGTCAGGCCGCGGCGCTGGCCGGTGGCGCCGACGAAGCGCTCGTAGAAGGCGACGTCGGCGCGCAGGCCGGCGATCTCCTCGTCGCGCTCGGCCAGGGTGCCCTGCAAGTCGCGGTTGGCGTCGCGGCTGATCTGGTCGGAGCGGGTGAGCGTGGCGACCTGCTGCTCGAGTGCGTCGATCCGCGCGCGCGGGTTGCCGCCGGTGGTGTCGTCGCCGGCGGCCGGGGCGAAGGTCGTCCACAGCCCCCACGCGCCGAAGGCGAGCGCGGCGACGAAGACCAGCGGCCGCCACCAGCCGCGGCGGCGCGTCACCGGGGCCGGCGGTTCCGCCGGCGCGATCGCGGCGGCCGGGTCCGGCGCCGGCGGCGGCGCGGGGGTCTGTTCGGAATCGGTCATCGCGACGGTATAGCGGCGGGCCCGCGGCGGCGCAACCCGGCGCCTCCGCGCCGGGCCCGCGACCGCGCGGCCTGCCGGCTGCCTGGCTGTGGTGGCCACCTTCGGCCGCCAGCCCGGCCCGACGTGGTCGCTGCGCGCCGGGTCGTTCATGCAGCCGCCCGCGGGCGCGCTAACCTGCGCGCGCCAGTCGCCCGCGGTCCGGGCGCGCCGGGGGAACGACGATGACCGAGGCCCACCTGTTCGCGATCGGGGTGCTGCTGGCGTGGCTGGCGGGCATCCGCGTCTACCTGACCGTGTTCGGCATCGGCCTGGCCGGCTACTTCGGCTGGCTGGACCTGCCGCAGGCGCTGGAGGTCACCGCTTCTCCGTGGGTGCTGGGGGTGTCGGGCGTGCTGGCGATCGCCGAGTTCTTCGCCGACAAGATCCCGGGCGTGGACACCGGCTGGGACCTGCTGCACACGCTGCTGCGCATCCCCGCCGGCGCCTTCCTGGCGGCGGCGACGCTCTCGCCCGACGGCCAACTCGGCGCCGGCATGCTCGCCACCGGCGCCGGCGTCGCGCTGGCCAGCCACGCGCTCAAGACCGGCGCGCGGGCGCTCATGAACACCTCGCCCGAGCCGGTCAGCAACTGGACCGCGTCGGTCACCGAGGACGCCGCGGTGGTCGGCGCGCTGGCGCTGGCGTTCGCGCATCCGTGGATCGCGCTGGCGATCGTGGTGGCGGTGAGCCTGGCCTTCGCGCTGCTGGTGTGGTGGATGTGGCGCCGGCTGTTCCGGCGCGCGCCGCGGGTGCAGGCGGGCTGAATGCGGCGGCGCCGCCAGCGGATGGCAAGGCCGCGCAGGGCACCCCCCTGGGGCCGACCCGGGGGCCCCGGCTGGCCTGATCGAACTGTGCGGTCCGTAGTACGCTGTATGGAGATGCGTTGCGCATAATCGCGCGCATCCACAGGGGAGTCACGTCGTGCCCGCGTCTTCGAGAACCGCCGCCGCGAATGCATCCGGCGGCGCCCGGCAGGGTTCTGCCGCGGCGCCGGGCCCGGCGGCGCGCGCGGAGTTCCCGCCGCCGCAGTACTGGCGCCGCTGGTGCGCCGATGCGCCGGCGCCGGAGCTGCCCGCCGGCGACGACGCGCCCGCCGCCAACGAGCCGCTGCCGCAGGTGCTGCCGCAGGCGGAAGCCGGCGAAGGGCCGTACCGCGTGCTCATCGTCGAGGACGATCCCAGCCAGGCGCTGTTCGCCGAATCGGTGCTGGTCGGCACCGGCATGCAGGCGCGGGTGGTGGCGGTGGGCAGCGAGGTGATGGAGGCGATGGACGCCTTCCGTCCCGACCTGGTGCTCACCGACCTGCACATGCCCGGCCTCAACGGCACCGAGATCACCGCGCTGATCCGCTCGCACGCGGCGTTCGCGCACATCCCGATCGTGTTCCTGACCGGCGACCCGGACCCGGAGACCCAGTTCCAGGTGCTGCAGGTCGGCGCCGACGACTTCCTCACCAAGCCGGTGCGGCCGCGCCACCTGATCGCCGCGGTCGAGAGCCGGGTGCGGCGCGCGCGCGCGCTCGAGCGCCAGCGCAGCGGCGAGGGCCGGCACCCGGTCACCGGGCTGCACACGCGCACGGCGATGCTGCAGCGGCTGGGCGAGGCGATCCCGGGGCAGGCGCAGGGCGCGCTGTACTTCGTCGAGGTCGAGAACACCACCGCGCTGCGCGACCGCTTCGGCTACGCCGCGCTGGAGTCCGCGCTGGCCGACACCGGCCGCCACATCGGCGAGCTTGCCGGCCAGCACCTGGTGTCGCGCCTGAACGACAACACCTTCGTGGTGTTCGCGCCGGAGATGGCCGCCGGCGGCGAGCTGGGCGCGTTCGCGCGGACGCTGCGCGACGGCATCGGCCGCCACCAGGTCGAGATCGCCGGCCAGCCGGTGCGCCTGCGCGCGCTGGTCGGCTACACCTCGCTGCAGCACGGCTTCGCCGACGCCAGCGCCGCGCTGGTCGCGGCCGAGCAGGCGCTGCGCAGCGCGCGCGGCTTGCCGGTGGGCCTGGCCGCGTACAACCCGCCGCAGGCGGTGCAGGTGGAGGCCGACACCGACCGCGTGGTGATGATCCACGACGCGATCGAGAACGAGCGCTTCGAGCTCGCGTTCCAGCCCGTCGTCGCCGTCGCCGGCGGCGAGGAGGCGCAGTACCAGGTGCTGCTGCGCCTGCGCGACCCCGAAGGCAACATGCACGCCGCCGCGGAGATCCTGCCGACCGCCGAGGCCGCCGGCGTGCTGCACGAGATCGACAGCCGGGTGCTGCGCATGGCGATCGCCATCCTCGAGCGGCGCTTCGGCGAGAACCGTCCGGTGCGGCTGTTCGTGAGCCAGTCGGTGCGCACGCTCACCCGCGACGGCCATGCCGCCGCGCTGCTCGAATCGCTGGCCGGGACCGCCATCGACGGCCCCTCGCTGGTCATCGACGTGCGCCAGGACGAGGCGCTGGTGCATGCGCTGGCGCTGCAGGAATTCTGCAACGCGATGGTGCCGGCCGGCGTGCAGCTGTGCCTGAGCCAGTACAGCACCACGCCCGAATCCGATGCGCTGATCGCGCGCCTGCCGCTGGGCTTCGTGCGGCTGTCCGCGCGCTACTCCAGCAAGCTCGGCGAGGGTTCGGTGCGCGACGAGATGCGCGCGGCGATCGAGCGCGCGCACCGGCTCGGGCTGCAGGTGATCGGCCAGCAGGTCGAGGACCCGCAGGCGGCCGCGACGCTGTGGATGAGCGGCGTCGACTACATCCAGGGCAACCTCGTGCAGCACGCGGCGGGCGGCCTCGACTTCGACTTCCAGCATTCGGTGCTTTGACCATGGTCTCGCGCGCACGACCCTCGGCCGTGATGATGCGCTGGCTGGCGCTGGGCGCGGCCGCAGGCGCCGTGCTGACCCTCTCGCTCGACGCGCTGGGCCTGGACGGGCCGTGGCAGGGCATCGGCCTGGTGCTGGCGCTGCTGATGGTGTTCGCCTCGATCGGGCTGCTGGTGTCGATGCGCAACCACGAGCGCGAGATCGAGGAGGCGCAGCTGCGCGCGCGGCGCGACGAAGCCGAGCTGGGCGAGCTGCAGCGCGAGCTCGACCGCCATACCCAGCTCGAGCAGCAGTTGCGCCAGGCCAAGCAGGCGGCGGAATCGGCGGTGATGGCCAAGGGCGAGTTTCTGGCCACGATGAGCCACGAGATCCGCACCCCGCTCAACGGCATCGTGCCGATGCTCGACCTGCTGATGCACGCCCAGCTCGCGGCCGACCACGCCGAGATGGTGCGCACCGCCTACACCTCGTCGCAGCAGATGCTGCGGATCGTCGACGACATCCTCGACTACTCCAAGCTCGAGGCCGACAAGCTGGTCCTGGAGTCCACCGGCTTCAACCTGCGAGAGCTGCTCGAGGGCGTGATCCAGCTGATGGAGCGGCCTGCGCAGGGCAAGGGCCTGCGGCTGTCGCTCAACATCGACCCGTCGGTGCGGCTGCCGGTGCGCGGCGACCCGGTGCGGCTGCGCCAGGTGCTCGGCAACCTGGTCAGCAACGCGGTCAAGTTCACCGAGCGCGGCTCGATCTCGATCGGCGTGCGCCGGATCGGCGAGACCGTCGCCCAGCACCAGCTGCGCTTCGAGGTCCGCGACACCGGCATCGGCATCGCGCCGGAGGCCCAGGGGCGGCTGTTCCAGGCGTTCAGCCAGGCCGACACCTCGACCACCCGCCTGTACGGCGGCACCGGTCTGGGGCTGGCGATCTCCAAGCGCATCATCGACCTGATGGGGGGCCGCATCGGCGTGCAGTCCGAACCTCCCCACGGTTCCACGTTCTGGTTTGAAGTACCGCTGCTCAAGGTCCAGGGTGACATGCCATCGGTCGATACCGCCGCCACCTCCGGTGGCCGCCTGCTGCTGCTCAGCGCCGACCCCCGGCTGCGCCTGCGCCTGTCCATGCTGTTGCCCAACTGGGGCCTGCGGGTGAGCTCGGTCGAGACCACCCAGGAAGCGCTGGACCGGCTGCGCACCGCGGCCAACCAGGGCAAGCCGTGGGCCTATTCGATCGTGCTCGCCGACCTGGCCGGGATGCGCAACACGGCCGTCGCCCTGCACCGCAACATCAGCCGCAGCACGATCTACGGCAACCTGCGCCTGGTTTGCCTCTACGGGGAGGATCCGGTGGCCGAGGAACTGCAGAATGCCGTCACCCTGCTCAGCCGCCAGGTCCCGGACGAGGACCTGCGCGCGGCGCTGACCGAAAGCCGGCCGGCCACGCCCGACAGCCTGCAGCGCGAGGCGGCCGCCACGCCCTCGGCCACCATGGTGGTGGGCAGGGAGGGCAAGGAGCCGGCCACGCTGCGCAGCGCGCGCGTGCTGCTGGTGGAGGACAACCCGGTCAACCTGATGGTCGGCCAGCGCCTGCTGGGCGTGCTCGGCATCACCTGCGACACCGCCAGCAACGGCGAGGCCGCGCTGATGCGGATGTCGGCCTCGCGCTACGACCTGGTGCTGATGGACTGCCAGATGCCGGTGATGGACGGCTACACCGCCACCCGCCGCTGGCGCGAGAGCGAGGCGACCGCCGGCGATGGCCGCCACCTGCCGATCGTGGCGATGACCGCCAACGCGATGGCCGGCGACCGCCAGAAGTGCCTGGACGCGGGGATGGACGACTACCTGCCCAAGCCGGTCACGCGCAGCGAGCTGGAGCGCTGCCTGCACCACTGGTGGAACCCGGAGGTCGCCGCGCTCGAGGCCGAGACCCTGCTGGCCGCCGCCGACATGGCGGCGTCCGCGGCCGCGCCCGTCGTCGAGCCGGAGCCCGAACCGGAGCCCGCCCTCGCCGCGGCCGCCCCGTCCTCCGCGCGCGCGGTCTTCATCGTGCCCGAGTTGCCCGAACTGCCGGCGTCCGCCGCGCCCGAGCCGCTGGCGTCGGCCTCGACGCCCGCAACGGCCGCGGCCGTTTCGCCGCGATCGTCCGTCCCGGTCTTCGAGGCCGGCCCGGCAACGCCAACGCAGCGCGCCCCGCAGCCGGAGATCATCGACCAGGAAATCCTCGGCGAGCTGCGTGCCATGCTCGGCGGCGAGGTGGACCGCCTGATCGACGTCTTCCTCGAAGACACGCCGCGGCTGATCACCGCGCTCGAGAACGCAGCCGCCGGCCCCGACTACCCGGCGCTGCGCGATGCCGCGCACTCGCTCAAGTCCTCCAGCGCCAACCTCGGCGCGATGTCGCTGTCGGCCGCGGCCAAGCGCGTGGAGCTGGGGGCGCGGCAGGAGGCGCTCGAGCGCCCCGCGGTCGCGGTGGCGCTGGTCGCCAACGAGTTCCAGCGCGCGCGCCAGCAGCTGCGCGCCAGCCAGCGCAGCGAGGCCGACTCGACCTGAAAAAAAGGGCGCGGATCGCTCCGCGCCCTTCCGGCTTCGTGTCCGCGGGCGTCAGTCGTCGTCGCCCTCGATCTTGGCCTGCAGGTAGTTCTGCTCGCCGATCCGCTCGATCAGCGCCAGCTGGGTCTCCAGCCAGTCGATGTGCTCTTCCTCGGACTTGAGGATGTCGGTGAACAGCCTGCGGCTCACGTAGTCGGCGACCTGCTCGCAATGGGCGATCGCGGCACGCAGCGGCGGGCAGGCCTCCAGCTCCAGCGCGAGGTCGCATTCGAGCACCTCGCGCGGGTTCTCGCCGATCTTGAGCTTGCCCAGCGCCTGGAAGTTCGGCAGCCCGTCGAGGAACAGGATCCGCTCGGCGAGCATGTCGGCATGCTTCATCTCGTCGATCGATTCCTCGTACTCGTGCTTGGCCAGCTCGTGCAGGCCCCAGTTCTTCAGCATCTTCGAATGCAGGAAGTACTGGTTGATCGCGGTCAGCTCGTTGTAGAGCGCCTCGTTGAGGAACTTGATGACCTGTGCGTCGCCCTGCATGGCGCGTCTCCGTGGTTCCATGGCCACGCCACTCTAGCGCCGCCGCGAAAGCGGTGGCGAAACGCGAATCGTGTGCATTACCGGCGCGCGGCCGGCGTGTTCAGGCCGCGTGAGGGATGCGCGGGAAGGCGACCACGTTGTCGCCGCAGGCGGGTTGGGACTGCGCGCGCGCCTCCTCGAGCAGCCGGGTGGCCATCTCGACGCAACTGCCGCAGCACGCGCCGCAGCCGGTGCGCATGGTCAACTCGGCCATGCTGCCGCAGCCGGCCTGGGCCCCCTGGCGGATGTCACGATCGGTCACGCCATTGCAGACACACACGTACATGGACTTCGGGCCACGGCTGCGGGAACGGCGCCATTGTCCGCGCGAATGAGAATGATTGTCAATCATGAACAGCGGCGCGCGCCCCGGCCGGCGAGCCGTCCGGCGCTCAGCCCCGCTGGCTGCGCTGCCCCGGGCGCGACCGGACCGGGATCCGCTGGCGAGCCTCCTGGCAGGCGTCCGGGATCGCCTGCAGGCCGGCGATCTGGCGCGCGAACGGGGCGAGATGGCGCAGGGCGCTGGCGTAGACCCCGCGCTTGAACGTGACCACGTGCTCCAGCGGGTACCAGAAGTCGACCCAGCGCCAGTGGTCGAACTCCGGCTTGTCGGTCAGGTCCAGGCGCAGGTCGCTCTCCTGCCCGGCGAACCGCAGCAGGAACCAGACCTGCTTCTGGCCGATGCACACCAGCCTGTCGTGGCGGCGGATCGCCCGCTGCGGCAGCCGGTAGCGCAGCCACCCGGGAGTGACCCCCAGCACGTCGACGTGGCCGGGCAGCAGCCCGGTTTCCTCCCGCAGCTCGCGATACATCGCCTCGAGCGGCGTCTCGTCGGTGTTCATCCCGCCCTGCGGGAACTGCCAGCCATCGCGGCGCACGCGCCGCGCCCAGAAGACGCGACCGTCGGGGTGCATCAGCACGATGCCGACGTTGGGCCGGTAACCGTCCGGATCGATCACGATGCGGACTCCGAATTCACTGCCATCGACTCTGCCACGGCGGCGCCGGGCCGACAAGCGACCGGGGCGTGAATTGACGGCGGGGGCCCGATCCGGGAATAATTCGCGGCTTCCCTGCGCGGGAAGCGCCCCTTGGCTATGTAGCTCAGCCGGTTAGAGCACAGCACTCATAATGCTGGGGTCGGTGGTTCGAGTCCACCCATAGCCATACCATTCTGCAAGCCCTTGAACACGCAGGGCGAACACGTCGCTTCAGTGGTCCTAGCCCCCGCGCTACAGGGAGTGCTACAGACCATGCTACAGAGACGCGGCAGTTCCTACGCTTCGCGGATCGCAGTCCCGGCCGACCTTCGGGACACCTTGGGCCGATCCGAAATCACCCGCTCCCTATCCACCGCGGACCCCCGCGAGGCGGCCCGCCGCTTGGCGTTGTGGGAGACTCACCTCGGGACATTGTTCGCAGGGGTGCGACGCCGGCCAATGACCGCCGACCAGCTAGACCAGATCACCCGCCGCTACCTTGCGGCGAGCTTCGACGAGATCGAAGACCGGCTAGCCCTTGAGTGGGAAGGCCCCGGGCTGGACGCGCACCGCTTCGACTTGAACGACGAAGCGCACCGGCTGAGCGGCCTACTCGCTAATGCCGAGCTAGGCGAGTTCGCGGAGCTGGCGCGCACGCTGCTACTCGAAGGCGAAGACACCACCCGCCGCAAGCTGGCCCGCCGCTTGATTGAGGCGAAGCTTGAAGCCGTGACGGCAGAGCTAAAGGCGCTTGCCGGCAATCCGCTGCGCAGGCCCACGGAACACCGCGGGGCCACTGCGGAGGCACCGAAGGAAACCCCGCGGGTTTCGGAGGTGGCGCGGCTCTACGGAGACGAGCGCGTTTCGCTGCGGAAATGGTCACCGAAGACAGAACACCTCCACCGGACCATTCTGCAAACCGTCGCGGAGCTGCTGGGCGATCCGCAGATTGGCGACGTCACGAAGGAAGACATGCGCCAGCTAGGCCACGCGATCACGCAGCTACCGGCGAACATGGGGAAGAAGTTCCCGGGGAAGACACCGCGGGAGGTCCTGAAGGCCACCGAAGGGGACCCGAGCGTTCCCCGGCTGGAACCGCGCAGCGTCAACAAGTACCAACAGCTAACGCGCTCGCTGTTCGCGTGGGCGACCGAGCATGACACGATTCCGAAGAATCCCGCCGAAGTGTTGCGAGACGTGAAGGAACGACGCGCACGCGATGACCGGCGGCCCTTCACCGACGACGACTTGCGCACCTACTTTGCCAAGCTCGACCAAGAGCCGAAGCGGCCAGAATTGCGTTGGCTTCCCCGGATCATGGCGTACTCAGGGCTGCGGCTTGGCGAAGCGGCGCAGCTCACGACGGCGGACATTCGCCGCGAGGGAGAGGCTTGGGTCATCGACGTGAACGACGACACCGAAGGGAAGCAGCTCAAGACCCCGGGGAGCCGCCGGCTTGTGCCCGTGCATCCGCGGTTGGTCGAGCTGGGGCTGTTGAAGTGGACTGAGGGCGCACCTGCGGGCCACCTGTTCGATGCGCAGTGGCGCACCACCGACAACCCGAAGCGCGGCGCAGTGGACAAGCTATCGAAGCTGCTAGCGCGGCGACTGCGGGATGCAGGCGTCACCGATCCGAAGAAGACGGCGGCGCATAGCTTCCGGCACACGGTATCGGCCAGGCTTAAGGATGCGGGGGTGCCGGAGTACCAGATTGCGGACCTGCTGGGGCACGAGTTGGATTCGATGCCGGTTGGGCGGTATGGGAAGACGACGGACCTCGCGGCACTGGCCGGGGCGCTGGGGCAGCTACGGTTGCCGGTGTAGTGGCGACTGTTTGCAGCAAGTCACTCCCCGCAATCACCTTCGGTAGATAGAAGGCAAACCAGTACGACAACACGCAAAGGACGGCGCCGAGGGCCAACTTCCACAAGCGAAAGTCGATCACTACTGCCCCGTCCCGCTCGCGCCGTTCCGGGTGCTTGGTCAAGCCGAGACGATAGAAGGAATATTGCATCCAAGCGACCAACAGGATGGACAAGGCGTAACCCATCCATTGGAGCCATGCCGAATGGGTGCGCTCGTCGGCGACATGGATTGCCGCGATAGCGGCCACCGCCCCGGTCCACTTGAAGGCGTCCGAAGGAATCTCTTTCAGTAGGCGGAGCGCCTGTTTCATGCCCCGTTGGTAGTCTTCGACGCCTTCCGGCTTTTGGCGGATTCGCATTGGTGCCCCCTTCGCGCTTGCGACTGTAGCGCCTGCCGCAAGGTGCCGAAAATTGCTCAAACCATCGAGCGCCCCTCGATCGGGCGGCCGTGGCCCGTTTCCCCCGTAGGGGGTGGCCGCCGAATGGCCCGCGCAGGCCACCGCGGCGCACCTAGGGAGGACCGCGCGAGGACCGGGGACAACCCGGCGATGCCACCGCGGGGGCACCCTCCGGTTCCGCTCTAGAGAGCCAGAGACACCACCCCGGGCACGCTTCGGCACACGCCACCCGGGCAGCCCGCGCCGCGCCTTAGGACGTAGTGGATTCGGTGACCCCTTCGCCGGTTGTGCTGGTACTAGGCCAGAGCAGCCGCCCCGGCCCACTGGACGCCCTAGGCCCAGAGCAGCCGCCCGCTTGACAGGGCGCGCACCCGGGGCGTACAAATCCGTCTAACGCCCGTTAGATGGAGTGCCACCCCATGAAGCTAGTCGCCTACTACCGCGTTTCCACGGACCGCCAGGGCCGCTCCGGGCTGGGGTTGGAAGCGCAGCGGCACGCGGTCGACCAGTACGCCCAGAGCGTGCGGGGGACGATCACGGCCGCGTTTACCGAGGTGGAGAGCGGGAAGGACAACGACCGCCCGGAGCTGGCGAAGGCGCTACAGCTCGCGGACGTCACCGGGGCGACGTTGGTCATTGCCAAGCTGGACCGGCTCAGCCGCAACGCGGAGTTCCTGCTGAGGCTGCAAAACGGCGGGGTGAAGTTCGTCGCGGCCGACATGCCCAACGCGGACGAAACCACGGTAGGGATCATGGCGATCATGGCGCAGCGGGAACGCGAGGCTATCAGCCGGCGCACCCGGGAGGCGCTGGCAGCCGCTAAGCGGCGCGGGGTGAAGCTGGGGAACCCCAACGGGGCCGAGGCGATCCGCAGGGCTGGGAAGGGCACAGGGGCCGCTACAGCCGCGGCCAGTGCCAAGGCCGGGGCCCACGCTGCCAAGGTCCTGCCGATCGTCGCGGAGCTTCGGGCGCAGGGCGTGGAGAGCCTGGGCGCGTTGGCGCAGGCATTGAACGCCCGGGGCGTGCGGACGCTACAGGGGAAGGGGTGGCACAAGTCGAGCGTGCGGGGGCTGCTGGCCCGGGAGGCGCAGGCTTAGGCGGGCGGCCGTTCGGCCCCCAGTATGGCGCTGTTCCACGAAAATGTTCCACGGCCCCTAGAGCGGGTTAACCGATTGGGCGACTACTCGATAGAGACCAGCCGACCGACCGCCCCGGCAGACAGCCCGGGAGACCGCCGGCACTGGCTGATTCGGGCCGCCCCGGGCCGGGGACGGAGGCGGCGGCGGGGCGCTCAGGTGGCCCCTGTAGGGCCGCTGGGTAGGGCTCAGGCGGCAGGTCCCCGCGGGGCAACCAAATGTCACTATGACTACTAGCACAAGGGGCGGAGCCCATACACCAAGGGGCCACTACATGGGCACCTCAAGGGCACCTCAGGACCACCCGAGGGGACCCTGCGAATGTCAGGTTGCGTACTAACAAAGCGGCAGCCGTAACCGGCCCGTAGAGCGGGCTAAGCGATTGCGTCCCTAATAGAAGAACACCACCCGTTCCCGGGCGCTGCCCGTGCGTTCGACGGGCTCCCTTTTTTGACCCCGACAGAGGCAACCGCAGTGGACTGCGGGGGCCCCTTCACCATGACCAGAGGAAACACACTTGACCGAATACGAACGCTGCTGCGTCGACGGCTGCAATCGCAGGGCGCGGCGCTGGAGCCGGTATTGCGAGCACCACTTCGAGCGCGCCCGGACCACCGGCGGGGCCACCGGGAGAATCATCCGCAAGCAAGAGCTGAAGCCGTACCGGGAGATTGCCCGGGAGTGGGTCGACAGGAACGCGGGGCACCCGTCCGTGGTGGCCGCCGTGGATTGGCTGCGGGAACTTGTGTCTGAGCAGGAAGGGGCGCGCTTCCTCGCGGGGGAAATGGCCCGGCTCAGGAATGGGACGGACCCGCGGGCGATGCTGGCCGCGGCGATTGCGCTTTGGCTGCAAGAAGACCTTTCTCCGCGCGCGTTGAATGACGACCGCGTTTTCGACACGAATATGGGGCGGGCGCTGCTGCGCTGCGCACCCCGACCCGTGAAGAGCGTTGCGCCTTCGGGCAGGAAGGAACAGACCCGCACCACTGCCAGCCATGCGCGGGCGCTGGGAGAGCATGTTCGCCAGTCCCTTGGAGCGTTGCCCTTGGTGGCAGCGAAGGCGATCCGCGACGAGGTGCTAGGCCCAGAAAGAACCGCGGCCACGATCCGCGAAGGCTTGGCCGTGCCGTTCGCGCCGGCCGAGTAGAGACACCACCAATCAACACCACCCCACGCTGCGCGCGCAGGCCGCGCGGTGATGGGTTCTCTTTGCCTGCGATACGGAAAAGACGAATGAACGAAGATGTAAAGCTGAGCCCCGCGAGTCAGGCGGCGCTCGATGATGGCTTGCTGGAGGCCAACCGCTGGAGCGGGAATGCCCCGGAATCGCTGGACAAGCGTTACCTCATGGGCGGCCGGCTGGCGATCCAGAAGAGTTCCACGCTGGGGCCTCCGGGCGCTGAGCCGTACTTCAGCGCAGCCGCCGCGGACCCGGCGCAGGTCGCGGACCTTGAGCGGGAAGTGGCGCGGATGCGCGCAGAGCTGGCGGAGGTGATCCGCTATGACGCGCAAACGGGCGAACCGGTTTACCGGTATCAGGGCGATGCGCGCACTACGCGGGAGAAGGCGCTCTATTTCAAGGAGGCGGTACAGCTCCCGGGCGTGCGGAAGATGGTCGCGGCTGCTGCGCAGTGGCGAGCCGATCACGTACCAACCGAGCTGGAGAAGCTGGACGCCGAGCGCCAGCACAAGGCCCGCGTTGAAGCGCGAGCACAGGAATTGGTCCTTGAAGATGACGCGCGCGCACTGGCCGAGCGGATGAAGGCGCAGCGACGCAGCGCGGGCTAATCCGGGCCGAACACCTTAGGCGGTAGCACTCCGCCGGCAGCAAGGCCCGCCGTGGAAGCGCGCCCGAACCCTCAGGGATCAAGGTCCCGGGGCAGTAGGAGAACGCGCCGAAGCGGCGGGCTTCGCTGTTTCAGATCAATCAATCAATCGAGGTAGAAACAGAATGAGCGTAATGCGCCAGAGAATGGAGGCCGCGCTAGCCGCCGCCTTCGACAATACCCTCCCCCGAGTAGGGCGCGGAGCGGATGCAGCCAAGGCCGACCGCCGGGAACGGATGCGGCGGTTTCTTGAAGCTGCGAAGGATGGAGACGGAGACCTCCCGGCTTTCGTCAATGCCGGGATGCTGTCCGGGCTGTTCCGGACCACCACAGCGGAGGCGCGCGCTGCGCTGGAGGCGAGCGATGCCGACCGCTGAGCGATGGGCGCGGATGACGCCAGAGCAGAAAGAGGCGGCACGGCAGCGGCGGCGACGATGGAAGGCAGCGAATCCGGATAAGCGGCGCGCACAGTGGCGGCGTTGGTATGCGGCCACCGCAGCGACACCAGAAGGCCGCTTGAGGTTGAACCTCAGGACCCGCAAGGCCGACGCAAAGCGCGAAGGCATCCCGTTTGCGATCACGCTCGCCGAGGCGTGCCCCGGGGGTGCCCCGAAGGTGTGCCCAGTGTTAGGACTGGTGCTCGACTACAGCGGAGAGCACACCGACGCATCGCCGAGCTTTGACCGCATCGACCCGGCCGCGGGCTATGTCCCGGGGAACGTGCAGGTTATCTCCCTCCGCGCTAACCGCATCAAGCGCGATCACAGCCCCGACCGGCTCAGGGCGCGACTTGAAGGCATGGACTACGGCGAGACCACCGCGCGTGGCGTCACCGACGACGAAGTGGCCCAGGTACTCCGCTACATCGAAGAGGCATCAACATGATTCAGGACCACGAACGCGCAGGCGTAGAAGCCGCCGCGCATCTAATCGACGGATGGTATCCCTACCGCGCGGACACTCCAGACAATGCCGTGCTGGAAGGCATCATTGCCCGCCGGCTGGCCGAGCGGCTGCGCCGAGTAGCGAGCGGGGAGGAGTTCACCGATGGACGCTGAGCGCAGGGTAGAGACGTTGGTCTATCGCACCATTTCGTTCGAGGTGCCCGCGTTCGATAAGCTCAAGGCGTACCAGCGCCAGATGGAGACGCAGCGCGGTAGGCCAATGACGAACAGCGAGGTGCTAGCCGAGTTGCTGGCGCAGGTGCCGCCACCCTCCGACCACTAGGGGCCACCTTCAGTGCAGACAAAGACACTAGCCGCAAGGCTTGAAGAATGGCGCGAGACCGAACCGCGGCAGATCGAGGTAAAGGAGGTCAGGCAGAACCCCGCGCTTCAGCCGCGGAACATGGCGCTGCTGTCACTCCGGGATCAGGCGAGGCAGGAAGCGCAGAGCGAGGAACATATCGAGCGCATGACCGGCGTGCTGAGGCTCAGTGCCGCGGCAGAGCTTGAGCCGTTGCTTGTGGCGAGTATCGCCGGAGAGCTATTCGTCACCGACGGACACCACCGGCTCAGGGCGTACCAACGCGCAGGACGCGCACGGCTGCCGGCTCGCGTTCGAGTGATGGATTGGCGGACAGCGGGAAGGCTTTCCCGGTTGGTGAATCTCGACGGGGTGAAGCTGCCGATGCACCGCGACCAGCTCAGGGAACAGGCGTGGCAGCACCTAGCCGGACTCACCGCCGGGGGATCACTGAAGCTGCCCCCGGGGAGTTCGGAGCGAAGCATCGCGCTTGAGTTCGGGATTAGTCGGGACACCGTGGCGAGGATGCTTGCACGGCTCCCTGAGGTGGACCCCGAACGCTACCCGAAGGACCACCGCGATGGCGCTTCGGGGTTCCCTCAGTGGCGCTACGTGCGGCACACGATCCGCAACGGGCTGCGCGATGAAATGACTCCGGGCCAGTACGAGGATTGGCGAATTGGGAAGTTGCAGCGACAGGTGGCGCGGTACGCAAAGGACCTCCCGCGGGAGCTTGTCGCGGTGGCACTTCGGGGGTTGCTTGCGGACGTCGAGGCGGAGCCCGAAGAAGGAGCCGCGGGGGTCCCTGAGGTGGACCGGAGGTTGGCTGAGGCGATCGACAGGGGCGAATGGTAGCCGCGGAATTGTTAAGCCCCGGCCGGAACAGAGGCGCGCTAGTGTGGCCGGTTGAGGCCACTATTTAACATTTCATTCAGTGAGGATTTAGCCATGACAAACCCCCGGGATGCCCCCGGAGGGGCCACCGAAGGCTGCCCCGAGGTGGCCGAGGCGCTGGCCCAGGCGCTGGCCAAGATGGACCGCAGCGCCCGCGACAGGGCCCGCAGGAAGCCCCAGACGGCCGAGCAGCGAGCGCGCTATGCGCTACGGTCGCGGCTCAAGAGCTGCGCGCAGGGAATCGAGAGGCTAGCGGCTGAGGTCGAGGGCAAGCACACGGACCGGAGCGGCGGGTCCCGCTGGGGATGGATACCGCCCCCGGACAATGACGCCGACCTGAGAGGGCTTAGCCCCGACCGGCCCCGGCTGCTGGACCAGTGGGAGCGGATCGAGCGAGAGGCCACGGCAGGGTGCGCGGAGTCGGCCCAGTTCGTGACCGAGTACCGGCCGATGCTACAGCTCGCGCTACAGCTCCGGCACGAGAGACCACCCGAGCGCGCCGCCGACTACAAACCCGCCGAAGCGTGGACGCAGGACCAACGCGCTTGGGTGATCGAGCGAATGCGCTAGCGGATCAAGTCGACCAGCAAGCGACGACCGAAGGCGACCACGGCGACGTGCCGGCCGTAGCGTTCGCGGGTGACGGTGAAGCGCGAGGCGCGTTCCTGCGGGAGCAGGGATTCCAGAGCGAGGGAGATTCGCATGGCAGGTTCCGTTGTCGGCCCGGAGCGGGTCGACACCCAAGGTATGCCATGAAGGGGCCCGATAGGTTGCCGCGAGGGGACCACCGCGAAATATGCCCCGGGGGAACCGTTGCCGCGAGGGGACGAAAGCGGCCCACCATTCGCTACAGCATGTGCTACAGCGTTTGCTACAGTGCGGGCTCCGGCGGGTCCGCAAGCCATTGAAACGACTAGGGCGCTACGGGGCGGAAGCATAGCCACCGCGATTCCACCCATAGCCACCAGAATCCGCAGCGCAATCAGCCGGTTGCCGACATCGGGCCCGCCACGATGCGCGGACCTGCGCACCGGATGCGGCACAACCGGATGCAGGACCTGCATGGACGGCCTGCAGCGTTTCCGGCGCCCACCCCTACGCAAGCGCCTCGTGGATCCTTCGCGCGACCACCGCGTCGTCGAGATAGCCGACGATGCCGTGCTGGTTGTCCGTCCCGTTGTCCACGTCGCCCTTGTTCTCGATCGCAGGGGTGATGGCGAAGTTCTTTGCGTCCAGCGGGTTGAGCGACACCACGTCGTTGGGATCGTAGGCGTTGAACCAGCGCGTCACGCAGGCCGGGTGGCCGATGGGGCGCAGCTTGCCGCGGATCGCGCGGATGCCCAGCGGCGAACCCAGGGTGACCAGCAACGGCACGCGCCACGCCTGGCCTTCCGCCGCCAGCCGGCGCAGCGCGGTGTAGGCGACCACGGTGCCGAGGGAATGCGAGACGACCACGTTCTCGCTGTCCGGGTCCATGGCCTTGAGCACGCCGTCCTCGATGTGCCTGCGCAGGTCCAGGTTGACCAGGTACTGGTGCACGTCGTTGGTGACCAGCGCGATCAACGCGCCGCCACCGGGCGTGCGCCTGTCGATGGCGCGCAGCACCGCCTGCACCCAGCCCCAGTTCTGCGGCCCGCGCTCGAGCACGAGCGCCTCGGCGCGCAGTTGCGCCTCGATCTCGTCGTCGGTGATCCCCGCGCCGTCGATGTACTGCTGCAGCAGCATGGAGAGGAACTGCTCGGCGGCCGGGTTCTGCTCCGCGCCGCGCACGATGATCTTCGCCGCGTCGTCCGCGCTGGCGCCGCCGACCATCTGGGCGAGCGTGTCGCCGTAGTACGGGAAGCGGATGTGCGCCTCGTCGATCGGCATCGGCAGGCCACCTTTGGCCAGGCCCTTCTTCCATGCCTGGATCCATTCCTGCTTGAGCTTGACGGCGTCCTTCTCCTGCTGCGAGCGGCCGTGGATGAAGATCAGCTGTTTCATGACGTGGCTCCCATGGCCATGGCGGGATGGCGCTGCTCCTGCATCCATTCGCGCAGCAGGACGGTGCCTTCGGGCGTGTACAGCGACCACAGCGAGGGCCGCAGCTCCCTGCGCAGCGGATCGAGCTTGCCGGGGATGCGGCCGCGCAGCGCGTCGACCAGCGCCCAGCCCTGCGAGAGCAGGGGCAGGCGCGGCGTGCACTGGTCGGCCAGGTCGCCGTCGCGGAGCAGGCCGCGCGAGAGCAGCGCCAGGTCGTACAGCCGCACGCCGAGCTGCGCCTGCAGGTAGTCCTGCATGTGGCCGATGCGGCGGAACTGGCCGATGTCGTGGAAGGCGTACGCGGCGTACACCGCCAGCGCGGGGTCGAGGAACTTCATGTTCTGCATGCGCTGCGCGAGCATGTCCGCGTCCTCTCCCTGCAGCGCGAACTCGCCGAGCGCGGACGCCTTGATGATCGCCTGGCGCAGGAACTCGATCTCCTTCCTGCTCATCGATGCGTCGAAGTCGTTCGCCGGCTCGTACCAGACCTCGTCGAGGCGGCCGTCGCGCAGGCGCAGGACGCCGACGTAGCGTTCGATGACCGGCAGCACCACGCCCGTCCCGTCGTCGAACTCGAGCAGCACCTGCGACTGAGGCTGCGTCGTCGCGACGCCGACGGTGGTGGCGTCGCCTTCCTGCCCGAGCTGGCAGTCGCCGTCGGGACAGGTCGCGTCCGCCAGCGCGCGCCCGTGGACCTCGAACCCGGGGCGGTCGGGCAGCACGGGCGGCAGGCGATCGGCGGTACGCGTGGCCATCGCCTCGAGGAGGCGGCCCGCGTTCGGCGTCACGCCGCGGCCGGTAATGGCCTTGATGTCTTCCCGCGTGGCCGGCGCGCGATCGTAGGTGTCGGTGCGCAGCGCCTCGTCCAGGACCAGCTGCGCGACTTCGCGCGTGGTCATCGGGGGCGGAGCCACGTCCGGAGGCGGCGGCGGCGGTTGCGGCGCGGCGGGTGGTGGAGCGGGTGGCGTCCCCGCCCCTGGCCTGTGACCCGCCGGTGGCGGATGCGCGCCGGCGGCCGGCAGCGGGATTTCCGCCAGCCAGGCGTCGTCGTCCGAGGTGACGCGTGCATCTGGCGTCTGCGTGGTCGCCAGCGTCAATCCGCTCGCGTCGAGCTTCCTGCGCACCAGCTTCGGCAGCGCCCGCTTCAACGGCCGCGGCCGCACGCGGCCATCGACGATGGTGTCGGCGACCTTGCCTTCGAGCGCTTCCAGCAGCGCCTCTGTGTACATCGCCTGGTACTGTCTGCCCTGCTCGGCCTGCCTGACCTCCAGCGCCGGCGCGCCGAGCGAGGTGCCGAAGAAGATGTCGACGGGGCGCTCGAGCTCGACGTCGACGATGTTGGGGAAGATGTCGCTGCCGACGACGCGGCCGTACTGCAGCCCCTGCGTCGGCGTGCGGCACGCATCGGAGAACAGCACGACATGGTCGAAGGCGCCGGCCTGGGCGAGCGAGACGTTGCTGGCGACGTTGACCGCTTCGGCGGCGTTGTCCGGCGCGTCGGACAGCATCCAGTACTCGGTCCGGTTGTTGACCACGCCGTGGCCGGCGAAATAGATCACCAGCTGCTCGATCGTGCCCGGTTCGGCCAGGTCGCGGACGTCCTTGAACAAGGTCGCGATCGTCACCGGCCCACCGGCATCGGTGCGCCGGATGATCTGCGCGTCGGGAATGCCCTGGGACCGCGCCCAGGCTTCCATCTTGTCGATCGAGTCCTCGACCGCCTTGAGCGTCCCAAGCCCGCCCGTGCGGCTGACCCCGATCAGAAGCACTGCCCGGTTCATGGCTGCGTCCTTGACCGTGCGGAACCCCCCGGGGATGCAACGGCGGCGCGCGATGCATCCGGCCATCCGCGGCAGCGCGACGCAGACAGCAACGGAAGTTGGGCCCGCTTCGCGAAGCGGCGTGCGGGCGCGCCGCCATCCGCACCGGCGGGGCATGCGCGGCCACGTGCGTGATACGCGGGCCTGCGGCGGGCACCATTCACGACGTTGTCCGCGGCGATCGCCGATCCTGCGCGCATGGTCCACGCGGCGACTTCGGCAGCGGCACCCGCGCGGCGGCACGCGGCCGCCGGACGCGTCGCGATCGTCCCCGCCGCCCGCGGCCGCGCGCGCACCGGCCACGAGTTCGCCACGCTCGAAGCGCTGGCGCGTCGGCTGGCACGATTGCATCGCTATGAATACGCCGGCGTCGGCGCGGCGCGGCGCCGGCGCGGGGAACGCGTCTACTTCGTGCCCGAGCAGACGCTGCTGGCGAGGCGAGCGCGCGCGCTCGGCATCGCCGGTGCCGACGACCTGTTCGGCGGCGTGGTGCCGTATGCCTTCATCGCCACCAAGGTGGTCAGCCATCCGCTGGTCGACGAGGATTCGCCGGCGCCGGTCGGCTGGTCGCGCTCGCTCTGTGGTTGCCTGGCCGACGCGGTGCTGCCGGGCTTCGCGGTGTTCTCGCGTCGCGACGCGCGGCGCGCCTGCGCGCAGCTGCTCGACCTGGGCCCGTTGCGGCTCAAGCTGGCGCGCGGCACCGGCGGGCTGGGGCAGGTGCTGGTGCCCGATCTCGCCGCGCTCGATGCTGCGCTGGACACGATCGCGGAAGACGAGCTCGCGCGCCACGGCGCCACCGTCGAGCAGCATCTCGCGGACGCGACGACCTGCAGCATCGGCACGGTGGAATGCGCCGGCGTCCGCATCACCTATGCCGGCACCCAGCGCACGACGCCCGACCGCAACGGCGGCGCGGCGTACGGCGGCACCGACCTGCTTGCCGTGCGCGGCGGCTTCGAGGCGTTGCGCGCGGCCGGCCTGGACGACCACCTGCAGCGCGCGGCCATGCAGGCGCAGTGCTACCACGCGGCGATGCGCGAGGCGTACCCGCGCTTCTTCGCCTCGCGCTGCAACTACGACATCGTGCAGGGGCTGGATCGCGACGGGCAGCCGCGCTCGGGCGTGCTCGAGCAATCCTGGCGGATCGGCGGCGCCAGCCCGGCGGAGATCGCCGCGCTCGAGGCCTTCGCGGCCGATCCACAGTTGCAGGCCGTGCGCGCCTCGAGCCACGAAGTGCACGGCGCGCACGACCCACCCGCGCACGCGGTGGTGCACTACCGCGACGTCGACCCGACCCTGGGCCTGTTGACCAAGTACAGCATCGTGGAACGTCATGGACACCCGACTTGATCCGGTCGCCATCGCAGTGGACGGCGACACCCTCAGCGGCACCCTGCTGGCGCCGACCCGGCGATTGCCGGCGGTGCTGTTCGTGCACGGCTGGGGCGGCAGCCAGCGGCACGACCTGGTACGCGCGCGCGAGGCGGCGGCGCTGGGCTGCCTGTGCCTGACCTTCGACCTGCGCGGCCACGAGGCCAACGCCGCGCAGTGGGAGACGGTGACGCGCGCGCAGAACCTCGACGACCTGCTGGCCGCCTACGACTGGCTCGCGGCGCGCCACGACGTCGACCCGGGCGCGATCGCCGTGGTCGGCATCAGCTACGGCGGCTACCTCGCCGCGATCCTGTCCTCGATGCGGCCGGTGCGCTGGCTCGCGCTGCGCTCGCCGGCGCTGTACATGGACCCGGGCTGGGACGTGCCCAAGCGCCAGCTGCACCGCGACGCCGACCTGCGCGCCTACCGCCGCCAGCGCATCGACGCGCGCGACAACCGTGCGCTGCGCGCCTGCGCCACGTTCGACGGCGACGTGCTGCTGGTGGAGGCCGAGCACGACGAGATCGTGCCGAGGCCGGTGATCGAGAGCTACGCGGCCGCGTTCACGGGCGTGCAGTCGCTCACCGCGCGCAGGCTGGCCGGCGCCGACCACGCGCTGAGCGACAAGTCGATGCAGAAGGCCTACACCGCCGTGCTGGTCGCCTGGCTGACCGAGATGGTGGTCGGCGCGCGCGGCGAGACCGCCAAGGCGCGGGTGGCCGAGCACCAGCGCACGCAGCCGCCCGACCGCCATTCGCGCAAGGCCGGCGAGCGCGAGCCGGTAGAATGAGCGCGGATGGACATCTTCAAGACCTTCACCGTCGAGGCCGCGCACCGGCTGCCGAACGTGCCGCCCGGGCACAAGTGCGCGCGGCTGCACGGGCATTCGTTCGGCATCGAGCTGCACGTCTCCGGCGAGCCCGGCGCCGACAGCGGCTGGGTGATGGACTTCGGCGATATCAAGGCCGCGTTCCGTCCGCTGTACGACCAGCTCGACCACCGCTACCTCAACGACATCGAAGGCCTCGAGAACCCCACCAGCGAGCGGCTGGCCGCGTGGATCTGGGAGCGCCTGAAGCCGGCGCTGCCGCAGCTGAGCGAGGTGGTGGTGCGCGAGACCTGCACCTCCGGCTGCCGCTACCGCGGGCCGTAGGGCGGCCCCGGCCCGCCGCCTGAGGTTGGCTTCGCCCGATCGAGTTCCGCGATGCGGGGCGCCGGTCGGCGAGGGGGCCGACCGGATCGGGGACCCACATCGCGGGCCAAGGCCCGCCCTACGCCTGGGCTGGCGATCTTGATTCGCCGCCGGCTGGACGCGTTTTCCCACGCAAACAGGGCTGGTGATCTGCCAACCCATTGATTCGCATATAAATGAACGGCTCCCGGCTCGGATGTTGCATTGCAACAAAACCGGCGCTATGCTGCACCGCACAAATACCGGCAATCCCTGCCGGACACCCAGCAGGAGCCCACCATGTACCAGGATTTCAACGAGCAGTTCGCCGCCGCCTCGCGCCAGGTCGCCGACACCGCCGCCCAGGTCAACCGCCTGGCCCTCGAGAACGCCGAGAAGGTGTTCGGCCTGCAGCTGGCCACGTTCGAAGAGAACGCCAACGCCACCTTCGCCTTCTGGGGCGAGGTCGCCGAGGCCCGTGACTTCGACGGCCTGAAGGCCGCATGGCCGAAGGGCGTGCAGGTCGCCCGCGAGAACGTCGAGCGCGCCGTCAGCACCGGTCAGGAAGTCATCGGCCGCACGCTCAAGACCAACGAAGCCATCGCCCAGATCGCCAAGGCCCAGGTCGAGTCGGCCAGCGCCAAGGTCCAGGCCAAGGCCGAGGAAGCCGTCAAGGCCGCCTCGAAGGCCCGCAAGTAATTCCAGCTCCATCGGCCGGGCGACCGGCCACGCGGCCTCTCTCCCGCGTCGGAAACCCGGCAACGCAAGTTGCCGGGTTTTTTTGTGCGTTTGGCAACCGAGGTGACGCAACTCCGGGAGGAAGCCGGCCGAAGCTGCGTCCCAAGTGCTGAAAGCCAGGCCCTCGCCGGCGCCGCGCGCCTCCCTATCCCGGTGCGCTGGAGAGGGTTGCTGCGGGCGCTTCGACGAGGTCGACGAACGCCTGCAGCGCCGGCGCGCGCGGGCGGTTGGCCAGTTCCAGCCGATACAGCGGGCGCACGATGTCGCCGTCGCCGGCCAGGCGCACGATCCGCAGCCGCCCCATCGCCACCAGGTCGCGCACCACGATCGCCGGCAGCAGGGCCACGCCGGCGCCGGCGGCCACCGCGCCCGCGATCGCCTCGTTGCTGCCCAGCTCGAGCAGCCGCGCCGGCCGGATGCCGCGCCGGCGCAGCACGCGCTGCGCGACCTGGCGCGTGCCCGAGCCGGCCTCGCGCAGCAGCCACGGCTGCCGCGACAGCTCCGCGACCGAGGCGCGGCGTTTCGCCCCCAGCGTCGCGCCGGCCGCCACCACCACCTGCAGCGGCTCGTCGCGCCACGGCGTGGCGACGATGCCCGGATCGTCCACCACGCCCTCGACGAAGGCGACGTCCAGCTGCCCCTCGGCGATCGCGTGGCCGATCCCGGCGGTGTTGCCGACCTGCAGCGAGAACGCGATGCCGGGGAAGCGCCGCGTGAACGCCGCCACCGCATCGGGCAGCCAGTAGCCGGCCACCGTGGTGCTGGCGCCGACCCGCATCGACCCCTTGCGCAGCTCCACCCGGTCGCGGATGTCCGCCGCCGCGACGCGCTCCATCGAGAAGATCGCGCGCGCGTGCCGGTGCAGCGACGCGCCGTGCTCGGTCAGCCGCAGGCCGCGCGCGCCGCCGCGTTCGACCAGCGGCAGCCCGAGCTGGTGCTCGAGCCCGCGCACCGCCTTCGACACCGCCGGCTGGCTGACGTGCAGCGCCTCGGCGGCGCGCGAGAAGCCCTGGTGCTCGACCACGGCCACGAACACGCGCAGCAGGTGCAGATTCATCGATAACCCAAGGCCATGGAAAGCTGAATTATATGTATTGGATTCATCGGCCGGCGGCAGCCACGCTGCGCGCACCCGCCAAGCCTGCCTCCGCCATGCACGCCGTTGCCGAACCACGCACCATCCCCGCCCGCCTGCGCCGCCACCTCGACCTCTGGCCCGGCCTCGCGCTGGCCGCCGCGCTCGCGGCCGCCGGCATGCTGCTGGCGCGGCTGCCTTCGCTGCAGGCGCTGGGGCTGGGCGCGCTGACCCTGGCCATCGTGCTGGGCATCGCGGTCGGCAACACCGTGTTCCCGGCGCTGGCCGCGCGCAGCGGCGCCGGCGTCGATTTCGCCAAGGGCATGCTGCTGCGCGCGGGGATCGTGCTGTACGGGCTGCGCGTCACCTTCCAGGACATCGCCGGCGTCGGCATCCACGGCCTGCTGGTCGACGTGGCGATGATCGCATCGGTGTTCGGTCTGGCGGTGCCGCTGGGCACGCGCGTGTTCCGGCTCGACCGCCAGACCGCGATGCTGATCGGCGCCGGCAGCGCGATCTGCGGCGCGGCGGCGGTGATGGCGACCGAGCCGGTGGTGCGCGCCCCGGCACACAAGGTGTCGGTGGCGGTGGCGACGGTGGTAGTGTTCGGCACCACCGGGATGTTCCTGTACCCATGGCTGTACCCGCACCTGGGATTGGGCGAGCACGCGTTCGGCATCTACGCCGGCTCCACCATCCACGAGGTCGCGCAGGTCGTGGTCGCCGGCCGCGCCGTCGGCGAGGCCGCGGGCGCGGCGGCGGTGATCGAGAAGATGCTGCGGGTGATGCTGCTGGCGCCGTTCCTGCTCGTGCTGTCGTCGCGGCTGGAGCGCGGCGACGCGCAGGCCGGCCGTTCGCGCATCCGCGTCCCGTGGTTCGCGGTGCTGTTCGTCGCGGTGTGCGGCTTCAACTCGCTGCGGCTGCTGCCGGCGGCTTGGGTCGACGCGCTGGTGCAGGTCGACACCGTGCTGCTGGCGATGGCGATGGCCGCGCTCGGCCTGCGCACGCAGGCCAGCGCGATCCGGCAGGCCGGGCTGCGCCCGCTGGCGCTGGCGGCGACGCTGTTCGCGTTCCTGGTGGTCGGCGGCTACGCGCTCAACGTCGGCATCGGCGCCGCGCTCGCGGCGTTTCGCTAGCGACCGCATCACCGTCGTTCCCGGCTGGCGAGGAACCCCGGCCGCCCCGCTGTCCGGATTCCCCGCTGCACCGGAATGCCACCCTGTGCTGCGCGAGCCGTGCCGGAAGGCCGCCGGACACGCGGAAGGCCGCGTCGCCGCGGCCTTCCGGTGGGTGCATCCGCCGCGAACGCTACTCCTGCGCGATCGCCGGCTTCTCGTCCAGCTTGTCGCCCAGCAGCCGGCGCACCACCACGTAGAACACCGGGATCAGCAGCAGTCCCAGGAACGTGGCGAACAGCATGCCGCCGATCACGCCGGTGCCGATCGCGTGGCGGGCGTTGGCGCCCGCGCCGCTCGACAGTGCCATCGGCGTGACGCCCATGATGAAGGCGAACGAGGTCATCAGGATCGGGCGGAAGCGCAGCCGCGCCGCCTCGATGATCGCCTCGCCCAGCGGCTTGCCCTCCTGGCGCTGCTCGATCGCGAACTCGATGATCAGGATCGCGTTCTTCGCCGCAAGGCCGATGACCGTGATCAGGCCGATCTTGAAGTAGATGTCATTGGGCAGGCCGCGCAGCAGCGACAGCACCACCGCGCCCAGCACGCCCAGCGGCACCACCAGCAGCACCGACACCGGTACCGACCAGCTCTCGTACAGCGCGGCCAGGCACAGGAACACCACCAGGATCGACAGCACCATCAGCATCGTGGCCTGGTTGCCGGAGAGGATTTCCTGGTAGGACTGGCCGGTCCAGTCGTAGCCGAAGCCTTCGGGCAGGTCGTCCTCGACGATCTTCTGCATCGCGTTCATCGCCTCGCCCGAGCTGTGGCCGGGCGCCTGCGAGCCGACGATCTCGACCGCCGCGTAGCCGTTGTAGCGTCCCAGCGACGGCGGCGCGGTGGTCCAGTGGCTGTGGACGACGTTGGAGATCGGGATCATCGCGCTGGCGCCGTCGGCGTCGGTTCCCGGCGCCGGTGTGTAGAAGCGCGACAGCGATTCGGGCCCGGTGCGGTAGTCGCGGTCGGCCTGCATGGTCACGCGCTTGACGCGCCCGCCGTCGACGAAGTCGTTGACGTAGACCGGCGCCAGCATCAGGCCGATGGCGTTGTAGATGTCGCTCACCGACAGCCCCATCGCCTGCGCCTGGGTGCGATCGACGTCGAGCTTGAGCTGCGGCGCGTCGGCCAGCGTGTTCGGTCGCACCGCGGTCAGCGCCGGGTTCTGCGCCGCCTTGCCCAGCAGCGTCCCCATCGCCTGCGCCAGCGCCGCGCGGCCCTGGCCGCCGCGGTCCTGCAGGTACATGTCGAAGCCGCCGAACTGGCCCAGCCCGTTCACCGTCGGCAGGTTGATCACGAAGATCTGCGCGTCGCGGATCGGGAACAGCGCGCCGTTGGCCTGCTGGATGAACTCCGACGCGGTGATCTTGCGCTCGTCCCAGGGCTTGAGCTTGACGAAGGCCATGCCGACGTTCTCGCCCTGGCCGACGAAGCTGAAGCCGGCCACCTGCATCATGCCCTCGTAGCCGTCGATCTTCTCCAGCGCGCCGCGGACCTGCTCGAACACCCGCTCGGTGCGCTTGAGGGTCGCGCCCGACGGCAGCTGCACGATCGCCAGCGCGTAGCCCTGGTCTTCCTCGGGCAGGAAGCTGCCGGGCATGCGCGTGAACAGGAAGCCGCACAGCAGCGCCAGCCCCGCGAACACCAGCATCCAGCGCGGCGCGTGCCGCACGGCGCTGCCGATGTGGCCGACATAGGTGTGGCTGACCTTGTCGTAGACCTTGTTGAAGGCGCGGAAGATCGGGTTGCGGCTCTCGTGGTGGCCGGTCGGCTTGAGCATCGACGCGCACAGCGCAGGCGTGAAGCCCAGCGCCAGGAACGCCGAGAACGCCATCGCCATCGCGATCGTGATCGCGAACTGCTTGTAGATCTCGCCCGCGCTGCCGGCCTGGAACGCGCTGGGCACGAACACCGCCGCCAGCACCACCGTGATCGCCACCACCGCGCCGGTGATCTGGCCCATCGCCTTGACCGTGGCGTCCTTCGGCGAGAGGCCTTCCTCGGTCATGATGCGCTCGACGTTCTCGATCACCACGATCGCGTCGTCGACCACGATGCCGATCGCCAGCACCATGCCGAACAGCGTGAGCTGGTTGATCGTGAAGCCGACCATCCACATGCCCAGGAACGTGCCCAGCAGCGCCACCGGGATCACCAGCGTCGGGATCAGCGTGGCGCGGAAGTTCTGCAGGAACACCAGCATCACCAGGAACACCAGCACGACCGCCTCGAACAGGGTCTTGACGACCTCCTCGATCGAGATCTTCACGAACGTCGAGCTGTCGTACGGCGAGAACCAGGTCACGCCCTGCGGGAAGGTGGCCTGCAGCTCGTCCATGCGCGCGCGCACCGTCTCGGCCACGCCCAGCGCGTTGGCGCCGGGCGCCAGCTGCACCGCGAAGCCGGAGGCCGGCGTGCCGCTCCATTTGAGGTCGAAACCGTAGGCCGAGGCGCCCTTCTCCACCCGCGCCACGTCCTTGAGCCGCACCGTGGTGCCGTCGCCGTTGGCGCGCAGGATGATGTTGCCGAACTGCTCGGCGGTGCTGTAGCGGCCTTCGGCCGACACCGTGGCGGTGAACGCCTGGCCTTCGGGCGAAGGCTCTGCGCCGACCGCGCCGGCGGCGAACTGCACGTTCTGCCCGCGCACCGCCGCCAGCACCTCGCTGGCCGAGAGCCCGTAGCCGTGCAGCTTGTCGGCGTTGAGCCAGATGTTCATCGCGTACTCGCCGCCGAACAGCCGCGTGCTGCCCACGCCCGGGGTGCGCGCGATCTGGTCGAGCACGCGCGCGGCGATCAGGTCGGCCAGCGCGTCCTTGTCGAAGGCCGGGTTGCTCGAGCGCAGTGCCACCACCATCAGGAAGCCCGGGTTGGCCTTGGCCACCTCCACGCCCTGCTGGATCACTTCCGATGGCAGGCGCGGGGTCGCCAGCGCGACCTTGTTCTGCACCTGCACCTGGGCGATGTCGGGGTCGGTGCCCGGCTTGAACGTCAGCGTGATCGACGAACCGCCGCTGGAGCTCGACGAGGAGCTGAAGTAGTCGAGGTTGTCGATGCCGGTGAGCTGCTGCTCGATGACCTGGGTGACCGCGCCCTCGGTAGTCTCCGCGCTCGCGCCGGGATAGCTGGCCGAGACGGTCACCTGCGGGGGCGCGATGTTCGGGTAGGACTCGACGCCCAGGCCGGTGATCGCGAGCACGCCGCCGAGCGTGATCAGGATCGCGATGACCCAGGCGAAGACCGGGTGGTTGATGAAGAACCGGGACATGGCGGGTCAGTCCTTCTTCTTCGCGTCGTCACCCTGCTTGCCCGCGTCGGGTTTTGCCGCTCCCGGCTGGGCCGCGACGGGCGCGCCCGGCGGCTGCCAGGGCGAGGCCTTCGCGGGCTGGCCGGGCTGGGCCTTCTGCAGGCCGGACACGATGATCTGCTCGCCGCCGGCCAGTCCCTTGGTGACGATCCAGTTGCTGCCCTGCGCGCGGTCGGCGTCGATGTCCTTGCGCGCGACCTTGCCGTCCTGGCCGACCACCAGCACGTACGCGCCCTGCGCGTCGCGCTGCACCGCCGCCTGCGGGACCAGGAAGGCGTCGTGCACCTCGCCCAGGGTCGCCTTCAGCGTCACGTAGGTGCCGGGCAGCAAGTGCTTGTCGGGATTGGGCAGGCGCGCGCGCAGCGCGACCGAGCCGGTGGCCGGGTCGACCACGTCGCCGGAGAAATCCAGCTCGCCGGCGCGCTGGTAGGGCGTGCCGTCGGGCAGCAGCACCTGCACCTGCGACTGGCCGCCGGCCTGCAGCCGGCGCACCTGCTCGAGCTCGGACACGCCCATGGAGAAGTTCACGTACAGCGGGTCGATCTGGTCGACCGTGGTCAGCAGGGTGGCGTCGCCCTGCCCGACCAGCGCGCCCTCGGTGACCTGCTGCTTGCCGGCGCGGCCGTCGATCGGCGAACGCACGGTGGCGTAGCCGAGGTTGATCTGCGCGCTCTGCACCGAGGCCTTCGCCGCCTGCACCGCCGCGGCGGAACTGCGCTCGCTGGCCAGGGCATTGTCGTAGTCGGACTTGGAGACGAACTTCTGCGGCAGAAGCTGGCGGGCGCGGTCGGCGTTGGCCTTCGCGTTCGCATAGCTGGCCTGCGCCTGCGCGAGCGCGCCCTGGGCCTGGCCGAGCGCCGCGCGCAGCGGCGCCGGGTCGATCACGAACAGGACCTGGCCCTTGCGCACGTCCCTGCCTTCCTCGTAGGCGCGCTTCTGCAGCACGCCGGGCACGCGGGCGCGCACGTCGGCGCTGCGATAGGCCGCGAGCCGGCCGACCAGCTCCTGCTGCAGCGGCACCGTGGTCTTCTTCGCCACCATCACGCCAACGTCGGGCGGCGGCATGCCGCCGCCGGGGCCGCCGGGGCCGGCCTGTTCACCCTTGCCGCAGGCGGCCAGCAGGAGAAGCGCGCCGGCGATCGCCAGCGTACGGGTTTGCATCGTCATGGGTGGGGGCTCCGGGGGGATCGTGTGCCGGTCTGCTGCGGCATGTCGGCAATTCCTATACCCGTCAGTGTAGCATCCGGCGGTTTCGGTCCACGTGCCGGAAGTCAGGAAAGCGCGGTCGTCAGCCTGCCAGCAGCGGGGTGGCGTCGAGGGCTCGCGCCAGCGTTGCCGGGTCTGGCGGCGCGGCGTGGCGCAGGCGGCCCAGGCAGGGCGCCGGCAGGCGCTCGCGCAGGGCCTCGAAGTTGTCGTCGCGGTGCGCCATCGCCGGATCCACCTCGCTCGCGATCCAGCCGGCCAGGGACGCGCCGTCGGCCGCGATCGCGCGCGCGCTCAGCCGCGCGTGGTTGAGGCAGCCCAGGCGCAGGCCCACCACCAGCACCACCGGCAGTTCCAGCGCGCGCGCCAAGCCCGACTGGTCGAGGGTGGCGGTGAGCGGCGCCAGCCAGCCGCCGACGCCCTCGACCAGCACGAAGTCCGCCTGCGCGGCGAGCCGCGCGTGCGCGGCGAGGATCGGCGCCAGCTCGACGGTGATCCCGGCCTCGCGCGCGGCGAACTCCGGCGCCAACGGCAGCGGCAGCGCGAACGGATTGACGTCGTCGTAGGCCGGGCGCGGGGCGCTGGCGGCCTGCAGCGCCAGCGCGTCGTCGTTGCGCCAGCCGTGCGCGGTATGCGCGCAGCCGCTGGCCAGCGGCTTCATTCCCACCGCGCGCAGGCCGCGCGCGCGCAGCGCATGCAGCAGCGCCGCGCTGGCGACGGTCTTGCCGGCATCGGTGTCGGTGCCGGTGACGTAGACGCCCGGATGGCTCATGCGCCCGTCCCGCGCGCGAGCACCCCGCGCCGCACCAGCGCGTCGACCACCCCGGTGAGCCCGAGCAGCGCGTACGCCATGCCGGCCAAGCCGACCATCGCCGGCGCGTGCCGCATCGACCAGGCCGCGAACGAAAGCGACGCCACGGCGACCGCGACGAAGTAGACATAGACCGCGATCTCGCCGGCGGTATGCGCGCGCTCGTCGCCGTCCAGGCCGATCGCCGCGCGCCGGCGCCACGCGTGCGCGTACAGCCCCAGCAGGCACAGCGACATCATCGCGAACGCGAGCCCGTAGACCAGGAACATGAAGCCGATGTCCGCATGGCTGTCGATCCGCATCGGCGAGGGCAGCCAGCCGTCGGTGATCCAGGCGAAGAACACCCCGAACTGCAGCCGCAGCGGGTACACGTACACCAGCACCAGGAACACCAGCGCCAGGCTGAGCACCGTGCTCGCGCCGTCGTCGAGCCCGTAGCGCCGGCTCCAGCGCGCGTGCGCGGCCCAGAACATCGCCACCATCGCGAAGCACGCCGCGAACGCGGGGATCGCCTTGAGCGCCTGCACCAGCGCGCGGGTGCTGTCGGGGATGGCGTCGATCGAGATCACCAGCAGCGTCACCGCGAACGCGAACGCGGCGTCGACGAACGCTTCCAGGCGCGTCACCTGCTGGCCGCGGTGGGCGAACACGCCGCGGCGGAGCGCAGGCTCGGGCGCGGGATTGGCACTGCCCATGCATCCTCCGCGGGTGGGGCCGGTGGCGGGCGGCCGCGCTACACTGCCACGCATGTTCACTTCGCACAGTCTAAGCGGCAGCAAGCCCGAACAGTACGCCCAGCTTGCCGAACAGGCGGCGGCGCTGGTCGCCGGCGAGCGCGACCGCATCGCCAACGCCGCCAACCTCTCGGCGCTGGTCTACCACGCGCTGCCGCGCCTGAACTGGGCCGGCTTCTATTTCTTCGACGGCACCGAGCTGGTGGTCGGCCCGTTCCAGGGCCTGCCCGCCTGCATTCGCATCCCGCTCGACAAGGGCGTATGCGGCGCGGCCGCGAGCAGCGGCCGCACCCAGCGCGTCGACGACGTCAACGCCTTCCCCGGCCACATCGCCTGCGACTCGGCCTCGCGCTCGGAGCTGGTGGTGCCGCTGTTCCATGGGGACGCGCTGGTGGGCGTGTTCGACCTCGATAGTCCGGATCCGGCCCGTTTCGACGTTGATGACCAGACAGGGCTCGAGAACATCGCGCGGATCTTCGTGCGGTCACTGGGATGACAGGCCGATGAGGCACGCCACGACGACGGACGACGGGACCCGGCAACGCGACGCGACGGCGCAGGCGGGGGCGCGCTCGTGAGCGCCCCGCTGAAGCTGCGCAACATCGGCCCCAAGAGCGCGGCGTGGCTGCGCCAGGTCGGCCTGCGCACGCCCGAGGACCTGGCCGCGGCCGGGCCGGTGGAAGCCTTCATGCGCGTCAAGCGCGCCGGCTTCAAGCCCAGCCTCAACCTGCTCTACGCGCTCGAAGGCGCGCTGCACGACTGCCACTGGCAGGAAGTGCCCGAAGCGCGCCGCGCCGAGCTGGTCGAGCAGGCCGAAGCCGCGATCGCCCAGCTGCCGCCGCCGCGCAACCGCCCCGCGGCCGCGCCGGTGACCACGACGGTGATGCAGGACGAGGACGGCCGCATGCCGTCACCCGGTCTGTTCGACGAGCCCGACGGCGATTGACTGCCGCGAGCAAGCCGCGGCCTGCGTCTTCCTTGTCATTCCGAGCGCAGCGAGGGATCTTGCTTTTCCCCCGGCAAGCCCGGCTCCCTCGCCGTGCCCGGAATGACGAGCCCGGGATGCGCCGCGGCGGCGCCCATCGCGTACAATCGCCCCGCTTCGCGGTGACCCGGCGGCGTCCGCCAACGGGTTGAAACGGGAAGCCGGTGAAGTCCGCCGCGCGCCGCGCATGCAGCGCGCCACGACCAGTCCGGCACTGCCCCCGCAACGGTAAGCGAGTCGCGCCAACGCATCCGCCACTGTCCAGGCAGGCCATCGGCCTGCGGGCTTCCCCCGGGAAGCCGCACGGGAAGGCGCCGCGGCCGGAGTCGAACACTCCAACTCGCCAGTCCGGAGACCGGCCACGGAGCACGGGTCCCACGACCCTGACCGATTGCGATGCGGCGGGCATTGCGGCGGCGATGCCGGCGCATGCTCCATGCCCGACCCGCGGCCACCATCCCTCCTCCTTCGCGATTCCATCCCAGCGATTCGCGTGCGCGGGTGCGCGCGAAGGAGAACGACCCATGCGATTCCGCCTGCTCTTCCTGGCCATCGGCGCCAGCCTGTCCGTCCCCACGATCGCGTCCGCCGCGGCCGATGCCACCGACCTCGACGAAGTCGTCGTCACCGCCACCCGCACCCAGGTGCGGCTGGCCGACAGCCTGTTCCCGGTCGAGGTGATCGACCACGACGAGATCGTGCGCAGCCAGGCGCGCAGCCTGCCGGCGCTGCTGCGCGGCCGCGCCGGCATCGACATCGGCAACCAGGGCGGGATCGGCAAGAACAGCACCGTGTTCCTGCGCGGCAGCGAGTCCGACCACGTGCTGGTGCTGGTCGACGGCGTGCGCGTGGGCTCGGTCACCGCCGGGCTCGCCGCGTTCCAGGACATTCCCGTCGACCAGATCGACCGCGTCGAGATCGTGCGCGGGCCGCGCTCGAGCCTGTACGGCTCCGAGGCGATCGGCGGCGTGATCCAGATCTTCACCCGCCACGACGAAGGCGCGTTCACCCCGCGCCTGCGCCTGGGCGTGGGCAGCCACGGCCTGCAGGAGGCCAGCGGCGGCATCGGCGGCGGCGGCGAGCGCGGATGGTTCGGCGCCGACGTGGCCTGGCAGCGCACCGATGGCATCAATGCCTGCCGCGGCACCGCCTCGGCGCCGGGCGCGCCGTTCGGCGCCGGCTGCTTCGTCGACGAGCCCGACCGCGACGGCTATCGCAACGCCTCGCTCAACCTGCGCGGGGGCGTGGAGGTGGGCGACACGCTCGAGCTGCAGGCCAACGCGCTGCGCGCGCAGTCGCGCAACGAATTCGACGGCAGCATCTTCGGTGGCAACGTCGCGGAGAACGTGCAGCAGGTGCTGGGCGGCAAGCTCGCGTGGACGCCGTCCGAACGCGTCGCGGTGACCGCGCAGGCCGGGCGCAACGACGACCGCTCGGAGAACTTCTTCGACGACCACGCCGGTGGCCACGCCCGCGTCGGCCACTTCGACACCAGCCGCACCACCGCCTCGATCCAGGCCGACTTCGGCCTGGCCGCGGGCCAGCTGCTCAGCGCCGGCGCCGACCGCGAGCGCGACGCGGTGGAGAGCGACACCGCCTTCGACGTCACGCAGCGCGACAACACCGGCGTGTTCGTCGAATACCAGGGCACGTTCGGCGCGCACCGGCTGCAGGCCAGCCTGCGCAACGACGACAACGAGCAGTTCGGCGACCACGCCACCGGCAGCCTCGGCTGGGGCCTGTCCTTCGGCGACGGCTACCGCGTGAACGCCAGTTACGCCACCGGCTTCAAGGCGCCCACCTTCAACGACCTGTACTACCCGTTCTTCGGCAAGCCGGACCTGCGCCCGGAGGCGTCGAAGGGCGTCAACGCCGGGATCGCGCGCTACACGCAGCGCTACAGCTGGACGCTCGATGCCTACCAGACGCGCGTCGACGACCTGATCTCCTACGATTCGTCGATCTTCCTGCCCAACAACATCGACCGCGCGCGCATCCGCGGCGTCGAGTTCGCGCTCGACACCACGCTCGCCGGCTGGGACCTGTCGACGCGGCTGTCGCATACCGACCCGCGCAACCGCACGCGGCACAATCCCGATGGCAGCGACAACGGCAACCATGACCGCCTGCTGGCGCGTCGTGCGCGCGACACCGCGCGCATCGCGCTCGACCGCGCGTTCGGCAAGCTGCGCCTGGGCGCCACGCTCAACGCCGCGGGGCATCGCTACGACGATGCAGCCAACCTCGTGCGCCTTGGCGGGTATGCGACCTTCGACCTGCGCGCGTCGTACGCCTTCGCGAGGGCCTGGACGCTGGAGGCGCGCGTCGACAACGCCTTCGACCGCGACTACGAAACCATCGCCTGGTACGAGCAACCGGGACGCGAGTTCGGGCTGGCGTTGCGCTGGGCGCCGGTGCGCTGACGGGGCTCCGCGTGCCGGGCAATCCCTTTAATCCCCTGTGGGAATCCCCTGTGGAAGCGGCTTCAGCCGCGAGCTCTTGATGCAGTGGGCGACTGGTCTCACGCGCCTTGCCGATGATCGCCGTCCACCCGCGGCAGAAGCTCGCGGCTGAAGCCGCTCCACAAAAGCAGGTGCGCGGGACCGGAGCCGCTCCCACGAGATCAAGGGCGGGTGGCTGAAGCCGCTTCCGCGCGGTGCGGCGCATCCTGCGGCGACGGATCGCCTTCGCCCGCGTCCTCGCCGGCTCGTTCGCTTTCGCTGCTTCCCGCGCCTTCGCCGTCGGCCCCGAACCCACCTTCGGTTCCGACTTCGGTTTCAACTTCACCTTCGCCTGCGCCTGCGCCTTCGCCGAACAGGCTGCCCTGCCACTCGAGCCCTTCGCGCTCGCGGAACCCGGACAGGCCCACGCCCACCAGCCGGTAGCGGGTCGACCCGGGCAGGTCGACGCGGTCGCGCAGCGCCAGCGCGATCCGCGCCAGCTCCTCGATCGAGGCCGGCGGCGACTCGGGCGTGAAGCTGCGGGTGAGGATGCGGAACTGCGCGGTCTTGAGTTTGAGCACCACGGTGCGTCCGACGCGCTGCGTCCTGCGCGTGGCGAGCCAGGTCTTCTCGGCGAGGCGGCGGATGTCGGCTTCGAAGCCGTACAGCGGCAGGTCGCGTTCGAAGGTGTCCTCGGCAGAGATCGACTGCACCGGCTGGTCCGGCTCCACCGGCCGCTCGTCGATGCCGCGCGCGCGCTGGTGCAGGCGCGCACCGAAGCTGCCGAAGCGCGACTGCAGCTCCTCCGCGTGGAAGCTGCGCACGTCGCCGACGGTGGCGATGCCCAGCTGCGCCAGCTTCTTCTCCATCACCTTGCCCACGCCCGGGATCTTGCCCACCGGCAACGGCGTGAGGAAAGCCTGCACCTGCGCCGGCTTGACCACGAACAGGCCATCGGGCTTGTTCCAGTCCGAGGCGATCTTGGCGATGAACTTGTTCGGCGCGACGCCGGCGGACGCGGTGAGCGCGGTTTCCTCGCGGATCTGGGCGCGGATCGCCTGCGCGGTCGCGGTGGCGCTGGGTGATGCGATCTTCGGCGCGGTGACGTCGAGGTAGGCCTCGTCCAGCGACAGCGGCTCGACCAGGTCGGTGTGGCGCAGGAAGATCGCGCGCACCTGGCGCGAGACCGCCTTGTAGCGCGTGAAGTCCGGCGGCACGAACACCGCGTCCGGGCACAACCGCTCCGCGCGCGCCGCCGGCATCGCCGAGCGCACGCCGAACACGCGCGCCTCGTAGCTGGCCGCGCACACCACCGAGCGCGCGCCGCGCCAGGCCACCACCACCGGCCGCCCGCGCAGCGACGGGTCGTCGCGCTGCTCGACCGACGCGTAGAACGCGTCCATGTCGATGTGGAGGATCTTGCGCATGCGGCGATTATCGCGCGTCGGGCAGGGCACCCGTGTTGCCATGCAGGGACGATGCCTGCCGCGACCGTCCGCCTGTCATCCCGAGCGCAGCGAGGGATCCTGTTTCGCGCGCAGGCCGAGATCCCTCGCTGCGCTCGGGATGACAGCCTTCGCGTTCCTTCGCGGCCAGGGCTGTGGCCATCCTCACCCCGCCGCGCCACTCCCCACCGGCAGCACCACCCGCATCAGCGTGGCGTCGTCCGGATCCGGTGCGACCTCGAACCCCATCTGCCGGCACATCGACAGCATCGTGCTGTTCTCGCGCAGCACCTGGCCCTCGACCGCCCGCAGGCCGAGCCAGTGCGCGACCTCGACCATCATCCGCATCAGCTGCCAGCCCAGGCCCGCGCCCTTTAGGTCGGAGCGCACCATGATCCCGTATTCGCCGCGGTCGTAGTCGGCGTCGGCCAGCAGCCGCACCGCGCCGAGCATCTCGCCGCCGGCAGGGTCGATCGCCACCAGCGCCATCGAGCGCGCGTAGTCGAGCTGCACCAGCCGGGCGATGAAGTCGTGGCTGAAGTCGCGCACCGCCATGAAGAAGCGCAGCCGCAGGTCCTCGGCGCTGACCTTCGCGAAGAACGCGCGGAACATTGCATCGTCCTCCGGCCGCACCGGGCGCACGAACACCTCGCGGCCGTCGGCGAGCGCGAGCGCGCGCTCCCACTCCTTCGGATACGGGAAGATCGCGAAGCGCGGGTGGCCGCGGCCGCGGTGCAGCGGGCGCGAGGGCGCCACCGCCACCCGCGCGTCGATCGCGACCACGCCGTCGGCGTCCACCAGCAGCGGGTTGATGTCGAGCTCGCGCAACGCCGGGATGTCGGCCGCCAGCTGCGCAAGCTTGACCAGCACCAGCGCCAGCGCGCGCTCGTCGGCGGCCGGCACGTCGCGGTAGGCGCCGAGGATCCGCGCGACGCGGGTGCGGCCGACCAGCTCGTGCGCCAGCCGCAGGTCCAGCGGCGGCAGCGCCAGCGCCTTGTCGTCGATCACCTCCACCGCGGTGCCGCCGCGCCCGAACACCACCACCGGGCCGAACGTGGCGTCGTCGGCGATGCCCGCGATCACCTCGCGCGCCTTCGGCCGCCTGGCCATCGGCTGCACCAGCACGCCGTCGATGCGCGCGTCCGGGCGGCGTTCGCGCGCGCGCCGCAGGATGCCGTCGGCGGCCTCGCGCACCGCCGCCTCGCTGCCCAGGTTCAGGCGCACGCCGTCGACGTCGGACTTGTGGGTGATGTCGGGCGAGAACACCTTCACCGCGACCGTGCCGCCGCCGGCGAGCATCGGCGCGGCGACGCGCGCGGCGTCGACGGCGTCGAAGGCCGGCAGCGAGGGCAGCAGCGGGATGCCGTAGGCCGCGAGCAGCCGCGCCACCGCGGCGGGCGGCAGCCACTCGTGCCCGTGCGCCAGCGCATCGGCCACCACCGCCTGCGCGGCGGCGCTGTCGACGGTGAAGTCCTGCGGCAGGCTCGGCGGCGTTTCCATCAGCGCCTGCCGGGCCTCGCGGTGGCGCACCAGGTACATGAAGCCGCGCACGGCCTCGGCCTCGCTGGCGTAGGTCGGCAGGCCCGCGGCCGCGAGCGTCGCGGTCGCGCCGGCGTCGCCGCCGACCCACACCGCCAGCACCGGCTTGCGCCCGCGGCCGCGCGGCTGCGTGGCCAGCGCGCGCACCACCGCCTCCGCGGTTTCGCCGGGCTGCGAGAGCACGGTGGGCACCTGCAACGCCAGCACCGCATCGTTGCCGCGGTCGGCGAGCAGCGCCTCCATCCCCGCCTGGTAACGCGCGCCGTCGGCGTCGCCGAGCATGTCGACCGGGTTGGCGCGCGACCAGCCGCGCGTGAACGCCGCATCGAGGGCTTCGAGCGTCGGTTCCGACAGCGTCGCCGGCACCCCGCCCAGGTCCACCAGCCGGTCGAGCGCGAGCATGCCGGTGCCGGCGCCGTTGGTCAGCACCGCCAGCCGGTTGCCCGGCGCGTCGCCCAGGTGCGACAGCGTCTGCGCCGCGGCGAACAGTTCGTCGAGCGCATGCACGCGCAGCAGGCCGGCGCGGCGGAACGCGGCGTCGTAGGCGGCGTCGGGCGTGGCCAGGCGCGCGGTGTGCGTGGCCGCGCCGGCGGCGGCGCGGGCGTGGCGGCCGGGCTTGACCACCACCACCGGCTTGCCGCGCGCCGCCGCGCGCGCGGCCGAGAGGAACTTGCGCGCGTCGCGCACGTGCTCGAGGTAGAGCAGGATCGCGCGCGTGCGATGGTCGACGGCGAAGAAGTCCAGCAGGTCGGCGAAGTCGACGTCGAGCGCGTCGCCCAGCGCAGCCACCGCCGAGAAGCCGACGCCGTGCGCGTGTGCCCACTCCAGCACGCCCGCCGCCACCGCGCCGGACTGCGAGACCAGCGCGAGGTCGCCGGCCAGCGGCCGGTGCGCGGCGAAGCTGGCGAACAACCGCGCGTGCGGCGCGATCACGCCCAGGCAGTTTGGCCCGACGATCCGCAGCCCGCGCGGCCGCGTGGCCGCCTCCAGCGCCGCGTTGTGCGATCCCGGCCCCGCGCCCATGCCGCGGGTGAGCACGATCGCCGCCTTCGCGCCGCAGTCGGCGGCATCCGCCGCGACGCCGGCCACGTCCTGCGGCGGCGCGGCTACCACCACCAGCTCCGGCGCGAAGCCGAGCGCATCCAGCCGCGGCGCCGCGGCCATGCCGTCGATCTCGCGGTAGTGCGGGTTCACCAGTCCGACCGGCCCCGCGAAACCGCCCTCGCGCAGCTGTCGCAGCACCAGCCGCCCGAGCGAACGTTCGCGCGGGCTGGCCCCGACCACCGCGACCGAGGCCGGCGCGAACACGGACTTGAGCGCGTAGGTGCTCATCGGGCTCCGCTCGGCTGCGAGCGGCGACGATAGCAGCCATCCGTTCCTTCCCCCGCGAAGGCGGGCGCGGGCCGGGAGGAGTTGCCGCGCCGGATCGACTCAACGCACCCGGGTGTCGGTCGCGATCCAGTTCACTTCCCACGTCCGGCCGCCGTCGTCGGAAAACGCCTGCTCGAAGCGGATCGTGTCCCCGTCCAGCGGCGTGATGACGAAGCGCACCAGCACGGCGCGGCCGTCGAAGTCCTCCTGGTTGTAGAACTCCCCGCGGCCGTCCCTGAAGCCACCGATGGTGGGCGGCGCCAGCACCCCGGTGCGCGCGTTGGCGAAGTTGAGGCTCCACTGGCCCGAGGCGGGGTGGTACAGCCGCAGGTTCAGGCCTTCGAAATGCCCTTCCGGGCCGTCGGCGACCAGCTCGACCAGGTTGGCGCGGCCGCCCCAGACCTTGCGCACGGTGGTGGTGCCTGCGTACTCGGCCCATTGCGTCGAGCCCGACAGCGGGCGCACGAGGCGCCTGAGCTGCGTCTTCCAGGTGCCGATCTCGAAATCGAAGTCCCGGCTGCCGTCGCGCGGCGCGGCCCGCGGCGCGTCCGCCGGCGCCTGCGCCGCGGCCGGTGCAGCCGGTGCCGTTGCCGGCGCCAGCGTCGGCGCGACGGCGAAAACGCCAGCGAGGAAAACGGAACCGCGAACGCGCATGGCATGCTCCATCGGCAACGACCCGTGGCAAGCCTGGAGGCCTGCATGTCGCGCGACAAGAACGCACCCGCAGGTGCGTGCCGCCGCCCCGCGCGGACCAGCCCGCTGGCGGACTGCCCGCTGGCCGCCGCGTTCGCCGCGATCGGCGGCAAGTGGAAGCTGACGATCGTCTACTGGCTGGCGCACGACGAACACCATTTCTCCGGCCTGCTGCGCCGCGTCGCGCCGATCTCGCACAAGGTGCTGACCGAGCAGCTGCGCGAGCTCGAGGCCGATGGACTGGTGGAACGGCTGTCCAGCGGCCCGGTGCCGGCGCCGGTGCATTACCGGCTCAGCCCCTACGGCGGCACGCTGCTGACGCTGGTCGAAAGCGTCCGCCTCTGGGGCCTGGCGCACCTGCGGCGGAACGGCCCGTCCGCAGGCACCGCCCCGTCGCTGCCCTGCGCCGCGCCGGTACCGGCCGCACCGGCGGCCGTGGATGCGCGGCCGCAGCCGGCCGCCGAGCGGAGCCTGGCCTGACGCGCGGCCCGGATCGGGCTTTCACCCGCCTCACCGAGACCGGCCCGGCGGCCACCCCTCCGCCACCAGCGGTCGATTCCGATCGTTCCCGGTCAGATTGATCGATATCGGTAGATACAGGCCGGTTATAGCCGACACATCATCACGCTACTAGCGGTATAATTCGACCGTATCCGTGCCCCATGGCCTCCAAACGGCAGGTTTCCACCCATGAATCCCCAGACTGCTTCGACCGAGGATCTCCAGGCCCAGCTGGGCGACCAGCTCCGTCGCCTGCGCCTGGCCCGCGACCTCGACCAGCTCACCCTGGCCGACAAGGCCGGCATCTCCGAGAAGGCGTTGCGCAACCTCGAGGCCGGGCGCGGTTCGAGCCTGTCGACCCTGCTGCAGGTGCTGCGCGCGCTCGACCGACTCGACTGGCTGGACCTGCTGGCGCCTGTCGCCTCGGTCAGCCCGATGGCTCTGCTGCGCCGCCGGCCGGAGCGCCGCCGCGTCGGCCGCCCGCGCCGCAAGGCCGCGACGGCGAAGTAGCGCGGACCGGTTTCGCCGCCGCCACCCGGCCATGGACACCCCGGTCATCGAGGTCCGCATCTGGGGCCAGCGCGTCGGTGCGGTGGCGCCCGACCCGCAGGCCGGCTGCCACGCCTTCGAATACGACCCGGCCTGGCGCCGCCAGGGCATCGAGCTTGCGCCGCTCACCATGCCCACCGACGCGGCCGAGCCGGTGTTCCTGTTCCCCGAACTGCCGCGCGCGAGCTTCCGCGGCCTGCCCGGGCTGCTCGCCGACGCCCTGCCCGACGCGTTCGGCAACGCCCTGATCGACGCGTGGATGGCGCGCCACGGCGTCGCGCCCGACGCCGTCACCGCGCTCGACCGCCTGGCCTACATGGGCAGGCGCGGCATGGGCGCGCTCGAGTTCCGCCCCGCGCGCGGCTCGCACAGCGAGAGCGCCGAGCCGCTGCAGATGAAGTCGCTGGTCGAGGCCGCGCGCAGCGTGATCCAGGGCGACCTGTCCGACGACGCGCACGCGCAGGCCGCGCTGGCCAACATCATCCGCGTCGGCACCTCGGCCGGCGGCGCGCGCGCCAAGGCGGTGGTGGCGTGGAACCAGGAAACGGGAGAGCTGCGCAGCGGCCAGTTCGACGCCGCGCCCGGCTTCGAGCACTGGCTGCTCAAGTTCGACGGCGTCGGCCAGGACTTGGAGCTCGGCGCCGGCGCCGATTACGGCCGCATCGAATACGCCTACCACCTGATGGCGCGCGCCGCCGGCATCGCGATGGAGCCCTGCCGCCTGCTGGAGGAGAACGGCCGCGCCCACTTCATGACCCGCCGCTTCGACCGCGACGGCGACCGCAGGCACCACGTGCAATCGCTGTGCGCGATGCAGCACCTGGACTACAACCAGCGCGCCACGCATGCCTACGAGCAGCTGTTCCTGGTGGTGCAGCAGCTCGGGCTCGGCGACGACGCGATGACCGAGGTCTTCCGCCGCATGGCCTTCAACGTGATGGCGCGCAACTGCGACGACCACACCAAGAACCACGCCTTCCTGCTGAAGCAGGGCGGCCGCTGGCAACTCGCCCCCGCCTTCGACGTCACCCACGCCCACAACCCGAACGGCGAGTGGACCTACCAGCACCTGATGGGCGTCAACGGCAAGTTCGACGGCATCACGCGCGACGACCTGATGGCGGTGGCGAAACGTTTCGGCGTGGTCGGCGCGCGCGAGGCGCTGGCGCGGGTGCGCGAGGCGGTTGGACGTTGGCCGGAATTCGCAGGTGAAGCTGGACTACCGAAAGAAGAAGCGTTGGCTGTGGCGCATGACCATCGTTCGATATGAACTATCCGCCATACGGCAGTAGGTCGGGAGCGGACCCATGAAAATCCCCGGCACTGCACGCCCTTGGATCGCATTGCACCGCTTAGGCTCGTTCAAGCATCAAGCTACTGTTCCTGCTTCGCATTGTCTGGCGACGACGCGAGCAATCGCTTGCGGCATACCTCAAGTATCTCGTCGGCCAGCGGCGAATCGTCCGGGCAGGCTCGCGACAGCACCAGTGCACCCACCGCATTGGCAAAAGTCGCGATCATCATTTCCCTTTCGGCTCGACGGTCGCGTTTGCCGCACGACTCGCCATGATGGAAAGCCGCCAGGCTGTTCTCAATCCCTACGGCAAACTTGGCCTTGACCTCCTCGGGCTTGCGCGCGGCGTCGCCACTGAGGGCGGCAATCGTGCAGCCAGTGCCGAGGGAGTCCCGGTGCTCGCGCGAAAGGTAGTGCGCAATGAAGTCGGCCAGGTTCATGCCACTGCTGACTGCCGAATTCTGGGAAATGCCGCTGGCTGCCGCCTCGGCCATGAGGTCGGCCTTGGAGCCGAAGTGCTTGTAGAAGCCGCCGTGGGTCAGGCCTGCCGCGGCCATCAACTCGGCCACGCCAACGCCGTCGTACCCGCGCTCGCGGAACAACTGCGCGGCGGTTTCGACGATCCGGGTGCGGTTCGCCTGGGCTTGGGCTTTGGTGACCTTCATTAGGAGGCCTCCTATGCGGGAAAAACGGACTCAATCCTCGCATTGATGACGGTCATAATCAAACTCTTGACATTTAAGATTATGATCATCATCATTAGGTTCAGGGGTGGCAAACGGCCGCCCAGGACAAGCCAACCGTGAAAGCCACCGCCGCCTATTTGTCGGATCCACCCGATACGCCTATCGCCGGATCGGTCCTCAAGGGTCCGCTTTCGAGGGCTGACGAAATGACCAGACGAAACGAAGTCGTCGCGTTGGTGACAGGCGCTTCTTCAGGCATCGGCCTCGTAACAGCGCAAACGCTGGCGAAGGCGGGTTATCGCGTGTTCGGCACCAGCCGCAGGCCGGTGGCGAGTTCGCAAGGCGTGACGATGCTGGTGTGCGACGTGACGGACGAAGCTTCCGTGCGGACGTTGATCAATGAAGTCATGGAGCTGGCGGGCCGGATCGACCTGGTCGTCAACAACGCCGGCATCGGGCTGCTCGGCGGCGCGGAAGAATCTTCCATCGCTCAGGTCCGGCGCCTGTTCGACGTCAACGTGTTCGGGCTCGCGAGCGTCGTCAATGCCGTGCTGCCGATCATGCGCAGCCAGAAGCGCGGCCGGATCATCAACATGAGCTCGATACTCGGCCTGATCCCGTCGCCGTACAACGCGTTCTACGCGTCGACTAAGCATGCCGTCGAAGGCTATACGGAATCGCTCGATCACGAAGTCCGATCCTTCGGCATCCGCGTGCTGCTGATCGAACCTGGCGTGACCCGCACCGCCTTCGAAGAAAACTTGACGCGTGCGGACCAGCCTTTACCGGACTACGCCGCCGAGCGCGCGCGCAGTGAAAACATGATGCGCAGGTGGGTCGAGGCGGGGGATCCGCCGCAGGTCGTCGCCGACGCAGTGCTCGAGGCGGCGACGGACCGCAAGCCGAAGCTGCGCTATTCGGCGGGAAAGCAATCGCGCCAGGTCCGCTCCCTCCGTCGCTTCATGCCGGAGCGAGTGGTCGACAGCATCCTGCGCAAGGTCAATGAGTTTCCGACTCCAAGCTGCGCGCGTGCGATCTAGTGAAGCTACGGGTATCTGATGTCTCCGACGTCTACTCCACTGTCACCGACTTCGCCAGGTTGCGCGGCTTGTCCACGTCCGTCCCGCGCGCGAGCGCGGCGTGGTAGGCCAGCAGCTGCACCGGGATGGTGTGCACGATCGGGCTGAGCACGCCGACGTGGCGCGGGGTGCGGATCACGTGCACGCCTTCGGACTCGCTGAAGTTGCTGTCGGCGTCGGTGAACACGAACAGCTGGCCGCCGCGGGCGCGGACTTCCTGCATGTTCGACTTCACCTTCTCCAGCAGGTTGTCGTTGGGCGCGATCACCACCACCGGCATGTCGGCGTCGACCAGCGCCAGCGGGCCGTGCTTGAGCTCGCCGGCGGGATACGCCTCGGCGTGGATGTAGGAGATTTCCTTGAGCTTCAATGCGCCTTCGAGCGCAATGGGGTAGTGCACGCCACGGCCGAGGAACAGCGCGTGCTGCTTGGGCGCGAAGCGCTCGGCCCAGGTGGCGATCTGCGGCTCGAGGTTGAGCGCGTGCTGCACGCTGCCGGGCAGGTGGCGCAGCGCCTCGATGTAGGCCGCTTCTTTCTCTTCCGGCAGCCGGCCCTGCAGCTTGGCCAGCGTGGCGGCGAGCGTGAACAGCGCCACCAGCTGGGTGGTGAAGGCTTTGGTGGAGGCGACGCCGATCTCGGCGCCGGCGCGGGTGTAGAGCACCAGCCGGCTGGCGCGCGGGATCGCGCTTTCGGGCACGTTGCAGATCGACAGCGTCTTGTCGTGCCCCAGTGACCTGGCGTACTTGAGCGCCTCCATGGTGTCGAGCGTTTCGCCCGACTGCGAGATGGTGACGATGAGATGCCGGGGATTGGCCACCGCGGTGCGATAGCGGTACTCGCTGGCGATCTCGACGCTGCACGGCAGGCCGCTGATCGCCTCGATCCAGTAACGCGCCACGCTGCCAGCGTAGAAGCTGGTGCCGCAGGCCAGGACCTGCACGCCGTCGACGTCGCGCAGGACGTCCTCCGCGCCCGCGCCGAACAGCGCGGCGCCGAACGCGCCCTGGTCCATCACCGCCTCGATGGTGTCGCCGATCGCGCGCGGCTGCTCGTGGATCTCCTTCTGCATGAAGTGGCGGTAGGGGCCGAGCTCGAGCGAGGCCAGCGAGACGTCGGAGACGTGCACCTCGCGCTCGACCGGCGCGTCGGCGGCGTCGAACACGCGCACCGCGTCGCGGGTGACCTCGGCGGTATCGCCTTCCTCGAGGAAGATCACGCGCCGCGTGGCCTGCACGATCGCCGAAACGTCCGAGGCGATGAAGTTCTCGCCCTCGCCCAGGCCCACGAGCAGCGGGCAGCCCATGCGCGCGCAGACCATGCGGTCGGGCTCGCCGCGGCTGACCACGGCCAGCGCGTAGGCGCCGTGCAGCTCCTTCACCGCGCGCTGCAGGGCGGCGAGCAGGTCGTTGCCCTGCTTGAGGTAGTGGTGGATCAGGTGGGCGATGACCTCGGTGTCGGTCTGCGACTCGAACGCGTAGCCCAGCGCCTGCAGGCGCTCGCGCTGCTGCTCGTGGTTCTCGATGATGCCGTTGTGCACCAGCGCCACGCCGTGGCTGACGTGCGGGTGGGCGTTGCCCTCGGTGACGCCGCCGTGGGTGGCCCAGCGGGTATGGCCGATGCCCAGGTCCGCGCGGAAGCCTTCGGCGCCGGCCGCGGCCTCCATCTCGGAGACGCGGCCGGTGCGGCGCACGCGGCGCACCTGGCGGTCGTCGACGACGGCGATGCCGGCGGAATCGTAGCCGCGGTATTCGAGCCGCTTGAGGCCTTCGATCAGGACGGGGACCACATCGCGATCCGCGATCGCGCCGACGATGCCGCACATGAGGGGAGGGAACTCCTGCTGGTGGAGGGCGATTGTAAGCGGTCGCGGGGTGATGCCCCGGCGCGGTCGCGACGGTCCGCGTAGGAGCGCCCCTTGGGCGCGATGGCTTTCGCGTGGAAAGCCATCGCGCCCAAGGGGCGCTCCTACACGGATACGCGAAAGACGGGGAAAAGCGTCCGCCCGGACGCCCCGGGTGTCCGGGCGGACACCGTCCGCGGCCCCAGACAGCCATGCGAATCAAGCGCTTGCGTCTGGCACGCATGTTGCGCATTGCAACCATATGAACGTTTCGGACATCCAAAGCCGCATGGACAACCACCCCCGCGCCCGCATCCGGGACACCTCCGCGCAGGACCACGTCGTTTCCCCCACCCGCACCGCCCCCCGCCTGCGCAAGTCCTGGATCATCGGCGGCGCCGCCGGCGCGGTCGTGCTGGCGCTGCTGGCGTGGGTGGTGGCCGGCTGGACGTCGGGCGGGCGCTCGTTCGACGCCAGCCGGGTGCGCATCGCCGAGGTCAAGCGCGGCGACCTGGTGCGCGACCTGTCGGCCGACGGCCGCGTGATCGCCGCCAACAGCCCGACGCTCTACGCGATCGCCGCCGGCACCGTCGCGCTCAAGGTGGTGGCGGGCGACGTGGTCAAGAAGGGCCAGGAACTGGCGGTAGTCGACAGCCCTGAGCTGCGCAGCAAGCTGGTGCAGGAGGAATCCACCCTGGCCGGCATGGAGGCCGAGGCCAGCCGCGCGGTGCTCGACGCGCAGCTCGCCCGCGCCGCCGCGCGCAAGGCCCTGGACCAGGCCGAGATCGACCGCACCGCCGCGCAACGCGATCTGGAGCGCTACCAGCGCGCCTACGAGGGCGGCGCGGTGTCGCAGAACGAACTGGCCAAGGCGCAGGACGAGCTGAAGAAGGCCGACATCGGCCTGGCCAGCGCGAAGAAGGACAACGCGCTGCAGGGCGAGGGTGCGACCCTTGACGCGCGCAACAAGCGCCTGCTCGCCGACCGCCAGAAGGCGGTGGTGGCCGAGCAGCAGCGCCAGGTCGACGCGCTGACCATCCGCGCGCCCTTCGACGGCCAGGTCGGCCAGGTGCAGGTGCCGCAGGGCACCAGCGTGGTCGCCAACGGCCCGGTGATGAGCGTGGTGGACCTGAGCAAGTTCGAGGTCGAGGTCAAGGTGCCGGAAAGCTTCGCGCGCGACCTGGGCATCGGCATCCCGGCGCAGATCAGCAGCAACGGCAAGGTCTTCAAGGCCGAGGTCTCGGCGGTCTCGCCCGAGGTGGTCAACGGCGAGGTCAACGCCCGCCTGCGCTTCGCCGACGGCCAGCAGCCGCCGGGCCTGCGCCAGAACCAGCGCCTGCAGGCGCGCATCGTGCTCGACACCCGCAGGAACGTGCTGATGGTCGAGCGCGGCCCGTTCCTGGAGCAGGACGGCGGCAGCGTCGCCTGGGTGGTCGAGGACGGCAGCGCCACGCGCCGCCCGATCCAGGCCGGCGCCAGCAGCCTCAACGCAGTGGAAATCGTGTCCGGCCTGAAGGAAGGCGACCGCATCGTCGTCTCGGGCACGGACCAGTTCGGCAACGCGGACCGCGTCCGCATCAACGGAGACTGACATGCCCGCTTCCATCGACATGAACCCCGGCTACTTCGAGTTCCCGCAAGCCTGGAACGCGCAGGACCTGGCCGACGCCGTGCCGCGCCGCGTGCGGTTGTCGCAGATGATCGACTTCGACGCGCTGCGCGACGGCGTCCAGGCCTGCGCCAACGCCCCGCAACGCGCGCTGCAGCGCGGCTACCTGCACGTGCCCGCGCTGGCGCGGCTGTTCCGCGTCGGCTGACGCCGCCACACCCCTCCCGCCACACAGGAACCACCGACATGTTGGACATGCGCCAGGTCACCAAGGTCTACCGCACCGAGCTGGTCGAGACGCACGCGCTGCGCTCGCTCGACCTGCACGTCAAGGAAGGCGAGTTCGTCGCCGTCACCGGGCCGTCGGGCTCGGGCAAGACCACCTTCCTCAACATCGCGGGCCTGCTGGAGACCTTCACCGGCGGCGAGTTCACGCTCGATGGCCAGGACGTGAAGGGGCTCAACGACGACGCGCGCAGCAAGCTGCGCAACCAGAAGATCGGCTTCATCTTCCAGAGCTTCAACCTGATCCCCGACCTCAACCTGTTCGACAACTGCGACGTGCCGCTGCGCTACCGCGGCATGGCCGCGAGCGAGCGCAAGCAGCGGATCGAGGAAGCGCTGGGCCAGGTCGGGCTGGGCTCGCGCATGAAGCACTTCCCCGCCGAGCTCTCGGGCGGCCAGCAGCAGCGCGCGGCGATCGCGCGCGCGCTCGCCGGCAGCCCGCGCCTGCTGCTCGCCGACGAGCCCACCGGCAACCTCGACTCGCAGATGGCGCGCAGCGTCATGGAGCTGCTGGAGGACATCAATTCGCAGGGCGCGACGATCATCATGGTCACCCACGACCCGGAGCTGGCCGCGCGCGCGCAGCGCAACGTGCACATCGTCGACGGCATGGCCACCGACCTGTCGGTCGAGCCGAGCCTGGCGCGGGTGCGCGAGGCGCAGGCGGCGAAGTCGTCGGCGTCCGCGTAGGGCGGGCCTCGGCCCGCCGGCCCGGCCCGCCTACCCGCGATCCCCGCAGCCTTCGCGATCCCCATCCCCCGGCGCCACGACAACACCGCGACATTCGAAATCCGGCCACGGCAATCCGACGCAACGGTGGGCAAGGGCCCACCCCATGGAGCTCACAATGTTCGGCTACTACCTCAACCTGGCGCTGCGCAGCTTCCGGCGCAACAAGGCGCTGACCGCGCTGATGGTGCTGGCGATCGCGCTGGGCATCGGCGCGAGCATGACCACGCTGACCGTGTTCCACGTGCTGTCGGGCGACCCGATCCCCAGCCGCAGCGACGTGCTGTACTACGTGCAGCTCGACCCGGCCAGCATGAACGGCTACAACGCCGGCGAGGAGCCCGCCGAGCAGGTCGGCCGGTTCGACGCGGAGACGCTGCTGCGCGACAAGCGCGGCGACCGCCAGGCGATGATGACCGGCGGCAGCGTCGCGATCACCCCCGACCGCCAGGGGATGACGCCGTTCTACGCCGACGCGCGCTACAGCACCGCCGACATCTTCCCCATGTTCGACGTGCCGTTCCTGTACGGGAACGGCTGGAGCGCGACCGAGGACGACCGCCACGCGCGCGTCGCGGTGATCGCCAAGGCGCTCAACGACAAGCTGTTCGGCGGCGCCAACAGCGTCGGCAAGACGTTGCGCGTGGACAAGGCCGACTTCCGCATCGTCGGCGTGATCGACGAGTGGCGCCCGACGCCGCGCTTCTACGACATGAACAGCGACCGCTACGGGGACCTGGAGCAGGTCTTCCTGCCCTTCAGCACCTCGCGCGACCTGAAGATGGGGCGCAACGGCAGCATGGACTGCTGGGACGACGGCAAGGACAGCAGCGACCCGGAAGGCAACACCGGCGTCAACTCGCCCTGCGTCTGGATCCAGTACTGGGTGCAGCTGGACACCCCGGAGAAGGCGGCGGCCTACAAGCGCTACCTCGTCAACTACTCCGACCAGCAGCGCGCCGCGGGCCGCTACCAGCGCCCCACCAACGTGCGCCTGCGCGACGTGATGGAGTGGCTGGACTACAACAAGGTGGTGCCGGGCGACGTGCGCCTGCAGGTGTGGCTGGCGCTGGGCTTCCTGCTGGTGTGCCTGCTCAACACGGTCGGGCTGCTGCTGGCGAAGTTCCTGCGCCGCAGCGGCGAGGTCGGCGTGCGCCGTGCGCTGGGCGCCTCGCGCCGCGCGATCTTCGCGCAGTGCCTGGTCGAGGCCGGCACGGTCGGCCTGGCCGGCGGCATCCTCGGCCTCGGCCTGGCCTGGCTCGGCCTGTGGGCGGTGCGGCAGCAGCCGTCCAGCTACGCCGAGCTGGCGCACCTGGACCCGATGATGCTGCTGGCCACCTTCGCGCTCGCGATCGTCGCCAGCGTGCTGGCCGGCCTGATCCCGGCGTGGCAGGCGATGCAGGTCACGCCGGCGCTCCAGCTCAAGTCGCAATGAACACGCCCCGCCATCCCGATCGCGACTAAGCATCCCCGGCCGGCGCGGAAGAGATTCCTCGCCGCGCCCGGACCGAAACTTCCGGAGAAACGAACATGGACATCCGCCCCATCCTGTCCACCATGCTGCGGCACAAGACCGCCTCGCTGCTGATCGTGCTGGAGATCGCGCTCAGCTGCGCCATCGTCTGCAATGCGCTGTTCCTGATCGGCAACCGCATCGAGCGCCTGCACCTGGTCAGCGGCGTCGCCGAAAACGAGACCGTGCGCGTGCAGCTCACCGGCATCGGCGAGGACGACAACGCCACGGCGCTGACCAACAGCGACCTGGCGATGCTGCGCGGGCTGCCCGGCGTCAAGGCCGCCACCGTCACCAACCAGGTGCCGTTCGTCAACTCGTCGTGGAACTCGTCGGTGACGATGACCAAGGACCAGCAGCAGCCGACGCTGAGCTCCACGGTCTACATGGCCGACGAGCAGTTCATCGACGCGCTGGGGCCGAAGATCGTCGCCGGCCGTTGGTTCTCGCCGGACGAGTTCATCGACTTCGAGAAGCTCGACGCGCCCGGCGCGAAGGTGTCGATCCCGTCCACCGTCATCACCCGCAGCATGGCCGAGAAGCTGTTCCCCGGCCAGGACGCGGTGGGCAAGTCGTTCTACAGCTGGGGCGACGACCCGATCCGCATCGTCGGCGTGGTCGACCACCTGGTGCGGCCGAGCGAGCAGGGCGGGCCGACCGCGCACGAGTATTCGATGATCTTCCCGATCAAGGTGGCCTATTCGGTCGGCGGCAACTACGTGCTGCGCACCACGCCGGAGCGCCGCGACGAAGTGCTCAAGGCCGCGGTCGCGGCGCTGGAGAAGAACGGCCCCAACCGCATCATCCTCGCCGACAACACCAAGACGATGGAGCAGCTGCGCGCGGAGTACTACCGCCAGGACCGCGCGATGGTGTGGCTGCTGGTGGCGGTGATCGTCGCGCTGCTGGTGGTGACCGCGCTGGGCATCGTCGGGCTGGCCAGCTTCTGGGTGCAGCAGCGCACCAAGCAGATCGGCGTGCGCCGCGCGCTGGGGGCGACGCGCGGGCAGATCCTGCGCTACTTCCAGACCGAGAACTTCCTGCTCGCCACCATCGGCATCGTGCTGGGCATGCTGCTGGCCTACGCGATCAACCAGATGCTGATGGGCAAGTACGAGCTGCCGCGGCTGCCGCTGGTCTACCTGCCGGTGGGCGCGGTCGCGCTGTGGCTGCTGGGCCAGGTCTCCGTGTTCTGGCCGGCGCGGCGCGCGGCGGCGGTGCCGCCGGCGGTGGCCACGCGCAGCGTGTGAGGCGCGGCGGGCCACGGCGGCGACGCCGTGGCCCCCATCCGCGGCACCCGATCCCGACTCCCTTCGCCGGAACGGCGCGGCCTGCCGGCGCGCCGCGCGCGGTTGCGTAGAATCCGGTGGCAGCGGGCACGCGGGCCGTTCGCGCCCCGTGCCCCGCCTTCCTTCCCTCGCCTCCCCGCCCGATGCCCACGATCCTCGTCATCGACGACAACCCGGCCGTCGCCACCGCGCTGGAGATGCTGTTCTCCCTGCACGAGATCGACACCCTGGCCGCGCAGTCGCCGCGCGAGGGCCTGGCGCTGCTGCAGCGCCACGACATCGACCTGGTGGTGCAGGACATGAACTTCCACGCCGACACCACCTCGGGCGAGGAAGGCACCGCGCTGTTCCACGACCTGCGCGCGCGCCATCCCGACCTGCCGGTGATCCTGCTCACCGCGTGGACGCACCTGGCCTCGGCGGTCGACCTGGTGCGCGCGGGCGCGGCCGACTACCTCGCCAAGCCGTGGGACGACCGCAAGCTGATGGCGACGGTCAACAACCTGCTCGAACTCGCCGAGGCCCGGCGCGAGCTCGGGCGCCAGCAGGCCGGCGAACGCCACCGGCGCGACGGCCTGCTGCGCGACTACGACCTGCGCGGACTGGTGTTCGCCGACCCGGCCAGCGCGGACACGCTGGCGTTGGCGTGCCAGGTCGCCCGTTCCGACATCCCGGTGCTGATCACCGGGCCCAACGGCGTGGGCAAGGAGAAATACGCCGAGATCCTGCATGCCAACTCCAGCGTGCGCAACGGCCCGCTGGTCGCCCTCAATTGCGGCGCGCTGCCGGCCGACCTGGTGGAGGCGGAGCTGTTCGGCGCCGAGGCCGGCGCCTACACCGGCGCCAACAAGGCGCGCGAAGGCAAGTTCGAGGCCGCCGACGGCGGCACGCTGTTCCTCGACGAGGTCGGCACGCTGCCGCTGGCCGGCCAGGTCAAGCTGCTGCGCGTGCTGGAGACCGGCCGCTTCGAACGCCTGGGCGGCAACCGCGAGCGCAGCGTGCGCGTGCGCGTGGTCAGCGCCACCAACGCCGACCTGCCGGCGCTGATCGCGCAGGGGCGCTTCCGCGAGGACCTGTTCTACCGGCTCAACGGCATCGAAGTGCGGCTGCCGCCGCTCAGCGCAAGGCCGCGCGACATCCTGCCGCTGGCGCGCCACTTCCTGCCCGCGGGCAAGCACCTGGGCGAGGACGCCGAGCGCGCGCTGCTGCGGCATCCCTGGCCGGGCAACGTGCGCGAATTGCGCAACACCATGCAGCGCGCCGCCCTGCTCTCGCGCGGCGACACGGTCGGCGCGGCCGACCTCAACCTGCAGCCGGCGCAGGGACCCGCGGCGGGCACCGCCGCGCCCGACGAGCCCGACCGCGCGGCGATCGAGGCCGCGCTCGAACGCCACCACGGCGTGCTCGCGCAGGCGGCGGCCGAACTGGGGCTGTCGCGGCAGGCGCTGTACCGGCGGCTGGACCGGCTCGGGATCAGGCGCGAGTGATGCACTGGTGGCATCGCCTCCCGCTGAACATCGTCTACGCCGCGCTCACCGCGGCCTACATGCTCGCCGCCGCCGCGCTCGCGCTGCTGCTCGCGCGGTGGCTGCAACCGTGGGCGGCGGTCGCGCTGGGCACGGTGTTGCCGCTGCCGCTGCTGGTCTACCACGTGCGGCGGATGTTCGCGCCGGTGCGCTCGCTGTTCCGCGCCATGGCCGGCAGCGTGGCCAGCTACCGCGACGGCGACTACAGCTTCGGCATCTCCTGGCGGGGCCGCGGCGAGCTGCGCGAGCTGGTCGACAGCCATAACCTGCTCGGCCAGGTGCTGCGCGAGCAGCGCCAGGCGCTGGTGCAGCGCGAGCTGCTGCTCGACACGATGGTGCAGAACACGCCGGTGGCGATGCTGCTGCTCGATCCGTCGCGGCGGGTGGTGCTGGGCAACCTCGCGGCGCGCAAGACCTTCGGCGACGGCCACAAGCTCGAAGGCCGGTCCTTCGACGACCTGCTCGCCACCACCAGCGACGCGGTGCGCGAGGCCTTCGCGCGCGGCGGCGACGGCATGTTCACCGTCGGCGACGACGACCACGAGGACATCTACCACCTCTCGCGCCGCACATTCCGCCTCAACGGCCGCCCGCACGAGCTGGTGCTGCTGCGCCTGCTCACCGCCGAGCTGCGCCGGCAGGAAGTGCAGACGTGGAAGAAGGTGATCCGGGTGATCAGCCACGAGCTCAACAACTCGCTGGCACCGATCGCCTCGCTCGCGCATTCGGGCGCCGAGCTGCTGCGCCGCGGCCAGCACGAGCGCTTGCCGACCGCGCTGGCCACGATCGAGGAGCGCGCGCGCCACCTGGAAGGCTTCATCCGCGACTACGCGCGCTTCGCCAAGCTGCCGGCGCCGCGGCTGGAGCCGGTGGAATGGCGGCAGTTCGTCGCCCAGCTGCGCAGCCAGGTGGATTTCGTGGTCGACCTGCGCCCGGCCGACGGCATCGCGCGCATCGACGCCGCGCAGATGGAGCAGGCGCTGCTCAACCTGCTCAAGAACGCGCACGAATCCGGCTCGACCGCCGGCGAGGTGCGGCTGTCGCTGCGACGCATCCCGGGGGCCTGGCGCCTGGAGGTGCTCGACCGCGGCAGCGGCATGAACGAGGCGGTGCTGGCCAACGCGCTGCTGCCGTTCTACTCGACCAAGCGCCACGGCACCGGACTGGGCCTGGCGCTGGCGCGCGAGATCGCCGAGGCGCACGGCGGCCGCATCGCCCTGCTCAACCGCGACGGCGGCGGGCTGTGCGTGTCGATGGTGCTGCCCGGGTAAGGCGGCACGCAGTGCCCCGAATGCCGTCGTGGGAGCGGCTTCAGCCGCGAGCTTTTGGTGGTCCTCGAAAGCGTCGCGAAGAGCTCGCGCTGAAGCCGCTCCCACAAGCAGGCGCGCGGCGACTTCCGTCGCTCCCGCCGACAACGGCTACTTCGGCTTCTTCTTCGGCCGCTGCCAGCCCTCGATGGTCACCTGCCGCGCGCGCGCCACGGTGAGCTCGCCGGCCGGCGCGTCGCTGCCGATCACCGAGCCGGCACCGATGGTCGCGCCCTTGCCGATCCGCACCGGCGCGACCAGCGAGGAGTTCGAGCCGATGAAGGCCTCGTCCTCGATCGTGGTGGTCGTCTTGTTGGCGCCGTCGTAGTTGCAGGTGATGGTGCCGGCGCCGATGTTGACCCCGGCGCCGACCTCGGCGTCGCCGAGGTAGGTGAGGTGGTTGGCCTTGCTGCCCACGCCCACGCGCGCGTTCTTGGTCTCGACGAAGTTGCCCACGTGCACGCCGTCGGCGAGCACCGTGCCCGGGCGCAGCCGCGCGAACGGGCCGACCTGCACCGCGCCCTCGGTGCGCGCGCCGTCGATGTCGCAGTGCGCGCGCACCTGCGTGCCCGCGGCCAGCATCGCGTCGCGGATGCGGCAGAACGGGCCGATGCGCACGCCGTCGCCGAGTTCCACCCGGCCCTCGAGGACGACATCGACGTCGATCTCGACGTCCTGGCCGACGCTCACCGTGCCGCGGATGTCCACCCGTGCCGGGTCGGCGAAGCGCGCGCCCTGCGCGCACAGCACGCGCACCGCGCGGCGCTGGAACGCGCGCTCGAGCTGCGCCAGCTGCCAGGGGTCGTTGGCGCCCTCGGTCTCGAGCGGGTCGTCGACCATCACCATCTCCGCCGCGGTGTACTCGTGCGCGGCCATCGCGAACACGTCGGTCAGGTAGTACTCGCCCTGCGCGTTGTCGCTCGACAGCCGCGCCAGCCATGCCTTGAGCGCGGTCGCGTCGGCGACCAGGATGCCGGTGTTGATGGTGCGCACGCGACGCTGTTCCTCGTCGGCGTCCTTGTGCTCGACGATGGCGCCGACCCGCCCTTCGGTGTCGCGCAGCACGCGGCCGTAGCCGGTGGGATCGGCGGGCTCGGCGACCAGCACGGCGATGCGGCCGGGCGCCTCGAGCAGGCGCCGCAGGCTGGCGGCGGTGATCAGCGGCACGTCGCCGTACAGCACCAGCACGCGCGCCTCGTCCGGGATCCCGGGCATGGCCTGCTGCACCGCGTGCCCGGTGCCGAGCTGGCGCGCCTGCTCGGCCCAGTGCAGGTCGGGCTGGCCGGCGAAGGCATCGAGCACCTGCGCGCCGCCGTGGCCGTAAACGACATGGATGCCGGCCGGCTGCAGTTCGCGCGCGACGTCGACGACGTGCGCCAGCATCGGCCGGCCCGCGACCTGCTGCAGCACCTTGGGCAGCGAGGACTTCATGCGCTTGCCCTCGCCGGCGGCGAGGATCACGACGTGCAGCGGCGTGGCCATGCGGGGATCCTGTCTGGAATCGCTGAATTCTAACGGCGCTGGCATTACGATGCGGGGCCACGCCCACGACCCGCAGCGCCCATGCCCGAAGCCGTCCCCGCCGCGCCGCCGCGCGCGCCCGCCGCCGCCTCCCGCGCATGAGCCTGACCCGGCAGGGCCGCCACTACCTGCTCATCGGCGGGATCCAGTGGCTGGTGGACTGGGCGGTGATGGTCGCGCTGAGCCACTTCGGCATGCGCGTGGGCCCGGCCAACGTCGCCGGCCGCGTGAGCGGCGCGCTGCTGGGCTACTGGCTCAACGGCAAGCTCACCTTCGCCGGCGAGGACACCGCGGTCGGCCGCACCCAGCTCGTGCGCTTCGTGCTGATGTGGCTGGGCACCACCGCGGTCAGCACCTGGTCGATGACCCACATCGACGAACTGTTCGGGCTGGGCTGGGCGTGGCTGGCCAAGCCCGCGATCGAGCTGGCGCTGGGCGTGCTCGGGTTCGTGCTGTCGCGGCACTGGGTCTACAAGCGCTAGGGCGAGGAACGGCGACCCGGGACGGGGCCCGCGGAATGTCGTGTCCTTTCGCTGTCATCCCGAGCGCAGCGAGGGATCTGCCGCCCCGCGCGAAACAGATCCCTCGCTACGCTCGGGATGACAGCTGGCAGGCGCGAACTCCCGGGCCTGGTCGCTGCCGGCTGGCGTGATCCCAACGAAAAACGCCGGCTTGCGCCGGCGTCCTCGTCGCGCAGGTCGAACCCGCGGCTCAGTGCTTGAGGTTCTTGCGCAGCCGCTCCAGCGCGCTGAGCTGGGCGATGCTCATCGCCAGCTGGGTCTGCGCTTCCTCGGCGCTCATCTTCGGGTCCTTGTTGGCCAGCGCGCGCTCGGCCTCTTCCATCGCCGCGCGCACCGCGGCCTCGTCGATGTCCTGCGCACGCACCGCGGTGTCGGCCAGGATCGTGACCAGCTGCGGCTGCACCTCCAGGATGCCGCCGGAGATCGCGAAGTCCAGCACCTCGCCGCCGGGCTGGGTGACCACCACCTTGCCGGGCTTGAGCCGGGTGATCAGCGGCGCGTGGCGCGGCGCGATGCCGAGCTCGCCCATCTCGCCGGTGGCCACGATCATCTCGGCTTCGCCATGGAAGATCTCGTGCTCGGCGCTGACGATGTCGCAACGGATGGTGCTGCTCATAAGTAAACGCTTCTCTTCCATTTCCCCCTCCCCCGCTTGCGGGGGAGGCCGGGGTGGGGGCGAGGGGCGCGGCGAAAAGCCGGGCCCTCACCCTGACCCTCTCCCGCGGGCGGGAGAGGGGATGCAAACCTCAGGCGGCGACCTTCTTGGCCTTCTCCAGCGCCTCGTCGATGCTGCCGACCATGTAGAAGGCCTGCTCCGGCACGTGGTCGCACTCGCCGTCGCAGATCATCTTGAAGCCGCGGATGGTGTCCTTGAGCGAGACGTACTTGCCCGGCGAGCCGGTGAACACCTCGGCGACGTGGAACGGCTGCGAGAAGAAGCGCTCGATCTTGCGCGCGCGGTACACGGCCAGCTTGTCCTCTTCCGACAGCTCGTCCATGCCCAGGATCGCGATGATGTCCTTGAGCTCCTTGTACTTCTGCAGCGTGGCCTGCACGCGGCGCGCGGTCTCGTAGTGCTCGTTGCCGATCACGTTGGGGTCGAGCTGGCGCGAGGTCGAGTCCAGCGGGTCCACCGCCGGGTAGATGCCCAGCGCGGCGATGTTCCGGCTCAGCACGACGGTGGCGTCGAGGTGGGCGAAGGTGGTCGCCGGCGACGGGTCGGTCAGGTCGTCCGCGGGCACGTACACGGCCTGGATCGAGGTGATCGAGCCGGTCTTGGTCGAGGTGATGCGCTCCTGCAGCACGCCCATTTCCTCGGCGAGCGTGGGCTGGTAGCCCACCGCCGACGGCATGCGGCCCAGCAGCGCCGAGACCTCGGTGCCGGCCAGGGTGTAGCGGTAGATGTTGTCGACGAAGAACAGCACGTCGCGGCCCTTGCCGCTCTCGTCCTTCTCGTCGCGGAAGTACTCGGCCATGGTCAGGCCGGTCAGCGCGACGCGCAGGCGGTTGCCCGGCGGCTCGTTCATCTGTCCGTACACCATCGCCACCTTCGACTCCGGGAAGTTGTCCGGGCGCACGACGTTGGCCTCGATCATCTCGTGGTAGAAGTCGTTGCCCTCGCGGGTGCGCTCGCCGACGCCGGCGAACACCGACAGGCCCGAGTGCTGGGTCGCGATGTTGTTGATCAGCTCCAGCATGTTGACCGTCTTGCCCACGCCGGCGCCGCCGAAGAGGCCGACCTTGCCGCCCTTGGCGAACGGGCACATCAGGTCGATGACCTTGATGCCGGTTTCCAGCAGCTCGTTGGTCGCGGCCTGCTCCTCGTAGGACGGCGCGGAGCGGTGGATTTCCCAGTGGTCCTTCGCTTCGATCGGGCCGACCTCGTCGATCGGCTTGCCAAGCACGTTCATGATGCGGCCCAGCGTCGCGGCGCCGACCGGCACCGACACGGCGCGGCCGGTGTTCTCCGCCACCAGGTTGCGCTTCAGGCCGTCCGTCGAGCCCAGCGCGATGGCGCGCACCACGCCGTCGCCCAGCTGCTGCTGGACTTCCAGCGTGACCTCGGTGCCCTGCACCTTCAGCGCGTCGTACACCTTCGGCACGCTCTCGCGCGGGAACTCGACGTCGACGACGGCGCCGATGATCTGGACGATCTTGCCCTGGTTGCTCATTGCTGTGTCCTCTGAATCTCTGAATTCTGCTTCGTAGGAGCGGCGGGAGCCGCGATGCTTTCCGGGTCGCGGCTCCCGCCGCTCCTACAGGAAAGGGTCAGACCGCCGCAGCGCCGCCGACGATCTCGGTTGTTCCTGTTACACCGCTGCCGCGCCACCCACGATCTCGGAAATTTCCTGGGTGATCGCCGCCTGCCGGGCCTTGTTGTAGACCAGGTTCAGGGTGTCGATCAGCTTGCTGGCGTTGTCGCTCGCGGCCTTCATCGCGACCATGCGCGCGGCGTGCTCGGAAGCCACGTTCTCCATCACCGCCTGGTACACCAGCGACTCCACGTAGCGGGTGAGCACGTGCTCGAGCACGGTCTGCGCGTCGGGCTCGTAGATGTAGTCCCAGTCGTGGTGGGCGACCGCGTCGTTGGACGCCGGCAGCGGCAGCAGCTGGTCGAACGCCGCGCGCTGGGTCATCGTGTTGACGAAGTCGTTGTAGGCCAGGAACACCTTGTCGACCTGGCCGCCGCTGTAGGCGTCCAGCATCACCTTGATCACGCCGATCAGCTGCTCCACCCGCGGCGTGTCGCCCAGGTGGGTCACGGTGGCCAGCATGTTCACTTTGATCCGGCGGAAGAACACCGAGGCCTTCTGGCCGATGGTGACCACGTCGACCTCGACGCCCTGCTCCTGCCACTGGCGCATCTCGCCGAGCAGCTTGCGGAACAGGTTGTTGTTGAGGCCGCCGGCCAGTCCGCGGTCGGAGGAGACGATGACATAGCCCACGCGCCTGATCTGCGCGCGCTCGACCAGGTAGGGGTGCTGGAACTCCGAGTTCGCCTGCGCCAGGTGGCCGATGACCTGCTTCATCGCGCGCGCGTACGGGCGCGACGACTTCATCCGCTCCTGCGCCTTGCGGATCTTGGAAGCCGAGACCATCTCGAGCGCGCGCGTCACCTTGCGGGTGTTCTGCACGCTCTTGATCTTGGTTTTGATTTCTCTGCCGCCGGCCATCTGCTTTGCTCGCTATCCCGTCACGTGGGGTGGGCGCTGGCCCACCGTTGCCGCGGAAGGTGGGCCAAGGCCCACCCTGCGCATTGCTTACCAGGAACCGGTCGCCGTGAAGTCCTCGATGCCCTTGCGGAAGCCGGCCTCGATCTCGTCGTTCCAGTCGCCGCTGGCGTTGACCTTCGAGATCAGCTCGCCCGCGGTGTTGGCGAAGTGGGCGTGCAGGGCTTCCTCGAACGCGCCGATCTTCGCGACCGGGACGTCGTCCATGTAGCCCTTGTCGACCGCGTAGATCGACAGCGCCTGCTCGGCCACCGACATCGGGGCGTACTGCTTCTGCTTCATCAGCTCGGTGACGCGCTGGCCGCGCTCGAGCTGCTTGCGGGTGGCCTCGTCCAGGTCGGATGCGAACTGCGCGAACGCAGCCAGCTCGCGGTACTGGGCGAGCGCGATACGGATGCCGCCCGAGAGCTTTTTTATGATCTTGGTCTGCGCCGCGCCGCCGACGCGCGACACCGAGATGCCGGCGTTCACGGCCGGGCGGATGCCGGCGTTGAACAGGTCGGTCTCGAGGAAGATCTGGCCGTCGGTGATCGAGATCACGTTGGTCGGCACGAACGCGGACACGTCGCCGGCCTGGGTCTCGATGATCGGCAGCGCGGTCAGCGAGCCGGTCTTGCCCTTGACGGCGCCGTCGGTGAACTTCTCGACGTACTCCTCGTTCACGCGCGCGGCGCGCTCGAGCAGGCGGCTGTGCAGGTAGAACACGTCGCCCGGGTAGGCCTCACGGCCCGGCGGGCGGCGCAGCAGCAGCGAGATCTGGCGGTAGGCCACGGCCTGCTTGGACAGGTCGTCGTAGATGATCAGCGCGTCCTCGCCGCGGTCGCGGAAGTACTCGCCCATGGTGCAGCCCGAATACGCCGAGATGTACTGCATCGCGGCCGATTCCGAGGCGCTGGCGGCGACGACCACGGTGTGGGCCATCGCGCCGTGCTCCTCGAGCTTGCGCACGACGTTGGCGATCGAGCTGTTCTTCTGGCCGATCGCGACGTAGATGCACTTAACGCCGGTGCCCTTCTGGTTGATGATCGCGTCGATCGCCACGGCGGTCTTGCCGGTCTGGCGGTCGCCGATGATCAGCTCGCGCTGGCCGCGGCCGATCGGGATCATCGAGTCGATCGCCTTGTAGCCGGTCTGCACCGGCTGGCTCACCGACTTGCGCGCGATCACGCCCGGGGCGACCTTCTCCACCGGCGCGGTCTGCGCGGCGTTGATCGGGCCCTTGCCGTCGATCGCCTCGCCCAGCGCGTTGACCACGCGGCCGAGCAGCTCGGGGCCGGTCGGCACCTCGAGGATGCGGCCGGTGGTCTTGGCCACGTCGCCCTCGCGCAGGTGCTCGTAGTCGCCCAGCACCACGGCGCCGACCGAGTCGCGCTCCAGGTTCAGCGCGAGCGCGAAGGTCTCCGAGCCGTCGGCGGCCTTCGGCAGCTCGATCATCTCGCCCTGCATGACGTCGGCCAGGCCGAAGATGCGCACGATGCCGTCGGACACGCTGGTCACGGTGCCTTCGTTGCGCGCCTCGGCGCCGAACTTGGCCTTCTCGATGCGGGCCTTGATCAGCTCGCTGATTTCGGACGGGTTGAGCGTGGTGGTTGCCATTGCGGTTTTCCTGTAGGGCGGGCCCTGGCCCGCCATCACGGTTGCATTCCGGCGGGCCGGGGCCCGCCCTACGAATCAATCAGCCTGCGAGCGCGGCCTGCAGGCGTTCGAGCTTGCCCTTGAGCGAGCCGTCGATGACCACGTCGCCGACGTCGATCACCGCGCCGCCGATCAGCGACGCGTCGACCGCCGTCTCGACCTCGACCTCGCGGCCGAAGCGGCGCTTGAGCGCGGCCTTGAGCGTGTCGAGCTCGCCCGCCGGCAGTTCCGCCGCCGAGGTCACCCTGGCCTTGACCACGCGCTCGGCCTCGGCGCGCAGGTCCTCGTACAGGCCGGCGATCTCCGGCAGCAGCGCGAGGCGGCGGTTGTCGGCAAGCAGCGCGAGGAAGTCGCCGAACGGCTGCGCGGCGGCGTCGGGCGAGAGCAGCGCGACCGCTTCGGCGTCGCCGAGCTTCGGATCGCCGAGCAGGCCGGCGACGCGCGGGTCGGCCGCGACGCGGGCGGCGAAGCCGAGCGCCTGCGACCACGGCGCGAAGGCGTTGCCGTCGCGTGCGATCGCGAACGCGGCGCGCGCGTAGGGACGGGCAAGGGTGAGGGCCTGGCTCATCGATCAGATCTCTGCGGCCAGCTCGTCCAGCAGCGCCTTGTGCGCGCCGGCATCGATCTCGCGGCGCAGCAGCTTCTCGGCGCCGCCGACCGCCAGTGCGGACACCTGCTTGCGCAGGTCCTCGCGCGCCCGGTTGGAGGCCGCGACGATCTCGCTCTCGGCCAGCGCCTTCTGGCGCTGCCCTTCCGCGACCGCCTCGGCCTTCGCGGCGTCGATGATCTGGTTGGCGCGCTGGTGGGCCTGCTCGATGATCTCGTTGGCCTTGGCGCGGGCGTGCTTCAACTCTTCGTTGACCTGGTCCTGCGCCTGCGCCAGCGCCTTCTGGCTGTTGTCGGCGGCGGCGAGGCCTTCGGCGATCTTCTGCTGGCGTTCCTCGATCGCGCCGATGATGTGCGGCCAGCCGAATTTCATCACCAGCCACGCGACCGCGATGAACGCGAATCCCTGAATGACCAGAGTGAGGTTGGGTAGCATGGTGCTGTGCTCCTGGTGCCGGCGGACGCGCCGCCGGCGATGCCTGAATCGCTTGCTTGGTCAGCGTGCCCGGATCAACCGGCGATCGAACCCAGCAGCGGGTTGGCGAACAGCAGCAGCAGCGCGATCGCGACGCCGATCATCGGCACGGCGTCGAGCAGGCCGGCGACGATGAACATCTTGGTCTGAAGCATCGGGGTCAGCTCCGGCTGGCGGGCCGAGCCCTCGAGGAACTTGCCGCCGAGGATGGCGAAGCCGATCGCGGTGCCGAGGGCGCCCAGGCCGATCAGCAGGCCCGCCGCGATGACGGTGAACTTCAGCACTTCAGCGTTGAGGACGGAAATATCCATGGTGTACTCCGGTTGGATCGTTGCGATTGCGCAGGGTGGAAGGGAAGAACGAAGGGAGAAGCGGGATCAGTGGCTCTCGGCCGACATGCTGAGGTAGACGATCGTCAGCATCATGAAGATGAAGGCCTGCAGGGTGATGATCAGCACGTGGAACGCGGTCCAGGCGAAGCCGGACACGAACTGGGCGATGCCCATCGCGTAGGTCGACACGTGCGCGAGCGAGGAGTCGAGCGTCATCAGCGCGATCAGGATGAAGATCAGCTCGCCGGCGTACATGTTGCCGAACAGTCGCAGCGACAGGCTCAGCGGGCGCACGCCTTCCTCGATCAGGCGCAGCAGCAGGTTGGCCGGCGAGAGCAGGATCTTCGCCACCGTGCCGTGGGCGTGGAACGGCGCGGTGAAGATCTCCTTGGTGAAGCCGCCGACGCCCTTGTGGCGCAGGCCGAACACCTGGATCAGCACGAACACCGCCAGCGACAGGCCGAGCGTGGTGTTGAGGTCGGCGGTGGGCACCACGCGCAGGTAGGCGTGCGCGGGGTCGTGCCCGGCGACGGCGTGGCCGCCGGCCCAGGCCCAGGGCAGGAAGTCCACCGGCAGCATGTCCATGAAGTTCATCAGGAACACGAGGCAGAAGATCGTGATCGACAGCGGCGCGATCAGCTTGCTGCGGCCGTGGAAGGTCTCGCGCACCAGGCCGTCGACGAAGCCGACGACGATCTCCACCAGCGCCTGGAACTTGCCCGGCACGCCGGCGGTGGCCTTGCGCGAGGCGCGCAGGAAGAAGAACACGAACAGCAGCGACAGCACCGCGGTGAAGAACAGCGTGTCCACGTTCAGGGTCATGAACTTGCTGTCGCCCACGCTCACCTGCAGGTGGTGCAGGTGGTGGTTGATGTACTCGGTCGATCCGCCGGTTCCGGGGCTCTGGCCAGTGCTTTCAGCGATCACGCGTTCAACCCTTGGTGTTTGCGTCTTGCTTGAGGAAATTCAGCGACAACAGGTAAGCCAGCAATCCCGCCGCCAGCCCCGCCAGCATCGGCAACGGCGGCAGGCGCCAGATCGCCAACGCGGCCGCGAGCACCGCGATCGCGACCATCCACTTGCCGATCGCGCCCAGCAGCAACCTGCCGAACGCGACCCGGGCCGGGACGATGCCGCCCAGCGCCACGACGGCGGCCAGCGCATTGCCCAGCACCAGTGCAAGCCCCCCCAGCCCCACCGCCAGCGCTTCGCGCGCGCCGCGCGCGAGGAAGGCTGCCGCCAGGAGCGCGACGACCCCACCCTGCACGGCCACCGCGCGCAGTGCTGTCCGGCGACCCGCGGCGATGGGATCGTGCACGCGAATCACCTGTTCAGCTTGCGGGGCTCGCCGCGGAGGGTTGCCTGACGGCCCGGTGCAAATCCCTCCTGCGAAGCCGCGGAAGTATAGCAGGGGCCCAATTTCAGCGGCAACCGCCGGAAGCCCTGATTTCCCGGGTTTCCGCGCCCGCGGCGGCCCGCGCCCGCCCGGGTCGCGGAACCTTCGGCGATGGCCGCGGTCAGTGGACACAAGGCCTGCGTCCTGCTTCCTCGTCGAATCCGCGGCAGGCCCCCGGAGCCCCGGTTCTCCATGGCCGGGGCTTCTCTTTGCCCGATCCCCGGCTGCGTCCCGGCCGCGCCCCGGCGAGTACCTCGGGGCGCGGGCGGACCCGCGGCTACTTCTTCTTCGGGATGTACAGGTCGGTGATCGTGCCGTCGTAGACCTCGGCCGCCATGCCCACCGATTCGCTGAGCGTGGGATGCGGGTGGATGGTGTGGCCGATGTCCTCGGCCTCGCAGCCCATCTCGATCGCCAGCGCGGCCTCGGCGATCAGGTCACCGGCGTGCACGCCGACGATGCCGGCGCCGACGATGCGGTGCGTCGCCTCGTCGAAGACCAGCTTGGTGAAGCCCTCGGTGCGGCCCAGGCCGATCGCGCGGCCAGACGCCGCCCACGGGAACTTGCCGGTGCCGACCTTCAGCCCCTTGGCCCTGGCCTCGGCCTCGGTGACGCCGACCCAGGCGATCTCCGGGTCGGTGTAGGCCACGCTCGGGATCACCCGCGCCACCCACTCCTTCTTCTGTCCCGCCGCGACCTCGGCCGCGAGCTTGCCCTCGTGGGTGGCCTTGTGCGCCAGCATCGGCTGGCCGACCAGGTCGCCGATCGCGAAGATGTGCGGCACGTTGGTGCGCATCTGCGCGTCGACCTCGATGAAGCCGCGCTCGCCCACGCGCACGCCGGCCTTGGGCGCATCGAGCTTGCCGCCGTTGGGCACGCGGCCGACCGCGACCAGCACGCGGTCGAAGCGCTTGCCCTCCGGGATGCTGTCGCCCTCGAAGCTGCAGGCGATGCCGTCCTTCTGCGCCTTGGCGTCCACGACCCTGGTCTTGAGGTGGATCGCGACACCCTGCTTCTTCAGCCGGTCGGCGAGCGGCTTGACCAGGTCGGCATCGGCGCCGGGCATGAGCTGGTCGGCCAGCTCCACCACCGTGACCTGGCTGCCGAGCGCGCGGTACACCGTCGCCATCTCCAGGCCGATGATGCCGCCGCCGACGACCAGCAGCTTGCCGGGGATGTCGGCCAGTTCGAGCGCGTCGGTGGAATCCATCACCCGCGGATCGTCCCAGGGGAAGCCGGGCAGCTTCATCGCCTGGCTGCCGGCGGCGATGATGCAGTGCTCGAAGCGCAGCAGCTGCGCCTTGCCGTCGCCGCCGGCGATCTCCAGCTCGTTGGGCGAGACGAACTTCGCGCTGCCGGTGGCCACGCGCACCTTGCGCTGCTTCGACATCCCGGCCAGGCCCTTGGTGAGCTGGCCGACGACCTTCTCCTTGTAGGCGCGCAGCTTGTCGAGCGCGATCGCCGGCTTGCCGAAGTCGACGCCGTAGTCGGACGCGTGCTGCGCCTCGTCGATCACCGCCGCGGCGTGCAGCAGCGCCTTGGACGGGATGCAGCCGACGTTGAGGCAGACGCCGCCAAGGATCGGGTAGCGCTCGACCAGCACGGTGTCGAGCCCGAGGTCGGCGGCGCGGAACGCGGCGGCGTAGCCGCCCGGGCCGGCGCCGAGCACGACCATGGCGCATTCGATGTCGGCCTTGCGGCCGGAGGCGGCCGCGGCCTGCGGGGCCGGCGTGGCGCTCGCTCTCCCGCTGGCGGGAGAGGGTCGGGGTGAGGGCGCGGCTTCCGGAGCCGCACCCTCACCCGGCGCGCTGCGCACGCCTCCCTCTCCCGCAAGCGGGAGAGGGGCTGGTTGTTTCGCGGCGCCGGCGCCGCCGCCGGACGATCCAGCACCGCCGCCCGCGGCCTCCTGCGTCTCCACCACCGCCACCACACCGCCCTCCGACAGCGTGTCGCCCACCTTGACCCGCAGCTCCTTGACCACGCCGGCCACCGACGACGGCACCTCCATCGTCGCCTTGTCCGATTCCAGCGTCACCAGGCCCTGGTCCTTGGCGATCGTGTCGCCGACCGCGACCAGGACCTCGATCACCGGCACGTCGTCGTAGCCGCCGATGTCGGGGACCTTCACTTCCACGGTTGCCATGTCTTCACTCCTCGGGGGGCGGGCGATCCCGCGCGGGATCGGCCTTGGATGGGGGTTTGGCCGCGTCTTCCTCGGCCTGCCTGCGCATCGCCTCGTCCTCGGCGATGCGGCGTTGGGTGTCTTCGGAGGCGTCGTTGCCGGCAAGCACGCGGCGCTCGTGCGGCGCGATCGCCTCCGCCTCGCCCGCCTCGCGCGGCATCGGCGGCTGCGGGCCGGGAAGCAGCGCCGCGACCGCGCGCGCGCCCTCCAGGCCGAAGGCCGCGCGCACGCGCAGGTCGCGCTGCGGCGCCGGCACCTCGATGCCGTGCTCGCGCAGCGCGGTGTCGAGCTCCCACAGGTAGGCGGCCTGGATGGCGACGTTGCGCCGCGCTGCGGCCTCGGTCAGCCACACCACCAGCAGGAACTCCACGCCGTTCTCGCCGTAGGCCACCAGCCACACCTGCGGCCGCTGCTCGCCCTCGGTGGCGAGGGTGAAGGGCACGCGCGCGGCGGCTTCCAGCGCGGCCTTCTTCACCAGCTCCTTGTCGACGCCGAAGGCGACGCGGAACGGCACGCGGATGCGGCGGTTGACGCTGCGGTGGGTCCAGTTCACCACCCGGCCGTTGACGAACTCGGAGTTGGGCACCAGCACGCCGATGTTGTCGTTGGTGACGATGCGGGTGGCGCGGATGTTGATCGCGTGCACGGTGCCGCGCATGTCGTTGTCGAGCTCGACGAAGTCGCCGATCTTGAGCGAGCGGTCGAACAGCAGGATCAGCCCGGAGATGAAGTTGCCGAAGATCGCCTGCATGCCGAAGCCCAGGCCCACGCCCAGCGCACCGGCGAAGATGGTGAACTTGCCCAGCGGGATGCCGGCGAAGTCCAGCGCCAGCAGGATGCCCGTCACCAGCAGCACGTAATGCAGCAGCCGCGAGACGGTGTACAGCGCGGCTTGGTTGACGCCCTGGTGGCGGTGGCCGAAGCGGCGCACCGCGCGGCGCAGCAGCGCCGACAGCAGCCAGGCCAGCAGGACCACCAGCACCGCGGCGACCAGACCGCCGACGGTGATGTCCATGCCGGCGGCGCGCAGCAGGTGGAAGTCGAGCACCGAATCCAGGCCGTCCAGCCCGCGCCGGGCGACCTGGCCGGCCGCCTCGCGCACGCCTTCGCCGGCGGCGCCGAGCGGAGTCGTGGCGGCCATGCGCACGCGCCTTACAGCAGCACGCGCCGCATGTCGCCCAGCAGCTGCGCGAGGTAGGCGGTGAAGCGCGCCGCGGCGGCGCCGTCGATCACGCGGTGGTCGTAGCTCAGCGACAGCGGCAGCACCAGCCGCGGCTTGAACTTCTCGCCGTTCCAGACCGGCTTCATCGCCGACTTGGAGACGCCGAGGATCGCGACTTCCGGCGCGTTGACGATCGGCGTGAACGAGGTGCCGCCGATCCCGCCGAGCGAGCTGATCGAGAAGCAGCCGCCGCTCATCTCGGCCGGGCCGAGCTTGCCGTCGCGCGCCTTCTTCGCCAGCTCGCCGGTCTCGCGCGCGATCTCGATGACGCCCTTGCGGTCGCAGTCGCGCACCACCGGCACCACGAGGCCATTGGGCGTGTCGGCGGCGAAGCCGACGTGGAAGTACTTCTTGAGCGTGAGGTTCTCGCCGCTGGCGTCGAGCGAGGAATTGAAATCCGGGTACTTCTGCAGCGCCGCGACGCTGGCCTTCATGATGAAGGCGAGCATGGTGAGCTTGATGCCGGCCTTCTCGTTTTCCTTGTTGAGCGCGACCCGCAGCGCCTCGAGCTCGGTGATGTCGGCGTCGTCGTGCTGGGTGACGTGCGGGATCATCGCCCAGTTGCGGGCGAGGTTTGCGCCGGAGATCTTCTTGATCTTCGACAGCGGCTTGACCTCGACCTCGCCGAACTTGGCGAAGTCCACCTTCGGCCACGGCAGCAGGTTCAGCCCGCCGCCGGCCGCCGCGCCGGCGCCTGTCGCGCCGCCCTGCAGTGCGCCCTTGACGAAGCGCTGCACGTCGTCCTTCGTGATCCGGCCGCCGCGCGCGCTGCCTTCGACCCGCATCAGGTCCACGCCCAGCTCGCGCGCGAACAGCCGCACCGCGGGGCTCGCGTAAGGCACCTTGTCGGGCATCAGCGCGCCCGCCTCGAAGCGCAGCAGCGGCGCCGACGACAGGCCGCCCTTGCTGTCGATCGCGGCGCGGGCGATGTTGTCGGGCTTCTCGGCGACGGACACCGGCTCGACCCGCGCGGTGGTCTCCGTGGTGCGGTTGTCCGGCTGCGCCGCGGCGGGCTGCGCGCGCGGCGGCTCGGCGGCCGGCTGCGCGGAGGCAGGCTGCGCGGGGGCCGCGGCGGGCTGGGCCTTGGCGGGCGCCGCCTCGCCCTCGGCCTCGATCATGGCCACCACCGCGCCCTCGGACGCGGTGTCGCCGACCTTGAGCCTGAGCTCCCTGACTACCCCGCCGAACGGTGCGGGCACTTCCATCGTCGCCTTGTCCGATTCCAGGGTCACCAGGCCCTGGTCCTTGGCAACGGTGTCGCCGACCGCGACCAGCACCTCGATCACCGGCACGTCGTCGTAGCCGCCGATGTCGGGGACGCGTGCTTCCTTCAGGTCGGCCATGGCGCGCTCCGGGATGCGAGGGGATCGCCATTGTCGCCCGCCGGGCGGCCCGCGCCAACCTCGACCACGGCGCGGGCGGCCGGAAAAGGAAGCGCCCTCCGTGGGGGCACGGAGGGCGCGGTATCCGCGCCGCAGGGGAGAGAACGGCGCGAACGGGGGGCGGCTTCAGTCGGCGAACCGGCTCCGGTGCCCGGCTTCGACCCGCAGCAGCTCGAGCGGCTTGCCGTCGTGGCGGTAGTCCAGCGCGTCGTCGATGGCGTCCAGCGCGCGCATGCTGCGACACAGTGTTTCGGCGTTGCGCTCGAGCGCCTTCGCGCGCGGCTCGACGATGGCGTCGATGCGGCTGTCGAGGTTGTCCAGCTCCTCCAGCCGTTCGGTATCGCCAGTGAAGGCGGCGCGCAGGGCGCCGCCGACGATGTCGCCCACCAGAAGCGGCACGGCATCGCCCACGGCATCGCCGATGCCCTTGCCGAGGTCGGCGCTGTTGAAGTGGGTGGGGCTGACCGAGCGCGCGAGGCTGCGGTCGAGCTCCTCGCGCGCCTCGCGGAGCCTGGCCTCCGTGCGCTCCGGGTCGCGGCTGAAGCCCTTGGCGACCTCGCCCAGTGCGGTGAAGGCGATCGTCGCCGCGTCGCGGCCGATCTGCGCGGCCAGCGGCATGGTCTCGCGCGCCTTTTTCTCGTACTCGGCCAGGCGCTCGCGGTCGGCGGCATCGACGGCGACCCAGCGGTCGTCGATGAACAAGCGTCCCTGCCGCATCAGCACGGTCTTCGGCGCGCCGGTCTTGCGGGTCAGGATCAGGCTCTTCTGCGTCAGCGCGAAGTCGTAGTCGCTGTGGACGTCGCAGTCGACGTCGACGTCGGCCGCGGCGGCGCTTCCGCAGGCCAGCAGCAGCGCGCCGACCAGCATCCAGTTGCGCATCCTCGCTCTCCCTCGTGGCATGTGCGGAGTTTGGCGGCGGCGCGATGCCGGTTCACGTGCCGTTGGGTGGGATGACCTTCGTCACGCGTCGCGCAGGCGGACGCACCGCGCGGAGTCGGTCGCCTTAATCGCGCGTCAAAGTTCCCTGAATGTCCGCGGCGCGAACAAGGCCGGTTCATTCGCGCCCCGATACGGTGTGCGCGCCCTCTCCCGGGGCAGACAACACCAATCGAGGAGACTCCCCCATGCTGTCCATTCGCACGCTTTCCATCGGCACGCTGACCCTGGCCATCGCCGCCGCCGCTTTCGCGCCCAGCGCCTCCGCGCAGGACGCCTCCGGCGACAGCGCGGCCGGCAAGCGCTTCTCCGTGGTCGGCGGCTATGCGCTCACCGACCCGACCCGCAACCCGGTCGTCGACGGCAACCTGACCAAGGCCGACGGCGAAGGCACGCCGACCCTGAGCGCGGCCTGGAACATCACCGACAACATCTCGGTCGAGGCCTGGGGCGCCGACAAGACCGGCTACCGCGTCTCCACCGGCGGCCAGAAGACGGCGAGCATCGACGCGCAGCCGTACTCGCTGAGCGGCCAATACCACTTCGGCGCCGCCGACACGATGGTGCGTCCGTTCGTGGGCCTGGGCTACCACGAGACCAACTACAGCAACGAGAAGGCCGACGCTGCCGGCGCGCTGGCCGGCCGCCGCGTCGGCGTGGAAACCGCCAAGGGCGCGGTGGCCACGGTCGGCGTGGACGTCAACATCAACCCGACCTGGTTCGCGCGCGCCGACGCGCGCTACTTCGACGGCGACGGCGACATCAAGCTCGACGGCGCCAAGGCCGGCACCACCGAGTTCAACCCGGTCATGGTCGGCGTCGGCATCGGCGCGCGCTTCTGACGCAAGCGCTCCGCGGCGGCCGTCCCTCTCTCTCCGGCCGACCGCATCCCGGGGCGGGCCCGCAAGGGCCCGTCCTTTTTTCTAGATTGAGGGAAAAGCGCTGCCTGCCATTGCATGGACGCAGCATGGACACAGCGCAGGATGCGGATGCCCTTGGGTGCGAATGTCCCCCGGCATCCGCCTACGGCGCATGCCTCCTCCTTTATTTCGCACCCAAGGGCATCCGCACCCTGCGTCCAACTTGCGCTGTGGTTCAAAAGCAAAGCCTTGCGTCCACTTGCGCGGTGGTCCCGAAGCAAGCTGTAGGTCGGGGCTACGTCCCCGACAACCCGTCATTCCGATATCTGCTTTTTCGTCAAGACGCTTGACGTCCATCCGAGGCGTCGGGCGCGTAGACCCGACCCACGTCGCTGCTTTCGGCAAGCATGCGACCAGACGCCCCGGCGCGGCCGGCAGCCCTTCGGGGCGAAATAAAGGGGGAGGCATTCGCCGCAGGCGGATGCCGGAGGACATTCGCCCCGAAGGGCTGCCGGCCGCGCCGGGGCCCCTCAGGTCGCGACGGGGCACATGACCAAGCATCAAGCAGACGTACGCGCCCGCAAGCGAAGAATCCTTTGTTCTGCAATCCAACGTGTGTGTCCCGGCTCGCGGCGCGATCCGCTGGTGGAGCAAAGCCATGCAAGCGCTCAGGGCAGCTCCACCGGCGGCACCGGCTCCACCTTGTGCACGCGTTCGCGCCGCAGCAGGTACAGACCGCTGGCGACGATAATCGCCGCGCCGATCCAGGTCATGCGGTCCGGCAGCACCTGCCACAGCGCGAGGTCCAGCAGCACGCCCCACACCAGCGCGGTGTATTCCAGCGGCGCGATGAAGGACGCCTCGCCGCGGCGGAACGCCTCGGTCAACGCCACCTGCGCCAGCGTCCCCGCGACGCCGATGCCGGCGATGATCCACCAGTGCGCGGCCTGGACCGGCAGCCAGTCGCGGAACGAAAGCGCCCCACCGCCGGCCACCAGCATCAGCATCAGCCAGAACACCATCGCCTGGGTGCTGTCGCGCTGCGCCAGCAGCCGCACGGTGATCGCCGACGCCGCGTAGCACACCGCCGCGAGCAGGACCGCGACCCCGCCCAGCGTCATCATTCCCTGGCCGGTCGGCCGCAGCACCACCAGCACCCCGCCCAGGCCGACCACGATCGCGATCCAGCGCCGCGGGCCGACGTGCTCGCCCAGGATCGGCACCGCCATCGCGGTCACCAGCAACGGCGCGACGAAGGTGATCGCATAGGCCGTCGACAGCGGCAGCGTGCGCAGCCCGTAGACGAAACCGGCCATCAGCGCCACGCCCAGCACCCCGCGCAGCAGGTGCAGCGGCCAATGGACCCGCAGCAGCCCGCGCGCGCCGACCGTGGCCAGCGACCACGCCAGCACCAGCGGCAGCGCCGACGCCCCGCGCAGCGTGGCCACCTGCAGCGGCGGATAGTGCGGCGAGAGCAGCTTGAGCCCGGTGTCCATCAGCGCGAACAGCGCGACCGCGACCAGCATGTACGCGGCCGCGCGAGCGCGCTGCGGGTGGTGTTCGACGGGGGTGGCGTCCGGCATCGCGCCACGGTGCCTGCGGCGCGGGCGCCGGGCAAGGCCGCCGCGCACGGTTTCCGCGTGGAGAGGCCCGCGCCCATGCGTTAACCTGTCCCGTCCCACGCAACCGACCGTTCCGCCATGCCTTCCTTCGATATCGTCTCCGAAGTCGACACCCACGAGCTGACCAACGCCGTCGACCAGGCCAACCGCGAGCTGTCCACCCGCTTCGACTTCAAGGGCGTGGAGGCGAGCTTCGAGCGCGACGGCGACGAGATCCGGCAGTCGGCGCCGAGCGAGTTCCAGCTGCAGCAGATGTCGGACATCCTGCGCGCGCGCCTGGCGGCGCGGAAGATCGACGTGCGCTGCCTGGAATTCGGCGACGTCGAGACCAACCTGGCCGGCGCGCGGCAGAAGATCGCGGTCAAGCAGGGCGTCGGGCGCGAGCTGGCGAAGAAGATCCAGGGCGCGATCAAGGACGCCAAGCTCAAGGTCGACAGCCAGATCAACGGCGACAAGCTGCGCGTGACCGGCAAGAAGCGCGACGACCTGCAGGCGGCGATCGCGCTGCTGCGCGGCAAGGAGTTCGAGCTGCCGCTGCAGTTCGACAACTTCCGCGACTGAGCCCGTAGGAGCGCCCCTTGGGCGCGATCGCCTGCGCCGCGAAAGCCATCGCGCCCACGGGGCGCTCCTACGGGAAAGCGACATGACGCAGGACGACCCCATCGCCGACACCCGCCGCTGGATCGAGCGCGCCGTCATCGGCCTCAACCTGTGCCCGTTCGCCAAGGCGGTCGTGGCCAAGGGCCAGGTGCGCTACGTGCTCAGCGACGCGGCCACGCCCGACGCGCTGCTCGAGATCCTCGGCGAGGAGCTGCTGCGCCTGCGCGACGCGCCGGCGGAGGAAATCGACACCACGCTCATCGTGCATCCGCACGTGCTGCAGGACTTCCTCGACTACAACGACTTCCTCGACGAGGCCGACGCGCTGGTGGAGGCGCTCGGGCTGGAAGGCGTGCTGCAGGTCGCCAGCTTCCATCCGCACTACCAGTTCGCCGGCAGCGGGCCCGACGACGTCGCCAACTGCACCAACCGCTCGCCCTGGCCGACGTTGCACCTGCTGCGCGAGGACAGCGTCGCGCGCGCGGTGGCGGCGTTCCCGGATCCCGATGCGATCGTGGAGCGCAACGTGGCGACGCTGGAGAAGCTCGGCCGCGAGGGATGGGCGCGGTTGCTCGGCGACGACCTGTCGTAGCGGGGCGGGCATTCCCGGAGCCACGCGCCAGCCGGGCCGCGCCACCCGCCGGGCGCAGACGCGCGACCTACGGGTTGAACAGGCGTTCGATGTCCTCGGCCCCGAGCGCGCGCCATTCGCCTTCCGGCAGGTCGCCCAGCTCCAGCCCGCCGACGCGGCTGCGATGCAGCGCCTCGACGTGGTTGCCGACCGCGGCGAACATCCGCCGCGCCTGGTGGTAGCGGCCTTCGCGCAGCGTGAGCCGCGCGCGCGTGGGCGCGAGCGCCTCGAGTCCGGCCGGCAGCAGCGGCGTCTTCTCCGATTCGAGCACCAGCGCGCCGCTGGCGAAGATCGCCGCCTCGTCGCCGCGCAGCGGGCGCGCGAGCGTGGCCTCGTAGACCTTCGGCAGCTTCGACTTCGGCGCGATGATCCGGTGCAGCAGCGCGCCGTCGTCGGTGAGCAGCAGCAGGCCGCTGGTGTCGCGGTCGAGCCGACCCACCGTGGACAGCGGCGGCGAACGCTGCGCGAAGCGCGGCGGCAGCAGGTCGTGCACCAGCCGACCGCGGTCCTTCGTCGAGCAGGTGTGACCGGTCGGCTTGTGCAGCATCAGCAGCAGGCCCGCGGGCGGGTCGAGCGGCTCGCCGTCGATGCGCACGTCGGCGTGGTCCGGTTCGTCGTCGGTGTAGAGCACCTCGCCGCGCGCGTCTGTGATGCGGCCGGCGCGCACCATCGCGGTCACTTCCTTGCGGCTGCCGTAGCCGAGGTTGGCGACCAGCCGCAGCAGCTTCACCGCTTCACCGCCTCGACCACCTTGAAGCCGTCGCGCTGCGCGACCAGCCGCGCCTGGCCGAAGCCGGCGTCGAGCTCGACCTCGTACGGCAGATGGCGGTTGGCGACCAGCCACAGCCGCCCGCCCGGGTTGAGCGCCTGCGCGGCGACGGCGATGAAGCGCCGGCCGATGTCGGGGCGCGCGGCGTTGCCGTGGGCGTGGAACGGGGGATTGGTGACGATCACGTCGTAGCGCTTCGGCAGGCCGGCGGTGACGTCGTGCCAGTGGAAGCCGAGCGCCGCGCGCGCGGCGAACGGCGCCAGGTTCGCGCGCGCGAGGTCCAGCGCGCGCGCCTGCGCCTCGTACAGGTCCAGCGCGGCGATGCCGGGGCAGCGCTCGAGCAGTTCGACCGACAGGTAGCCGTAGCCGGCGCCGAGGTCGGCGGCCTGGCCGCGCAGCGACCCCGGCAGGTGCTCGGCGAGCAGCGCGGAGGCCGGGTCGACCCGGTCCCAGGCGAACACGCCGGGCCGGCTCAGGAAGCGTCCGCCCGCGACCCGCCGCGGCGCGTCGAGCGTGCGCCACTGCGCCGCGAGCGCGGCGTCGCCCGCCGCGCCCGGCTGCGTCCAGAACACCCGGCACTTGTGCTTGCTGCGCGAGGCCAGCGGGCCGGCGATGCGCGCCAGGTCGGCCTCGTGCGATTTCGCGCCGGCGTCGTTCGGCGCCGCGGCCACGACCACGCCGCCGGGCGCCAGCCGCGCCAGCGCGGAAGCGAACAGCGCGCGCGCCTCGTCGCGCTGGCGCGGCGGCAGCACCAGCACCAGCGGATACGTCGCGTCGCCGGGCTCGCGCACGTCCAGGCCGGCGCGCCGCAGCGCATCGGCATCGGGCCTGTAGCCCTGCTCGCAGACGAGCCCCGGCAGTGCCCGTTCATGCAGCGGCCAGCCGTCGCGCGCGTGCAGGAACAGTGCGCCCTCGCGCGGCCAGGCCAGCGTGCCGTCCGCGAACGGCAGCAGCAGGGCCTGCAGGGCGGGATCGTCGCGTGGTGGCATCGGCGCACAAAGGCAGCGGAACGGGGTCGCAATTCTAGGGCCTGCGCGCGTGCGGAATCCGAATGCCGGTTTCATCGGCAGGCAACGACGCCCACGGCACGATGGCCGTCCCCCACAGGCGGAGACAACGATGCGTGCACTTTTCGTCGGCGGCACCGTGGACAACAGCGAGCTCGACCTGGAAGGCGCCGAGCCGCCGCTGCACTACCCGGCGCAGACCGGCAGCGGCCAGCCGCGCTATCGCCTGCACCAGGTGGGCCGGCAGGACGGCAAGGTGGTCTATGCGGTGTACGGCGCGCCGGACGTCGCGGACGCGCAGGTCCGCCGCATCAGCGAGGAGCGCGACTACGCGCGCCGGTTCTCGGCGCAGGCGACGAACATCGAGGCGTAGCTCCTCCCCCGCGCCTCCCCCGCATGCGGGGGAGGCGTCAGGCGGCGCGCAACGGGCCGCTTCCGTCGTGGCCGGCGCGGCGGCGCAGCCAGTCCATCGACCACGACAGCGCCACGCAGCCTGCGAGCACGACCAGCCACTGCATGCCCTGGGCGCCGACGTCTCCCTCGAGCATCGCCAGCAGGCGCGTGCCGTAGGCGCCGAGCGCGAGCAGCGCGGACAGCGCGAACGCCGCCACCAGCGCGCGCACCAGCCAGCGCTCCAGGCCGGCTTCCGGCTTGCCCGCCGGCGCGCGGGCCTGCGCCCTGCGCGCCACGTCCGCGGCGAAGCTTGCCGGCAGCGACACCGGTGGCGGCGCGCGCAGCGCATCGGCGATGGCGCGGTACTGCGCCGGCGCGCGGTCGTCGGCGTCCGCCGGCGCGCGCAGGTCGGCGCGGGCCTCGCGCAGCGCGCGCTCCTGCGCCTGCCATTCGCGCTCATCGAAATCGCGCTCGTCGAAATCGTGATCGTGGCCATGGGGGTTCATGCGGCGACTCCAAGGCTGGGTTCCAGCACGGCGCGCAGTTGCCTGCGGCTGCGGAACAGGTGGCTCTTGATCGTGCCCTCGGCCAGGCCGGTGATGCGCGCGATCTCGGGGATGGGCAGGTCTTCGAAGTGGTACAGCGTGAGCAGCGTGCGCTGCAGCGGCGGCAGCGCTTCGATCGCGGCGTGCAGGTGGCGATGGCTGTCGGCGTCGACGGTGGCCGCCTCGAGGTCGAAGCCGTCGCCGACCGATTCGGCCAGCGACAGGCCGTCCTCGTCCGGCGCCTCGGCCAGCGGGATGCGCCGGCGCTCGAGATGGCGCTTGGCGACCGAATAGGCGACCTGGGCAATCCACGACTTCAGCGCCGCGTCGAAGCGGTACTGGTGCAGGTAGCGGTGCACGCGCAGGAACGCCTCCTGGCACAGCTCCCGGGTGTCCTCCGGGTGGCGGACCATGCGCTGGATCACATGCCAGCACAGGCCCTGGTACTCGCGCACCAGCCGCTCGAACGCGCCCGGCGCGCCGGCCAGCACGGCGGCGACCAGCGCGCGCTCCTCCGGCGTCGCGCCGGGGCTCGGGGTGTCGGGGGCGGCGGCATCCATGGGCAAGGGGATACGCCGGGTCGAGCCGCGGTTGCAAGGGCCATGCGTGCAACCGCCGCCGCCGCGGTCGTATCAGGGGTTCGTGCAAGCCCCAACCACGCCACCGAGACCAAACCCATGTCCAGTCCCGACTTCCTCATGCCCCTCATCCCGATGGTGCTCTTCGCCTGCATCGCCTACGCGATCAAGGCCGTCGTCGACGCCCGCGTGCGCCGGCAGATGGTCGAGTCCAACGGCTCCCAGGACCTGGTGCGCTCGATCCTCGAAGGCGAGGAGCTGCGCCGCCGCCACGGCTCGCTGCGCTGGGGCGTGGTGCTGGTCGCGCTGGCCATCGGCTTCGGCCTGGTCCAGGGCTCCGGCTGGACCGAGCCCAACCCGGGCGTGTTCGCCGTGCTGCTCGGCGCCGTCGGCCTGGGCAACCTCGTCTACTACTTCGCCAGCCGTCGCCTGAAATAGGCGCGGTGGCGGGAGGCATCAGCCATCGATCTCGCGCAGCGTCACCGACGGCGGCGCGTCCACCACGCGCCGGGTCGCGACCAGCCCCGCGCCGAGCGCCGCGAGCATGCCCAGTGCGGCGCCGGCCGCGGCCATCGTGAAGTCCGGCTGCCACGGCAGGTCGAACACCTCGCGCGCGACCACGCCCGACAGCACCGAGGCCGCGAGCGCGGCGACCAGCCCCGCCAGCAGCCCGATCGCCGCGAACTCCGAGGCCTGCGCCAGCCGCAGCTGCCGCCGGCTGCCGCCGAGCACGCGCATCACCCCGCCCTCGAGCAGGCGCTCGTCCTGGCTGGCGCCGATCGCCGCCAGCAGCACCAGCACGCCGGCGGCGAACGAGAACCAGAACACCACCTGCACCACGGTCGAGACCTGGTCGCCGATCGAGCGCACCTGCCTGAGCACGGCGTCGATGTCGATCACGGTCAGGTTGGGGAAACGCTGCACCAGCTGCGCGGTGAAGCGCGGCTTCGACGCCGGCACGTTGGCCGCGGTGATGTAGCTGGCGGGAAAGCCGTCGAGCGCGCCCGGCGAGGCGAGCACGAAGAAGTTCGGCCGGAAGCTCTCCCAGTCGACCTTGCGCAGGCTGGTGATCCGCCCCTGCAGGCGCTGGCCGGCGACGTCGAAGGCGATGCGGTCGCCGAGCTTCCAGCCCAGCGATTCGGCGAACTCCTGCTCGACCGACAGCTCGGTCGCCGCCGGCCTCGTATTGCTCCAGAACCTGCCCGCGACCACCTGGTTGTCCGCGCGCAGCGCCGCTGTGGAGGACAGGTTGAACTCGCGCTCGGCGCGTCGGCGCGCGCGGCGTTCGTCGCGCGCATCGCCGCCCTGCGCCGCGACGCGCTCGGCCGCCGCTTCGCCGCGCACCGGCTTGCCGTTGCGCTCGACCAGGCGCGCGCGGACCATCGGCACCAGCGCCGGCGCCTCGAGACCCTGCGCGGCGATGAACTCGCGCACCGGCGCGACCTGGTCGGCCTGCACGTTGATGATGAATCGGTTGGGCGCGTCGCGCGCCAGCGACAGCTGCCAGCGGTCGAGCAGGTCGGTGCGCACGAAGGTCAGCAGCAGGAGCGCCATCAGCCCCAGCCCCAGCGCGGTCACCTGCGCGACCGAGGTGCCGGCGCGCCGGCTCACGTTCGCCAACCCGTAGCGCAGCGCGCCGCGCAGGCGCGCGCGCGTCCGCCGCACCAGCAGGATCATCGCCCAGGCCAGCAGCGCGAGCGCGGCGAAGGTCGCGCCGATGCCCAGCAGCATCGCGCCGCCGAGCGTGGCCGACCCGGCCTTCCACCACACCAGCGCGGCCAGCCCGGCGAAACCGGCGAGCAGCACCGTCCATGCGGCCGGCTCGGTGCGGTCGAGGTCGCGCCGCAGCACGCGCAGCGCCGACACCCGCCGCAGCGCCAGCACCGGCGGCGCGGCGAACGCGACCAGCACGATCATCCCCACCGCCAGCCCCTGCAGCGCCGGCAGCCAGCCGGCCGGCGGGATCGACAGCTGCAGCGCGCGCGCCAGCCACGCGCCGACCGCCCACTGCAGCGCGAACGCGATCGCCACGCCCAATGCCGAGGCGAACAGCCCGAGCAGGACCATCTCGCCGACGTGGATGCCGACCAGCGTGCGCTGGCTGGCGCCGAGGCAGCGCATCACCGCCGCGCCCGACAGGTGCCGCTCGCCGTGGCGGCGCGCGGCCATCGCCACCGCGACCGCCGCGAGCACCACCGACACCAGCGCCGCGAGCCCGAGGAAGCGGCCGGCGCGGTCGAGCGCGGAGCGGATCTCCGGACGCGCGTCGGCGGCGGTCTCCAGCCGCTGCCCGCGGCCGAGCGCGGCCTTCGCGGCGGCGGTGAAGCGTTCGACCGCGGCCGCGTCGCCGGCCACGACCAGACGGTAGCGGATGCGGCTGCCTTCCTGCACCAGCCCGGTTGCGGGCAGGTCGGCAATGTTGAGGAAGACCTTGGGCGCGACGTTGAAGTAGTCCATCGCCGCGTCGGGCTCTTGCACCACCATCGCGGCGAGCACGAGCCGCGCATCGCCGATCGCGACCGCATCGCCCAGGCGCGCGCCGAGCTGGTCGGCGCCGGCGCGCGTCATCCACAGCGTGCCGGGCCGCGGGATGCCGCCGGCCTCGCGCTCGCCGCGCGCATCGGCGACCACGAAGCGCCCGCGCAGCGGATAGCCGTCGCCGAGCGCGCGCAGGTCGCCCAGGCGCAGCTGGGCGTCGGCGCCCTCGCCGACCCGGACCATGGTCTGGAACTCGACCGTCTCCGTGCGCGCCAGTCCCGGCGCCGCGGCGGCCGTGCGCAGCGCGCCCGTGATCGGTGCGTCGCCGCGCACCACCGCGTCGCCGCCGAGCAGGCGGTTGGCCTCGATCGCCAGCGCGCGCTCGGCGCGGTCGGTGACGAAGCCGATCGCAGTCACAGCGACCACCGCGAGCGTCAGCGCGGCGACCAGGATGCGGATGTCGCCCGAGGCCAGGTCGCGGCGCAGCTGCCGCCAAGCCAGGCGCAGCGTCTTCATGCGTCCACCAACCGGCCGCCGTCGAGCCGCAGCACGCGATGGCAGCGCGAGGCCAGGTGCTCGTCGTGGGTCACCAGCACCAGGGTGGTGCCGGCTTCCTGGTTCATCGCGAACAGCAGCTCGATCACCGCTTCGCCGGTGTGGGTGTCGAGGTTGCCCGTGGGCTCGTCGGCGAACAGCAGCGCCGGCCCGGTGACGAACGCGCGCGCCAGTGCCACCCGCTGCTGCTCGCCGCCGGAGAGCTGGCGCGGGTAGTGGTCCAGGCGTTGCGCGAGGCCGACCTTGGCCAGCGTCGCGCGCGCCGGGCCTTCGGCGTCGGCGTCGCCGCGCAGTTCGAGCGGCAGCATCACGTTCTCCAGGGCCGTCAACGAGGGCAGCAGCTGGAAGCTCTGGAACACGAAGCCGACCTTCTCGGCGCGCACCTTCGCGCGGCCGTCCTCGTCCAGCGCCGACATCGGCGCGCCATGCAGCCGCACCTGCCCGCTGCTGGGCACGTCGAGCCCGGCCATCAGCGACAGCAGCGTGCTCTTGCCCGAGCCCGAGGCGCCGACGATGGCGACGCTGTCGCCGGCGGCGATGGTGAAGCCGATGCCTTCGAGGATGGTGAGCTCGCCCGAGGGCAGCGGCACGCGCTTGCCGAGGTCGGAGACTTCGAGGGCCAGGCGGGCGGGCGTGTCGGGGGCGGCGGCGTCGGGCATGGGGGATCCGGGTCGGAAGGGAATTCGTGGCCCGCATCCATGCGCGGCATTGCATTGTGGCCGAGCCGCCCTTGAACCGCCGGCGACTGACCGCCATCACGCGGGAGATTCGGGCATCCTGCCTTGCATCGATCGATGCAGGAATGCTCGCGCGCCCTCCTGCTTGTCATCCCGAGCGCAGCGAGGGATCTTGCCGGCCGGGAAGGATCCCTCGCTGCGCCCGGGATGACAGGCCACGGTCCAGGTCCATTGCCGCACCTGCCGCCACCAGGAGACGACGAATGAAGTTTGCTTATGCGGCGCCGCGGTGGCGGATTCAATGGGCCATGGGTTGGCTCGCCCTGCTGATGGCGCTCCCGGTGCACGCGCAGCCGCTGCCCAGGCCGGCGCCCGGCACGCCGCCGACGGTGCTGGTGATGGGCGATTCGCTCTCGGCCGGCTACGGCCTGGCGGCCGACGAAGGCTGGGTCGCGCTGCTCGCGCGCCGGATCGCCAGCGAAAAGCCCGGCTGGCGCGTGGTCAACGCCAGCATCAGCGGCGAGACCACGGCCGGCGGCTCCAGCCGCATCGTCGCCGAGGTGCTGCGGGTCAAGCCCGCCGTGGTGGTGATCGAGCTGGGCGCCAACGACGGCCTGCGCGGCCTGCCGCTGCGCGCGATGCGCCACAACCTGGCGCGCATGATCGGCGCCTCGCAGTACGTCGGCGCGAAGGTGCTGCTGGTCGGCATGCGCATCCCGCCCAACTACGGCGCCGACTACGCCGACGGCTTCGCGCGCGCCTATCGCGACCTCGCGCAGCACTTCGACATCGCCCTGCTGCCGTTCCTGCTCGAACCGGTCGCCGCCGACCGCGCCAACTTCCAGGACGACAACCTGCATCCGGTCGCCGGCGCGCAACCGAAACTGCGCGACCACGTGTGGAAGAAGCTCGCGCCGCTGCTCGATGCGAAGTGACCTCGCGGGAGGGCTTCAGCCGCGAGCTTTCCCGGATCCGGCGAACGAAGCGCTCGCGGCTGAAGCCGCTCCCACGCTCAGGGGCTGCCACCGCGCAGCAGCGGATACGGATCGATCGCGCTGCCCTCCCACCATCGCTTCTCCGGGCCCAGCACGAAGATCGCGAAGTGCAGGTGCGGCGCCTGGGGGCTGGCGTTGCCGGTGCTGCCGACGTAGCCGATCACCTCGCCCTGTTTGAGCTGCTTCTTTTCCTTCAATCCCGGTGCGTACGACTGCAGGTGCGCGTAGTAGTACGCATAGCGCCCGCCGGGCTCGAACTGGTAGATCGTCAGGCCGCCGCGGTCGCTGGTGAACAGCTTTTCGACATGGCCGTCGGCCACCGCCAGCACCGGCGTCCCGGCCGGCGCCATGATGTCGATCGCGTCGTGGCTGCGTCCTTCGCTGCGCGCATCGGCGTAGGTGTCCACCAGCGCGTCCGCGCGAACGCCGCGGACCGGGATCAGCAGCCCCGATGGGCCGGGCACGGGCGCGGCGCCGGCCGACGCCGATGCGCCCGCAGAAGAGGGCGGCGTGCCAGGCGACAGGGAAGCGGGCGTCGCCGGTGTACCAGCCGTTGGCGTCGGTTCGTTGGCGGGCGCCTGAGGCGAGGGAGGCGCGGCCTCCGCCGGAGGCGTCGCCGGCCTCGCCCGCGCGATCACGGTGGGCGTGGCGTCGGCCATAGTGGCCTCGCCGGCAGCGTGGCGGCCACGCGACATCGCGAAGTAGACGATGTTCGCCCCGACCAGCGCGCCCACCAGCAGCAGCAACAGCGCGCGCAGCACTGGGCTACTCCTGCAGCACCGCCGGCATGCCCGGCGCGACGGCGTCGGCCAGCGCGCGCGCCGACCAGTTGGTCAGGCGGATGCAGCCGTGCGAGGCGGTCTTGCCCACCATCGAAGGCTCGGGCGTGCCATGGATGCCGTAGTGCGGCTTGGACAGGTCGATCCAGACCACGCCGACCGGATTGTTGGGACCGGCGGCGATGGTGGCCTTCGCGTGCCCGGCGTCCGCGTCCCAGAACAGGTCTGGGTTGTAGTGGAATTCCGGATCGCGCGCGACACCGTCGATCTTCCAGTCACCCACCGGCAGTGGATCGTGCTCGCTGCCGGTCGAGGCCGGGAACTGCGCGACGAGCTTGCCCGCTGCGTCGAGCAACGCCACGGTCGAGTCGGACTTGTCGACGACCACCTTCGCCGCCTTCGCCGGCGCGGCGGCGCGCTCCACGTTCGGCACCAGCAGCTCGCCGCCGGCCTTCGCGAAATCCGTGCCGGGGTTGATCCGCTGCAGCAGTTTCGGGCTGGCATGGAACTTCTCCGCCAGCATCTCCAGCGCCGAGCCGTAGCCGAGTCGCTCCAATTTCGCCTTGTCCATCATGTCGTCAGGCATCGGCACGTACGGCCCGGCCGCGTCCTGCGCACTGATCGTGTAGCGCACCAGCACCTCGGGTGTGCCGGCGTTGAGCGCCTGCCAGGTGGCCGCGTCCAGCTCGCCGCTCGCATCGAGCGCGTGCGCGCGCTGGAAGCCGGCGATCGCGCGCCGCGTGTTGCCGCCGCCGGCGCCGTCGATCTCGCCGGGCGAGAACCACGCGCGGTCGAGCAGGACCTGGGCGCGCAGCATGGCGGCCGGGCCGGTGGTCGTCTCCGCGCTGTTCGCGGCCTTGGCGTCGAGCTCGCCATCACCAGCGCCAGCGCCATCGGCGCCGGCCGCGAACGCCGGCGCTGCAAACAGCGCGCAGCAGAGCACGAGGATTCGGCAGCGGGAAATCGGCATCTGGAGGATCCTGCAGGCTGGGATGCCCGATGCTGCCCGCGCGGTCCGCGCGCGCCGCGTGAAAGCGCCGCTAGCGCGCGGCACTGCGTTCAGGCTTTCGGCAATGCAGGAAGCGCGAGCCATCCAGCCATGCCGCATCGCGCGCGTACGCGAACACCAGCTGGCCGTCCTTCAATGCGTCGATCACCGCGCGCGTCGCCTCCGGACGCAGCGCGGGACAGCCCCAGCTGCGCCCGAGCCGGCCTTGCCGCTGCGCCTGCACCGGATCGACGTAGTCGGCGCCATGCATCACCAGCAGCCGCTCGCGCGCGCGGTCGTTCACCCCGGGCTCGAGGCCGTCCAGCCGCAATGAGTAGCCGTGCTCGCCCTGGTAGGTCTCCGCGCCCGCGAACAGGCCCAGGCTCGACTGCTTGCTGCCTTCGTCGTTGGAGAAGTGGGTCGGCACGTCGCCGCCGCTGCCGCGTCCATGCGCGACGTACTCGTGCCGCAGCAGCGTGCCCTTGTCGAGGTCGAACACCCACAGCCGCCGCTGCCGGGACGGGCGCGTGTAGTCGATCACCGCGAGCCGGTGCGGACGCGCCGCCGCCTTGCCGGCCACGGCGCAGTCGGTCGCGTCCAGCGCCAGCGCCAGTACCTCGCGGTCGAGGCCGGGCGCGACCGACGACAGCCGCTGCAGCAGGTCCTGCGCAGCCGCGGCCACGGGCAGCAGCGCGCACAGCAACGCGGCGGCCAGCGCGGGCGCGCGCCCGCGCCGCATCACGCCTGCCCGGCCGCCAGCTGCCGCAGCGCGCGTTCGAACAGCTCGACCGGCTGCCCGCCCTGCACCAGGTGGCGGTTGTCGAAGATGATCGAGGGCACCGCGGTGATGCCGTTGCCGGTGTAGTGGCGCTCGCGCTCGCGCACCGCGTCGGCATGCTCGTCCGAGGCCAGGATCGCACGCGCACGCGCGCCGTCGAGCCCGGCCGATCCGGCGAGCCGCGCCAGCGTGTCGTGGTCGGACACGTTCTCGCCGTCGGTGAAGTAGGCGCGCAGCAGCGCGTGCTTGAGCGCGCGCTGGTAGTGCAGGCCTTCGAGCCCGGCCCAGTGCAGCAGGCGGTGCGCGTCGAAGGTGTTCCAGACCCGGCGGCGGCGGTCCATGTCGAAGGTGAAGCCGAGCTCGGCGCCGCGCGCGCGGATCGCCTCGCCGTTGGCGCGCGCCTGCTCGGCGCTGATGCCGTACTTCGCGACGAGGTGCCCGACCGCGTCCTCGCCCTCGGCGGCGAGGCCCGGATTGAGCTCGAACGGCTGGAAGTGCAGTTCGACCGTGGCCGCGTCGCCGACGCGCGCGATCGCCCGTTCCAGCGCCTGCAGCCCGATCGCGCACCACGGGCAGGACACGTCGGAGACGAAATCGATGCGGATGGCGGATGTGGTGGTGTCGTTCATGCATGCAGTCTACGCCGACGCGTGCATGGCGGCCGGCAAGACGGCGCCGCACGCGTGCAGCGCCGCATCGCGAGCGCGAGGACGCCGTCGATCGCCGTTTAGCGCCGCTTCACCGCAACGGCCCGCTTTCGCTTGCGGGCGTCCGGGGCGAGGCGGAAAATCGCAGCGTTCCCCACCAGGAGCGCCGCCATGAAAGCCTTCGCATCCGTCACCGCCACGCTGCTCGCCGGATTGCTCGCGACCGGCGGCGCCTGGGCCCGGTCGACCGACGTCATCAATCCCGAGCTGCCGCGCAGCCTGCCGGCCGATGGCCCGGTGGCCGTGCAGTGGACCGATCCCGCGCAGTTCTCCGAGATCCGCTACAGCGCCAACCGGCGCGAGGCGCGGCGCGGCGAATGGGTGCAGGACCTGGCCGAATACCTGCGCAGGCGAGCCACCGCGCGGCTGCCGCAGGGCGACCGCCTCGAGGTGACCATCACCGACATCGAGCGCGCCGGCGACTACGAGCCCTGGCGCGGCATGCAGTTCGACTCGATCCGCTACATGCGCGACGTCTATCCGCCGCGCATCACGCTGGACTTCAGGCTCGTCGGCGCCGACGGCAGCGTGCGCGCGCAGGGCTCGCGCAAGCTGATGGACATGAGCTACCTGCAGCGCTCCACGCCGCTGGGCAACACGGACCCGCTGCGCTACGAAAAGCGCCTGATCGACGACTGGCTGCGCGACGAGCTCGGCAAGCCGACGGCGTGACCCGCCACCCCGGTCCGCCGTGCCCTGCCGGGCGCGGCGCCGGCGCGCGGACGCGCGCCATGCAACGCGCGACTCCCGCAGCCGCCGGGCCGTTTCGCTAAAGTGTCGCGATCATGACCGCGCACCAGGCCCGATGACCCCGAGCTCCCCACCCGACGCGCAGGCCACCTATCGGCTGGCGCTGGGCAGCATCGCCGTCGGCGTGCTGGTGCTGGCGCTGAAGTTCCTGGCCTGGCGCCTGACCGGCAGCGTCGCGCTGTACTCGGACGCGCTGGAAAGCATCATCAACGTCGCCACCGCGATCGCCGCCTTCATCGCGATCCGGGTCAGCGCGATGCCCGCCGACGACAACCACCCCTACGGCCACAGCAAGGCCGAGTATTTCTCGGCGGTGATCGAAGGCGTGCTGATCATCCTCGCCGCGCTGGCGATCCTGCGCGAGGCCTGGGCCGGCTTCATCGCGCCAGAACCGCTCGACGCGCCCGCGCTGGGCCTGGCGGTCAGCGGCATGGCCACGCTCGCCAACCTCGGCTGGGGCCTGCTGCTGATCCGCCGCGGCCGGCGCCTGCGCTCGCCGGCGCTGGTGGCCGACGGGCGCCACCTGATGACCGATGTCTGGACCTCGGCCGGCGTCATCGTCGGCGTCGCGCTGGTCGCGCTGACCGGATGGACGCGGCTGGATCCCGCGATCGCCGCGCTGGTCGCGCTCAACATCCTGTGGGCGGGCTGGAAGATCATGCACGAGAGCGTCTCCGGGCTGATGGACGCCGCGCTGCCGCCCGAGGAAGTGGCGCGCATCGAATCGGTGATCGCCGCCACCCGCGGCCCGACCAGCGACGTCCACGACCTGCGCACGCGCCACGCCGGCCGCCTGACCTTCATCGACTTCAGCCTGCGCGTGCCGGGCACGATGAGTGTCGATGAATCGCATGCGCTGTGCGACGACATCGAGGAGGCGCTGCGGCGCGAGTTCCCGGAGTCGTCGATCACCATCCACGTCGAGCCGCGGGAACGGGCGCCGTGAGCGCTACCCGCGCCAGCGGCCGCGGCGGCGGGCAAGCGCGGTGACGGTCTACGTCGACGATGCGGTCACGCCCTCGCGCGGGCATCGCTGGGCGCACCTGATGGCCGACACGCTCGATGAGCTGCATGCGTTCGCCGCGCTGCTGGGCATCCCGCGGCGCGCGTTCCAGGACAAGACCAGCGGCGCGCACTACGACGTCACCACGCAGCTGCGCGAGCAGGCGATCGCGCTGGGCGCGACAGCGATCTCGCGCCATGGCGATCGCGCGCTGATGCGGCGGGTGATCGCCAATGCGCGCGCGCAGGGGCGCCGGGAGGCGCCGTAGGCGCGGCGCACGGCCGCGATCCCGCGTGGGCGGCCCGAACAACGGCCGCGCCGGGGCAACGACGGCGGCCAGGACGCTCCCGCGATGTCAGACGCAGCGGAAGATCGGATCGACGTGGCCGTCGACGTAATGCAGCTCGCTGCCGTAGCCGCTGCTGTTGCCGTAGCCGATGCCGAAATCGCGCTGCCGGTGCAGGTGGTGGCGCGGCGGCTCGGGCGCGTGTGGCGACGAGGGCGACGACGATCCGCGGGCCTGCGGCGGCGGCGCGGATGCGATGGGGGAAGTGCGCAAGGTGGCGTTCATGGTGGCCGGCCCCGTGGGGGAAGGAGCATGCACAGCATGCGGCGCCGGCGCGGTTTTTCCGCGTGCCACGAGTCAGCCAACCGATGGCATGGCCCTCCGCCGCATCGGGCTATGCTTGTCGCCCGCCCGACGGCGGGCACCGCTGCATGAACGCGGCACCGCTCGCGTTCCGCACAAGCGCCATCACCGGGGCGCGACGAATCGCGGCCGGCGTGATCCGGCGCCCACACAGGAGACACCACGATGACCGACGCCCCGCCCGACCGCCTGTCCAGCGATCCGCGCAGCCCGCACTACGACCCCGCCGCGATGGAGCGCGGCGTCGGCGTGCGCTTCAACGGCGAGGAGAAGACCAACGTCGAGGAATACTGCGTCAGCGAGGGCTGGGTGCGGCTGCCGTTCGGCAAGGCGCTCGACCGCCGCGGCAACCCGATGACGGTCAAGGTCTCCGGCAAGGTGGAACCGTATTTCAGGGACGCGGGCTGAGCGCCGCGCCGCTCATGACTTGAGCTTCCAGCCGGTGCGGAAGATCCACCACACCGCCAGCAGGCACAGTGCGAGGAAGCCGGCGATCGCGGCGATGCTCACCGCGACGTTGACGTCGGCGATGCCGTAGAAGCTCCAGCGGAAGCCGCTGATCAGGTAGACCACCGGGTTGAACAGGGTGATCTTCTGCCACACCGGCGGCAGCATCGAGATCGAGTAGAAGGCGCCGCCCAGGAAGGTCAGCGGCGTCACCACCATCAGCGGGATCACCTGCAGCTTCTGGAAGTCGTCGGCCCACAGCCCGATGATGAAGCCGAACAGGCTGAAGGTCGCCGAGGTCAGCACCAGGAACGCGACCATCCACAGCGGGTGCGCGATACCGTAGGGCACGAAGAAGCGCGCGGTCACCAGGATCAGCGCGCCGAGCATCACCGACTTGGTGGTCGCCGCGCCGACGTAGCCGACCACCACCTCCAGGAACGAGACCGGCGCCGACAGCAACTCGTAGATCGTGCCCGACCACTTGGGCATGTAGATGCCGAACGAGGCGTTGGAGATGCTCTCGTTGAGCAGCGAGAGCATGATCAGGCCGGGGATGATGAAGGCGCCGTAGCTCACGCCGTCGATCGCGCCCATGCGCGAGCCGATCGCGGCGCCGAACACCACGAAGTACAGCGCGGTCGACAGCACCGGCGAGGCGATCGACTGGGTGATGGTGCGGAAGGTGCGCGCCATCTCGAAGCGGTAGATGGCGCGGACGGCGTGCCAGTTCATGGGTTGCGTCCTTCGCCGTGCCCAGGCTTCTGTGGCGCGCCGTTGGCGCGCTCGCCGCGCACCAGGCCCACGAAGATCTCCTCCAGCGAGCTCTCGCTCGAATGCAGGTCCTTGAAGTCGATCCCGTGCGCGCCGAGCCGGCGCAGCAGGTCGGCGATGCCGGTTTCCTCGGTCCGGGTGTCGAAGGTGTAGACCAGCGACTGGCCGTCTTCGGACAGCTCCAGCGGCAGCTGCGACAGCTCGGCGGGAATGCGCTCCAGTGGCGCCTGCAGCGTCAGCGTCAACTGCTTCCTGCCAAGCTTGCGCATCAGTACGTCCTTGTCCTCGACCACCACCAGCTCGCCCTTGTTGATCACGCCGATGCGGTCGGCCATGTCCTCGGCCTCCTCGATGTAGTGCGTGGTCAGGATGATGGTCACGCCGCGCTCGCGCAGGCCGCGCACCATCTGCCACATGTCGTGGCGCAGCTCGACGTCCACGCCCGCGGTGGGCTCGTCGAGGAACAGGATGGCCGGCTCGTGCGAGAGCGCCTTGGCGATCAGCACGCGCCGCTTCATGCCGCCGGACAGGGTCATGATCTTGCTGTCGCGCTTGTCCCACAGCGACAGCTCGCGCAGCAGCTTCTCCAGGTAGGCGTCGTCGCGCGGCTTGCCGAACAGGCCGCGCGAGAAGCGCACCGTCGCCCACACGCTCTCGAAGGCGTCGGTGGACAGCTCCTGCGGCACCAGCCCGATCTTCGCGCGGGCGGCGCGGTAGTCGTGGACGATGTCGTGGCCGTCGGCGAGCACGCGGCCGCTGCTGGGGGTGACGATGCCGCAGACGATGCTGATCAGCGTGGTCTTGCCCGCACCGTTGGGCCCGAGCAGGGCGAAGATCTCGCCGCGGCGGATCGCCAGGTCGATCGGCTTGAGCGCCCGGAGGCCCGAGGCGTAGGTCTTTTCGAGTCGCTCGATCGAGACGGCGGGCTGCATGCGGGATCCGGGGCGCGGCCGGCCCTGCGGGCGCCGACCTGGGAGCCCAAGCCTACGGGCATGCGGGCCGGGGATAAACCGGGCGGCCGCGGAAGGACCGTCCCGCCGGTGGGCCAACGCGCGCCGCCGATGCGCAACAAGCGCGGGATCCCGCCAAAGTCGGCAAGCTCGCGCACTCCGGCGAGGCGCTAGTGTCCCGGCATCGACCCGGCGGAGGAGACGCCATGGAACGGTCCGCGACGGCCCTGCGCGCGCTGGCCTGCGCACTGCTGCTCGGCGCCGCCGCATGCGGTGGCGGCGGCGGTGGCGGCGATGCATCGATGCCGCCACCCACGCCGCCGCCACCTCCACCGCCCCCGCCGCCGGCCGGGGCGGATCCGCAGTACCTGGCGTCGGCGGCCTCGCCGTTCGCCGCCGGCTGCGACCGCGAGAACATCGGCGGCACCTTGTTCGTCGACACCGAGGTCGAGCCCTGGCTGTCGGTGGATCCGCTCGACCCGGACCGCATGGTCGGCGTCTGGCAGCAGGACCGCTGGTCGAACGGCTCCTCGCGCGGCGTGATGGCCGGCACGTCGACCGACGGCGGCCGCACGTGGACGCGGCGGCCGCTGCCGTTCTCGCGCTGCGGTGGCGGCAACGCGGGCAACGGCGGCGACTACGCGCGCGCGTCCAACCCCTGGGTGTCGCACGCGCCCGACGGCGTCGTGCATGCGGTCGCGATCGCCGGCCGCGGCATCCTGTTCCAGGCCGGCTCGGCCAACGCCGTCCTCGCCAGCCGCTCGCTCGACGGCGGCGCGACCTGGAGCGCGCCGGCGACGCTGATCCTCGACGGCGGCGGCTTCTTCAACGACAAGGTGGCGGTCACCGCCGACCCGGGCGACGCCGGCCTGGTGTACGTGGTCTGGGACCGCCTGGTCGCCGGCGACAACGGCGGGCCGACCTACCTCGCGCGCAGCACCGATGGCGGCGTGAGCTGGGAGCCCGCGCGCCCGATCTACGATCCCGGCCCGCGCAGCCAGACCATCAGCAACGTGCTGGTGGTGCTGCCCGACGGCGCGCTGCTGGTCATGTTCGTGCAGATCGACTACGGCGCCGGCGCCGGCGGCACCGACCGCGCACGCATCGCCGTGGTGCGCTCGGACGACAAGGGCGTGGGCTGGAGCGCGCCGGTGGTGGTCGCCGACCTGCTGTCGGTCGGCACGCGCGATCCCAACGGCGGCGCGCCGGTGCGCGACGCGTCGATCATCCCGCAGGTCGCGGCCGCGCCGAACGGCGACGTCTACGTGGCCTGGCAGGACAGCCGCTTCAGCAACGGCGCGCGCGATGCGATCGCGATCGCGCGCTCGATCGACGGCGGCGCGAGCTGGAGCGCGCCGACGCGGGTGAATGCGGCCGCGGGCGTCGCGGCCTTCGATCCGTCCTTGCACGTGCGCGGCGACGGCACCATCGGCGTGGCCTATTTCGACTTCCGCAGCGACACCACGGCGGCGCCGCTGCTCACCGACTACTGGCTCGCGCGCTCGTCGGACGGCGGCGCGGGCTGGAGCGAATCGCGCGTGTCGGAGCCCTTCGACCTGGCGATCGCGCCGCGCACCACCTCGCCCGGCACGGGTGGCTATTTCCTCGGCGACTACCAGGGGCTGGCGAGCCGCGGCGACGTGTTCCTGCCGCTGTTCGCCAAGGGCCACACCGGCAACGCCGGCGATCGCACGGGGATCTACAGCGCGCCGGCGGAATCGGCCGCCACCGCGCGCGCGGCCACCGCCCGCGCATCCGCCCGGCGCCTGGAGGCGCTGCGCGTGCCGCGCTCGTACCGGCCGGCGCCGCGGATGCAGGAACGCATCGGCGCCAACCTGCGCCGCGCGCGCGAGGCGCGGTTGCCGGAGTCGGATCCGGGCACTTGACCGTCGCGGCTCCGGCCACGAACCTGTCGCCCCGCCCGATGGATGCCCCCGCATGCAGTTCCTGGCCCTGGTCTACGTCGACAACGAGATGCTCGAGGCGCTGCCCGCGGGCGAGCCCGACGCGATGATGCGCACCTGCCTGGGCCACGCCGACGAGCTCAAGGCCGAGGGCAAGCTGCTCGGCTTCCAGCAGCTGGAGGACGCGGCGACGGCGAAATCGGTGCGCATCCGCGGCGGCCGCACCAGCGTCGTCGACGGCCCGTTCGCCGAGACCAAGGAGATCCTCGGCGGCTTCAACCTGATCGAGGCGGCCGACATGGACGAGGCGGTGCGGATCGCCGCCGGGTTCCCGTGGGCGCGCACCGGCTGCATCGAGGTGCGCGCGGTGCGCGACATCGACGCGGTGCGCCGGCGCGTCGGCATCTGAGCGGCGCGCGCGACGGAGGCCGCGCCGTCCCGGCGCGGGTCACGCCTGCAGCAGACGCTGGCGTTTCCGGCCGAGCTTGCCGAACGCGTCGCGGTACGACCACTCGACCAGCTCGCGCAGGTAGTCCTCGGGCACGCGGTCCACGTCGACGATGGTGATCCAGCGCCAGCGCCCCATGTAGCGCGCCGGCTTGATCCCGGGCACGTCGGTGAGCTCGATGAAGCGCTCCGGCGTGACCTTGATGCTGAAGCGCCAGCGCTCGGGTTCACTGGTCTTGAAGTAGGCGAACGTCCTGCCGCCGACCTTGTACGAGAGCACGTTCACCGGATCGCGGTGCAGCAGCGTTTCCGCGCCCGGGAAGCGTCCGCAGAAGGCCTTGAGCCGGCGTGTGTCCATCGGTCTGGCGAAAGTCGCCTGCGGCGGCGGGGGCCGCCAGCATAGCCAGTCGACCGGCGACGCGGCGGCGTGGCCACGCGCGTTAACCGGAATCCATCGCCGGCCTCACGCGCGCTTTCCGTCGCCGGGGCCAAGCTCCACTCGGACTGTCTGGCCTCGTCTTTGCCCATTCACGCGCGCGAGGAGGAAGCATGAAGAGGCGACATGTGTTCGTGGCCGATTCGGTGCCCGTGGCGACGGCCGCGATCGAAGCGGCCAAGCGGGCCGGGATCGAGGACGGCGACATTTCGCTGGTCGCCAGTTCCGAGATCGAGATGGAGGAAGTCCCCGCCGACCTGCGCAACGCGGGCAACGACTTCATGCCCGCCGCCGCGCGCGGCGCGCTCGCCGGCGGTTCGGTGGGACTGCTGGGCGGCCTGGTCGGGGTGGTGGTCCCGCCGATCGGCCTGACCGTGGCCGGAGTGACCGCGATCACCCTGGTCGGCGCCGCGGTCGGATGCTGGGTCACCGCGCTGATCGGCTCGATGGTGCCCGACGAGGTGCACCGGCGCTTCGACGCCGAGATCCGCGCCGGCCGCATCCTGATCGTGATCGACGAGACCGAGAAGGTGATGGCGCAGGCCGAGGCGGCGCTGCGCGAGGCCGGTGCGGAGCAGCTCGCCTACGAGGCCACCACCGCGCTGGCGCGCTGAGGGCAAACGAAAAAAAGCGGCAGGAAGGCGACACCTTCCTGCCGCTCGCGCGGATGCAGCCGCGGCTTCAGTCCTTTTCCTTGCCCATCACCGCGCCGCTCGCGGGATCGATCTTGAGCTCCACGTCCTTGCCGGCCGGATCGTCGGCCTCGGCGTTCCAGATGCCGTCCTCGTAGTCGACGTCGTGCACGTTGGTGTAGCCGGCGGTGGCGAGCTTGGCGCGCACGTCGGCCTCGGTGAGGTTGGCCACCAGTTCATCGGGGCGGACCGTGCCGGTCTTCGGATCCATGCGCACGTCGATGCGGTTGCCGTCGGCGCTGCGCGCATCGGCCTTCCACACGCCGTCCTCGAACTTGACGTCGTTGACCTTCGTATAACCCTGGGCCTCGAGCTTCGCGCGCACCTGCGCTTCGGTCATGCCGTCCTGCGCGAGCGCAAGGCCGGTGGCGAGCACGAGCACGATTCCAAGCAGCGATGCAGACTTCATGGGGGCGACTCCTGTGGGGGAGCGGGCAGTCTTGTTCGCGGCGCGGCAACCGCCGATGAAGCGCGGCGGATGCGCTCAGCGCGGGTTCGGCGAAGTCTGCGTGGCGTGAAGCGCGTGCAGTGGTCTCGCGCGGTCGACCTTTGGCATCGGTCTGCCGCGGTGCGCTCGCGACGATCGCGCCGGCGTCCTGTCGCGGCTTCCGCCGCTCCTACGGGCCGCATCCGTCACCGGCCCTGCGGGTGCGCTTCGCTGTCCAGGTGCGCCATCTGCGCCGACGGATAGCGCTCGCCGGCGGCGGCGTCCCTGGGCACGGCGCGTTCGATCGCCTGCCGGTCGGCATCCGACAGCTCAAGGGCGAGCGCGCCCAGCGCCTCGGCGAGGCGATCGCGGCGGCGCGCGCCCACCAGCGGCACGATGTCGTCGCCCTGCGCCGCGACCCACGCGATCGCGACCTGCGCCACGCTCGCGCCGCGCGCCTGCGCCACCGCGCGCAGCGCCTCCACCAGCGCGAGGTTGCGCTCGACGTTGCCGGCCTGGAAGCGCGGCGAGCGGCTGCGGAAATCGCCCTCGCCGGTGCTGCCCGCCTGCCAGCGGCCGCCGAGCAGCCCGCGCGAGAGCACGCCGTAGGCGGTGACGCCGATGCCCAGCTCGCGGCACGCGGGCAGGATCGCGTCCTCGATCCCGCGCGAGAGCAGCGAATACTCGATCTGCAGGTCGCTGATCGGGTGCACGGCCGCGGCGCGGCGGATCGTGTCCGCGCCCATTTCCGACAGGCCGATGTGGCGCACGTAGCCTGCCTTCACCAGGTCGGCGATCGCGCCGATGGTATCCTCGATCGGCACCTCCGGGTCCAGGCGCGAGGGCCGGTAGATGTCGACGTGGTCCACGCCCAGGCGCTGCAGGGTGTAGGCGAGGAAGTTCTTCACCGCGGCCGGCCGCGCGTCGTAGCCGGACCAGCCGCCGGCCGGGTCGCGCAGCGCGCCGAACTTCACGCTCAGCACCAGCCGGTCGCGGTCGCGGCCCTTCAGCGCCTCGCCGATCAGCAGCTCGTTGTGGCCCATGCCGTAGAAGTCGCCGGTGTCGAGCAGGGTGACGCCGGCGTCCAGCGCGGCGTGGATGGTGGCGATGCTTTCGGCGCGGTCGGC
>Ga0268289_100023_pt1 | contig 158480 bp, 124 predicted proteins | sample MetspNORM_FD_191340 | JGI IMG/M metagenome (GOLD analysis project Ga0268289, IMG submission 191340) | Soil microbial communities from San-Diego area, Southern California, United States - Methylocaldum sp. NOR-M | ecosystem: Environmental > Terrestrial > Soil > Desert | place: USA: California... | reverse complement strand
GCGGAAAAGCCCCAATAAAGGGTGAAAAAGCCCGGTCAAAGTGATCGAAAACCCGCTGTTCCGCCCGAAAAAAATCGTTCGGGGATGGGTAAGGGAGAATATGGGGGAGTTTTTCACCATCCTGTTAGTCGCAATAGTAAATCTTTTAGTGCTTTATTGGCAGTCAACCGACTATGGGTTTTCTTTGGCTCATCGGCTGTCTCAGCCCTTCATTGCAAATGCGGGCACCCGGCTGGCTCAGCTTCTAAACACAGCAAGGGAGCGATTCCCCGAGTGCCCCGAGGTGTTATTTTGGACGAGGTATATTGCCTGGGCTGATCGGGGTGATGCATTTGACCCAGACGAATGTCGAGTATTGCTCAAGCGATATCCAGATTACCTTGAACCGGCAATGGCGCTTTTTTCGTTAAGCCAAGGCAAAGAAGCAGCTGATATGGCAATCGAACTGTTAAACCGGTGCCGTGCCGATAATACAACCCGATCTCGCTACGTTGCGTCGGTTATCGAGGGTGTATTAAAGCGGAGGAAATTCACGCAGGTGTGAGTTCGATAGCGTCCATTGCCGTATTAAAGCAACTAACCGGACGGCGTTATCCTTGAGCTATCGGACGAACCTCTACAACCCCCTGTCCTTGGACAGCCCCAATGCGAGTCACCAGTCGCAGGCTTTACGCAACCGCATCGATGATTCCACCCCTGCGGAGTGCCAGTTCGCCGGTGACATCTGCGACGCCATTCAGGCTCCCGATCCATTTCTTCTTAGAGTCTTGCCATGACAACGCTTCGGTCTCACGAACGTTCAATGTATTCGCCTGGGTGGTTTCAACTGCTGCTCTTCCTCGGATGGTATGGGGCGTTCCACTACGCCTATTTCCAAATACCCGATGACGTGTTCAGAGAGCTGTATCACCGGGGATTGGGTACGATCTGCGCGGACCTGATCAATTTGCTCGCGCCCCTGGAAAGGGTGTCGGCTGTTCAGAATCGGCTGGTGTCGCCACAGGCCGACCTGGAAATCGTCCGAGGTTGCGATGGCGCGGGCGCGTTGTTTCTGGTGATCTCGGCCATTTTGGCTTTCCCTTCGACGATCACGCGCAAATGGATCGGGATCGGCTTGGGCGTTTTATTGATGTATGGCCTCAACCTGATCCGGATCAGCGGGCTCTATTTCGTCATCGCCCATCATCGCGACTGGTTTCAGCTGATCCACACCTATCTCGCGCCGACCTTGATCATCGTGATCGGTTGCCTGTTCTTCGCCGGGTGGGCGGCGGGCGCATGGCGGTCAGCCGATGCACCGCGCTGATTGGCTCAGGCTTTTCGCGCGAGCCGTGGCGGCCTGGCTCGGATTGTCGGCCTTGGGAATCTACTTCAGCGAACCCTTGGGGGAACTGATGTTGCCGCTGTTCCGGTTCGTCATCCTGTCGGTTGCCCCCGAATACGCACCGTCGCTCAAACTGGTCGCGGACAATCACGATGTCCTCATCCAGCTCGAGGCCTGGCTGTTGCAGCCGTTGCCCTTGGGCGGCGGCCAACAGATTCCGGCGGGCCTGGCAGTAACGACCGGAACCCATCTGATGCATACCCTGGTTCCGGTGGTCATCGAAGGGTCCCTCCTGATGGCCTGGCCCACGCGGCGCTGGGTCGAACGCGCGGTGTTGCTGGTATTGGGTGTGCCGACGTCGATATTCATCGTCGGCCTCACCGGCCCTTTTGTATTGCTGGGAACGCTGGAAATCCAGCTTCAGGACATGGCGCAACAGGCCCATGTGGTGCGCAATGAACCCCTGACGTTGACGTGGATGATCTTTAACGAGATGGGTGGACGTTGGATGCTAGCCATAACCGCGGCCATCTTGTGCCTACAAGTACAAAGGGGACTATTCGGCAAAGTTGGGCACTCCACAGCGTGAGCGGCGGGTTTCCCTTTAATTTCCGGTCCATACACGGTCTCTCAAGAAATTTACTCGACTGTATCCTAAGGGCGCGTACTGCTCGCTCGAGTTTGAAGGAAGGGGACATTCGTGAACGACCGGTATCGGTCAAGACGAATGGTCGTTGAGGCCAAATTTCAGACGGTGAGAGCAACCTCTGTTTCTGGCCGTATAGGGCACTTCGGTGGCTATCGGAAATCCATCTGAACTCATGCTTGGCTCTATCGAGGCGGGCGCCGACGCGATTTTCAGTTCATTGCGATGCACCAGGATCGAGGTATTGTTGCCGAAGCCGCCTTTCGGCATGGTGTCCCGGTTGGGAAAGAACCGGTCGTAGGAGGCGAGTTTGAGTTGTTGGGGACTAGAAAGCGGCTTCGATCCAACTGATCTCATCAGATCATGGCTCGCCAATAGTTTATCAAACCTTGTATATCATCCACATGATGGATAATATGCAAGGATGATTGCTCGCCGTATTCTGCCCATCGTAAGAGAAGCCCTGAGCGACCAGGCCGCCGTCGCCTTGATAGCCCCCCGCCAGGTCGGCAAGACCACCTTGGCCTTGACCCTGGCGCAGGAGCGTCCTTCCGTCTACCTGGATCTGGAGTCACGGGAAGACCGCGCCAAATTGACCGATCCGGAATTATTCCTGCGAAACGTCCGGGACCGCATGGTTGTTCTGGACGAGATCCATCGAATGCCGGATTTGTTCCAGAGCCTGCGCGGACTGATCGATGAGGGACGCCGCAGCGGCTATCGAACCGGGCGCTTCCTGATTCTGGGGTCTGCCTCCCTGAGCTTGCTCCGCCAATCCGGCGAGAGCTTGGCGGGCCGGATCGCTTACGTCAATATGGGGCCATTCGATATTCTGGAAACCTCGGCCGGCAATGGCGAAGACGTCGCTCGGTTATGGGTGCGGGGTGGATTTCCCAACAGCTTTCTCGCGGCGGACGATCGGAAAAGCTTGCGTTGGCGCAGGGATTTCATCCGTTCCTATCTGGAGCGGGAAATTCCGCTATTCGGTCCACGGGTACCGGCGGAGACCCTCGAGCGCCTGTGGACGATGTTGGCCTATGAGCAGGGCGACCTGTTGAATGCCTCGCGCCTTGCCACCTCCCTGATGATCAGCGCGCAAACCGTAACACGCTACATCGATTTACTGGTCGATCTGTTACTGATCCGCCGCCTGCGGCCGTTCCACGCCAATCTTGGCAAACGCCTGGTCAAGTCCCCAAAGGTGTATCTTCGAGACAGCGGCATAGCCCATGCCCTGCTGGGGTTGACGGACTATAACGCGCTCAGTGGCCATCCCGCTGTTGGCGCGAGTTGGGAAGGTTTTGTCATCGAAAATCTGCTCGCGGCTGCACCGGAGCAAACACTGCCAAGCTTTTACCGCACCGCCGTCGGCGCCGAGATCGATCTGCTACTGGAGATGCCGGGCCAAGGCCTGTGGGCTATCGAAATCAAGCGAGGTCTGTCTCCAAAGTTGGAAAAAGGCTTCCAGATCGCCTGCGATGATCTGCGGCCGGATCGACGTATTGTCGTGTATGGAGGTAGCGACCGCTATCCCATCAAGGCGGATGTTGAAGTGATCGGGCTCAGAGCTTTGGTGGAAATGCTCGCGGCACTTTGAGGCTCACGGCCCACGTCCCTGCCAATTTGCGCCGAACGCTCGCTTTCGGCCGAGACTTGCCCAATGGTGCGCGGGTACGTAAGACCGCTCGGAAGCCGCCATCGGGTCCACGTATGGTCGAACCGCAGGGGTTGGCACGAAGCACTCGCTCGGCCTCAAAGGAAGCGGACGCTCATGAATAAGCGGTATTGAGCGAGCCGAATGGCTGCTTCGGCCGAACTGCCGCCGGACAGATATATAGCGCGCCCAATGATTGCTTAACGGCCATTTCTACCGTTCGCGTTTGAGCATCAGCCAGCTAGAATGTCGACTTCACGAAGCCCTGTTCGAATTGTAAATTTGGTCAAGGGCGGACCTCAACGATCCAAATCTGAGTGACAGTTGTAAAAGGCATACCTGCCTTTCAAGTTGCCCTTAATCTGTCGCCCCCCCGTGAAACCTCGTTCTGCACTTTCGCGTGCTAAACTCAAATCGCTGACTCCATCGTTACACGGATGATACGGTCGATTTTGGCGTCGACGTTTTCCGCTTCCGCCCTGATGGATGGATGTGATCATGCCCCTCACCATGGAAGCTCTTCATGCTCCTGACCCTCACCAACACCCAGTCGCCCGCAACGGATCTGGGATTTCTGCTGCATAAGCATCCGGACAGGGTGCAGACGTTTTCCCTCAGCTTCGGCGAGGCCCACGTGTTTTATCCAGAGGCATCACCCGACCGCTGCACCGCGTGCTTGTTGGTGGCGGTCGATCCGGTGGGGCTGGTGCGGGGCAAGACGCAGGCAAGCCGCGGGCTGCTGGACCAATACGTCAACGATCGCCCCTATACCGCTTCTTCATTCCTGTCGGTGGCCATCGGCGAGGTGTATTCCTCGGCCTTGCAGGGCCGCTGCAATGCCCGGCCGGACCTGGTGGAGCAACGGTTATCGCTGAATGTAAAGCTGCCTGCCGTATCGGTCCGGGGAGAAACCGGATTGATTCACGCTCTATTCGAGCCGCTCGGCTATGAGGTGGAAGCGACCCGATTGCCCCTCGACGAACATTTCCCGGAGTGGGGGGACAGTCCTTATGTGGCGCTGACCCTTGCCGCCTGCACGACCGTCAAGAACGTCCTGTCGCATTTGTATGTGCTGCTGCCGGTCCTGGACGACACGAAGCATTACTGGGTCGGTCAGGATGAGCTGGAAAAACTGCTGCGCCATGGTGCAAGCTGGCTGGCCACGCACCCGGAGAAGGAACTGATCGCCCGCCGCTATCTGCGTCACCAGCGCAGCCTGGCTCTGGAAGCCCTTTCCCGACTCGATGTGCCCGAAGAGGACGACGGCATCGAACCGAATGGTCCGGTCACGGAGGTTGGAAATATGGCGGTGAACGATATGGCCTTCATCACTTCGGAAGAGGCGGCGGTCGAGTCCCCCCTGTCCCTCAATGAGGCTCGTATTCGCGCCGTGTTGGAGGTTCTGCATGCTGCCGAAGCAGAGTCCGTGGTCGATTTGGGATGTGGCGAGGCGAAGTTGCTATCCCGGTTGTTGAAGGACAGTCGCATCGGCCGACTGGTCGGCCTCGACGTGTCGATCCGCGCGTTGGAAATCGCCGCGAAGCGTCTGAACCTGGACCGGTTGCCGCCGCGGGTACGGGATCGGATTACGCTGCTTCACGGCGGGCTGACTTACCGAGATGCGCGCATCGAAGGGTTCGATGCCGCCTTGGCCATCGAAGTGATCGAGCACTTGGACTTGGGGCGTCTGGCAGCTTTCGAGAAAGTGCTGTTCGGCTGTGCCCGGCCGCGCATCGCCATCGTGACCACGCCTAACGTGGAATACAACATCCGCTACGAAACCCTCCCGGCGGGACGATTGCGCCATCACGACCATCGGTTCGAGTGGACGCGGACGGAGTTCCAGTCCTGGGGCCGGCGCGTGGCCGACCATCATGGCTATCAAGTGCGTTTCCAACCTATCGGCGAGATCGACCCCGAGTTGGGTGCACCGACGCAAATGGCTGTGTTCGAGCGGGAGGCGGCATGAAGATCACGCTTCCCGAATTGTCCCTGGTGGTGTTGATCGGTCCAAGCGGATCCGGTAAATCCACCTTCGCCCGGAAGCATTTTCTGTCCACCGAGGTGATTTCATCGGATTACTGCCGGGGTTTGGTGGCCGACGATGAAAACGACCAGTCGGCGACCGGCGATGCCTTCGACATCCTTCATTACGTGGTCGGCAAACGCCTGAAAAGGGGACGTCTCGCGGTCGTGGACGCCACCAACGTCCGGGCCGAGGATCGCAAGCCTCTGGTGGTGCTCGCTAGGGAATACCACTGCTTGCCCGTGGCCATCGTCATGGCCATGCAGGAGCATGTCTGCCATGAGCGCAACGCCGAACGGCCGGACCGGTCGTTCGGTCCCCACGTCGTCCGCAATCAGGCCGCCGCCCTGAACCGCTCGCTGCGCGGATTGGAACGGGAAGGCTTCCGCTACGTGTACCGGCTGCGCACTCCAGAAGAGGCCGACAGCGTGGAGATTCACCGTCAACCCCTGTGGAACAACCGCAAGACCGAGACGGGACCGTTCGACATCATCGGCGACGTGCATGGCTGTTACGACGAACTGGTGCAGCTGCTCACCCGCTTGGGTTACGAAGTGCGCCGCGACGGCGACAATATCGCCGTATTTCATCCGCAAGGACGCAAGCTGGTTTTTGTCGGAGATCTGGTGGATCGCGGCCCCAACATCCCCGACGTATTGCGGTTGGCGATGGGGGCGGTGGAAAACGGCAACGGCTACTGCGTAGTCGGCAATCACGACTTGAAGCTGGCCAGGGCGTTGCGCGGCCGTCAGGTCCAGAAGACCCATGGCCTGGCTGAATCGCTGGCACAACTGGAAAGCGAAACTCCGGAATTCCGGGACACGGTCGCAAAATTCCTGGACGGCCTGGTCAGCCATTACGTATTTGACGGGGGCAAGCTGGCGGTTGCCCACGCCGGTCTTCCCGAAACCATGCACGGCCGTGGGTCCGGCAAGGTTCGCGAGTTCGCCCTGTACGGCGAGACCACCGGCGAAACCGACGAATATGGACTACCCGTCCGTTACAACTGGGCAGCCGATTACCGCGGACGTGCCGCCGTGGTGTACGGGCATACACCGGTACCGCGCGCCGAATGGTTCAACAACACCTTGTGCCTGGACACCGGGTGCGTGTTCGGCGGCGAACTGACGGCCCTGCGCTGGCCGGAAAAGGAACTGGTCGCCGCGCCGGCGATGGCCACCTACTACGAACCGGTTCGCCCGCTGCTTTCGGCTCAGACCGAAACACTTTCACTGCAACAGGCGGCTGACGATTTGCTCGATTACGCCGACGTGTCCGGCAAACGCATTCTCCATCCGCGGTTAGGACATACCGTTACGACTCGCCCCGAAAACGCCGCGGCGGCGTTGGAAGTCATGACCCGCTTCGCGGCGGACCCACGTTGGCTGGTCTATCTGCCGCCCACCATGTCTCCCTCGGAGACCAGCGAACTCGACGGCTTCCTGGAACATCCGCGCGAGGCATTGGACTATTATCGTAAGGCCGGTGTCGGTTCCGTCGTGTGCGAGGAGAAGCACATGGGTTCCCGTGCTGTCGTCGCGATTGCCCGGGATGAAGCGGCGGTCTTGCGCCGTTTCGGAGTGGCCGGCGAAGGCCGGGGTATCGTTTACACCCGCACCGGGCGGCGCTTCTTCAACGAGCCCGACTTGGAAAAGAGGGTACTCGATCGTCTGGGCGAAGCCTTGAGCGCTGCAGGATTCTGGGAAGAGTTCCAGACCGACTGGTTCATTCTCGATTGCGAACTGATGCCGTGGTCGCTCAAAGCCAAGGAATTGCTGACCCGGCAATACGGTGCCGTAGGGGCCGCCAGTAAGGCGATGTTGCGTCCGGCCCAGGAATGGATCGCCGCCGCCGAAACGCGGGGCCTCGACATTTCGGCGTTACGAGACCGCTATACCGAACGAGCCCGCGATGCCCAGCGTTTCGTCGATGCCTACCGGCGCTGCTGCTGGCATGCCCATTCGCTGGACGACATTCGCCTCGCGCCCTTCCATCTGCTCGCCTCCGAAGGCAAAGTACACGCCGACCGCACCCATGTCTGGCACATGGAAACTTTACATCGCCTCTCCCGGCATGGCGACGGCTTCCTGCTCGCCACGCCGTTCCGGATCATCGATCTGAGCGACGACGCTGCCCGTGCAGGTCTGGAGGACTGGTGGCTCGGACTCACCGATGAAGGGGGCGAAGGCATCGTCGTCAAACCGGTGGACTTCATACCGAAGCTTTCCGGCAAACCGGTTCAGCCGGCACTGAAATGCCGCGGCCGGGATTACCTGCGCATTATCTATGGTCCGGAATATACCCAACCGGCCAATCTCCAGCGGCTACGCAGACGCGCCCTGTCCGGCAAACGGGCGCTGGCCGTCCGGGAGTTTGCATTGGGGCTGGAGGCTTTAGAACGCTTCGTCGCAGGAGAGCCGCTAAGGCGGGTACACGAATGCGTGTTCGGCGTGCTGGCGCTGGAGTCGGAACCGGTCGATCCGAGGCTTTAACTGGATCCCGTTGACTCTCGCGAAGGCTTTTTAGCGATTCTTCAAATGTGGCACCGAAAAGAATTTCAATGTGGGGACAGATGTTGTGCGACCACAAGTTGCCGATAACCAGTCATTCCTGAAAACGCGCTTCGCTCACCGCAAAAGGTACACTGGCGGACCGGCATCAATCAGAACGCTTCGCGCGCAACTTGGCCTTCACTTTGGCTGAGACGTCTTCCGACACGCTGGAACGCCCGTCGGAGTGCCGCTCCTGACCTGTTGCAACAGGCTTGCCGGGCTCTTGAGCCCTAAAACCCGCTCAAGCGCATCCTTGACGAATTCCGACTTGGTGACGCCGAGGCGCCGGACTTCCTGATCCAGCCGCGCCTCCAACGCCGGATCGAGTCTGACCGAAATAGGCATAGGCTTCACCCATCTTGAAAATACAATCACACCTTACCGACCAATAGGATGTTCGACAAAACAAACGGTAAAGAGCCAAAAGGTCCGGAAAAGAAGGGAAAAAGGACCGGACAGGGCTTGAATGGAAAGGGTACCCGTCCTCCAACAAATGGAATTGGAATATGGAAACGCCTGTAGCCAAACCGCCCACAAATCGATGAACGGTTTCCGTTTGAGTCCACCGGATAATGCTTGCACCATCGGCGCCACATCATCGATACGGACCGCCGATGCGACAGCTCCCCTACCCCATACTGCTTCCGATCCTGGCGCTCATCCTGATGTTATCCGGCTGTGCCGGACACACGAAGCGTCCGTCCGGACCACCTGCAAAACCGGTAGCGAATCGTTCTGACACCCAAGTGAATCCGGCAGTCTCCGGGAACCGTCCGGTGAAGACCCTCGAACCGATCCGGGTCCAAACCGGGCGCTACTCGGTGGTGACGGCGAGGCCCAGCGCCGAACAGGTCAATCCGCTTCTCATGGTCATCGATGTCCGCCTCCCGCGGGACATTTTTACGGTCAGGGACGCGGCGGAGTATCTGTTGCGGCATTCCGGATACCGGCTGGCCGATCCCGATGAACACGGCCCAATGGCGCAGGTGCTGCTGAATCACACGGTTCCCGATGTCCAGCGCCATCTCGGACCGCTCACCGTGCAGGACGCCTTGCGGGTCCTCGGTGGGCCGGCCTTTCGCCTCCAGGTGGATCCGGTCCACCGGGTCGTCAGCTACGAACTCCTCCCGAACGATGAGACGGGAGGTTTCTGATGAACGCATCACTGAAGGGCCGGGTCCCCACCTCAGCGTGGATCGTATGGGTCGGAACGGCGATGCTAGCGGTCGCCCGCGGCCAAAAACCCGAGGAGCCCACCCGTCCGGTGCTCGATGGCGAAATGGACGCCCCGGTGACGGCGGAAATCCGCGCGATCATAGAAGCAAGCCCGATCCAGGCCGAAATTTGCGATCTTCACATTTGGCGCGTCGGCAAAGGCAAGTTCGCTTGCATCGGCAACCTGGCCATGGAAGAGGATATTCACCCGGAGTACTTCAGAGGGCTATTACGCGTTCACCAGGAGCTGGTTCATGTCACGGTCGAGGCCAGCAGTGACTCCTGGCCCAGGCTACTCAAGAATGCAGAGGCCCTCCTCGGCGGAGTCATCCGAGGATGACATCCGCCTTGACGCCGGCCAGTAGCCGCAACATAGATCCATGAGCTTGCGGCCCAGATCAGTTATGTTATATAGTCACATAATTGATCTGGGCAGGACGTGATCGATCCATGATGTCAACCCCTGTTTCGCCGCCCATGGAACTGTTTCATCCTCCCATACCTACCACGCTGGCTGTCGCAACCGGGTCATCCCCGCCGAACAGCTGCGTGGAAAGCGGCGATCGTTTCAGCTGTTGACGCAAACAAGCCCTTAAGTCCCGGAACCAACGGAGTAACGTGCGCCTCATTTCCAAATAATGTAACGCTATAACATTTTATATGACTCTTCAGTCGTCGATGCGTACAGCCAACTCGGATCACTTGCCGCGCAAACTGCTCGTTACCGTATCGTCGGGTTTCGCTCGACCTGGCAAGACAACCCTGCTCAATCACCTTCTGTCCAATCGGGAAAAGCGCCTGGTGGCGGTGATCGTCAACGACCGACGCGAGGTCGGACGACTGCCGCACGAGAGGCGCTTCGGCTACCCGGCGATCGACAAATTCGCCCGGAGCGAATTTGGGGGCATGGAGGCCCGCAGAATGAAACACAAGAATGCGTGTGATCGGTCCGCAGGTATCGCAGGACCGTTGCCCACCGACGCGGCATTCACCTTTCGCGGCGAGGACGGCGCAAGCCTCTCCGCCATGGCGCGATCCGCTACGCTGGTCACGGTGGCTGACGTCGGCTCCGAGGTCTGGCGAGCCTGCGAAGACCGTTTCCCGGCGTGGCCTCAGGACGAGGCGGACGCGTGAACGACTGGGTCACCGCGATCTATGCCTTGGCCGCGGGACTGACGGTCAGCCTGGTCTCGTTCAGCGGGTTGTTCGTCCTGTGGATAAAGCCGGAACGGCTGGCGGCCATAGTGCCTAATCTGGTCTCCCTGGCGGTGGGCGTATTGCTGGGCGATGCCTTCATCCATCTGATTCCCGATGCGGCCGCGCGCCACGGCTCGGTGTCGACGGTCTGCATGACCGCCCTCGTCGGCGTATTCGTCTTTTTCCTGCTGGAGAAAGCGGTGCGCTGGCGCCATGACCATCGTTTCGCGCTCGATACCGGCTCCGAAGATATTCGGCCCCTGGCCAGAATGAACCTGATCGGCGATGCCATCCACAACTTCGTCGACGGCATCCTGATTGCCGGCAGCTTCCTGGCCGATCCGATCCTCGGCTTCACCACCACCTTCGCCATCGTGGCCCATGAAGTCCCCCAGGAATTGGGCGACGTGGGCGCCTTGGTCTACGGCGGCTACACTCCGCGGCAGGCCTTGCTCTACAACTTTTATTGCTCGCTGACGGTAATGGCTGGCGTCGTTTTCACCCTGGCCCTGGGTCAGGCGGCCGAGTCCTCCCTGATCCTGCTGCTGCCCCTCGCCGCCGGCGGTTTCATCTATATCGCCGGCTCCGACCTGATTCCCGCCCTGCACGAAATTCCCACCCTGCCCGGCCTGGTCGGACAAGCGACCACCTTCGGCCTCGGGATCGGCTTCATGCAAGGCATCGTCGTTTTCGAAAACCTGTTGTTACCCGGATAAGGAGGTTCCATGACCGCATCCGCCAACCGGATCGAACCCGCTCAAAACGTTTCTTTCGCCGTCCAGTCGAACGATCTGGCCGACCTCGCCCGCATTTACGAGCCTGGGGTGAGCCTGTGCCTGATTCACAGGCAACCCGAGGAGCCGCTTCGGAGGTTTGTTACCGAACTCCTGCGAAGCCCGATTGAAATCGAACTGGCCGAAGAAATTCGTTTCGAGCATTTCGATTTCGGCTCGCTGTTGCCGGAGTGCAAGCACATTTCGGGGCATGACGACTGGTGGCGCGATGTCGCCCGCTTGACCGGCGCCTATTACGACTTGTTCGAATCCGAGCTGGCGGGCCTCCGCCTTCGCACCTTGGCCAAGCCCATGTGTCCGCGCTTCCACGTCGATCATGTGCCCGCTCGTCTGGTCTGCACCTACGGCGGCGTCGGCACCCAGTGGCTGCCGGCTGACTGCGTGGACCGGACCAAGCTGGGACCCGGTGCGCAAGGGTTGCCCGACGAGGAGTCCGGGCTGATTCTGGATGAAACCGCGATCCACGCCATGCCGCCCTATGCGGTCGGGCTGATGAAAGGCGGCAAGTGGGAGGGCAACAAGGGCCACGGGCTGGTGCACCGCTCGCCCAAGCCGACGCCGGCGGAACCGCGCCGTCTCCTATTGACCCTGGATCTGCTGTGAGCGCCGAACCATGCTGATCAAATTGGTGGGCGGCGAGATCTACGACCCAACCCAAGGGCTCGCGGGAGAAATCCGCGACTTGTTCGTGCGGGACGGCCTTATCGTCTCCGACCCCGGTCCCGGCGTGCGAGTCGACACGGTTCACGACATCTCCGGACATATCGTCATGGCCGGGGCCATCGACATCCACAGCCACATTGCGGGCGGCAACGTCAACACCGCCCGCGTGCTGCTGCCGGAACAGCACCGCAATGTCATGGCCCGACGGTTCGGCCACCCGTTCAGCACGGCTAAATGGTCGAGCACGGACACCGGCTACCGCTACGCCCGAATGGGCTACACCACCGTGGTCGAACCGGCGGTGTTGCCGGCCAACGCCCTGGATGCCCACTTACAAATGGCGGATATTCCGATCATCGACACGGCCGGCCTGGCCATCCTCGGCAGCGACGATTTCCTGTTGCGGCTGCTGCGCGACAAGGCCAGCCAGGCGCAAGTCGACGATTACGTGGCCTGGACCTTGAACGCCACCCGCTGCCTGGGCCTGAAGGTCATCAACGCCGGCGGGGCCAATGCCTTCAAATGGAATGTGCGGTGTTTTGATCTGGATGATGTGGTGCCGTTCTACGGCGTGAGTTCCCGGCATATCCTGCAAGCCCTGCAGCGTGCGGTGTGCGATCTGGGCATTCCGCATCCCGTCCATGTCCACTGCAACAACCTGGGGATGCCGGGCAACGTGGACACCGCCGTCGCCACCATGGAAGCCGCGCAAGGCTTGCCCATGCACTTGGCGCACATCCAGTTCTACGGCTACGGACAGGAGGGCGCCAAAGGCTTTTCCTCGGGCGCGGCGCGCCTGATGGAAGCCTTCCGCCGCCATCCGAATATCACGATGGACGTCGGCCAGGTACTGTTCGGCCGGACCGTGACGATTTCCGGTGATGTCACCGCTCAATACAGCCGCCGGGACGATGCCAGCCCCGGCAAATGGGTGATGTGGGATGCCGAATGCGACGGTGCGGGCGGCATCGTGCCCTACCGCTACAGGGAAAAAAGCTTCGTCAACACCTTACAGTGGGCCATCGGCCTGGAAATCTTCCTGCTGGCGGAAGATCCCTGGCGGGTGTTCTTCACCACCGATCATCCCAACGGCGCGCCCTTCACCGCCTATCCGGAACTGATCCGCCTGCTCATGGACGCCGACTATCGCCAGTCCTGCATGGCACGGCTTAATCAGGAAGCCTTGGCGCTGACCCTCTTGCCGGAGCTGAAGCGGGAGTTTTCGCTCCCTGAAATCGCGATCATGACCCGCGCCGCCCCGGCCCGTTTGCTGGGACTTGGCGACCGGGGCCATCTCGCCCCCGGCGCCGTCGCCGATATCGCCGTTTATCGGCCGCGGTCCGACCCGCGCGCCATGTTCGCCGACGCCGCGCTGGTATTGAAAAACGGGCGCGTGGTGGTGCGGGACGGCGAAGTGGTCGAGCGGGTCCATGGGATGGCTCAGATGGTTCAGCCCGGATACGACCACCGCATCGAGCGCTCCGTCAAAGCTCATTTCGACCGCTTCTACAGCCTGTCCCTCGATCACTTCAAAGTAAACGACGTGGACTTCGCCCTCAAGGATGCGGAACGTTTTCGGGCGGTTCCCGTTTCGAACCGGCCAGCAGCGGTGCAAACATGCCGCTAAACCCCAACACCCCGCTACCCGTCATTGTTCTGACCGGCTTTCTCGGCAGCGGCAAGACCACGCTGCTCAACCGCCTGCTCAGTCAGGCGCCACGCACGGCGGTGCTGATCAACGAGTTCGGCGCCACCCCGGTGGACCAGGTCTTAATCGGGCGCCAGGACATCCCGCTCATGACCCTGTCCGGCGGTTGCTTGTGCTGCCAGGTGCGGGGCGCCTTGGCGCCGGTACTCAGAAACCTCCGGCTGGCTTGGGAAAACCCCAATTCGCCTCGGTTCGACCGGATCGTCATCGAAGCCAGCGGCGTCGCCAGCCCCGAACCCGTTCTGGACACGCTGCTGCGGGACCGCTGGCTGGCCTCCCGCTACCATCTGCAAGCGGTGATCGCGACGGTGTCGGTACCGGCAGCCGAGGAACAGTTGGACCGTTTTCCCGAGGCCCGTGCCCAGGTGGCTTGGGCGGATGTCCTGGTGCTCACCCACACCGATCGGGCAAGCAAGAATCACATGACGCACCTGGCGGCCCGGCTGGACGAGCTTGCTCCGGCCACGCCCCGGTTCGTCGCGGTGCGCGGCGCCGTCGATCCGGAAACCGTCCTGGCGGCGGTTGCGCCAGATAATCGCCGACTGCCTCCGGGTCAGGAGTTGCCCGATCACGGTTTCCGCAGCGTGTCCCTCTACCTGAGCGCGCCGATTCCCTGGCCGCGCCTGCAAACCGTGCTGGAAGACCTTTTGGCCCAGCATCGTTCCCGTCTGGTGCGGGTGAAGGGAGTGGTTCGCCTGTCCGACCGGTCCGAGCCCGTCATCGTGCAAGCCGCGACGGGCCGGTTGTATCCGCCGGTTGCCTTGCCGGAGCGTGCCTCCGACGATCGCCTGGGACGTCTGGTTTTCATCGCCGTCGGCGCCGTTCACGAACTCGCCGAGGAACTGATGGCGGCCGTGGGTGGCATCGCGGTTCCGGATGCGATCCGCCTGCATTGACTAACGATCCTATCGCAACCCATGGACATCCATAGCAATGACTCGTCCCTCGCCGCGGCCGCCTCAGGCAAACGCAGCCTTTATAGGCTTCGCGTGCAGGTCCAGTTCTCGTCCGCGCACTCGCTCCGCGATTATCCCGGCGATTGCCGCCGCCTGCACGGGCATAACTGGAAGCTGGAGGTGGAGGTCTCCGCGCGCATCCTGGACGAGCTGGGCATCGCCCTAGATTTCAAGACCATCAAGGCGGAAGCCCGAACGCTTGCCGACAGCCTGGACCACCGCTATCTCAACGAGATCGAGCCGTTCGACCGGATCAATCCGACGGCGGAGAACCTGGCCGGCTGGTTTTACCGCCGGCTCGCCGAACGGATCGACGGGGAATTCGCCCGGGTCAGCGCCGTGACCTTGTGGGAAACCGACACGTCGTGCGTCCGCTATACGGAGGAGGATCGATGAGCGCTCCGATCGGCATCGAAGACGTGCAGGGCCATGCCGATTCACGCCGCATCGCCATCGACAAGGTCGGGATCAAGGACATCCTGCATCCGGTGCGGGTCCGGGACCTCAGCCAGGGCGAACAGCACACCATCGCCCGCTTCGACATGTACGTGAACCTGCCCCACGGCTTCAAGGGCACCCACATGTCGCGCTTCGTGGAGATTCTCAATGGCCGCGAGCGTGAAATCGGCGTGGAGTCCTTCGGCGACATGCTGGCCGAGATGATTCGGCGACTGGAAGCCCAGTCCGGCTACATCGAAATGCGGTTTCCGTATTTCGTCGAAAAGGCGGCGCCGGTCACCGGCGTGCGCAGCTTGATGGACTACGAAGTGGCCCTGGTCGGCGAAATCGCCGAAGGCGAAGTCACGACCCGAATCCGGGTCGCGGTGCCGGTCACCAGCCTCTGTCCCTGTTCCAAGACGATTGCCGAACGGGGCGCCCACAATCAGCGCTCTCACGTCACCGTGACCGTGACGACCGCTGATTTCGTGTGGATCGAGGAACTGATCGAATGGGTGGAGGCCGAAGCCTCCTCCCCGATCTTCGGGCTGCTCAAGCGTCCCGACGAAAAGTACGTCACCGAATACGCCTACGACCATCCCAAGTTCGTCGAAGACATGGTGCGCGACGTGGCCACCCGGATGGACGCGGAGCCCCGCATCCTGGCCTACACGGTCGAAGCGGAGAACTTCGAATCCATCCACAACCATTCTGCCTATGCGCGGATCGATCGCGATCTACACCACTCATCTCCCCAACAAAACGGAGCCATGACATGACCGTTATCACTTCGAACCGCATCCCCGTCACCGTGCTGACAGGTTTCCTGGGTGCAGGCAAAACGACCCTCTTGAACCGAATCCTGAGCGAAAACCACGGCAAACGCATCGCCGTGATCGAAAACGAGTTCGGCGAAATCGGCATCGACAATGCCCTGGTCATCGATGCCGATGAAGAAATTTTCGAGATGAATAATGGTTGTATCTGTTGTACGGTCCGGGGCGACCTGATCCGCATCCTCGGCAATCTGATGCGGAGGCGCGACAAGTTCGACGCCATCCTGATCGAGACCACGGGGATTGCCGACCCCGCCCCGGTGGCCCAGACCTTCTTCGTCGACGAGGAAATCGCCTCGCAGCTCCGGCTGGACGGCGTGATCACCGTGGTGGACGCCAAACATGTGCACTTGCATATCGAAGACAGCGAGGAGATCAAGGAACAAATCGCCTTCGCCGACGTGATTCTCCTCAACAAGGCCGACCTGGTCTCGGAACCGGAGCTGGCCGCCCTGGAAAAGCGGGTGCGGGGCATGAATGCCATGGCCCGAATCCATCGTACGGTGAACGGCCAGGTGGATCTGGCCGAGGTACTGGACGTCGGCGGGTTCGACCTCGATCGGGCGCTGACGGTCAAGCCCGGTTTCCTGGATCCGGAATATCCCTTCGAATGGGCCGGGCTGTTCCATCTCGCCGCCGGGGATTACCGCTGGATTATCCAAGACGGCCCCGATCCCGCCATCCGCTTGATTTGGCTGCCGGTGGCCGATGCCAGCGACAGTTGCCTCATGGGTCTGCAAGAGCGCATGGTCCGGTTGTTCTCGGACCCTCCCAAGCGGCTCGCGCCCGATGCCGGCCTAACGGAGGAATGCCTGCACGAGCTGGATCTGAGCGCCGGCGGCATAAAGCAAATTCGGGTTTCGGTCGAGCGGGACGGGCATTACGCCTGCTTCACCCAGCATCATCCCGATGAGTTCGGCATGACCTTCCTGCGCGGGGATCGAGGGGTCGAACCGGTGATGACCCGTGAATGGGAGGCCGGGCACACACATGACGATGACGTGACGTCGGTGGGCATCAGCGAGCCCGGCGATCTGGACTACAGCCGCTTCAACAACTGGATCGGCGAGCTGCTCCGGGAAAAAGGGGCGGATATCTTCCGCACCAAAGGCATCGTCAGCCTGAAAGGCATGGAAAAGAAGCTGGTGTTCCATGCCGTGCATATGCTGTTCAACATGCAGGCCGATAAACCCTGGGGCGACGAGCCGCGCCGCAACCAGCTGGTGTTCATCGGCCGCAATCTGGACCGGCACGCTTTGAACGAGGGATTTCGGCAATGTCTGGCTTGAATGAGAAAGCACCGTTCGAGCTGATCGAGCCGCAATGGCGGGTCGTGGGCGACGATTACATCACCGCTCTGGCCTGGTCGCCTGATGGATCTACGCTGGCAGCGGCATCGGCCGGCGGTCCGATCCTGCTGCTCGTGGGAGAAACCGGCGGGGTCGTTCATGAACTGCCCGGTCACGGCCTGGGAACGCTGGCGCTGGACTGGTCCTGCGACGGACGTTGGCTCGCCAGCGGCGGACAGGACGGCAAGGCGCGGGTGTGGGATGCCGGTACCGGTGCAGAGGCCATGGTACTGGATGGCGGCAGCGGCTGGGTGGAACACGTGGCCTGGTCGCCGCGCGGCGATCTCCTCGCCTCGGCGGCCGGCAAGTTCGTGAAGCTGTGGAAGAATGACGGCGAATTGTGTCGAGTCTACGGCGATCATGCCAGCACGGTGACGGGCTTGGCCTGGCTGCGCGACGGACGCCGATTGGCCACCGCGTGTTACGGCGGGGTCAAGCTGTGGCGGATAGACGCCGTGCAAGCGAAAAAGCATTTCCAGTGGAAAGGCTCGTTTCTCTCCCTGAGCCTTTCGCCGAACGACGAACACCTCGCTGCCGGCTGCCAGGATGCCAGCCTGTTGGTTTGGAATGTAAAGACCGCCAAGAACGTCGGCATGTCGGGCTATCCCGGCAAGATCAGCCTATTGGACTGGGATGCCTCATCCCGATATCTGGCCAGCGGCGCGGACCGTGAGGCGGTGCTGTGGAATTTCTCGGGACCGGGTCCGGCCAATCGGGAGCCCTTTGTGCTCAGCCGCCACATCGACCGCATCGCCGACCTCGGGTTTCATCCGAAGCGGGATGTTCTCGCCACGGTCGGGCAGGATGGAATGTTGATCCTGTGGAATATCCCCGAAGGCATAATGAAGGATCTTTGTATCCTGAAAAATCCGCTGACCCGGCTGGCCTGGAGTCCTCAGGGCAACATGCTGGCCGTCGGTTCGGCAGAGGGCGAGGTCTGCCTGTTAAGCGTACGGTAGATGGACTGAACTCCGAGCGGTCGATTACCACGGATAGCATGAGCAGACTCGCCCTGAAAGTCCACTCAGTGTAAGCCCTCGTATGTTCGGAGAGAGCAGAGCCTATTCTCATGACATGCGTCCCCTTTCATATTCCCATGGTGATTGGGCCAACGACTTCGAATGCGCTACGGTCTATTGATAGGCATGAATAAAGCACGCCCGCTCCGAGACGTCTGATTTATTCTGAAAGATTCAGAAGGACTTGAATGCAGACGAGTCGGTATGAACACCTACGAGCGTAAGCGCAAACCATAACGAGAAAATGGGTACGATCTTGGCGTACCAACCTCCGCTGCAAGCCGGCAAGCAAATAACACAAACGGCCATGTACCTCAAAGTGTTGATATCCGCGCTGTTGATCGCAGTAATTTCCGAAACGGCGAAACGTAGCAGCCTGGTTGCCGCCCTCATCGCATCACTGCCGATCACATCGATTCTGGCCTTCATCTGGCTCTATGTCGACACCGGGGACACCGAACTGATAACTGAGCTTTCGCGGCAAATCGTCTGGCTGGTGATACCTTCACTGGCCTTCTTTTGGATCTTGCCCCTGCTGCTGGAACGGTCGCTGAATTTCTGGCTGGCACTCGGCCTCGCGGCGATAGCTACCAGCGTGTGCTATGGCTTGGTCTTATTGCTGAGAAACCTGTTTTAAAAGGCGTTTACGCAACTTGAAGCCCTTCAGCTTAATGAGTAGCATAATCTACATTACTGTAGAGAATGCTACACATGTCTTGGCTTTTGCTCATACTGACTCTGCCGACGGAGAACGCCACGGCCCGAATGCGGGCCTGGCGAGCGCTCAAAGCCTCGGGCGCCGCGGTGCTCCGGGATGGCGTCTATTTGCTGCCCGAACGGGACGGCTGTCGAGAGATTCTGGCCGAGGTCGCCGACGATCTCCGTGAGAACGGCGGCACGGCCTATTTGCTGAAGACTGAAGGAAAAGGTGAAGACGGTTTTTCGAGGCTATTTGATCGTTCATCCGAATTCGGCGAATTGCTGGTAGAGATTGCCCAGTGCCGCGCCCGGCTGACGAGCGAAACCGCGCCGGCGACACTGAAACAAGCCAGAAAGCTCCGCAGGACATTTGGACAATTGGCCGCCATCGACTTCGTCCCGGGGGAAGCCCAGAAACAAGCCGATGCCGCATTGCAGGAGCTGGAAAGTTCGGTCAGCCGCTGCCTGTCCCCCGACGAACCGCATGCGGCGGCCGGTGCGATCCCACGCTTGGATATTGCCGACTATCGCGGCCGCGTGTGGGCGACTCGTGCCCGCCCCTGGGTGGATCGACTCGCGAGCGCCTGGCTGATTCGCCGCTTCATCGACCCGGACGCCCGCATTCTCTGGTTGGCTTCACCCGCCGACTGCCCGGAGGACGCGTTGGGGTTCGACTTCGACGGTGCCGCCTTTTCCCATGTGGGCGGCAAGGTGACCTTCGAGACCCTCCTGGCCGGATTCGGCCTGGAGTCGCCACCGCTCGCGCGACTCGCCGGCATCGTGCACTTCCTCGACGTCGGCGGCATCCAACCTCCGGAGGCCCAAGGCATTGAGCGCGTATTGGCGGGCCTGCGTGAAACCAGCGCCAATGACGATCAACTGTTCACGGCCGCCAGCGTTCTGTTTGACGGGCTACTGGCCGCATTTGAAAAGGATTCCGCGCCATGAGCGAAACTTCCCACGTCACCGCACCCACTAAGAACAATGTTCGCCCGGTCGCCGTAGGTTTTTGGGCCGCCTTCCTGTTCTGGCTCAAGCTCGGCTTCATCAGTTTCGGCGGCCCTGCCGGCCAGATCGCCATCATGCATTCGGAATTGGTCGAACGGCGCCGCTGGATCAGCGAGAAACGCTTCCTGCACGCACTCAACTACTGCATGCTCCTGCCGGGGCCGGAGGCGCAGCAACTGGCGACCTATATCGGCTGGCTGATGCACCGCACCTGGGGCGGGATCATCGCGGGAGGGCTGTTCGTGTTGCCTTCGCTCTTGATCTTGATCGGACTGGGCTTGATTTACCTGGCGTTCGGCCAGGTGCCCGCCGTGGCCGGCGTGCTGTACGGCATCAAGCCGGCGGTGACCGCCATCGTTTTGTTCGCAGCCTGGCGCATCGGCTCGCGGGCGCTGAAAAATTGGGTGCTGTGGGCCATGGCAGCCTCGGCGTTCGTGGCTATTTTTGCTTTCAAAGCGCCGTTTCCCTTGATCGTGCTGGTGGCGGCGATCCTGGGCGGCATCGGCGGCAAGTTTGCACCCGGCAAATTTGTGGTCGGAGGCCATGGTGCGGCCAAGCAAAGCTACGGTCCGGCGCTGATCGACGACGATACGCCGGTTCCCGCCCATGCCCGCTTCACCTGGGCCAGCTTGCTCAAGATCATTCTAGCGGGCCTGATCCTATGGAGTGGCGCGATCGGCTTCCTATACGCGCAGTATGGTTGGCACGGCGCGCTCACGCAGATGGGCTGGTTCTTCACCAAGGCGGCCCTGCTCACCTTCGGCGGCGCCTACGCGGTGCTGCCCTACGTCTATCAGGGCGCGGTCGAGCATTACCACTGGCTCGCTCCGCATCAAATGATCGACGGCCTGGCCTTGGGCGAAACGACGCCGGGGCCGCTCATCATGGTGGTCACTTTTGTCGGTTTCGTCGCCGGCTGGGCAAAGCAACTGTTTGGACCGGATCAACTTTTCCTGGCGGGCACCGCAGCCGCGGCCGTGGTGACCTGGTTCACCTTCCTGCCCAGTTTCTTGTTCATCCTGGCGGGCGGCCCCCTGGTCGAGTCCACCCACGGCAATCTCAAGTTCACCGCGCCCCTGACCGGCATCACCGCCGCCGTGGTGGGTGTCATCCTCAACCTCGCTGTGTTTTTCGCCTACCACGTGCTCTGGCCGAAGGGCTTCTCCGGGCGCTTCGATGGCGTTTCGGCTCTGGTAGGCCTGGGTGCGCTGCTGATTCTGTTTCGTTGCAGGGTCGGCGTCATCCCGGTCATTGGCGTCTGCGGCCTGGTCGGTTTCTTGTTCACCTTCCTCAAACCCTGGTTGGCCCAGGCGGGAGTGCTGTTATGAACCGCATCGTCTTTCCGAGGATTACGCTAGGAACTTTCCTTTTCCTGATGTGCGCCATGTTGCCGGCCCGCGCGGAAGCACCGCCGCCTTTCGACCCGGTTCAGGGGGTGATCGACGCCAAGCGGGACGAGGCGGTGAAGACCATTCCCTTCTCCAAAATGCCTGAAGGTATTGCCGTCAGGCATTAAACCACCGGTTCCATGGGTTCGAGACGCCTCACCCTGACCCTTGCGGCAACCTTGTTTCTGGGGCTGGGATTGGCGCCGCTCGTGGTCATGTTCGCATCGAGTCTCACCGTGGACGGAATGTTCGGCCTGGATCGCTATCGGGACCTGTGGGCATCGCCCCGCCTGCCTCGGCTCTTCGGTCGGAGCGTGCTGCTCGCGGGACTGGCCACCCTGGGCGCGCTGGGACTCGGCGTGCCGCTCGGCCTGCTGCTCGGCAAGACCGATCTGCCGGGGCGGCGCCTGTTCGCCGCGGGGTTCATCCTGCCCCTGCTGCTCCCGCCCTATTTCCTCGCGCTCGGCTGGTTCGCCCTGCTGGGGCGGGAGGGTTGGCTCGCCCGCCTGCTGCCCGCTTCAGTGGCCGGAACTCTCTCAGAATGGCTGTTCGGACTGCCGGGCTGTGCCGTAACGCTGGCCACGGTGTTTCTGCCCCTGATCGTGCTACTCACGGCGACCCTCCTCCATAGCGTCAATCCCCGCCTGGAGGAGGCTGCGAGGCTGTACGCCGCCTGGCCGAAAGTGCTTGGCCGCATCACCCTGCCGGCCGTTGGGCCGGGCGTTCTATTCGGCGCTGTCCTGGTGTTTCTGCTGGTCCTGGGCGAACTCACCGTGCCCATGTTCCTGCGCTATGACGTGTACCCGGTGGAAATCCTGACCCAGTTCGCGGCCTTCTACGATTTCGACGCGGCCATCGCGGCAGCGGCTCCGCTGGCGCTGGTCGTGGGCTTGCCGCTGGCGGCGGAATGGCGCTCGCGGCGCTTCGCGGCACCCGATCTTCGGCCGGCGGGAACCTCGCTTTCCATCCGCCTGGGCGCTTGCAAATGGCTATGGACGGTCGGCGTATCCAGTCTGCTTTTGATGCTCGTGGTGTTGCCGCTCGGCGCACTACTGCTTCAAGCCGCCCCGGCGGACTTCGGCGACGCGTGGCGTCGGGCGGGCGATGCCCTCGGGCGCAGCCTGTTGTACGCTGCGCTCGGGGCGAGCCTTTTGACGGCCTTCGGATTTTTTCTGGGGCTTTTGTGGCGCGAGCGGACGCGCGGCGCAGGCCTCACCGAATTCGCCGCCCTGCTGCTCCTGATCCTGCCCAGCTCAGTTGTAGGCATCGGCCTGATCGGACTGTGGAACCAACCTGCGACTGCCGGCTTCTACGCCTCGCCGGGTCTCCTGCTGTTGGGGTATCTCATCCAGTATGGAGCATTGTCCGGGGGCATCGCCCACAGCGCTCTGGCGCGCCTCCCGCCGTCCCTGGAGCAGGCGGCGGCCGTGGCCGGGGCTGGCTGGTGGCGGCGGATCCTGTTCATCGCGCTGCCCCTGAGCCGGCGAGGACTCCTGACCGCCTGGCTGGTCGCTTACCTCTTTTGCCTGCGCGATACCGGACTCGCCCTGCTGGTGTACCCGCCCGGCGGGGACACCCTGCCGGTGCGCATCTTCACCGTGATGGCCAACAGCCCGTTCGGGTTGGTGGCGGCGCTGTGCGCCTTGTTGGTGGCCGCGGCACTGCCGCCGCTCATCCTGACTGGACTTGGCCTTCGCAGAGAGGCGCACTCGCCATGAGCGCCGTCGAGTTCCGGCAGGTTTGGGCGTCCTATCGGGGCAAGCCGGCGGTGCGGGATTTTTCCCTGGACGTGGAAGCCGGCGAGCGGGTCGTGCTGCTCGGCCCTTCCGGCTGCGGCAAGACCACGGTGCTGCGCCTCGCCGCCGGTTTCCGCGTGCCCGAGCGGGGCGCCGTACTGCTGGACGGGGCGGTCGCGGCGGAAGCCGGCCGCCTTGACCTGGAACCCGAACAGCGGGGTCTCGGCATGGTGTTTCAGGACCTGGCCCTGTGGCCGCATCTCACGGTGCGCGGGAATCTGGAATTCGGCCTGAAGGCGCAGGGCGTTGCCAGGGCGGAGCGGGAACGGCGCATCCGGGAAACCCTGCGGTTGGTGCGCCTGGAATCGCGGCCGGACGCGCGCCCCGGCGAACTTTCGGGCGGCGAGCAGCAGCGTGTCGCCCTGGCCCGTGCCCTCGTCACCCAACCCCGCCTGCTGCTCATGGACGAACCCCTGTCCAGCCTGGACTTTGAACTGGCCCTCGAACTGCGCTGCGAGATTCTGGCGCTCCAGGAAGCACTCGGATTCACCCTGCTCTACGTCACCCACAATCTGGACGAGGCGTTCGCCATCGCCCAGCGGATCGTGGTGATGCGCGCGGGCGCCATCGTCCGCCAGGGGTCGGTGGAGGAAATCCGCGCCCACTTCGACCAGGTTCGCCGGGGACTCCTCGCCTCGGGTACTGACGGGACGGCGGAATCGGCCGGTGTAAAGGGATAAGACGGAATGGCATCGGTCAACGGGATAGCGCGCGTGGCGAAGTGGTTAGAACTCAAGAGGTGGACGAACCCGTCCGCAAGGTCCTCATCGTGGATCTCTTGGATGCCATGGGCGCGTGCTACCTGTTTACGCGGCCTTCGCCGCGGCAGGCGTGCTCACGCATACCGAGAAAGGCGCCGATAAAAAACTGCTTCCATAACTCACTGGAGGTCAAACATCATGAAGTGGATCACGCGCGAGAACGTTAAGGTGGACCGGGTGGCCTGCCCCTGGCTCATCAAAAAGTTCATTGACCCTGAGGCCGAGTTCTTGTTCGTTCCGGCCGACCAGGTCCTGGCGGTGGCCGAGCGACACGGCGCTATTCCTTTCGATGTCCCCGGCGTGGAACTCGGGCACCACGAGGGCCGGTGCAGTTTCGAGGCGGTCGTGGCCAAGTACCGGATCGACGATCCCGCCGTGGCCCTGCTCGCGAGAATCGTGCACGGCGCGGACGTGAAACAGGACCTCTACGGGCGGCCGGAAGCCGCGGGGCTCAAGGCCATCGCCGAGGGATTTCAGCACCTGGGACTGAAGGATGATGGGGAGATTCTGGAAAAGGAATTCATCGTCTACGAGGCCCTTTATGCCTATTGCCGGCAAACGGTGAACACACTGTGAGACCGATCGAGGTATTCTCCATGAACAGAGATACGATTTACCGCTTGACCGCCATCTTCATGATAACGCTCTTGAACCTCTTGCCCGGCCCGGCTGCGGCGGAGGCCCCCAGCGGCGGGCAAGGGCTCGATACGGCAAGAATCGAGCGGCTGACCGGCGTCAAAGGGAAACTGGACGAAAAGGAGGGCGTATTCAAAGTCAGCCAGCCACGCGCCGATCTCCGGGTGACCGCGGCGGGCGTCAAAATGACGCCGCCCCTGGGGCTGACCTCGTGGGCCGCGTTCATGAAGGCGGGGGGCCGAACCCTGGTCATGGGCGACATGGTCCTGCTCGAAGATCAGGTGAATCCGGTCATGAGCGTGGCCCTCGACAACGGCCTCGAAATCACCGCCCTGCACAACCATTTCTTCTGGGATTCCCCCAAGGTGATGTTCATGCACATCGGCGGCACGGGGGATGAAGAAAAGCTGGCGGCCGCCGTGGGCGAGGTATTCGCCAAAGTCGAGGAGACCCGCGGCGGCCGAGGCGAGGTACCCTTCGCTGCCATCGACCCCGCCCAAACCTCGCTCGATCCCAAGAAAATCGAGGCGGTCATCGGCGCCAAAGGCGAGTTGGCCGGAGGCGTCTTCAAGATCACCCTCGGGCGAACCACGACCATGGAAGGTAACACCCTCGGCAGCACGATGGGCGTCAACACCTGGGCCGCGTTCGCAGGCAGCGACGAGCAAGCGGTCGTCGACGGTGACTTCGTCATGTGCGAGGACGAACTGCAGCCGGTGCTCAAAGCGCTGCGCCGCGCCGGCATCCAGATCGTAGCGATCCACAGCCACATGACCATGGAATCGCCACGAACGGTCTTCCTGCACTACTGGGGCGTCGGCCCCACGGTCGATTTGGCGCGGGCGCTCCAATCCGCCTTGGAAACCCAGAGGAGAAACCCTTGATCATGGCGACAAAACAACTCATCCATTTGGCTGTGTGCCTCGGGCTGTGCACATTCACCGGTCTGGTCTCGGCCGAGGAGAAAGCGGCTACGAGTCCCGCGGTATCCCGGCTGAGCTTCGATGAACTGACGCCGGGCGGCATTCCGCCCGGCTGGACCATCGCGGCCACGAATCCCGGCGGTCCCCCGGCGGAGTGGCAAGTCAAGGCCGATCCCAAGGCGCCGAGCGCGCCCCATGTTCTGGCGATCACGAAGATTCACGACGATTCCGGGGATGTTTTTAACTTGTGCTGGACGAACGCGGTGAAATTCCGGGACGGCGCCATCGAAGTCAGCCTCCGCGCCGACGGCGGCAAGGAAGATCAGGGGGGTGGTCTCATCTGGCGGGTGCAGGACGCCAAAACTATTACGTCGCCCGCTATAACCCCCTGGAAGACAACATCCGCCTGTACTTCGTGAAGGACGGGCGGCGCAAGCAACTGGACAGCGCGAACATCTCCGGCGTGAAATCCGGCGAATGGTTCCGGTTGAAGATCGTTCAGCAGGGAGACAAGATCGAAGCCTATTTGAACGACCGGAAATATCTGGAGACTACCGATAGAACCTTTATGAAGGCGGGCGGGATCGGCTTTTGGAGCAAGGCGGATGCGGCCAGTTCGTTCGACGATCTGGTGGTGACCGCCCGATAATCGATGGGCCGTGGCACGCCGGCGTCCACTCGGTGGGTCTTCTCTTTGGTTTTGGCCGGATCGGCCTCCGCCTTCGGCGGCCCGCCCTTCTTCACCAACGATCCCGACCCGCCGGAACCGGGCCAGTGGGAGATCAACCTGCCCTGGTTCATGGAACGCAGCCGGGATGGTTCGGCGATCGGCGAATTCGTGCGCGTGGACGTCAATTACGGCTACGACCCTTACACCCAGCTCAGCATCGAGCTGCCCGCGCCCTACAGGCTCCCCGCCGAAGGCGGATTGCGCTCCGGCGTGGGCGATGTGCTGTTCGAGTACAAGCGGCGCTTCGGCCTCGACGCCGAAGCGGGGTATTTCGGCATCAACCCCCAGCTCACCCTGCCCACGGGAGACGAGAAAAGGGGCCTCGGTGCCGGGCGCGCGACCCTGCAATTGCCGCTGCTCTATCAGAAGCAGTGGGGCGACACCGTGATCTACGGCGATGCGCGTTACAAGCTGTGGGCCGGGGCCGAGGGCAAGAGTTACTGGTTTTTCGGTTTGGCCTTGGAGCACGCCGTGGGCAAGCGGCTCAAGCTCGGCGGCGAGGTGTTCGCCATTACGTCCCCATCCCCCGGCGGCGAGCCCAACGCCGGCTTCAACCTGGGCGGAAAGTGGGTCATGGCCCCCGGCCGGGTGTTGATGGTGTCCGCCGGCCGCTCGTTCCGGGACGAGCCGGAACTGACTTTGTTCATCGGCCTGAAACTGCTGTTTTCGCCAAACCCTTAAGGAGGCAACGATGACAATGCAATCCTACAGATGGCTATCGCTGCTGCTGAGCCTGGCGCTCGTCCGGACTGCCGTGGGCGCGGAAGCCACGGTCGTGGTTTATGCCAGCGAGGATCAAGTTTTCTCGGAACCGATCCTCAGGGATTTCGAGCGGGATACCGGCATCCGCGTCAAAGCGGTGTACGACACCGAGGAAACCAAGGGTACCGGCGTCATGAACCGGCTGCTCGCCGAGAAGAACAACCCGCAGGCGGACGTCTACTGGGCGAACGAACCGATCCGGGCGGAAGTCCTGAAGCAGCGGGGTGTTTCGGCGCCTTACCGGTCCCCCAATGGCGAAGGCATCCCTAAGGTCTTCAAGGACCCCGAAGGGTACTGGACCGGCTTTTCCGCAAGGGCGCGGGTGTTTATCGTCCACCACAAGGCCCGCCTCAAGCCGCAAAGCCTCGCCGCCTATACCGATCCCAAGTGGGCGGGCAAAGGCGTTATTGCCAATCCCTTGTTCGGCACGACCGCCACCCATGTGGCGGCCCTGTTCACGCTGTGGGGCGATGAGCGGACCAAAGGGTTTATGGACGCCCTAAAAAGGAACGGCACCAAGATTTCCACCAGCAATGGCGAAAGCGCGGACCTGGTGGCCGCCGGGGAATTCGAGTTCAGTTTGGTGGACAGCGATGACGCGGTCAACCGCATGCGCCAGGGCAAACCCGTCGAGATGATCTGCCCGGACCAGGGCGAGGGCGAACCGGGTTGCCTGATCCTGCCCAACGCCGTCGTGCCGATCCGGGGCGCGCCGCACCCGGAGGCCGCCCGCAAGCTCGTCGATTACCTCCTGTCTCCGGACACCGAGCGCAAGCTGGCTTTCGCCGACTGCGCCCAAATTCCACTGCACCCTGGCGTGGAAACCCCGCCCGACGTGCCGAAGCTCGACCAGCTCAGAACCATGCCCGTCGATTACGGGGTGGTGGCCCGAAAGCTACAAGCCATCCAGCCCTGGTTAAAGCGGTGGTGAAGACGCCTCCACAATCACTGGGTCACTATGCCTAGTGCCGCATTGCCAGAGTGAGGCGCACAACTGGCTGCCCGGACTGTAGGCGCCGTCCAATCTTCTCGCTAGATCCAGTAAGCCGCCCCCGCCACGCCCTATTTGTCCACCATAGAAAGGGAAAGCCTGCTGGGCGTGAGCAATGTAAGGTTGAGGCGCGTCGGTCGAGCGGAGGCCGGCCCGTGAAAAAGACTGAACGGCGAAAGTGACACCCCCTCGTGCAGCGCGTCATCATTGCGCTAGCTTTGGACGGTTTCCTGTCACAACCAAACATCCGCTTTGTCTCGGTTTGCTACTGTTCGGAGTCCCTGGCCGAGTGGCTCATTCGGGCACGTGCTGCTCGCTCGACGTTGAGGAAAGCAGTCGTTCGTGACCGACAGGTATTGGACAGACTGAATGGCCGCAAATGGCCGAATTTCAGACAATGAGAGCAGCCTCTATTTCTGGCCATATAGGGCTCTTCCGTGGCTATCGGAAATCTATCTGAACTCATGCTTGGCTCTATCGAGGCGGGCGCCGACGCGATTTTCAGTTCATAGATACTCCGTCTTCTGATTGCCCGCGACGTTCACGTAATGATCATGTTCATGCATCGTGAACATGATCATTACGTGAACATTTCGCTTGATCTTGTGTTCGCTGTCTTATAATGTTCACGTTACGTGAACAAATGATGAAATATGAACATGCCGCTTCGCTATCGAGAAGAATCCCTGCATCACCAAGAGCAAGCCCTTCTAGAGCGCGCCTTAGCCGCACTGCAGGAAACCACTGGCTTGACCGGGAAAATTATCGCCGCGGAGCCCTTATTGGAACAGGGAGTCAGAGTCGATGCAGCCGTGGAAATCGACGTAGCCGGTCAGCCCCATCGTTATAGGGCTGAAATCAAACGAATCGATCGCTTTACCGCGATCGGCCAAGTCAGGAACCGATTCGATTCATTTCAGCAGCCCGGCTTACTCGTGGCCCCGCGGATCACCGCTGAAATGGCCGACAAATGCCGTGAACTGGACGTGCAGTTCATCGATGCCAACGGCAACGCCTATCTTCATGACCTAGGCCTGTTTATCTTCGTGAAAGGACTGCGCCCTCGAGCCAAGGAGGGGATGGATATCACGACTGCGGAACCACCTCGTGCAGGTACTGCAACTGCCCTTAGAGTGATATTCGTCCTGCTATGCCGTCCCAAGTTGGTCAATGCACCTTATCGCGAGATCAATCGAGCGGCCGGCGTTGCGCTGGGGGCGGTGGGAGAGGTTTTTTTAGATCTGAATAACAGGGGTTACGCCATAATCGGCAAGGGAATGGGCGAGCGACGCATTCTGGAGCGCAAGCGATTGATTGACGAATGGGTGACCAACTACCCCATCAAGCTCCGTCCGAAGTTAAACCCAAGACGGTTTCATGCTCCGACTCCGGACTGGTGGCGGCAAGTCGATGTCACCCGGTACGGAGCCCAATGGGGCGGCGAAGTCGCGGCCGACAAGCTGACCGGCTATTTGAGGCCCAACACCTTCACTCTATATTTCCGACCCGAAAACGTTCGTCAAAATCTCACGAAGCTAGTGGTCGAAAACAAGCTGCGTGCCGATCCTAAAGGTGAAATCGAGGTATTGGATGCCTTCTGGAATTTTCCAGCCGATGACACCCTGTCCGAAACCGTGCCACCGATCCTCGTCTACGCGGACCTTCTCGCCACCCTCGATCCGCGGAATCTTGAAACGGCGCACATGATCTACGAGCAGAGCATCGATGGTTCTGGCACCCAGGGCTGAGCGCCCGATCGACCCCATTACCCTCGCGGTCCTAAGAGAAATTCAGAATGCATCAGTTGCTCTGGGTCTGGAAGCCTTCCTGGTAGGAGCAACCGCCAGAATCATCTTGCTTGAGCACGTATTCGGGCTGCAGGCTGAACGTGCTACCCGCGATATCGATTTTGCTTTTGCGGTTGAAAACTGGGACCAGTTTAAGGCAATCAAGAGGTATCTTGTCACCGGCTCCGGTTTTCAAGAAATGGAACGGGTAATGCAGCGGCTGCTTTACCAACCAGAAGGCTGTAGGCGTAAATTCGTCGTGGATTTAATCCCGTTTGGTGGGCTCGAAGTCGAAAAAAATACCATCGCTTGGCCGCCGGACATGAGTATCCTAATGAATGTCGCCGGCTACCGAGATGCCTTGGTATCCGCGGTGCCAGTTGAAGTTGAACCTAGACTTATCGTATCGGTAGCTTCCGTCGCTGGGATTGCCATCCTCAAACTCTTTGCTTGGGTTGACCGTGGCCGAGAAGATCCCAAGGACGCCATCGATCTGCTCACACTACTCCGTCGGTATCACGAGGCGGGTAACCAGGACCGAATCTACGAAGACGCATCGACCGTGCTGGAATCAGTCGACTATGACATCGAGCTGAGTGGCGCATGGCTTCTGGGGCGCGATGTCGCAACCATTTCTTCTCCAGAAATCCGGAACGAACTGGGCCAACTGCTGAACGATACTAAGCTTACGGATCGCCTCATCACCGATATGTCGAGGGCGATTCGCGTGCATGATGATGCATTGGAATACGCCAAAGTCCTGTTGGAACAGTTCTCCAAAGGCTTCACCGCGTCCGAATAAATCGGACCAATGACAGTGGGGTAGGCAAGAGCCTCGGAATGCATCCGTTTATCCACAGTTCGGGTGGAAAAGTCCGTGGATAAGATTGTGAAAGAAACGTTACAGCCCGCGGCTTTCCTGATTTGCGTGCTTATTGTCGAATAATGTGTCAGTTTCCTGTCTGACACTCCAGAGCGTGTTATGAACTTTTTGCTGTGGGCAAGGTACTGCAGGGATGCTTACTCGAAAACCTTACCCCAGCGATGTTTCAGACGACGAATGGACGTTCGCGGTCCCTTATTTAACCTTGATGAAGGCGGCCGCGCCCCAACGCCAGCACGATCTGCGCGAAATCGTCAATTGCTTGCGTTGGTTGGTGCGGACCGGTGAGCCCTGCGGATGATGTTGCCGCATGACTTGCCGCCGTGGGGAGCCGTCTATCGGCAGACCCGGCGTTGGCTCGCGGCGGGCTGCTTCGACGCGATCGTGCACGATCTCCGCGAAGGTTTGCGCCTGGCTCAGGGGCGAAAACCGCAGCCGAAGGCTGCGATTTTGGATGGGCGCACGCTGCAATCCAGTTGTGAGAGTGAACCGGAGTTCACCCTCGGAATTTACACCACCTTGACGGACTCACCCCCTCTCTCCCTCCCTTAGCCTGCACGCTTTGGCGAACCATACCTTCGAGACGGCAAGCATCCGACACCCCTACATCTAATTCCGTTTTTCCTACAAAAAAATCAGAATTTTCTTACTTTCATTCTGTGATATCCGTACCAGACTTACATTCGCTGGAAAAATGCTCGGGAAAGTTTCAATTGCTAATGGCTACGACCGCCTGGTCTGATTAGTTTGAATATAGCCCCGGAATCGTCACGGAAATCAAGGCTGCGGCCGCAAGTCGATGTACCGGGAAAATTTTCGAACAGCAGCCCCAGCACGGGCCATCTTGGACTCTTCCCGCCGACACAAACGGCTGTGCTCAGCGTCATAGACAATCGTGTCATATGCACGCATGGCCACATATCCGACTCGATAAGGAGTGCCGATAGTGTCGACCTTTAGGGATACATAGTGGCAGTTTGCCGCGAATCCTCTTATCCCCAGCACTGAAATAACAACCTTACCCAAATAACGCCCTCTTTAACCGCTATGCAGTTACCGAGGGTGCGAGCTTTATTTTGACTAATGAAAACGGTTCTAGGACGTGACAAGAGCCGGCATGTAACACGGACACGGTAATTCGGAAATCGAAAACCACCAGGAGTGAAAACACAGATGCACAGTGAAAAGGAGTTATACGCCACCCGCGAATTCTCCACCTCCGACCATTTACCGAACAAAGCCTTATGGTGTTATGCGGGTTGCCTTGGGATGGGCGGTTTTCTCATAACGACGCTGATAGGAAATTGGAGCGCCGGCAGCCTGATCGGAGGCGGCATCTTGCTACTCATGGCGCTGCTGCCGGTTCGTCTGCTCGCCGCGCAATCCGAGCGAGGGTTAGCGGCGGCGATAAGCGAAAGCAATGCCATTCTGTTGGCCGAACGGAAAGAGCAGCGCGAACACATCCACAGTCTGGACAAATTATGTACGGCCGTATTGCCCGTGTGGTCCGGCCAGATCGAGATGGGGCGGTCGCAGATGGAAGAGGCCATAGTCATACTCAGCGACCGCTTTGCCGATATTGCGCACGACCTACAAACCACGGTGATCGCTTCGCAAGAAGCGGCCTTGGATATCGGTGGACAAGCGGGCGACAGCGGCATGGTTTCGCTTCTAACGCAGAGCCAAAACGAATTGAACTCAGTTCTCGCCTCTTTAAAGACCGCTCTCGACATGAGGCGGATGGCGATGCACGAAATCCTGCAACTGTCCCACTTCACGGAAGAGTTGAAACAGATGGCAGCGGAAGTCGCCAATGTCGCCGGGCAGACCAACTTGCTGGCCCTTAACGCGGCCATCGAAGCCGCACGCGCGGGGGAGGCCGGAAGAGGATTTGCGGTCGTCGCGGATGAAGTACGGAAATTGTCGACGTTTTCCGGAGAAACCGGAAAACGGATCAGCGAACGGGTGAATGTCATCAACGAGGCCATCACCTCGGCATTGGAGCTTTCCGAAAAAACTGCCAATCAAGACGTGAAATTGCTGACCGATTCCGAGACCGCGATCAACCGTGTTCTCGACCAATTCAGCAAGGCGGGCGGCGCTTTGTGCCAATCCGCCGAGATCCTTCAAGGAAAAAGCGTAGAGATCAAGAACGAGCTATCGGACATTCTGGTTTCGCTGCAATTCCAGGACCGGGTTAGCCAAATTCTGGGGCACGTGCGCGACGATTTGGAAAAGCTCCATGCATGTATTTCCGAAGCATCCGGAAAAGAAACGATCGATGCCAAGCTTTGGCTCAAGGAATTGGCGCAAACCTATACCACCGAAGAGCAACGCCGGCACCACCCCGGCGTACAGCCTGTCAGTTCCGATCGATCCGCAAACATTACCTTCTTTTAATCCATAAGGAGTAGCTCCGTGGCCAAAACCATTCTCATCGTCGACGATTCGGCTTCGCTTCGCCAGGTCGTGAGCATCGCCCTGAAAGGAGCGGGCTATGACGTCGTCGAAGCCCGCGACGGCCAAGACGCCCTGACCAAGCTGAACGGGCAACGAATCCACCTGATCATCAGCGATGTCAACATGCCCAATATGGACGGAATAAGCTTCGTCAGAGAAGCGAAACAGCTCCCAGCTTACAAGTTCACTCCGGTGATCATGCTCACCACCGAGTCTCAAGAAAGCAAGATGGCCGAAGGCAAGGCGGCCGGCGCCAAGGCTTGGGTCGTCAAGCCATTCCAGCCTGCCCAAATGCTGGATGCCGTATCGAAATTGATCGCACCCTAAGAGAGCGTTAGCCATGGCCATCGAATTCACAGAAGACGGCGGCGCATTGCGTCTCTCCGGCGAACTGACCATCTATCATGCCGCGGAGATCAAACAGCCACTCCTGACGATGCTGCAATCCGGAAACGAACTGGAAATCGACTTATCCGGCATCAGCGAAATCGACACAGCGGGATTTCAACTTCTCATGCTGGCCAAGAGGGAAACCGATCGTACCGGCGGCAATCTTCGCCTGACCTCGCACAGCCCGGCTGTTCTGGAATTGATCGAGCTGTATAACCTGGCGGGGTTCTTCGGCGATCCGCTGGTCATCACCGCCGCGCACGGTGCGGGAGGACGGTCGTCATGAACCTGGATCAAGCACTACCGGTCTTCATCGAAGAAGGTCGCGCCCTACTCCAAGAAATGGAAGAAGGGCTCCTGGGGCTGGAACAGACGCCGGACGATCCGGATATCCTGAACGCGATTTTTCGCGCTGCCCATACCATCAAAGGTTCGGCAGGCTTGTTCGGTCTTGACGGCATCGTCTCCTTCACCCATGTCGTGGAAAACGTGCTGGATCGGATGCGCGCCGGCGAAATCCTGACTCAGCCGGATTTGACCAACCTCTTACTTCAATCGTGCGACGAAATCTCGGTGCTCATCGACGCTGCAGCGGCGGGCTCCGAATCAGACGTCGACCCAACGTCCAACGGCGTCGGGCTGCTCCATCGATTACGCGCCTATCTTGAGACATCCGATGCTAGCAGCGATGCCGGTCACCTACCGGCCAAAGCGCCCCCACCGGTAGAGGTTTGCGGCGAAGCTGCCGTGTCCGGCGACTGCTGGCGCATCGTCGTGGATTTCGGCGAAAACGTCCTGCGCAACGGCTTCGACCCGGCATCGTTTATACGCTACCTCTGCAATCTCGGGGAAATCGTTCATCTCGCAACCAAAACGGAACGGCTTCCGCCCGCCGAGCTCATGGATCCGGAGAGCTGTTACCTCGGTTTCGAAATCGACTTCAGAAGCGCTGCGGACAAACAAACCATCGAAAACGTCTTCGAGTTCGTACGGGAGGATTGCCATATCCGCATCACCCCGCCGCCCGCTTTCGCCGAAGTCGCCATTGAACGCATCGAAGCTCTCAAAGCAGAAGCGGACAAGGTGGGCGAGATCCTGATCGAAGCCGATGCCGTCACCCCTCGGGAAATCGAAGAGGCGCTGGCCCTGCAAAACGAGATTGACGCCAGAACCCAAAGACATCCGCCTATGGGCGAAATACTGGTGCAGGAAGGCATGCTGCAACAACCGGTCGTCGAAGCGGCTCTTGAAAAACAAAAGAAAATCCGCGACGCAAAAATCGGCGAATCCCGATTCATCCGTGTCGATTCCGGAAAGCTGGACCAACTCATCAATCAGGTGGGCGAATTGGTCATTGCCGGCGCGACGGCATCCCTGCTGGCGCAGAGAACGAACGACAGCGAACTGCAAGAAGCGCTTTCCACCATTCTGCGCCTGGTCGAGGAAGTCCGCGGCGGCGCCCTTCAGTTGCGCATGGTGCAGATTGGCGAAACCTTCAACCGCTTCAATCGCATTGTCCGGGATGTTTCCAAAGAACTCGGCAAAGACATCGAACTCCAGATCAGCGGCGCTGAAACCGAACTGGACAAAACCGTGGTGGAAAAGATCGGCGATCCCCTGACGCATCTGGTGCGCAATGCGATCGACCATGGAATCGAGTCTACCGATAGGCGTGTCGCTGCCGGCAAGCCGGCAAAGGGCACGGTTCGGCTCAACGCCTATCACGAATCCAGCAGCATCGTCATCGAAGTGACCGATGACGGCGGAGGATTGAATCGCGACAAAATATTGAGCAAGGCAATAGAGCGGGGACTGGTGAACGCCGGCCAAAACCTGAGCGAGCAAGAGATTTACAACTTGATCTTCGAGCCCGGTTTTTCCACCGCCGACACGATCAGCAACCTGTCCGGACGCGGCGTCGGCATGGACGTCGTGCGGCGCAATATCGAAGCGCTCCGCGGCATGGTGGAAATCAACAGTCGTCAGGGCCAAGGCTCGACCGTACGCATTCGCCTGCCTTTGACCCTGGCGATTATCGACGGCTTCCTGGTGAGCGTCGCCGGCTGCTCCTATGTGATTCCCCTGGAAGTGGTATCGGAATGCGTAGAGCTTGATGAACGGGAACAGCGCCACGGCTGCTATGTGAATCTTAGGGGTGAGGTATTGCCCATCCTCAACCTGCGCGAACACTTCAAGATACACGGCCAAACCTCCCGCCGTCAGAACATCGTCGTGACGCACTTCGGCGGGCAAAAGGCGGGGCTTTTGGTAGACGAACTAATGGGCGAGTTCCAGACCGTGATCAAGCCGCTCGGCAAGCTATTCGGCAAGGTGCGCGGCGTCAGCGGCTTCACCATCCTGGGCTCCGGCGAAGTGGCGCTGATTCTGGATGTGCTTTCGCTGATCCAGTATGCCGCCGGTCTGGAAGCTCAAAAAGCAGCCTGAAAGCGAACCCTTCTCTAGCCAACGGCAAACGACAGCTCAGAAGCACGAGAAGGCAATACGCAAACACACAACAATCACTTCCCACACGACAAAAAGGAAGAACAAAAATGACTGCATTCCATCGATTCACCGTCAGAACCCGGTTACTCGGACTGGTTTTCCTGCTCTGCGCCTTTCAGATCATGATCGGCTGGAACGGTTTGTCCGGCATGAAGCAAAGCAACGCCGGGCTCCATACCGTCTATAACGACCGCGTCGTGCCTCTCAGAAAGCTGAAGAGGATTTCCGACGCTTATGCCGTCCACATCATAGATGCGGTCAACAAGGCCAATGCCGGATTGATTACCGCAGAAGACGCCCGGCAGCGGATACGCAGTGCCAACGAACGCATCCGGACGGAATGGAACGCCTACGCCGCTACCCGCATGACCGAAGAGGAGAGCAGACTGGTCAGCGCGGTCAAGTCGATGTTTAGCGAGTCCGACCGAAAGATCGATCGTCTGCTCGAGGTACTGGATGCCAAGACCGGAAATATCGTGGGACAACTCGGCGAATTCGATGGCCCGCTCTACGCTGTGATCGATCCGGTCACCGATAAGATCGCCGATCTGTCCAATCTGCAATTGACCGTCGCCGAACAGGAGTTCGACAAAGCGCAAGAAAGCTATCGCGTCGTCTTCAGTTTTGCCATCGGTACGATCGTCGCGAGCATTCTCATCGGCTCCCTGGTCGGCTTGTGGCTCGTCAACAACCTCGCCAAGCAACTTGGCGGCGAGCCCGGCTATGTCGCGGAGGTGGCGCGCCGGGTGGCGGGTGGTGATCTTACCGCCACCGTCGAGACCCGGCACGGCGATACCACCAGCGTGGTTGCCGCCATGAAGTTCATGGTGGATAAGCTCTCGGCCATCATCACCGATGTGCGCGGCGCGGCAGGCCAGTTGTCGAGCGCCTCGGAAGAAGTCTCGGCAACCGCCCAGAGCCTGTCCCAAGCCTCCAGTGAACAAGCGGCCAGCGTCGAGGAAACCAGCGCCGCCGTCGAAGAGATGTCCGCCTCCATCAACCAGAACGCCGAGAACGCTCGGGTCACCGACGGCATGGCCGGCAAAGCCTCCACCGAGGCCAAGGAAGGCGGCGAGGCGGTTCAGTCCACGGTCGAAGCGATGCGCCAGATCGCCCAGAGGATCGGCATCATCGACGACATCGCCTACCAAACCAATCTCCTAGCCCTGAACGCCGCTATCGAAGCCGCCCGCGCCGGCGATCACGGCAAGGGCTTCGCCGTGGTGGCGGCGGAAGTGCGGAAATTGGCCGAACGCTCCCAAGTCGCCGCCCAGGAGATCGGGGAATTGGCCGACAGCAGCGTGAAACTGGCAGAGAAAGCCGGCAAGCTCTTGGATGATATCGTGCCCTCCATCGCCAAGACCTCCGATCTGGTGCAGGAGATCGCTGCGGCTTCCAACGAACAATCCGCCGGCGTGAACCAGATCGCCACGGCGATGATGCAGCTCAACCAGATCACGCAGCAGAACGCCTCGTCCTCGGAAGAGCTTGCCGCCACCGCCGAGGAAATGAGCAGCCAAGCCGAGCAATTGCAACAGCTCATGGAATTCTTCAGGCTGGCACAAGGCGAGAACCGGGACGCGCCGGCCAAGCCCTCCGTTCGTCAACCCAAACCCGCCCAAGCGCCACGTCTCTTGGAAACCTACGCCATGAGCCAGCACGAATTCGAAAAATTTTGAGACAAGCATCCGAATAACGAGGAGCCGCTATGGCGAATATCATTGCGCACCAAAAGTCGTCGCCGCAGATCGACCACGAATCGGACAGCGCACAGCAATACCTGACTTTTCAACTGGGCGGAGAGCTGTTCGCCCTAGATATTCTTCACGTCAAGGAAATCCTCGAGTACGGCCACGTCACGCCGGTACCCATGACCCCGACCTTTATCCGCGGCGTCATCAATCTGCGCGGCGCGGTGGTGCCGGTCATCGATCTCCATGCGCGCTTCGGCCGCGGCCTAGCCGAGGTGACCCGGCGAAGCTGTATCGTCATCGTGGAGGTGCAACACGAGGAAGAACGCCACGACATCGGGGTGACCGTCGATGCCGTGAACGAGGTCGTTGAGCTTCCGCCGGCCGAAATCGAGCCGGCGCCGGCCTTCGGCGCCAAGATCCGCACCGATTTCATCGCCGGTATGGGCAAACTCGACGGCCGCTTCGTCATCTTGCTGGATCTCGCCAAGGTGCTGTCCGTGGACGAGATGGCTCTGCTTGCCGAGATGGGACAAGGAGACCATGGAAACGGGGAATAGGCGGCAAGACGGCCCGGTCGGTCCGGATCGGCCATCGAACTTCCCGGTGGCAGGAGCGAGCCGCAAAACCAAAATCGTCTATCCGAAAAACGACCGTTCTTGAACCATGGACGCTTTGACCCTCAGCGATCATGAATTCCGTCAATACCAAAAGCTCCTCTACGACATCGCCGGCATCCATCTGTCGCCGGCGAAAAAAGCCCTAGTATGCGGACGATTGGCCCGGCGTCTCGCCCAGCACGGATTGACCAGTTACGGGGACTATTTTCGCCTCTTGACCGACCGACGGGAGGCGGAGGAGCTTCAGCTCGCGCTCGACCTACTGACCACCAATGAGACCTATTTCTTTCGCGAACCGGGGCATTTCGATTTTTTGCAGAACCACATCCTCGGCTCCCACCGCCGGGCTCAAACCTTCCGGGTCTGGAGTGCGGCCTGTTCCAGCGGCGAAGAGCCTTACAGCATCGCCATGGTGCTGGCCGATCGATTGGGTAGCGGTCCCTGGGAAGTATTGGGCTCCGACATCAGTCGGCGCATCCTCGAAAAAGCCCGGCTCGGCCATTATCCCATGGAGCGGGCCAGACACATCCCCAAGGATCATTTGACCCGCTATTGCCTCAAGGGAGTCGGATCTCAGAAAGGCACTTTTCTCATCGACACCCCTCTGAAGAGCCGCATGCGATTCATTCAGATCAATCTGAACGGACCGCTCCCCAAGATCGGCGAGTTTGACGCCATCTTTCTGCGCAATGTCATGATCTATTTCGACCTGGCGGCAAAACGACGGATAGTGGCCCGTCTGATCCAGACGTTGAAACCCGGCGGCCATTTTATCGTCGGCCATGCGGAAACCCTGAACGGTGTCGATGAAACTCTGAAACCCGTCGCCCCTACCATTTACCGCAAACCATGAGATGCATCGCCGTTTCGCCCCCCGGATTTCAGGAAATCCATTTGCGTCCGGGCGACTTCTACTTCGGGCAAGGAGCAGTGCGCCTGGTTACCCTGCTCGGTTCCTGCGTGGCCGTGATTCTATGGCATCCGCGCCTCTGCCTCGGCGGCATGTGCCATTACATGTTGCCGGCCCGCGGCCACGGGCGGGCGTCGGAACCGGACGGACGCTATGCCGACGAGGCTATGGAACTCTTTCGCCGGGAAATCTTGCGCGCCGGAGCGCCGTCGTCCGAATACCGCGCTCGATTGTTCGGCGGCGGAAACATGTTTTCGAACCGTTCCGTACCCGCCGTCCTGAACGTGAGCGCACGCAACGTGGAAGCCGCAAGAAACCTGGCAAATCGCCTCGGCTCCCGGATCGACGAGGCACACTTGGGTGGCGTTGGGTATAGGAAGCTGGCATTCGAACTTTGGAGCGGCGAGACCCGCCTCGAACATCGCCAGGAGCTCATCGAATTTTCCACGGCGAGAAGAAAGAACGAATCTCGATGAAAAAAATAGGCGTCATGCTCGTGGACGACTCGGCCGTAGTGCGCCAGGTCATCAGTGATATCTTGAGCCAGGATCCCGCCCTGGAAGTCATCGGCGCGGCTTCCGATCCCCTCTTCGCCATCGAGCGAATGAAACGGCGGTGGCCGGACGTCATCGTCCTGGATGTGGAAATGCCCCGCATGGACGGAATCACCTTTTTGAAGAAGCTCATGATGGAACACCCGACCCCGGTCGTGATTTGTTCCTCGCTCACGGAGAAAGGCGCAGAAACCTCCTTGCAAGCCTTGTCCGCTGGCGCGGTGGGTGTCGTCGCCAAAGCCAAGCTGGGAATCAGGCAACATCTGCAAAGCATCGCCGCAGAACTGATCCACGCCGTCAAGTCCGCGGCCCTGGCCGATCTCAAGCGGCTGACGCTCGCGGGCCTGCCGCACAAGGCCGAACCCAAGCATACAGCCGATGCCGTGCTGTCCTATTCTCATCGCCCTCTCACGCAGACAACCGACAAAGTGGTCGCCCTGGGCGCCTCCACCGGCGGCACGCAGGCTCTGGAAGCGGTGCTCACGGCTCTGCCTCGGGTCTGTCCCGGCATCGTCGTCGTTCAGCACATGCCGGAAAAATTCACCACCGCTTTTGCCAACCGCCTGGACAAGCTCAGCGCGGTCGAAGTCAAAGAAGCCGCCAACGGCGACCGGGTCTTGCCCGGCCGGGTACTGATAGCACCCGGCGGCCGCCATATGCTGCTCAAACGTAGTGGCGCTCTTTATTACGTGGACGTGATTGACGGCCCGCTGGTCAATCGGCACCGCCCGTCGGTGGACGTGTTGTTCCGCTCCGTGGCCAATACCGCCGGAAAAAATGCTTTCGGGGTGATCATGACCGGCATGGGCGACGACGGCGCCCGCGGCCTGAAGGAGATGCGCGAGGCCGGGAGCCGAACCTTGGCTCAGGACGAAGAAACCTGTGTCGTGTACGGCATGCCGAAAGAGGCCGTGAGACTCGGAGCGGTGGAACGCAGCATCGCGCTTTCGGATATCCCGTCAGCGATCCTGGATTATGGCGCGAGCAGGTAAGTTACTCGCTCCATACACGAACATCGCCATCACCGCGGTATTTTCTGAACGATTGGTCTTTAGAACCCTACATCGTGATTAGCATCATTCTCGGAAACGGAAGTTATGACAGACATAGACTTTGATCGGTCCGGGCACTCGGTATTCGTATTCGGTACCGATACGGAGAAGACGGTAAGGCAGATTGTATTGCTGCTCCTTCCTCTCGGCCTGTTTTCCTTCGGACTCTGGCTGTGCGTACAGGAACACGGCGTCCGTTTCGCCGATTATTCCGCTCTTCACACGCTTGTGGAGATTCCCGCCATCGTGATCGCCGCAATGGTATTCGGTATCGGCTGGAACGCCTACGAGGAGAATCGTCCGTTGACTTTGCCGATCCTCGCCTGCGGCTTTCTGACCGTCGGTTTGCTCGACCTGATGCACGTACTGTCGTTTCCGGGAATGCCGAATTTCATTACGCCGAGCAGCCCGGAAAAAGCCATCAATTTCTGGCTGGCCGCACGCTACTTGGCTGCCGTTACGTTCCTGGCCGCCGGCTTGCTGCCTTGGCGCCCGATGAAGCGGCTTTCATTTCGATGCGCCATACTGGCCGGATGCCTGGCGTTCACTTCGCTCATCGTTTGGCTTGGCCTATTCCGGGAAGATTTTTGGCCGCGGACGTTTCTGTCAGGACAAGGCTTAACGCCTTTCAAAATGAAGGCGGAATATGCACTGACGCTCATCTATTTCACTGTCACTCTCGTTCTGCTCTATCGCTTGCGCCGACCGCAGCCCCGGGTTCTGGCGTATTTGATGGGCGCCTCGGCGGTTACGGCCTTGAGCGAGTTGTGTTTCTCGCGATATCGGGCGGTCGACGATCTGTGCAATTTTGTCGGTCATGTTTACAAAGCGATCGCCTATTTTCTCGTTTACCGGGGAATCTTCGTCGAAGGCGTGCACGAACCTTATCTGCGACTCCAGGCCTCCCGCGAGGCGCTTCGGAAAAGCGAGGCACGTTTTCAGGATCTGCTGGAGTTCGAGCCGGACGGGGTTTTGCTGGCCGACAGCGCATGTCGCATCGCCATGGCCAACGCCAAAGCGGAGGCCATTTTCGCCTGTCCGCGAGCGGAACTCATCGGCCGGTCGATAGAAACATTGATTCCTGAGATTTGCCGGGCAAAGCACTCAGCGCGATGGCACACTCATCGCGAGGAAAAGCAAACCTTATCGGTAGGACGGGAAGTATGGGGACGCCGCAACGACGGATCCGATTTTCCCGCCGAAGTAACGCTCGGTCCATTGCATACCGAACAAGGATTGATGACCATCGTCGCCGTACGCGACATCACCGAACGAAAACAACGCGAGGAGGAGCGAGACCGACTCGTGGCCATTCTGGAAGGGACCTCGGATCTTATCGGTATCGTCAACGCCGACTACAAACCGATCTACATCAATCAGGCCGGACGCGCGATGCTGGGACTCGGCCGGGAGGAAGACATCTCCGCCCTGCATATCGAACAGTTTCACCCGCCTCAAGTATTCAATACGTTACTGAGGGGAGGACTTGCGGAGGCGGAGAAGAGCGGCGTCTGGCGGGGCGAAACGGAACTGGTCAACCGGTTCGGCAACAAAATCCCGCTCTCCCAGGTCATCATAGCCCACAAGGGGAACGACGGGCGGGTCGCTTACTGGTCGACGGTGGCTCGCGACATCGCCGATCAGAAACAGTACGAGACGATGCTGAAATTTCAGGCCACCCACGATCCTCTAACCGCATTGCCCAATCGTTTCCTGTTTCGCGAGCGGCTGGAGCAGGCGATGCTGAGAGCACGCCGCAATAGCAACTTGGTCGCAGTGCTTTTGGTCGATCTGGACAATTTCAAGGATGTGAACGATACCTTGGGACACGATTTCGGCGACGAGTTAGTAAAGCTGATCGGAGGCCGCCTTAGAGAAGCCCTGCGCGAGGAAGATACCGTAGCGCGGCTGGGCGGCGACGAATTCGCGGTACTCCTGCCCCACATCACCGATTCCTCGTGCGCGGCGCAAAAGGCGCAATTACTGCTGGACGCCATTGCGCAGCCCTGCAGGATCGAGCACCACCATATTCTTATCAGCGCCAGCATCGGTATTACCGTTTATCCCGGCGACGGCGACGATGTTCACGGACTGTTGCGCAATGCCGACATGTCCATGTATAAGGCTAAGGACGAAGGACGGAGCAAGTTCCGGTTCTACACTGCCGAAATGGGCGCTTGTCTTCGGGAAAGACTGGACATCGTCAACGACCTGCGCACGGCTTTGGACCGAAGCGAATTCACCTTGCATTATCAGCCCAGAGTCAGTCTTGTCACCGGTCGAATCTGCGGTGTCGAAGCGCTGATACGTTGGCAGCATCCCCAAAAAGGCTTCATTGCACCGGCCAAATTCATCCCGATCGCGGAGGAAACCGGTCTGATCGCTCAGATCGGCGAATGGGTTTTCCGCACTGCCTGCGCGCAAGCAAAAGTATGGCGCGATAAAGGGCTAGCCTTCAACCGAATGGCCGTCAATCTATCGGCACGCCAATTCGCACAGCCGGATCTGGTCGAGGTCGTTACCGCCGTCGTCGAACAAACGGGTCTTCCGCCGCAGACCCTAGAACTGGAAATCACTGAAAGCATGCTGATGCGCGACCGGTCCATAGCGGCCGATGTGCTGGGCCGGTTGAAGCAACTCGGTATCTCGTTGGCGGTCGACGACTTCGGAACGGGCTACTCCTCCTTGAGCTATCTGAAACAGTTTCCGCTGGACTATCTCAAGATAGACCGGTCTTTCATACGCGATCTAGCCAAGGATCCCGATGATGCACGCATCGTCGAAGCCATCATCGTTCTGGCCCATAGCCTCAATCTCGGGGTGATCGGAGAAGGTGTCGAAACGCCGGAACAAGCCGAGTTCCTGAAGACCCGCCATTGCGACGAAATACAGGGGTATTACTTCAGTAAACCGACGCCCGCCGATGAAGTCGAAGCGATGCTGCGGACCGGCAAAACGCTCGAGTTTACGGTTCCGAAATCGCTGTCGCCGCTGACCGCGTCGGCCTGACGGCCGATATTCGACCGTATGGCAATCCATCAACGTCCACAGACGTTTCTCCATCGCCTATCGCAAGCAAGCAAACGCGAGCTATAACTCCGAACATGCCTGAAACTCGCTTTCTCCAGTCAATCCTCAAGTGAATCTCACTCTCGTCATAGCCACTTTAGGGCTCTTCGCTCTATTCGGACATCGGATGCGGCTACTGTCGAAACGCTTGCTGCGAGCCGAGCTCTATTTACACGAAATTCTGGACCGTGTGCCATCAGGAGTGATCGTCACCGACCGGTACGGACGAATCGAGATCGTCAATCCGGCTGCAACCCGGATGTTCGGTTACGGATTGAACGAAGTGCTGCCGCTCAGCACCGATCAACTGATGTCGGAAACACAGGCCGAAAAACACTACGCTCCTATCCAAAATCATCGGAATTCCGAGATGCGCAAAGTTCACGGCTCCGGATTCCGCTCTTGGCAAGGCAAGCGTAAGGACGGCACCTTCTTTCCGGTTGAAATGGCCATCGACGAACTCGAATCGAAGGACGAGCGGCATTTCCTGATCATTGCACGGGACATTACCGAGAGAGCGTACCTAAAAAGCGAATTGGATAGGCGCGAGCGAGAATTCCGGGCACTCGTGGAAAATTCGCCGGATATCATCGCTCGCTTCGATCGAGCTCTGCGCTTTATTTATGTCAACCCGGCCATAGAACGCGTTCTGGGCCGACCGGCGTCGAGCTTTCCGGGCAAGACGTATCAAGACCTCGAATTACCTGACGATCTGGTGAGATGCCTACAGTCGCCGCTAAAAAGCGTTTTCGCCAGCGGTAAGGAACAAATCGCCGAGTTCGTCCTACCATCCCCTGACGGCGAACAGCACTTTCAGTCCCGCCATGTACCTGAGCTCTCGCCAGATGGCACAGTGCACAGCGTGCTGTTGAACTGCCGAGACATCACGGTCCTCAAGAAAACAGAATTCATGCTGCGGGAACGGGAGCAAGAAATCCGCGACTCCCGGCGACTTTTGCAACGCCTGGCCGCTCACAGGGAAAATTTGAGGGAAGAAGAGAAAAAACGGATCGCTCGGGAAATCCATGACGAACTGGGCCAGATCCTGACGGCCATGAAGATGGATATTTCCTTCATACGAATGAACTTTCTTCAAAACCACTCCGAATTGGCAAAAAAGATCCAGGCCTTGGGCGTCTTGGTAAATAGAGCGGTTCAGGTCGTACGCAACATATCGACCGATTTGCGCCCCAGCGCACTCGACTTCGGCATTGCAGCCGCGTTGGAATGGCTGGTCAAAGAGTTTGAGACCCGCACCGGTATCCCATGTGTCTTAACCACAATGAGCGATATCGTCCTTGATGAACAACTGGCTATCGCGATATTCCGTATCGCCCAGGAATCGCTGAACAATGTGGCAAAGCATGCCAATGCCCGCCACGCTTCCGTACTCCTGGTTTCCCGGAATGATCATATTCGCGTCGAAATACAGGATGACGGCTGCGGCTTCGATGTGACGGCCGAGCACAAACCCAAGTCCTTTGGCCTTTTGGGAATACGGGAACGGGTGTCGGCATTGGGCGGCAAGTTCGACATCCATAGTACACCCGGGAAAGGCACCCGGCTTGCGATTCGGCTTCCTCCTAGAAGTTCTCCTTTTTGAAAATCGGAATGATTGATGATCAAGATCCTGGTAGCCGACGACCACCCTATCATTCGCCATGGAATAACTCATATTTTGTCTTCAACCGTCAATTTCTCGGTCGTGGATGAAGCCGCGGATGCGTCCGAAGTCTTGGACAAGTGCCGCTGTACCGATATCGACGTTCTGGTTTTGGACTTGTCCATGCCGGGCACTCAAGGCGTCGACTTGATTAGACGCGTCCAGCAGATCAGACCATCGCTTCCCATACTGATCCTGACCATGCATACCTCGGAACAGATCGCCGCAGAAGCGATCAAAGCCGGCGCCGCGGGTTACATCACCAAGGACTGCGAACCGGGCATCTTGGTTGCCGGCATAAGAAGAGTAGCGAGCGGTCAACGCTTCATAGAGTCTTCGCTGGCGGAAAAAATCGTTTTCACTATGGTGCCGGACCAATTTCCTCACGCGGCACTTTCGCAGCGAGAGCGGCAGATTCTCCGTCTTTTCGCTTCGGGCAAGCGAGTTCAGGACATCGCCGACGCGTTATCCCTCAGCGAAAAAACCGTCAGCACCCACAAAACGCGCCTGATGCGGAAACTCAGCGTCAAAAATAACGCCGACCTGATCCGGTATGCCGTCGAGCATGACTTGATTTGATCTGATCATCTCGGAAAAACAACAGCAGACGGACAAAAGCTGGCTGGCCGCACCTAAGTACATTCCGCAAATACTTGCGGAATCTCGACTGTTTGGCTTGATTGGCGGGGTTGTCCTGCAGGTTGCCTATGCCGCAAGACTTCCCTGAATGTACTTAGAGCGTTTTCCATCCCGGTGTACGGATTCGTGCCAGGAGGGGAGAACGTAGGTCGGCAATCCCTTGCCGACGTATCGGCTCGGCGAAGGGCTTTGTCGGCAAGGGATTGCCGACCTACGTATCTGGCTGGCCGCATCCTAGATTTCTAGGATGGGCGAAAATTGCGCGAGGGCGCCGAAATTCCGAAAGTGGCGCTGCCCTCGACATGCAATCTCCTCCTCCGGCAAGCGTCAGGCTCACTCAGGCGGCCGGTCCAGCACCGTGATTGTCACGTCGTGGAGCCGCCAGTTGATCGACTTCGCATCCGCCACAGCGTGACGAATCTTCGCGGGCAAGTCCTCGGGCGAACCGCGCGGCGTCACGAACACTTCGCCGAAGAATACGTGCCCGACTTCGCGCAGCCTGACCGTGGCGCCGGCGACCCAGTCGAGCCTTTCGATGCATGCGCGCAACTCATCGGGGAGCGGTTCGGGACCCGAGCGATCGGTTTTCATCGGGCGGCGCTCCATGAGGTCGTGCACGGCCACGTACACGTTGACCACGCCGTCCTTGAGAATATCGGCGGAAACCAGCGCGGCTGCCACCGGATCGAGCCACCACAGACCGAGGCCGACACCGAGCACGCCGACGGCCGTCGCCGTCTCCGCCATCCAGTCGGCCTTCATCATCTTCGCGTCGGCGTAAAGGATTTTGTCATGGATTTGGGGTGCGAGCTTGAGTTTCGCGCGACCGAAAAAGACGCTCGGTATCGCCGTGTAAGCGATTGCCGCGAGCATAGGCCAGCCGGCCCAGAGCGTATGGCCGAAAAGCGTCATCCCGCCGATCGTCGTGCGTTCGACAGCGATCAGCTTGGTCACGGCTTCAACCAGCAAAAACCCGCCCAGACCGACGAGCGAGAGCGAGGCGGTGAGATAGCCGATCGAGACGACGCCATGGTAACCGTAAGGGAAATCCTCGTTCGCTCTGCGGCACGCGATGCGCGTGCAGACGAGAAAGGCGATCGCCGGCACCGATGAAAACGCGTCTTCAAAGAAGCTCGTCCGCATGGCTTGCGAGGTGCCCATGGTGAGACCGAGAAAGGTCGTGGACGAGGCGATATAGATCAATGTCCACGTTTCCAACCGCCGCGCCTTTTTTAGGTCGCGTTCCTTTTCGGGCGGCAGGTCAAAAGCATCGAGGGGCCTCATGGCTGCGCGTTCTCCTGCTGCGCCTGCTGAGCACGGCGTCGCAACATGGCTTTGTCCTGGGCGGCAAGGAATCGGTCCAGCGAAAAAAGCAGCGCGCTCTCGCCTGGCGTCACGGCGAGCACGTGTTTCTTCTCGGTTCCGTATCGATCCTCGATCTCAATGTAAGGCTGCGTAAGACCGAGCTTGGATTTGTAAGGCGTCTCGCTGTCGAGCCCCGCCGCCAGTACATCGATCTCTCGGCGATGCAGCGCTTCAATGAGTTCCGCTTCTGCGCCGCTCCGCCAGGTCACGGGGGCACCGAGGCCTTTCGCCCAAGCCTCGATCAGCTCGGGTTCGAGTCCCGTGACGCGGCCGCCCTCGAAGCGTACCCAGGGTGGGTTGTCCGCCACGCCGACACGCAATTCGCCACCGCGCACGCGGTTTAGCGCCCCGGCACTGTCGCGCGGAAGGGAATCGCAGCCGGCCAAGAAGAACACGGTGAGCGCCACCAGAACCAGAGTAGGCATCATCGTTGCGTTCGAGATAGGCCGAATTCGGTCGGTACAATATTAGACCGGCTTGAAGCGGTACGATTTCGTTTGCGGACCTACTAGCAACACCGGCCCTATCATCCGGCCCAATGAGTTGCGATATATCAAATTCCGGAGGGGCTTATGACAGGGGTGCAAGTCGACCGTACTCGACGAGGGCAACGTGTACTTCCTGCTCCGCCCCCGCATGCAGGAGGAAGAGCCGGAGAAGATCGGTGATATGACGTTCCTCCAGGCGGAAAAACTCGGCGAGGATGTCCGACGAACTGATCAGCGCAAATCGACCGCGGATCATTCAATCCAAACAGTAGATTCATTAAGACGCTCGCCGTAAATGCGGGTTCGGCTGGGGATTGGTGGTCCTGAAGATTCGTCCCACGTCCCGCACCAGAATCCCGTTGATCGCCGTCGAACGGTTCTGTCCGGTCACGATATAGCGGTGGACGTTCATGCCGTTCGCGGTCCGTTCGTGCAAGCCCAGCTTCAGGAAACGCTTCTGCACTTTGTCCCAGGAGCTATCGGATGCATCGGGCTCTTTGGCGAAATCCTGAAATAAACCGGGGCTGACCAGCAACACGCCTTCCGGTACAACATGAATCCGGGTGCCCGGATTGTTGTAATCCAGCTTTTTGCTGGCAATTCCCGCAACCAGCCAGGATAGGAAGGCTTCGCCGAGATCATCGGGAGAAGCGAAAGACAAAGGTAACTTTACCTCATAGTTCTGATGATCGGCCGAATAGCCGGGTGAGTTGGTGCCGGCATTCATCTGGGCAGTCACGGATTCCGGGATATCCGGTGCTGGAGTGGATCGAGACTTGTCCGAAACCGTGCCTTCCGGTGTTTTATCCACCTGCACCGGCGCCTCGCATCGACGCGGGGAAACCGGCGTGACGGTACCCTGGAATTCGTCGGGCCAGCGATCCCGATTCGGCCAAAGCCGGGAAACCGGAATTCGAATCAGTGTCAGCTCATGCGCCCAACCATCGCCGTTGACCACGGCAAGCCAGATCGCGCGATCGTTGCAGGTCACCAGAACACTGTGTTCCTGCAAGACATCGAAGATACGGTCGTTCTGGGTCGGAATGCCGGTGTGTCCGGATTGCACGAGATGCAAACGTATGGCGTCGACGGTGCGCTTGCTGACCATCCAGAGATCGTCGCCGACTCGCCATCCGGCCGCGCCGTTTCGGTTGAGCGGCAGTTCCTTTTCGTCGATCAGAAACCGCAAGGCAGCGATCAGCTTCTCATGCAACGGAACGACGGAACCGGACGCTGCGCGCTGTCCCGGCTCCGCTCCCAGATTCCGCGCCACCGATTCGGAATCGGCCTTATTGACGATCTCGCCGATCGCTCCGGCCCCCGCCGTATCTCCGCCGATACAGGAAAGCCACGCCGAAAACGCCTCGCGGTCGCCGGCGAGCCAAGCCAAGCCGTCAGCGGGGATGATTCGATTCACCAATAGCAGCGAAGCTTTTTCATGTAATCGATACTGGCGCTTCGGCACGAATTCCGCGCGATACCACCGAGCACGGGGATCGTCCGTCAGACTGCCTGTCCAGGGGTCCCGCGGCCCGAAGTCTTTGCCGCGTTCGTCGAATACCGTAACGACTTGGTCGACGGCCGGTTTCGCCAGGTCGTGCAGCAAGGCCGCCGTAAAAACGGCATAGGTCCACAAATCGCGCTTGTGGTTTATGTCCTCCGGCACAGCGCCGGGCGGCAACAGGTAGGCTTGTCGCAGTTTCAGCGCGATCGCGGCGACCTCCAATCCATGATCGAGCATGCCGCCGGCATAGGCATGATGGTGAGCTTCCGAGGCGGGAAGCTGCTGTACGAATTCGGCAAATCGGTTGATGGCAGCGACGTAGTAGGCCTGGAAATGATGCCGAGTTACGCCCGCCAACTCCTCGATAAGGTTGACATGCTGCCGGCGACTGAACAGCAGCTCGTGGGGAGACAAGACAGGCAAAGCGCCGGCTGGCCGGCAATCAGTTGGTTCAGGCGACAGCGCAGCCGGGGCTGCTGGCGACCGGTGCATGAACCATCCAAAGATCGGAAGCTTCATGGTGAAAACTCCAAGGGCTACCATGCCGTTAGCAGGCATAGAGCCTCTCGCAAAAATACTCTTCAGATCAGATTTGTGCGACCTAAAACCATTTAACTATCCGATCTCTATCCGTGACTCATGAATTCAACGCTTCTGAATTCTTCGAACCCTCAAATTTCTCCGAACAAGCCCGGAAACATGATCTTGACCACGTTGCTCGGAGCGGTGGCCAAGGACTTTTTGCCGCCCCGTCAACTTTCGAGCATAACTCACCTCAACCCCGCCCTGCATTATTGCGTCGCAGAAGCGAGCGCTTGGCAATCAGCTGTTTGGTTGACAGAAAGCAAGAATCGGGCGCGGTGAAAGCTTAGATAGCTTTGATGCTCAGGAGCTACCCAGCGCAGTTCCAAGCCTGGCACGATTCCAAGTCGCTTTAAATCGGCCTCTGCAAGAGAAGGCGATGGCACTAACCGACCTCCTTCATCGAAACTGATCAGGAAACGGTCAAACAAGGCATCGAGGTTGGCGGTCAGCAGAAAGCCGTTGAACACATCCAAACGCTCGGCATCGGACTCGCATTCCGCCCAAGGTTTGGCGTGGCTGGCGCGCAAAACTTCAGGCACAGCTACTCCTGTTACCGCGCAGGCCCCTCCCCAATATTCCAACATCGCTTCGCGGAATTTCTGTTGGCCCACACGCTGGCGAACCATGCGTTCGATTTCCGTCCCGGCCAATCCCGGGGGCAAAGCCGACAACTCCTCATCCAATGCCTTCCGATAGCTGGTAGCGGCCTGAGTAGGCAATGCGCGTGACAAACTTGCCGCTCGGCGCAACAGCGCGGCGAGCGCAGCCTCATTGCCCACTACGAAGTCGCCCTTATCCCAAAGAGCTTGGGGGAAGCCACGCGATAACTCCGGTAACAGCGCATCGGAACCGGACGTGAAACGGACGCTGAAGCCGGCGTCCAGCACAGAAATGATGGCACGGGTGGGATGTCGCGCCGATGCCAGTGTGACGTCATGCTCGTCGGCTACCAGGGTGTGTTCGAAGCCGTTGTCGACGCCGACTTTTTCGATTAGGGCGCGTTGCAGCGGATTCACGGCCAATACATCAAGGCGGCTTACTCTGCCGCGGGATCATCATGGCGGTGATGGGGCAGTTGAACCGCGGGCATAATCAATCTTGGCAGGCGCATGCGCTCGCATTGCGAGGCGAGGTATTCGCGCCAATAGGGCCAGACATGATAGCTGGCATTTTTCAGCGCAAACTCATCGATGCAGTTCTGGGCGAGTTCGGTTTGCAGGCGATACTCGGCTACGAACTCGGCTTCGATGACCGCGAGAACCTTGGGGTCCTCGGCCTCTCGTAATGGCTCAATCCAACGCGTGCCTAGCACCATAAACACGCGCAGCAACCGCCCTTCTCCCTCCACCTCGACGAGGGTGGACTGCTTGACCGCATGCATCTGCTGTACCGTCAATGCCGCAAGGTCGGGAGCGTATTTCGGGTCGAAATCGTCGCTGCAATGGGCAAAAGCACCGCGCAGATAGACGTCCTCAATCTTCAGGCCATCGATAGCTTTTTGCAGGTCGGCGCTGATCATGCGGCGTTTTCGTAGTGTGCGGCGGGTTCGGGTTTCGAGCTGTGAACCACGCGCAGGCGGGGCGTTTTTCGCGGCGTCGCCAGGCTGGACTGATCCGGCTGCCAATCCACGGCTTGCCAGTCGGCCGAACGCGCGGCGACCGCAGGTATCTCCACGCCCGCATCACGCGCCAGCTTGGCGAATGCCTCGGGCACCTCAGACGCCAGCCGCAGCAACTTGTCCATGGCTTCGGATTGCATCACATCGTCGCCTTCGTATTTGGAAAACGCCACCGGCCCGCCGCCGAAAATCTGCGAGGCCTGCGCCTGGGTAATACCCAAGCGCTCCCGGATCGCACGCACCTCTGCACCAGGCAGCAGACCGTCCACCTGCTTTTTGAAGGCAATCATGGCGCGTTTGTTACGGCGGATGTGCTCGGCGCTACCCTGCTCCGATCCGCAAGCATCACACTCGGCAAAGTACAGAGGCAACGATGCGTGTTGTCCTTTGTATTCAACCTCGCTGAAGTCCATGCGCTCATGCAGTTGTCCTTCTTCGCATAGCGGGCAAAGTTGGGTTTGAGGGTTCATACTGGCTACCTCTCCTCGGGCGGGTGGCAAGAGATGATCAACATCATGTTGCCGGAGCGCCCAATCGCAAATTTCACATAATATTCAACATCCATGTGCTTGTTGGCGGTTTCTATCCATTGCCGAAAGAACAGTTGGTAACTGTCGCAAGCCGCCCAGGCGCCGCCCGGTTTGTTGGTACACCACTGGCTCCCTTTGAACTTTCCACCATTCAAAGCGATTTTCACCAGATCGACGACATCGGCGGGCTCCATATCGTATTTTTGGACATCACGCATGCACTTTTGCGTCCAAAGCTTAATTGCCGCCTCGCCTGTAGCCAGTATGGCCAGCACTTCCTCCCTTGTGTACAGCGGGCCGTCGGGGATGCGGCGGTCGGCCTGATCGTCCGACGGCGGCGTACCGGCATAAGCGCTCAGGTTTTTCCTAGTATTTACCATGATGGTAAGTATGTCTATAGGTTTCGCCACGGCTATCCGAAGGAGGTGACAAAGCCTTCATGACAATTCGCCCTTCTCCAATCGATCCCACGCCGCCAGCACCAGCCGCTGAGTGCGGTATTCGCCGAAGGCACGCATCTCGTTGTTCTTGAGCACGCGGAAGGTTTCGGAGGGGTAATCCTCGCCCATCACGTCGGCGGGGTCGAGGATGTAGCGCAGTTCGTCGCGGGTCAGGCCGTAGAGGCGGGCGTACCAGGCGTCCAGTTCGGCGCGGAGGTGAGCGCGGCGTTCGGGGTCGAAGGGGAACGGCTCGCCGTCGTAACCGAGATCGGCGGCCCAGGCTTGCAGATCGTGGGCGGTGTAGGTCAGTTCGAGGACGCGGGGGACGATGAAGGAGAGGTCGGTTTCGGTGTAGCGGTCGGGGGGGAGCACGGGTAGCTGCTTGAAGATAAAGTAGTTCATGTGCGTGCCGCCGGTTTTATGGCGAGCTACGAAGTCGAACGCCAAGGCGCAAAGATTACCCAGTAATGCAGCAAAAGCCGAGTTGTTTTCCCGTTCAGCAAAGAGCATGAGCGGCATTTGATTACCCACCCCAACCCTCGGCACCACCGACGCAATCACCGTGCGTTCGTCCGTCGCCCGGCAAATATCCCGCCAGCCCATCAGCCAGCCGCGTGACCAGTTCTTATCGCTCAGACGTTGTTCGACTTCCGCCTCGCTGACCCAGTAACGCGGGGTGACGGTGAAACTCGGATCATTTTTGTCGTCGAGCGTGACATCGCCGCTGTTTCCGTCGGAACCGTAGCTCGCCCAGCGGTGGTCGAACTGGTGGATCATCTTGGCCTCGTACAGTGGCAGAAGGTCGGGGCCGGGGACGTCTTTGAAGCGGTAGCTATCGGTATTCATCATGAACATCAGCATGAATTGAAGACCCCAGGGGTTAGCTTCAGGTATTTCCCCCCTAGCTTCACGAAGTAGCACTGGCGTATGGCGGTAAATTTTCTTGGTTAGTTCGGCGTCTGCATTGCTACGAAACACCGGGCAAGTGCCGGTGTTTGGGTTAAGTAGCTGAAAGTCTTTAGGTGTTAGCACGAAACGGCGGCGCGGGTCGCTGAGTTGCTCGACTTGGGTAGCAAAACAAACGAATTCCGCATTGGCGGCCTGTCCCAGAGTCAGCAGGCAAAACTTATAGCTGCGATGCACCGCAGGAAATACCGCTTCGCGGTTCTCAATGTCATACAGTCCGATCAGATTGCCTCGTGCAATACGGTTGAACAGATGCTGACTGAACGAATCGGTTGCAATGCCGGTTGGTACGATGAGGCCAGAGCGTCCTTCTGCCTTTTTGAGGTCCAGAAATAATTCGGTAAACAAATAAGCAAGGTTGAGCCGGCCAAAACCGGAAGACGGAAATCGGCCACTGGCGTGAATAAAATTCTGAGACGCTTCTGTTTGGCGTACCGCTTGCCAGTACTGATGAAAAAGTTGCGGATTTTCTTGTTCTAAAGCCGCGATCATCTTGTCCCTGGCTGCCATGTGTTTTGCATTGGCCACGTCGGGGGCGCGACTTGCAAAAAACTCCTGTGGATCGAGTTGCAGCATTTCCCACGGCGGGTTACCCAACACACAATCAAACCCACCGGCGGCAAACACCTGCGGAAAGGCCAGCGGCCAGTGCAGCACGCGGGCTTCGCGGCAAACGGCCTGCGCCGCGGCCAATTGCCGCCGGTGGCCGGCGTCGAGGGTATCGGTCAACAGGGCCAGATACAGCGTGGCGCTGGTAGGGACGGGCGAGTGGTGAATGGTGAATGGCGAGTGGTGAATGCCATTCGCTTCTTCCCCACCATTCGCCATTCGCCACTCACTGTTCGCCTCATCTTCGCCATTCGCCGTTTTCGGCAGCAGGTAGGCGCCCAGCAGGAGATCGGCAGCGTGGGCGAGACGGCTCTCCTTCGCCTGCTGCAAGAAATCGCGGTAGGCGGTTTCCTTGGCGGCGATGTCCTGCGTGCTGTTCTCCGGCAGGGCTTCGAGGCTTTGCAGGGCCGCCAGGCTGTCCGCGTCGTCGAAGCGCAGCCGGGTTTGCTTGCCTTTGAGGTCGCGTTCCAGTTGCTTGAGACCGGCGGCGTTGGCCTTGGCCAGCCGCTTGCACACGGCCTTGTCGTCACCCGAAAGCGGCTTGTAGGCGTCCTTGGCGATGCCCTGTTCCAGCGCTTTCAGATCGGCCAGGCCCAGCAGCGCATCGCCGCATTGCAAATGGTGGTCGAGAAAGGACAGCGGCCGGCCTTCCTCGTAGCCTTCCAGCCATAGGGCGGTACGGGCCAGTTCCAGCGCCATCGGGTTGCGGTCCACCCCGAAAATGCAGCGCGCCACGACTTCGCGCAAGGCATGACGGTAGTCCTGAGGTGTAACTGCACCCTCCGGGCTTTGTAACTGGGCAAGCTTTTCCGCCAACCGGCGGGCGGCGGCGAGCAAAAAGTGACCGCTGCCGCAGGCAGGGTCGATCACGCGGATACTCAGCAGTGCGTGAGTGGCGAATAGCGAATGGCGAATGGAGGAAGGCGTTTCTTCCCATAATCGCGAATAGCGAGTGGTGAGTGGCGAATGGTCACTGTTCTCTCCATTTACCGTTCGCCATTCTCCATTCGCCCCTTCAAGCGGCGTTCCAGTGACAGTAGCTGTTTGCCGAGAATCGTGGTTTGTTCCAACAGCGGCGTTAGGTCGGTCTCCGTGCTGAACCCCAGATCGGTCGATAAAATCAGTTGTGTCTCCAATTCGACCCTGCTCCCGTTGGCGGTTCTGAGGAACTGAGTGAACTCCGCCGGATAATGCCGCCCCCATCCTTCCGCAATGTTGCTCGGAATCGACACCGCCGCCCGCCTCATCTGGGCGATCAGCCCAAACCGCTCGCTCGTCGGGAAGGCTTCGGTCAACCGATAAATTTCCGTGACCAGTTTGCGCGCGCGCTGCCAAACCTCCAGATTCCGGTAACTTTGGATTTGCATAGTGGATAAACACCTCACGGTATTGGGGAGAAACCATTGACCATTCGCTGTTCGCCATTCGCCCCGCCTCACTGAGGCGCTGTTCGATCACGGGATCAAGCGCGGATTGGATCAGCTCTTGCACCAGGCTGTCGGGGGTGTAGTAGCTGCCGGTTAGTTTGCGGGCGTTGCCCTTCGTGGCTGAATGGCGAGTGGTGAGTGGCGAGTGGCGAATGGTCTTCCTCCTTACCATTTACCACTCGCCATTCGCTATTCGCCACTCCTCGCCACTCGCTATTCGCCACCCCGACGAACCCGAAGGTTCGGGCCGGCAGATCGATGTCCGGGACCAATTCCAGCAGGCTTTCGTAGACGCTGCCCAGTTCCTCCGGCCCCATGTTGCGGTAGTCCACCGGCGCCAGCGCGCCGTTGTGATTCGCCCAGCGCAGGTGTTGCACGGCAGCCAGCAGGTGGGCGTTATCGAGGCTCGCGGCGTCGAGATGGGGACATTGGCTCACGGCGAACAGCCCGCCTAGGGCCGGCAGCGCTAAGCGCCGTTCGCCATCCGCCAGGCCGCGAAAGACGATGCGTACGGCCTGCCAGTGGTCGTCGAAGCGATTGCGGGCGCGTCGCTTGAGGCAGAGATCGCGCAACCGGGCCAGCGCATAGCCTTCGGCATAGGCGCGGCGGGCGGCAAGCGCCTCCTGGCTGTCGTCGTTGCCATGCAGCAGGCCCCGTTCTTCCACGCTGAACAAAAAGATCAGCCGATAGACGAGACGCAAGAGTTGCTGGAAATAGGCGTCCTTGCTGAGTTCGCCGGTGTGGAGAGCGGCGCGCAGCGCCTCATTGCCGGGGTGCTGTAAAAAGCCTTCGCCCAAGGCGAGCAAAGCCTGGGTGACGCCCAGGCGCAGACCGGAGCGGACACGGGCGCCTTCTTCCTGGCCGGCGACACGCCATTGTTCCCAGATGCAGGAGAGCGGTAAATGGCGAGTAGCGAGTGGCGAATGGGAAGTCGGCGAGTGGCGAGTGGCGAATGATCCTCCTTCTTACCATTTACCACTCGCCATTCGCTATTCGCCGCTTGGGGTGCCCGGCTGACATGCAGCAGACGCCAGACGTTGGCGAATTCGGCGAAGCGCTGGCCGCCGAGCAGGTCTTGCAGGTCCACTTCCAGAAAGCTGGGGCGGGTGAGCGTGGCGGCGTCGCGCAACAGGCGCAGTTGCTTGCCGTTGCAGACCATGCCCCAGCAGTGTTCGGCGCTGGCGTTGAGCAACTCCTGCAGGGCCTGGAAGGCGGATTTCTTTCTCGGTGAATGGCGAGTAGCGAGTGGCGAATGGGAAGTCGGCGAGTGGCGAATGGTCTTCCTTCTTACCATTCGCTACTCGCCATTCACCATTCGCCATCACGGCGAAGCGCGGGTCGGCCTCATCCAGCCCCAACGGGTGCGGGGCGACGACGATGGGCACCTGGCCCGCGAGCAGCGACACCGGGTAGCGGCGATCTGCCACGGCGATATCGGATACAGGCTGGATTTGGGTGTAGCCGAAGGCATCGCGCAGCAGTTCGCGCACAAAGTTCTGGGTGATAGCGGCCGTGTCCAGATCGGCTCGCTCCATCTGGACGGCGAAGTGCTTCCACTCGGCACAGGCGATCTGAAAGGCGCGGCCGTATTCATCCTTGAGCTTGAGCCCTTTCGGGATGGCGTAATCGGCCTCGGTCTGGTGCTGGGCGACGCCGAGCGCGGCTTTTTCCAACTGGTCGGGGAGGAACAGGCCGCCTTCGAGGGTGAGCGTCGGCAGGCTGAGGGCGCCGGCGGTCTTGCGGATGCGCTTCATGTTGGAGGGCGGTGGGTAAAGATCAGGGACTATCCCAGGGATTGAACAGTTCGACGGGGATCTGTTCAAAATCGCGGATGTTACGTGTGACCAGCGTCAGGTCATGTTCAAGGGCCGTCGCGGCGATCAGGCTGTCGATGGCCGGCAAGGGCCGGCCTGCCCGGGCGAGCACGCGCCCCCAGCGATCGGCAATCGCCGCGTCGATGGGTAAAACGCGGCCGAAGAAAAATGCAGGAAGCTCGGTTTCCAGCCAGTCGAGCAGAATTTGACGACGGAAGGCATCGGGACATGCCTCGATGCCCTTGCGTATTTCGCCCAGTGTCAACACGCTGAGGTATAACTGGCTGGCGGGTTTGGCGGCCAGCCAGTCGACCAGTCGCGGGTTGGGATTCTTGCGCCGCAGTTCGGACAGCACATTGGTATCGATCAAATAGCTCAAAACGAGACCTCTCGCGTGAGACTGCGGTCCCGCTCCAGAGCAAGATCTTCATCGCCCCAAAGGGGGGATTGACGCATGAACTCGACGAGGGATTTTTGTCGTTGGGCCAGTTGGTCGAATTGCTCGCGCGAGAGCACGACAGCAACGGATTTGCCGTGCGAGGTGATTTCCTGCGGGCTGTGCTGGGCTTCCCGGAGCAGCGCCGACATTTTGGCTTTGGCTTCATTGAGCGGCCAGGTATGCATGATAGCCTCCCGTGCATGACTAGAATGGTCACATTTATAGCGCATTCGACCACCACTCGCCATTCACAGCGCGTCCGGTAACAATACATAAACGCCCATCACATCCACCGGCAGGCAGGCCTGGACGCTGTATTGGCCGATATCGCGGGCGGCTTCGCGCACGCGCTGGTGATCTTCCAGCAGGGCCTTGGCGCGCTGCTCGGCCAGCGCTTGGAGCTGCCGCGGGTGGCCGGCGAGAAAATCCAGCGCGGTACGGATTTCGCGCCGCAGGGTTTCCGCCGGCAGGTTGCCGCTGGGGGTGCATTCGAGCAGCCGGGCCACGCTGTCGTCGCTGAGCCATTGCGGCTGGCTGCGGCCTCGCACGGCCAGCGCCACGGTTTCCTCGGCCATCATCTGGAAGGGTTCGCGGCGGCGCACGTAGCCGAGTTGGTGGCGCAGGCGCAGCAGGTACACCGTGGTGACCACGTCCACCGCCTCGGTCAGGGTGGCGGCACAGCGGGCGGCGACCGGGCGTTCGCCGGTCAGGCTGTCTTCCAGCAAATGTTCGGCCAGTATTGAGACCAGCGGATGGCTGCGGTGCAGTTCGTGAAAATCGATGAGCAGCGGCTTGGTAATGCCTTCGTCGGCCAGGCGCTGCTTCAGCGCTTCAGGCAGATGCTGGGGCAATAGCCGGAATTGCTGCCTGGGCGCCGGCTCCAGCGGGGCATTCGAGCGGGCGCAGGCGCTCTGCACAAAGCGCCGAACATCCGCTTGGGTGCCGAGGGCTTCTTGTTGCTTTTGCCATTCCGGCAACACTTCGTCAGGGCGAATGCGGCGCTGGGCAAACACCGTGCGATTGGCCTTGGCTTTTTCCAGCGCGTCCTTCCACTGGGCTTCCAGCGGCGCGAGGATCCGCTCGGGCTCGCCGAAGTCGAAACTCATCTGCTGCGGCCCCTGGCGTTGAGTTTCACTACGTTTCATCAGCGCGGCCTTGACTAAGGCCTGGTTGATGCGCACTTCGTCTTCGGGCAGCGGCACCAACACGCCAAGCTCTCGCTGGATAGCCTCGCCCTTGCGCAGAATCACGTTGAGCACGAAGCCATCCACCGGATTGTCCTGGCCCCAGAGCAGCATGCAGCGTACTTCGCCGGCGCGCTGGCCGAAACGGTCGACACGGCCTTCGCGTTGTTCATGGCGGGTGGGATTCCAGGCGAGATCGTAATGGATGACGGCGGTGAACAGGTGTTGGAGATTGATCCCTTCGGAGAGGCAGTCGGTGGCGACCAGGATGCGCGATTCGTTTTCCTCCATCGCCTCGACCCGCTCGCGGCGTTCCTCCGGGGTATATTCGCCGGTCACGGCTTCCACGCCGGTTTTCGGGAAGGCTTTGCGCAAGTGCTCGGCCACATAGTGGGCGGTAGCGACGTAGCGGCAGAACACCACCGGCTGGTAGCCGTCTTCCAGCAGGGCTTCGAGATGCCGGATCAGCGCGGCGAGCTTGGGATCGCCCGCTTTGCCGGAGAGGCGCTGCGCCTCGGCAATCAGGGCTTGCAGGCGGCTGGCGTCCTGCAATTGGGCCGGGGGTTCGAGGTCGCTGCTACCGAGATCGTCCGCTTGGCCATCGTGCAGGCGCTCATCGGTGAGCAGTTCGTCGGTTTCCACACCGCCTTCCAGGCGGGTGGTCAGGGCTTTGACCGCAGCCGCCGGCGAGGAAGCGACACAGCGCAACAGGGCGAGCGTGGCATACCAGATCAGGCGGGCGCTGCCGCCGCCGGACTGCTCGATGCTTTCGGCCAGCTCGCGGCAGTAGCTCTGTACATTATCGAAGAATGCCCCCCAGTCGCCGCTGAGCGGGTAGGTGACCTCGGTTTTCATGCGGCGTGGGAAGCCTCGGCCGTCGCCGGTTTCCGCTTGCCATTCGGCGATGTCCTTGCGGCGACGCTGCACGAAATGACGGGCCAGTTCCTGGCGCAGTGGATCGCCGGAGGATAGGCGGCCTTGAAGCGCGGCAAAGCGCGCATCGAGCAGCGATAACAGGTTGTAGAACGCGCTTTCGTCGCCGGAGTGCGGGGTGGCCGTCAGTAGCAGCAGGTGGCGGTGCGGATCTTGCGCCAGCCGTTGCAGTAATTCAAACCGCAATTGTTTGCCCTGCCCACTGGCGGCGCAGGTGTGGGCCTCGTCGACGATGATGCATTCCGGCGCAATGGCGAGGAAATGTTCCCGGTGACGCTCGCTCTTGATGTAGTCCAGACTGACCACTACCACGGGGTAATGATCGAAGAGGCTGATGCCATGAGGCAGGTTGCGCTCGATGCGCGAAGCCGAACTGGCCGTCAACGCTACCGCATGCAGATTGAAGCGGGTTTCCAGCTCGCTTTGCCATTGCTCGACCAGATGCGGCGGGCAGAGCACGGCCAGACGGGCGATTTCGCCACGATCGATCAATTCGCGGGCGATCAGGCCGGCTTCTATGGTTTTGCCGATGCCCACGTCGTCGGCAATCAACAGACGCACCGTCGTCAGGCGCAAGGCCATCAACAACGGCACCAATTGGTAGCCGCGCGGCTCGACGGCGATATTGCCGAATGAGCGGAACGGCCCGCCGCCGGCGCGCAGTTTGAGGCGCAGGGCATCGCGGAGCAGCAAGGCGGCGGCGTGATTGCCGGCTTGATCGGGCTCCGGCCAGGGAAATGTGGCGGGCTCGACCGGTTGCAATTCCAGTTCGGGAATCAGGGCAACGATGTCGTCGTCGGCACCGCCCAAGGGACGCAGGCGCAGCCAGTCGCGACGCGATTCGCTTTGCACCACCCATTCGCGGCCCCGGGCGCGAACGAGATTACCGGGCATGAAGTCGTGTTCGAGAGTGGTCATTGTTGTTTTTCGTGCGGGCCGAACACGTCGGCATGGGTGGAAAATTGAGCGGGCCATTGGGCCGGATCGGAAAAGTCGAGCACTTGCCAGCCTTTATCGGTCAGCAGGCTCTGTAGCTCGGGCGATATTGGTTCAAGAAAAACCAGTGCTCGGGTAGCTTTGTACTGGCCGGCGGCAGTGGCGGCGCCCTGATTGACGGTAACCTGGGTCGCGTCCGGCGGGTTCAAGCCGCCATCCGCAAGTGCCTGCAGCCACTGGTCGAGTCGGCCATTGTCTCCAATTCGGGCCGTGGCGGCCGGTTCGGCGCTTTGCGCCGGCTTGGGAGGTTGCACCTCGGCATTGGCAAGCGCCACCAACAGCTTGAGCGCATCGGTATCGCGGCGGTTGATGTGCTCGTGGTCCGGCTGGTTGAAATATGAGAGCAGACACTGATAGCACCCGGCCTCGCAGATGCGGTTGCCCAGGGTGTCGGTCTGCTCCAAGCTCGATAACTCGTCCAGCTGCCACAGCCCTTGCGGCGCTCTGTAGTGCATGAGCTGCAAGGCATTGCTAGCGACTTGCGCCAGGCTGGCGGGCTCGCTGGCCAGCCGGGTGAGAACACCTGCGCCACCCTCCGCCGCTTCATAGAACAAAAGTGCCTGACGCTGGTCGGCCTTGGGCAACGGTTCCGCCACCAGTTCTGATTCCTCGATCTGAAACGTCATCTCGATGCCGCGCTTGAGCGCCGCCTGCAAGGTGGCCATGGTCTCAATTGGTAATGGATGCAGCGGCGCCAGGATCAGCAGGTTACGGTGGTCCTCGACGAATGGGACGATGCGCTGATTAGGCACCTTGTCGAGCAGGGCTTCATCGTTACCGCCCTCGTCACTGTCGTCGGGGGCATCCTGCTTGCTCCATGTGCCGGTGATCGGATTGATGTAAAAACCGAGTTGTTCCTTGTCCTTGCGGCGGCGCCAGCCGCGATTGATCCGCCACAGGCGTGCAGCCGGCGCATAAGTCAGCTCGGCTAATATCTCGTCACCGCTTGTGACGATTGCCTTGCGCTTTTGGACGACCCCATCCGGCCCCGGTAGGAAACGATAGGTGGTCTGGAGCTCGAAGCCTTGGCGCTGGCGCTCTTCGTCGTTGATGGAAATACGTTCGACGGGCACGGTTTCGACGGTCTCGATGCGGTAAAGCTCGCGTACCCAGTCGTGCTCGGTCAGCAGAGCATCACAGTTTTCACAGGTGTTGACCACGGGGTGAGCGCCGCCAGGTTCGCCCAGATGGCCGTAGCCACATTGGCTGCAAATCAATGATGAGATAGTGGCCAACTGGCTGTTGCCGGAGATGTGGTCGGCCGACCCCACGTTGAGCTTGGCTCGTACCACGCGGTACGTCCGACCCTGGTGGTAGATGAGGCTGCGCGGGCCAAACTCGGAAAGCGCCAAAAAACGCGGGCGACTGACCATGCTGCCTTCGTCATCCTGGCCCGTACCACCCTTGCTGCCAGTGGCGGGAATCCAGGCCATCAGCGGCAGGCGGGGGAAATTGTACCCAGGCAGGAATCCTTGGCTGGCCAGGTAGCGATAGGTGTAAAAATCAGAATTCTGGGTATTACCGCTCTTGAGCAACACGGCGTATTGACGTGCTGCGTCACTATAACGACGTTGGGCGTTTTGCCTCTCGCTGTGAGAAGCCGTGTGACTCTTGACGATCTGATCGGCCATGCTCATTTGCGTGCGGGTGGCATCGAATAACACACGCCAACGTTCCAGGGCTTTGGAGAAACGTTGCGGTGCTTGTTCGATCACCTGCCGAACATAGGCCGGCGAGAACCAGTCGCTGCCATCGAGTTCATTTCGAAGCTGATCGATAACGCGGGCCGCAGCTTCTTGCGCCCGCTCCTGCACCGCTGGGTCATTGAGGCAGTCGTAGTAATGCTTGATCAGCGGCTTGTCCGGCTGATCGAGGTCGAGCATGGGCGCGATGCTGGAATCCAGTTCGACTTGCGCGCATGCCAGCCAGACCGCGTGAAGATGACTTTCAACCAGATCGCGGTTGACCAAATCCAGTGTAGGCGCCCGTACTACACCATGCACCATCTCGTCGGCATGGTGGAAGAACCATTGATCGTGCGGACTCAACGAGGCACAGTAGGTAATGACCAGGGCTTGCTGGCCGGAACGCCCGGCCCGGCCGCTGCGTTGTGCATAATTGGCCGGTGTGGGCGGCACATTGCGAAGATAGACCGTGTTGAGCGCGGAAATGTCGACGCCCAGTTCCATGGTGGGCGAGCAGAACATGACGGGAAGCCGTTCCAGCGGGGCTTCGTGCGCCGGATTACTGGCCCAGTCCTGGCGATCCTTTTCGGTGTAGCGGAAACGCTGCTCCAGCCATTGGCGGCGGGACGCATCGACCTGCGCGGTGTGCTCCTGCGCTTCGAAATCAAACAGAGGGTGGCCGGGCCGGCGCAGCAAATCAGCGACATTCAGGTAGAGTTCGCGAAAGAATAAATTGACGCGGCTGTCTTCGACCGGCATCTCATCGGCGGTCAGGCGCCAGTCCAGCGCCGCCGCATTCAGACGCCAACCGACCAATTGTTGCTCGATCGGGTGTTTTTGCACATAGCCATATAGGTTGGCAGCCTGAAGCAAGGCTTCAACCAGTTCAGTCCACTCCGGATCTTTCCATAGCGGAATCTGGCCGGCGAAGGCGGTTTGTTTCCAAAAGCCGGCCGATTTTATTCGGCGCAACAGGCGCGAGCGTGGCCCTCCGGTAACGAGGTCGGTCCGTGGCTTGCCCCTGTACTCCGGGCGTTTACCGAGAATCAGATACTTCGCGGTTTCCAGTTGTTCGTCCGGCGCAAAAGCCCAACGGTCGTTCAGGTAGGAATAGGCGCTGGTGCGGGCCTTATCCTGCTCGACGGCATCCAGATAGCGGCTTTCCAGACAGAGACTGCCGCGCATGGCATCGAAGATGAGTTGACACAAAGCCGCACGATGGCCAGCACTCAGCTTGGCGAGCGTGGCGCTCTTGGTGAATGCCGAATCGTCGGCGCAAAACTCGTCCAGGCTACGGTAGCGAATGGCGAGCAGGCCGAGTTGATCGAGATTCGGGTTGTTGAATCGCCAACCGCGGCGGAGATCGCGCAGCAGCCGATAGCCGATGATGAAGCGCAGCGTCCGTTGTGCTTCCTGCCGCGCTAGACCCATGAGCTTTGGCGTGCGCAGGTACTCGACGAGGGTCGCTTCATCGAGTTGGTCAAAGCCCAGCGCCTTGAAGACCGCATCCGCCAGTTGCTCCTCATTCAACTCGCCGTTGCTGACCTGTAAAGCGCCGATCAGTCCGGAGCGCAAAGTCAGCAGGAAAACGAAGTCATTGAAGTGCCCGGCTTGCAGGGCAGCATCCTGGCGGTTGTCGGTAAAGCCGAGCAACTTGCGTGGATCGGGTTGTCCCGGGAGTGCGGACTCGGTCTCGGTAAAGAGCTGACGTAGTGCGCTGAGTGTGAGGATGGTGGTTGCAGACGAGCGGCCTTCACCCGAGAGGCTGGATAGGCGGTTGATGTCTTTGCCGTGGGCTTCGTGAACTTGACCGCAGCTCAGGCAGAAGCGGAATTTGCCGGGGATGTACCAGTACTGTTCGCCGCCGCCTTCGCTGCCTTGCGTATCGACCGTTACCCGATATGGCACGGCTTTCTTGTAATTCTGTTTGACTTTGGGTTCGGCTCGACTGAGATCCAGCCAGGTTTCCGGCAAGTCCTCCAATTGCCCCCGGTACTGTTGGCTTGCCCGAACGGGACATAGGAATCCATACGCCATGTCGTCCCGGTCCTCCGAGGCGATGTCGTCGATCTCTCGCGGCCGATAGCGGGCAGGGTCTTGCCTTGACCTCCAGACAGGGTGGTATTCCTGACCGCAGTCACGGCAGAAATGCACAGGGTACAGCTGAACGCCTTCGTCTTGGCGGCCCGGCGCAAAGCGTTGGGCATCCAGCGTAATGTGGCGCTTGCCTTGCGCTTCGAGCGTGGCGAGCACTTTACCGGGGCCGCTGATGAACTGATGGAGCTTGAAGGCAAAAGGTGGCCGGCCTTGCGGGGTCTGGACCTCGTGTGCGGCAATCAGAAAACGCTGTAAACCATTACGCGCTTCTTCAACGGTGCTTCCGCAGTCCTGGGCCAGTTTCTGGCTGGCTGCTTGCAGCGTCATGGGCTTGGCGCGGCGCGGTGGCTCATCGTCCGGGAGTTCAATGCCCAGATTGAGTTCTACCCAAATTGCCAGGGGATCGGATCGAAACGCGTCAAAATCACCCCACTCAAAAACCTGCCGAGTCACTGCCGAATAGAGTTGCGCCTGTATGGAAGACACGTCCTTGAGAGGGTCCGTTACCCGCTCTAATGTCTCTCCGATGATATCCTGCTCGGTAATGCTGACACCGAAGAGCTTGCTGGCCACCTCTGCTACGGTTTTGTTGCGGTCGGCGTGACTACCTGCGTTCGACATGGTTGCCGAGGTGCCGATACAGACCAAGGCATCGGCTTGCAAACGCTCTCGCAGGCGACGAACCAACAATGCGACATCCGCCCCCTGCCGACCGCGGTATGTATGCAACTCATCGAGGATCAGGAACTCCAGGCCATGACAATGTTCGACCACGCGTCGGTCATCCTCGTCGAAACGCGTCAGGATGAGCTCCAGCATCATGAAATTGGTCAGAAGAATGTCCGGCGGGTTATCGGCAATGGCGGTGCGTTCGGTCTGTGTCTCCTGTCCAGTGTAACGGGCTACCGAGAACGGCCGCTGTCCATCCGGGTAATCATGCAAAAACTTATCGAGTTCTTCGAGCTGACTATTTGCCAGCGCGTTCATCGGATAGATGACGATGGCACGGGTGCGCGGTGTCTTGTCCTGCTCCTTAGCCTTAAGTATCCGATCAATCACCGGGATGAAAAACGAAAGCGACTTGCCCGAACCGGTGCCGGTTGTGACGACATAGCTTTGCCGATTTTGGCCCTTGGCAATTGCTTGCATCTGGTGGGCGTAAAGCTGTAACGGCAGGACTTGTCCTTCAGTCTTCCCGATTTGAAATATCTCTGCACAGACCTTATGGAGAAGTCCTTCTGCAGCGAGTTGCTGGACAGTCCCTTTGCGCTGATAGTTCGGGTTGATCTGGATGAGTGGCTCCGGCCAATAACGGCCTTCTGCATATTGCCGCTCGACTTCATCGCGGATATCGGTGACTTCGATTCGAACAAAACTGCGAGAGAAGGTGCGATACCCTTCGATCAAGGTATCGCGAAAGTTAAATACGTTTAACATTCTGATTTTTCATCACACTGGAGACGTTGTCCGGGTGTCCTCACCGCTGGTTTCTGCGTTCGACCTAATGCACCGAACACTTCTGTTGGGGTGGCATCCACCGTTGTCCATTTGAATACTTCACGGGGTCGTTGTACCCAGGAATTGTTCGATTGCTACCGCCCGTCCCGGAAACGCATGCAGCACTTTCTTGTCTGCCGTTACCAACGAGATTCGCAGATAGCGGGCGAGCCACACAAACTCGCAATCGTATGCGCTGCAGCCACTTTCTATTGCAAGATCGAACACTGCAGGTCCGTCGATGGCTGCTTCGGGTACCGTAATGACTTCTTGCGCTCGAGCCAAAAAACTATCGGCATCACTCCGGGCGATATTATCGCGACGAACTGCGCCGAGGAGAACATTGCGGAATTCGGAATGGATAAGTTGGGGTGCGAACCAATCGGGATCCTTGATCAGAACTGCCTCGGCCTTAGCCGTATGAGGGGTTGGCAACAGCAAGTAAGCAAGCAGATTGGTATCGACCAAAATCATGGCCGGCCGGCCTCCTTCCAGCTATCCACATCGGTTTCACTAATATTCGGGGGGTAACGGTCACGTACCGCCCGAATGCGCTGCAGCAGTTCGGTTTTGTCGTGGGACGGCTGTTGAACATGCCGTTCGAGAGCGAAAAGAATTTCTTTCGTAAGACTTCGATGATGCTGTCGAGCGATATCCACTAACCGCTGATATAACGTGTCGGGGATGTTCTTGAGAGTGATGCCAGGCATGGCTGCCTCCTGGTGGTGATATGCCACCATTATACCACCACTCCCGACTTAATAAGACGACGTGGATTTCAGGTTTACTGTCAGCAGAGAGGTAGCTGCCAGGAATCGCCCAAACCTTCGAAGATGACTGTAAGTCGGCCCAGTGGGAACGACGCTGCGATATGACGACACTTAATCTGTCGCTAATGTGTGGCTTCCAAGGATCTCTGCTGGGGTTGTAAGCCGGAATCCTCGATGCTTCCGGGGCATCAAACTTTCCAGTTTACGACGCGTTAGATGGCCGGATTGCTGCCTAGTCAGCCCTGATTCGGCCGGAATTGGCGGCAAAGACTTTTCACTTTTGGCATCAATTACGGAAAGTTCTGCTGAATAAATAAGCGGAAATGATCGTGCGAAGCGCTATCGGGAAGAGTTTGATCAGGAATCGATCTTGCAGGTGAATTCATCAGCCTGTATATCCTTTCCTAAGTCCGCAACGGGCCGCCATGAGTAACGACATCACTGCCGAAGACTCGCTCTGGCTCCGATGGGAGAAGGAGGCCCGGTACTACGAAGTCCACCTCCAGAAGGACCCGTGGGACGAGTGGGTGCTGACCCGGATCCGGGGCCGTCGCGGACCGCCGATTGGCCAGGTGAATATCCCTGGATAGCCGCATGAACGTCCCGTTATCGCTCGTATTCCGTGGCGTGATCCCTTTTTGAACACATCAGCGAATGAATCGACTCGATCAATCCGCAATAGCATCGCCGTCGGGCGCCCGCATCCCGGCGGCCATCTGGGCTCTCGGTTTCGTCAGCCTGCTCATGGACATCTCGTCCGAGCTCATCCATAGCCTGCTGCCGGTCTTTCTCATTACTTCCCTAGGCGCAAGCGCGTTTGTGGTAGGGCTGATCGAGGGGGCGGCGGAAGCCACCGCGCTGATCGTCAAGGTCTTTTCCGGCGCCCTGTCGGACTACTGGGGCAAACGCAAGCCCCTGGCCGTCCTCGGCTACGGTCTGGGCGCGGTATCCAAGCCTCTGTTCGCGCTGGCGACGAGCTCCGGTCTAGTGCTCGCCGCGCGGCTGATGGACCGGGTCGGCAAAGGCATCCGCGGGGCGCCCCGCGATGCGCTGGTGGCGGACATCGCGCCGCCCGAGGTGCGCGGCGCGGCCTTCGGCCTGCGCCAGTCGCTCGACACGGTGGGCGCCTTCCTCGGCCCGCTCCTCGCCATGGGGCTGATGCTTGTCTGGGCGAACGACTTCCGCGCCGTGTTCTGGGTGGCCATCATTCCTGGGTTTCTCGCCGTCACGCTGCTGTTCTTCGGCGTACAGGAGCCGAAAAGGGACAAGTCGGAACACCGTGCCATCAATCCGATCCGGCGGGAAAACCTGCGCCGGCTGTCTGCAGCGTACTGGTGGGTGGTCGGGATCGGGGCCGTGTTTACCCTGGCGCGATTCTCCGAAGCCTTCCTCATCCTGCGTGCCCAACAGGGCGGGCTGCCGATTGCCTTCGCCCCACTGGTGCTGATCGGGATGAATGTCGTCTATGCGCTGTCGGCCTATCCCTTCGGCAAGCTCTCGGACGGCATGAGCCACGCTAAATTGCTTGCGCTGGGTTTGGTCGTCCTGGTCGGTGCCGACGTCGCGCTGGCTTACAGCGACCACTGGACCTGGGTCTGGCTCGGCATCTCCCTGTGGGGCTTGCACATGGGCATCACCCAGGGGCTGCTGGCGACGATGGTGGCCGATACCGCGCCAGCGGACTTGCGAGGCACGGCCTATGGCTTCTTCAACCTCATGAGCGGACTCGCCATGCTCCTGGCCAGCGCGTTAGCCGGACTGCTGTGGGACCAGTTCGGCGCCGCATTCACCTTCGTTGCCGGGGCGATATTCAGCGCGGCTGCGCTGGTTGTCATCCTGCTCCGAAGCGGTGTTCGGGTGCGCCGAGCGTGATCGTCCAAGTGTTCATGGCTTGCGATCGAAATTTCCGGACACATCGAGACCTAGATGCCGAATCCCGTACCGCGGTTTTGAGCGTCGCATGCACCAGGATCGGTTGAGCGGCCGATGGCGGGAGGAGCATCAATACCCACAACGCGATGATGAACAAACGCGGGCTAGAACCTAAATCGGTAGGTCGCCAAAACGTTGAGTCCGGGAGCGAAAATGCCGGATCCGTGCGACTTGTATTTCTTGTCGGTCAGGTTTTCCAGTTCCAGCAACAGCTCGTGTTGGGGATGCGGCGTATAACCCGCCTTGAGGTTGAACACAGTGTATCCCGGCGTTCCTCCGGCACCGATGCGCGGGTCTTCGATGTCTCCCTTAGCGAGTTGGTCCTGATTGTCGGCCCACCAGACCGAACCCTCGATCCACAGGCGATCCATGGGGTAGTAGACCAGACGGGCCGCACCGTTGAGCGGGGGAATCCGTCGCAGCGGGGCCTTCGTTTTCGCGTCACGTCCCTCGGTCCAGGTCAGGGTTGCGCCGACCAGCCATTGAGCATTCAAGGGATATTCGGCACTGGCCTCCACGCCCTGGATTTCGGCGTCATTGATGTTTTGGCGCTGCTGGATCGGCGCGCCGTCGGCCCGCCGGCCTACGGTAACCCGATCGATAAATCCTTCATAGTCACTATGGAAGTAAAATATCTCGGCACTTAGGACCTCATCGCGATATTTGAGGCCGATTTCTTTGGAGAAGGATTCTTCCGGTTTCAGCGAGGTATTGGGTATCTCGCTGAAGAAGTCCACCCGGCCGAAAAAGTCCTCCATGTTGGGTGCGCGAAAGCCGAACGCCAGCCCGCCCACCAGGTTGAGAGCGGGCGTGAGCCGGTAACCCAGGTTGATATTGCCGGCTACGGCATCCGTCTCGAAGCGGAGGCTCTGATCGGTCACCTCGCCGCGGGCTTCGTATCGGTTGTAGCGCACGCCGAATACGCCTTCAAGCGAATCCAGGAGGTGCGCCTCGTCCTGAAGATATAAAGCCCAGTGTTCGTAAGTCGCGCCATCCGGCGTGCCGGGCGTCAGTTTGCGTTCCGACTCCGTCACCCGGTTTCGCTCGACTTTCCGGGTCTGATAATCATCATGGTAGTAGTCGGCCCCGTAGGTCAGGTCATGGTCGCCGAAGATCCGATTCTTCAGCTGCAGGGAGAGTCCGACAGTGTCGACATCCGTGAGTTCCAGCGTTTCGATGGCAGGGTTGCGCCTCGTGATCACTTGTTCCCCTTCGCGCTGGTTGTTGTAGGAGGCATTGATACGTACGCCGTCGAAGACCCCAAGCTGACGCGCCCGGTATTCCAGGTACCCGAAGCGGCGTTCCTGCGGCTCGTAATCGAATTTCAGCTTGTCGCCCAGGGTCACTTCGCTGGTCTTGGGGACGTTGAACTGGCGGGTATACTGGCCGGCGAAGATCAGCTCCTGATTTTCGTCCAGTCGGTAGTTCAGTTTCAGGTCCGCGTCGCTTTCGTCGTACCCGCTGGGAACTTGTCGGCCAAGATTTCCGCCTCCGTCGAGGTCGTCATACAGCTTGCCGGTTGCCCCGGCGATCAAGCCGAGCTGGTTCCAGTTGCCCTCCACCTCGCCACGGAACACGCCGGCGTCGGCGGCACTTTCGTAATGGGCGGAGAGCAGGCCGTTATAGCCGAGCGGTTTGGAAAAGTCGGAGCGTTTGCGCGTGATGATGTTGATGGCCCCTCCCAGCGCGTCGGTGCCGTAGAGTACCGAGGACGGCCCCCGCACGGTCTCGATGCGTTCGATGATGTTCGGATCGATCGTATTGAGATACTGGTGCGGACCGAACCGATAGAACGAATTGTTCAGCCGGACGCCGTCGACCAGGATCAGCACCTGTTTGCCGGTCAGGCCACGGATGAACGGCGAACCGCCGCCCTGATTGGTCTTCTGGATGTATACCCCCGGCGTGAATCGGAACAGATCGGGGGTCATGGATTGCAGCGAATGGTCGATGAATTCCGGTGTGATGGCGGAGATCGCCTGCGGGACCAAAAAGGAATCCCGTTCGCTTTGAGTCGCGGTGACTACGATGGCAGGCATCGTCGGCGGTTGATCTGCGAGTGCGTAACCGCACACGAGGATGGCCAGCGCCAAACCAGAACGCACAAAGTTCATCGCATTTTTCTACTTGTTGGTTCCCGGAACAGTGATACCGTAAGGTATCTGTCTGTTCGTCTCGTCTTGGCTTCAGTACACGCACGTCCTGCAGATGCACTCACCGGAACGCAGACTGTCGTCCTTCCAGCGGCGCGCACGACATCAGCCGCCTAGAGCGTTTTCCGAATCGGTGAAGGGATTCGGATCGGTGAAGGGATTCGGATATGTAGGTCGGCAATCCCTTGCCGACGTATCGGCTCGGCGAAGGGCTTTGTCGGCAAGGGATTGCCGACCTACGTTCTCCCCTCCTGGCACGAATCCGTACACCGGGATGGAAAACGCTCTAAGTACATTCCGCAAATATTTGCGGAATCTCGACTGATTGGCTTGATTGGCGGGGTTGTCCTGCAGGTTGCCTATGCCGCAAGACTTCCCTGAATGTACTTAGAGGTGAACGGATCTCCCCAGCATCGATCCGGTCGAAAATGCCAACGCGGCGTTTGTCCAGCGCATCCATGCCGCTACTCGTGTGGGCAAAATGTCTTTCGATTCGGCACCTGTGGAACTTACCGGCTTAGCGTGTCAACGTGCTTACAACTCGGTTACAAATTCGTGTTAATTGCATTCTCAGGACGAGGGAACATGCGCGCAGAATGAAAAGGAGCGCCGCGGCTTCATTTCCGGGATAGGGATAGGAATCGGTTCCGACGAAGCAGGACAGGGATTCACAAGGCGGATACGGGGCGGTCGATTGCGCCCGTTGCGGGCATCAGAACAGGAACTTCGGTTGGGATCTGGTTCACGGGCAAGAATGCCGACCCTGCGCGAGGGTCGGCTTGTGTGGCTGACGTTGTTAGTCGGTCCGTGAGACCAGCAATACTTCCCGAATGCCGGGTTCGCGCGGCTGGCGGCTCAGAGGCCGAATAGGCTGGCTGCCCTTGATCGCCTTCCAAAGAATCTCGTTGTATTCGCGCATGTCTGCGGCGTCCACTTCGGCCAGATCGAGTTTCATCGAACGCTCCGCGAGCTGGCGCTTTTCCCCTTGCAGGGAAGCCAAGGCGGGGTTCATTTCAAAGAGATCCTGGGCCGGTACGACATGCTCGTAAGGCGTGAAATCGGGCTTGGTCGTGAAACTGCGATCCATGGTGTTGGCGGCCGCGTCGAACTGGCTCATGGGCTTGAGACCCAGCAATACCTCGGCGGTATGGATCATGGATACGGTGCTGTAGTGAGTGCTGTCGACGGCTTGGCGCTTGACGTAGGGGCTGATGAGCAAGGCCGGCGTGCGGTGGGTATCGACATGGTCGAAACCGTCCTGGGTATCGTCCTCGATGACCATGATCAACGTGTTGGGCCAGAATCGGGAATGGGAGATGGCGTCGACGATGCGTCCCAGGGCCAGATCGTTGTCCGCCATCATGGCCTGGGGCGTGGGATAACCCGGGCTGGTGCCGGCGAGATGATCGTTGGGCAGGCTGATGATGGACAGGTTGGGGAAGCCGCCGTTCTTCTTATGGGTCTCGAACTCCTCGAGCCACACCTCGGCCCGCTTGATGTCCATATGCTTCAGGTCGTAGGTGCGGTACATCGGCGAAAAGTGGTCCACCAGGGCGGGCATGCGGGTGGTGGCGGGCTCGTAACTGCCGTCGGGGTATGTCTTGCCGTTGATCACGTACTCGCCGTAGGAGCGGTAGCTGATGCCGGCCGCCCGGGCAGCGTCCCACAGGTAGCCGCCGGGCACATTGGTGATGGCGATCAGTGCCCGGTTGATCAGGGTGCCGCGGCCGGAGTAGTCGCTCGGCCAGACCTTCATCGTATAGTCCGTAGCGTTTCCGCCCATGGAGCGTTCGTGGCCGTCCTTGCTGATCTCCGCATCGCAGTAGGTGTTGTCCAGAAGCACGAATTCGCGGGCCAGACGGCGATGGTTGGGGGCACTCCGATCATCGAACATGAGCAGGCTGGGGTCTCCATTGCCCTTCGGAAGATCGCCGAAGATCTGGTCATAGGCGCGGTTTTCCTTGAGGATATAAACCACGTGTTGGATGGGTAGCTGCTTGAGGATACCGGAGTGGGCATGGGCTTCCCCGAGTTCGCCACCTGCCGTTACCGCCTTGCCGCGGGCCACCGTGTTGTTCTCGTTGACCTGGCGGGTGTAGCGTTCCAGCGTGCCCTGGTCAGGGACGTCGATCACCGATAGCGAGCCGATCATCTGGTCGCCGATATAGGTCTGAGGATAGGCGTTCTGGCCCAAGCCCACGTCCTTGGAGTTGGCGACGTAGAGCTTGTCGCCGGCCGGGCTGATGCTGAGCGCCGTCGGGTACCAGCCGGTGGGGATGCGGCCCCTTACCCGATAGCGTTTTTCCGGATCCTTTTTCTGATCTTCCAGATCGACCACCACCACGGCGTTCTCGCCGGCATTCAACACGTAGAGGGTCTCGCCGCCGGGGGAAACGGCCAGGGCATTGGGTGTGCTGCCCGACGGGGCGTTCTTGTAGGGCCGCACGTCGATATCGAACAGCCTGGCATCCGTGGCGGTGTCGATCACGGAAACGTTGTCGCTGTTGGCGTTGGCCACGTACAGCCGGTCGCCGGCGGGGCTGAAGACCATGGCGTTAGGGTGCTGGCCCACCGCGATGCGTTTGGTCACGGCAGCGGAATCCGGGTTATTCACATCCACAACGGCGACGTTGCCTTCCTTCCAGTTGGACACATAGAGCTTCTCGCCGTCGGCCCCGAGCAGTACACCGTAGGGAAACATGCTGGCGTTGTAGGGGTCGGCGCTTTTACCCATCGGGATGCGGTGGGTGACAGTGCCGGCGATGGGGTCTAAAACCGCCACGTCCCCGCCTTGGTGGTTGGCCGCGAACAGCCGGCTCTCGTCGGCCGACAGGGCAATGCCGGTGATGAAGCCGCCCTTGCGGCGGGAATCCACCTGGATTTGCCCGGTTTCGGCGATGCCGCTCTCCGTCACCTCATAGACGCGCACCAGGTTGGTATGGCCGCCCGAGGCATAGATACGCCTGCCGTCCTTGCTGTAGGCCAGTCCGATGAACAGGCCTTCCGGCGCGTCGTAGGGAAGGTTATCGCGAATGGCGAGATTTGCCCGGTCGATGCGCATGAGGGAGTGCTGGCCGTAACCGTTGTTGCTGATCAGCAGGTCGTTGCCGTCCGGACTGAGGATCATGCCCAGGGGCACGTGGCCGACCCGGATCTTCTCCCCGGCGGGGGTAACCTGCCAGTTATTGGGGGTGATGCCCGTCAGACCGTCGGGGCTGGGGCCGGCGGGGCGGGTCAACAGGTCCGGGGACGCCGCGCGAGCGGTATTGCCGAAACCGAGAAGGCCGACGGACAGGATGCCGCTCACTAGGCCGGCGATGATCTTTATTCTGGGTTGCATGTGAATTTCCAATAACGTTGTGGTGGGTACGGGGGAAGTTATTAATCAGGCCCGTAAATACCCTCCTGGTATTTCGGGCCGCCGCCCAGGCCCGGTACACGCCCGGCCTGGGCTCACGCGGCTTGTCGCCGCGCCGGGGCATCCCTGCCCCGGATTAACCCGGCCTATATTTATAGGCCGGGTTAATATCTCCCCCCGACGAACATTGACTCTTGGGCGCGGGTCAACGTCCGGAGAAAAACCGGAACGATGACAGGGGACTGCCCCTGTCATCGCTGCGTACCGGATGCGCGGCCAACGGGCTAATGATTTGAAGCGACTGGAAGGGCCTCACAGTGCCGGGTCGCTGCCGTGAAATGATCCTTTAGCAGCGCCGCGCGATTTTCGCGCAAATCCGCGCCGTCGCGGTCTGCCGGGTAAGGCGCGTTTTCGCCTTTCAAACCCTTCCACAGCGCGCGGTTGAAAGCTTCGACGTCGAGACGGTCCTCCACCGAGAAGTCCTGCTGACTCATGGCAGCCATCCAATAGGTCGCATCCCGTTTAGTCATGCCCGAGCAGTTGGGCGCCGAGGCGATCAGGGCGGCATCCCGTGGCGGCAATTCGAGCTGGGTGCTGTAAAGAATTTCCGGGACCACGGCCTGGTAGCTCCAGAATTTCTGTTTTTTGTCGAAAAGATCCGCCATCGGCGCGGTCAGACCGTCGTTGATGCCCAGCGGCGGAAGGCCCAGAACTTCTTCGATCGTTCGGATCATGCTGACCGTCGTGTAGCGGGTGGATACCAGCGCACCCTGCTTGACGTAGGGACCCACCACATAGGCGATGCTGCGGTGCGCATCCACGTGGTCGCCACCGTTCTGCGCATCGTCCTCGATGACGAAAACCAGCGTATCGTCCTTGAAGCGGCTCTTCGCGACTTTCTCCACCAGCCGGCCCACCGCGTAATCGTTGTCCGCCATCTGGGTTTCCACCGTATTCACGCCGAACCGGGCGGTAGCGAAATTGCCGAAGTGGTCGTGGGGCAACCGGACTAAAGAGAGATTGGGAAGCTGGCCACTCTCGACGTAATGGTCGAACTCCCGCTCCCATTCCTTAAACAGGTAAAAGTCCGAGTTGTTCTGATCGTAACCTCTGAAATATTCGTCGGTGTACGGTTTCAATGCCTGCTTCAGAGCCACCGCCTGTTTGACGCCTTGCCCGAAGGGTTTGTCGACCACCGGGGCACCGGGGAGGTTGGTCACGTAGAACCCGTAGTTCCGTATCGTCAAGCCGGCGCGCAGGGCGGCATCCCACAAATAACCGGTGCCCGCTTCGCCATCCCGTGAGTCCGGGGCCGCCACGTCGGCGCTGCCGGCGAGCATATCGGGATCGGTCAATCCGGATGCCTGTCGTTCCTCCGGCGTGAACGACACCGGGAAGTTGCGGTTGGCCCCTTCCCAGTCGTAGCTCAGGCCGCGCCCGGCGTAGTTGGGCGGCTGGGTCTTCTCGGTGAAGTCCGTAGTCCGCGCCGCCGTGGTCCAGTTCCAGCCGACGCCCGAGGTTTCGCCGCTGTCGTAGAAATTGTCGAGCGTCACGAACTGGCGGGCCAGCCGGTTGTGGTTGGGACTATAGGGAGACAGGATTGCAAGGCCAGGGTCGCCGTTGCCTTTTTCCAGATCGCCATGGATCTGGTCATAGGTGCGGTTCTCCTTGACCACATAAATGACGTGTTTGATCCGGCTGCGCAGGAAGGCCATGGTGTCTTCCCATCTGGCGTGCTCGTGAACGGTGGGGAAGTCGTTGTTGTAGGCGACCTGCCAGGTGAGCCGTGCCAGATCCTTGCCCTCCGGAACGGGCAGCGTTAGAAAGCCCGCTTTCTCCAGTTGCCAGACGTACTGGTTGGCGGCGTTGCAGGCGCCAAGAGAACCCGGCGCGGTGGAGAGCGTGTTGCGGCAGGCCTGGGTGTTTGGTCCGGCGACCCCTTTGCCGTTCACCACGTAGAGCGTGCTGCCGTCCGGTTTCACGCCGACCGCATTCGGATACCATCCGGTGGGGATGAGACCGATTAGCCGGCTCTTGTCATCGTGAGCATCGTCGTAGTCTCCCGCCTTATTTAACTTCTCTGCTCCGCCGCGTCCGAGCTGGATGACGGCCACCGAGTTGGTGCCGCCGTTCGTGACGAACAAGGTTTTTTCATCCGGCGAAAGCGCAACGTTGTTGGGATTTGCGCCCTTGAATCTTTTCGCTTTGGGGAAAACCTGCTCGGGTGCGGTGGTCAGGATCTCCTCGATGATCCGATCTTCGACGGTATCGATGATCAGCACCGTATCGCTGTTGTCGCTGGCGACGTAGAGCCGGTCCTGGGCTTTGTTCAACGTCATCTTGCTGGGCTGCCCCTGGGTCTTGATGCGTCCGCGTACGGCCATTGTGCTGTCGTCCACGTCGAGAACGACCAGTTCGCGATCGCGCTGGGACGAAACATAGGCCTTCTCATTTCCCTTGAAAGACACCGCCAGGGGATAAGTTCCGCCCGGGGTGCCGGCTCGGGAAGGATCAGTCTTGCCGGGGCGAAGATCCAGCTCGCCGATCTTGGTGCGCGTGCTCAGGTCGACCAGACTCACGGAATCGTTTTCATAATTGGCCACCAGCAACCGGTCGCCCTTGGCGTTGACGGATAAGCCCGCAGCCATCGGCCGAATATTCAGACCAGCACCCTGGTTGGCGTGTCCCAGCGGAATTTCCGCGGCCTCGGACCACTGCCCCGCATTCCGCGTGTACACGCGAACCGTATCGTCCACACCACCGGACACATAAAACTCGTGTCCGCCGGGATTCCAGGCCAAACCGTTGAAGGTGTTCGGCACCAGGATCGCCTGTTTCTGAACCGGTGCGAGCCCGGTTATGTCGAAGACGAACACATATTCCGTGGATTCTTTTGCCACTCGGGATCCGGTGGAGCTGTTATTGCGGTTATAGCCGCTGGTCAGGATCAGCAGAGTGCTGCCGTCGGGGCTGACGGTCGTATCGACGGCGTGATCGGCCAGGAAATCGGGACGTGTGGGTAGGCCGGGATTGAGCGGCTGAAAGAGGGCATGAGGGGCGGCATCCGGTGTGATGCGCTTGCCGGTCGGCAGGAACTCTCCCTCGGTAAGGACAATACCGGCACGAGTGGAAGTACTCGCGTCGTCATTGCGGCCCCATGCAAGGGTCGATGTCCCGAATGACAGTATCAATTCAATAGAAATAATCGCGGCAGTTCTTCTTTGCCATAGGCCATTCATATCTAGTCTCCGTCGGGTTGATCACAAGAAACGTGTGGCGCACGGTGAAGGTCGCGCTGGATCATAGGCGTACCACGTTTCAATCTGCTTACCGATGCGTGACAAGATGGAGGCCGTTCTGTGACATAACAGCATGGGCAACGAGAGAACGGCCGGAAATTGCGGGCCACTGAACCGCCCCCGGGATTTCCGGAGACTCCGTTTCTCGAGAGGATGGAGTCATGAAAAAGTCATCGAAATTTTCACCAGAGACCTAAGAGCGGGCGGTCCGCCTAGTCCTTGAACATCAAGGGGAGTATGAATCGCAGTGGGCGGCGGCTTTTTTCGCTTAAGGAGCTCGACCGCCGACTGAAATGAGGGTGGCGTTCATCGACGCCCACCGCGCTGCCTATGGGGTCGAGCCGATTCTCTGCCCAGTGGCCGATCGCCCCATCGACCTACCACGAGCACAAGACGCGACAGGTGGACCCAGCCCGGTTGCCGCCACGGGCGCAGCGTGACATCAAGCTCTCGAGGGAAATCCGCCGGGTATACGAGGAGAACTTCCAGGTCTACGGCGCCCGGACGGTCCGGCGACAACTCAAGCGCGAAGGCATTCGGGTGGCCCGCTGCACGGTCGAGCGCCTGATGCGCGCCCCGGGCTATACAAAACCGAGGGCCTCGATCACCGGGGGCCTTGGCGACACCTCGATGCGGTCGAGTACGCTACCCTGGAATGGGTGGATTGGTTCAATCACCGTCGGTTGCTGGAGCCGATCGGCCATGGGCCTCCGGCGGAGTTGGAACAGGCGTATTATCGCCAATAGGCCGAGTCGGTCATCGCGGCCTGACTCAACATTAACTGTCTCCGGGAAAACCGGGGCGGTTCATTCCGGAACGGCGCACCAGAATGAAACCCGTCAGTCCCGAGGATGTGCAAGCAGCCCGCGATGAGTTGCGGGACACGTCGGAGCCGGTACAGTCTTATTCGACCACCTGGTGAGAGGCACTACCTCGAGTGGTTAACTCTTCGAGCTGGCGGCACCAAACTTCAAGGGCAGCCCGCTTTTCTGCAACGTAGTCGTATCGATCATAGTGCTTCGCCGAAATATCATTCAATGCATGATTCTGAATTCGGTCCCGCACCAGTTTATCGATCCCCAATTCGCCCATCCGCGTCTTTACGGTACGTCGCAGATCCTTCGGGGTCCAGGGCAGCATCTTGGTTTCCTCACAAAAGTCCTGCACGGCATGCGGTAAAGTGGACTCGTTCCAAGGCTTCACAGATAACGGATTGTGGCGACCGGGAAACAACCATTTGCTTTCAGGGTAGATGCTGCGCAAGTCATTCAGAATATCTAGGGCGAGTCGGGTGAGCGGAATGAGATGATCACGTTTATTTTTCACACGAGCAGCAGGAAGCAGCCATAGACCGGCATCAAGGTCGAATTCCGACCAGGCAGCGCGGGTTACTTCGCCTGACCGTTGTCCACCGGTGGCCAACAATAGACGAATCGCCAAGCGATAAGGCAAATGGAAGCCGTCCGTGTTCCAAATCGTCCGGATCTCTTCCCAGGATAGAGCGTCGTACAGGGTAAGTGCCCAAGCGAAGAAAACGTCTGCGCCCGTGAAGTGTGTATTGATAAAAGAACGTTTTGACGCCGGCGGCGGTAACTTGGACACCGAAACTGGGATCACTGCCTCCCTCGTAGCGCCGATAATTAACACCTGTGACTGCCAGGCCCTTGATATTTTTATCCGAAAACGCAGCCATTTGACCTCATCCGTAGCGCATGGCGTTAGTCGCCTTGTAATTCTCCTGAAGCGATCGACGTTTACACATCGGGACTCATCCAGTTCTCTGCACGACCGAATGCAACAGGCGTTCTCTGGTAAAGAGCCTGGTCTTCAAGTAAACGGCGTTTTGAAAGCCGAATTACCGTGGATGCCGTGGCCTCACCTTATTCATACGCCTCAGCTCGACCGGCGAGGTCCGGCCTTTTGACGATACCTTGTCGTAAATCTCATCGAAGGCCAGCTTGCAATACGGCAGCTGCTCCCGCAGTCTGTCGTAGTCTTTGTGATCGAACATGGTTCTAAAATTCTCTCGGCTCAGGGTCGTTCTGGCGTACAGCGCCTGATAACCCCGATGGTCCAGGACGAACTTTTCGAGCGAGGGCAAGGCTGAGGCGTTGTCGAAACTGTCCTTTTTCGGTGTGCCATACGCGCCGATGTCGACATAAAGCTCATCCAGAATGTCACCCTCGCCTCGGAAGGGATGTATGAACCCGAGCTTCCGCTCGTTCTCGTAGACCGCCATGGGCGAAAGCCACAATGGATAGAGTTCGAAATGATCGTCGAAATATTGAATGGATTTGGCCAAGTATCGGATCGGCATCAACATATCCTGAACGACGTGATGCTTTTCCCGAAGCCTTCGGGTCGTTTCCGTTTCCGTATACTTCAATAGCTCGATCCGCGGCGGCAGCGCCCATCCCAATAGCCATCTGAAAAGCGGATGATTGCCGAAGGGAATGATTTCTTCCATCGCCCAAAAGTAGCTTCGAGTATGTCGATGAAAATAATCCCTGAGCGGTACGTACTCGAACCCTTCTTTTCGTTCCGTGAGGTAGGTTTGTGCGTGCTTGTAGAACCATGGCTTATACCATCGTCCGATGGCGTTCAACGGTCCGTCGGCCCCCTTCTCGTCGGTCATCATGCCGCACAGGATGACTGCGGTGTCGCGACTGTAGACCAACCCTTCCACGAAGTCATTTTTCTCCTTATTCCTGCTCTCCGCTTCGAAAACGTCGACCATATCGTCGAGTGAGTAAACGGGACGATAGTGAAGCCGGACGTATTTTTTGGCAGGGATTATTCTGAGTTGAACGGCGACCAGAAAACCCAGTGTGCCGTGACTCCAAGGGATCAGATAGAAAAGGTCCGCATTCTCCGATGGGCTGCACCGGAGCAGCTTGCCTTCGGCCGTCACGATGTCGAAGGATTCGCAGATGTGCTGAATCAATCCGTATTTGTGACTGCTGCTTTCCACCCCGAACCCCATGATCAAACCGCCCACCGTCAAGTCGTCCAATTCCGGGACGACGGGCAAGGTCCATCCGCGCGGCACCAGGCATCGTGAAATCTGGCCCATCGTCGCCAGCGGCTCAACCCTGAGCAACCTCCGTTCTTCGTCGATCTCGAGGATGTCGTAAAGACTGATGTCGATCTTTCGATGGGAAAGCTTGTACTTGGGCACGAGTTCGCTCATGGACTTCCAGCCGGAACGGGCCGTGCACAATTTTTCCCGGCAACCGTCCCGCTTCCATGCCTCGATCTGCCCGATCACCTTCTTTACCTTTTGATCATGCTTCGCGGGAGCGCTCTTGAGGCGGAAGGCGATGCGGTCGCGAACCGAGACATACGCGCCATACAACGCCGAAACCGGCAAAAGGACGAGGGTCGCGAACAGCCCCCGATAATGGGTGAGAATGTGTTCGACAACACGGGATGTAGGGTCGCCTGTCGCTTTCACCGGAACTTCGCTGGGTACGAGCTTGGTCATGCCTCGAATCAGGATTCCGAGTCGTTCAGTATTCTTATCGCCTGATTCGGGCAGTATTTTTCCGCAGCCCTCGCTTTCTCGATCAGCGCCACCGATGGCCGCTCCTCGAGCACCTCAAGACGGCCTTTTTCGTCGACCAGAAAGATTTCTGGCGCTTCCGCCACGCAATGGGCATGACCCTTACATAGATCGCGGTCGACAACGATCCTAAAACGCTCGGCGATTGCGTCGTTTCGAGCACGCATAGTCTCTTTTCGGGCGCCGATCAGGGCCGAATTTTGCCGTTTCCGATAGCGGACAAGGCAAGGAGAGCCTGGCTCGACCACCATTTTTCGGTAATCGTCCCGGTAACTTTCAGGTGAGTTCACCAGTTCGAACTCATAACGCCTCAGCAGCACGCAGAAGATGGCTTTGATTTGAAACAGGGCAAAGGCGTTGCCCGAGCATTTGTGACGCCCGCCGCCGAAAGCCTGCCAGCCGAACAGGTCCCTGTCCTCGGCTCGTTCCGGCGAGTACCGGTCCGGATCGAACCGGTCGGGTTGGGGGAATAATTCCGGAATTCTGTGCGTAACGGAGGGCGCCGCGCAGACGAACTTGCCGGCCTTGATGACGTAGTCCTTGACATAAAAATCCTGCATCACCTTGCGCATGAGAATGATCAGCGGCGGATGCAGGCGCAGAACTTCCTTGATGACGTTTTCCAGTTTGGGAAGCTGCCTCAGCGACTCGAAATCGACCGCGCCGTCAATACCGAATCGTTCCTCGATTTCAGCAATGACGGCCTTCATGTGCTCGGGGTGGCGGAGCAACTCGATCAACACCCAGGCGGTGGTTCCGGAACTGGTGTGATGGCCCGCGAAAACGGCGGCGATCAGCATGCCGGTAATCTCGTGTGCGGTCAGTTTGCTCCCGTCTTCGTAGCTCGCGTCGATCAGCATCTGGAAGACATTGGTTCGGTTCTCCGACTGCTGCGCGCGCTTTTCCATGATCTGAGACACCAATTCTTGAAGCCGCGCCCGAGCCTTGTCGCGGCGGCGGAAGACCGGCAGCGGCAGATCGGGAAAGACGTAGGCGATGGGCTGAATGCCTTGCTCCAAGTCGCGATAGATTTCGACGAACTCTCGGTTCAGCTCGTATCTAAATTCGGCTCCTAGCAAGCAATGGCTGGACGTGTAAATCGTCAGTTCCTTGGTGAACTCGAGCAGATCGATTTCGCCGGAATCGCCCCAGCGATCGAGCAGAGTCGCGACCTCGCCGACGATGATATCGGAATAGGTCCGCATGGGCTTGTCCCGGAGTGCCGGCATCAGCATTAGTAGCTGCTGGTTTTTTCTTGCGATGGGCGCGTCGAAAACCACGCCCTTGCCGAAAATCGGAGTCATGATCTTGTAGGCGGGCCCCTGGTCAAGCACCTCGTCGGGAGCGCGATAGAAAGCCTCGCTGGCTTCCGTGCCGGTCAGCAGCACCATACTTTGGTGGAAGAGCTTGAATTCGGCCACGTCTCCCAGTTGCCGGCGCAGCCGCATCATGAAAGCATGCGGATTCTTGCCGAAACTGAAAATATGCCCCGCGAGCGGGAACGCGCCCGAGAGTTTCGGGGGCTCTTTGAGTTGCCCTTTGGCCATTGCCGAGTCCTAGTCGATGGCGTTATCGTCCGCCGGTTGAAAAGATTAGTATCATGCTTCGCGATCAAGGTGTTCATGAAATCATTTTTTTCATATACATCAAACCTTATTCGTGCAAGGACTACCCCGAAAGGAGCCGAAATGCCTGCCTATCCTCGTGAAGAGCTGGAAGAAATGGTCGAACGCTGGCTTGCCGCCAATCGTCAAGCCGAGCGGGAGGGCAACTGGATCAAGCACCTCGGCGTGATGTACACCGAGGATGCGGAATACGGCTGGAACATGGGACCAAACCGAGAATTCATCGCCAGAGGCAGAAAGCAGATCGAGGAGTGGGCGCTCGGGGCGCACATGGAGGGATTCGAGAAATGGCGCTACCCCTACGAGAAAATCCTGATCGATGAAAAACAGGGCGAGGTGATCGGCATCTGGCGCCAAGTCGCGCCGGTGAAAAGGGAAGACGGCAGCGATTACGAAGTCGCCGGCATCGGCGGTTCCTGGTTCCGCTACGGCGGAGGATATCAGTGGTGCTGGCAGCGCGACTTCTTCGATCTCGGCAATGTCAAGGCGATGTTCATGGAACTGGCGGCCGACGGCAAACTGGATCTTTCCGTAAAGCAGAGGCTGAGCAAACTGGCGAAAGGTCAGCCGCTCCCCGGGGTCGCTCCCATTCATACAAGCCGAGGCATCGGCAAAAAATTGAAAGGCATTGTCGCCATGGCGCGCACGGTACTATTCGGGGTTTAGTGGAACCGTATCGAGTGACTTCGTCCGAAGCAACTAGACGCAGGAGCGATATTCCCGCACAATCAACGCGATGTAACGTATTTTTCCATGCGCCATCGATAAGCGCCCGAAGGAGACAACGTGGTCCTTGTGCTTTGCCGGTCAATGATTTGTCTTGGACAACGTTCGTGAAGCATCAATGGAATGAAACCGCCGGCGGGCACACCGGGACGGAAACGCCCGTTCCGCCTCTCAGATGCGCGTGGGAAGCCAGCCGCCGCGCACAGCGGCGTTTGCTGGATCTGCAGCGGCCCTGCGGCGACTGGGAAGGGGAAATGGTCTGGTGCACCATGATTCTCGCCCAGGCCGTCATCGTGCGTACCATAGCGGCCCGCCCCTACAGCGACGCGGAAAAAGCACGCATCGTCATTCATTTCGAAGGTAACCAGATGAATGACGGCTCCTGGGGCATGCACCCCGAATCGCCTGGCTACGTCTTCTTTACCACTCTTGGCTATGTTGCCCTGAGGCTGCTCGGCGTTCCCGCCGATTCGCCGACGCTCGTCAAGGCGCGCCGCTGGCTGCATACCCAGCCCGATGGCGTAAAGGGTATTCCCACTTGGGGCAAGTTCTGGCTGGCCATGCTGGACCTCTATGCCTACGAGGGACTCAATGCCGTCCCGCCGGAACTTTTCTTGATGCCGGAATGGTTGCCGATACACCCGCGACATTATTACTGCCACACCCGTCAGATTTACCTCGGGATGGCCTTTCTTTGCGGCATGCGATTTCGCGCGAACCTGCCGGACACGCTACGCAGCGAATTGCGCCGGGAGCTCTACCCGGAGCCTTACGAAACCATAGATTTCGCCGCTCTGCGAGACACCCTGGCCGCGAGCGATGTCTATGTCCCCATCAGTCCGGTACTGCGCCTGATTTACAAGCTGCTAGCCGCTTACCAGCGTCGCCATAGCCGGGCGCTGCGGCGAAAAGGCCTCGACCTGTGCTTCGACCGGATACTTTACGAGCAGCGGGTTACACGCTATCAGGGGATATCTCCCGTGAGCGGACTCCTCAACTGTCTGGCCATCTTCGCTCGCGATCCGAACCATCCGGACCTTTTGCCCAGCCTCGAAGGCGTCGAGGACTGGCGCTGGGAGGACGAGGAGGAAGGCATCCGTTATGCGGGAGCTCGCTCCAACACCTGGGATACCGCATTCGCCGTCCAGGCTCTGGTCGAGGGACCGTCGGCTGTCGAAGGGACGGCAAAAGCGCTCGAGCGGGCTCACGATTTTCTCTGGGGTGCCCAGATAACCGAGGAGCTTCCGGATTACGACGGCGCCTGGCGGGACCCGGCGCTCGGCGGCTGGTGCTTTTCCGACGGGCAACACCGTTGGCCGGTGAGCGACTGCGCAGCGGAAGCCTTGAGCGCCCTGCTCGCGCTCTACGCACATCCCGAGTACACGGTGGCGTCGCCGCTCGAGCCCGAGCGCCTCCGCCAGGGGGTGATCTTCATTCTGTCGCGGCAGAATGCGGACGGCGGTTTCGGAACCTACGAACGCCGGCGCGGCGGCAAGCTGCTCGAAATGGTCAATCCGTCCGAAATGTTCGGCCAGTGCATGACCGAACTTTCCTATATCGAGTGCACGGGGTCGGCGCTGGCCGCCCTCGCGCATTACCGCAAGCGTTATTCCGATTTTCCAGGCGGAGAGATAGAGCGAGCGATACGCAAGGCCGTAGCCTTCCTGCGCCGGCGTCAGCTTGCCGACGGATCCTATCCGGGATTCTGGGGCATCAATCACACCTATGCCATATATCACGCGACCAAGGGGCTGCGGGCGGCCGGCGTGTCCGCCTCGGACCCGGCACTTCAGTCGGCCGCCCTCTGGCTGGTCCGGAAGCAGCGGCCCGATGGCGGCTGGGGCGAGCACTATTCGAGCTGTCTCCAAGGCCGCTACGTCGAGCACGAGCAAAGTCAGGTGGTCATGACGAGTTGGGCCTTGCTCGCACTGCTCGACATCCTGCCGTACGATAATGAATCGATCAAACGTGGATTCGAATGGCTGATGAGCCGGCAACTGGAGGACGGCGGTTGGCCGCGGCAGGCGGTTAACGGCGTTTTCTTCGGCTCGGCGATGTTGGATTATCGCCTCTATCACACCTACTTCCCGACTTGGGCGATGGCCCGTTATGCGCGCCTGACGAGCCCGCCATAGCCGGAGTCTTCAGGGCATTTTTTCGACTTGGCGTCGGAAGATGTAATCTTCCGGCTCAGCTCCGAAATTCGGACCGAAAGTCCGATAAAAAGGCCCTCGCAAATATCAGCGGGACCTTGAAATCGCACTGCAAGGGATTGTCGTCGGTGGATTCTGTGAAGTTCAACATTCGAGGCGCAGCCCGCCCGGGCTGCTCTCACCAATTATCGGAAAAGCATTATGCAAGGACGAGTCATTTATCAGGAACATATCGATGTGCTGATCGCCGGAGGCGGCGTAGGCGGCGCAGCGGCCGCTGCGGCACTCTCGCAATTGGGATTGCGCATCTTGATCATCGAACCCGGCCCGGCCCAAGGCAGGCGCCTCGCCGGAGAGCTCATCCATCCGCCCGGCATCGATGGCCTGTGTCGTCTCGGCTTGCTGAGCGACCGATCGATGCCCGGTTCGCCGGTAAAAGGCTTCGCGATCTTCCCTGCCGATAAAGACGACCCCGCAAGCTCGGTGACCTTACGCTACGGCGAAAAGCCGGGAACTCGCCATTTGGGACGGGCGATCGAGCACCGGATCCTGAAGGATCATCTGCTGGAAACCGTACAGCGGTTTCCCGGCGTTACGGCCTGGATAGGCGCACGGGTCACACGGATAGAGGAAAATCCCGACGGGTCGTTCACGGCGATGGTACGAAGTAACGACGGCGAGGAAATACGAATTCGCCCTCAGTTATTCCTCGGCGCCGATGGACCGATGTCCAGAGTGCGCAAATTGATCGGAATTTCTCACGAGACTCGGCGCTATTCCGGCATGATGGGCATCGAAGTGGAAGACACCCATCTGCCCAATAACGGCTACGGCAATATCTTTCTGAATTCCGCCGGCGTCGCCTATGCCTATGCGATCGGGGGAGGACGGGCAAGGGTCATGTTCGAGGTGCTGAAAGGCGCCGATTCGAAGGAATCGATCAAGACGCACCTCGGTCTCTTCCCTCCCTTGTTCAGGCTCGATATCGAACGCGTCCTGGCCACGAGCAAACCTTTGGCGGCAGCCAATTTCTGCATCGTCCCGAATGCCAGCGTACGAGGTAATGCCGCACTGGTCGGGGACGCGAGAGGCTGCTGCCATCCGCTGACCGCTTCGGGGATTACTGCGGCGGTAAAGGATGCGCTGATCTTGCGGGATGCGCTTAGCGAGTCGAATCTCGATATCGCAACGGCCCTGCGACGTTATTCTCGCCGCTGCGGCCGTCTTGAATTGACCCGGCGCACCCTGGCGGAAGAACTGCGCGAAGCGTTTCTGGCCCAGACGCCCGAGGCGTTACTGCTCAGAGAATGCATCTTTTCCTACTGGCGCACCAGCGATAAGGCATGCGTTCGGTCCATGGCGCTACTTTCCACGGTGGACACTAGTATTTTTTCTCTGGCCACCCAGTATGGGACGGTTGCGCTGCAGGCCTTCCGCCTGTTGCCGCGTTGGTTTTTCGAAAAAACCGTCGTCGATTGGCACAGGGGAGTGCTCAGGCTGGTACACAAGAGCCTTGCCTTTCAATATGCCGCGATCCGCCAATGGTTATATTGATAGTCAGGATCATGGCATCCGGAATAATGGCAGCGCGGCATTGAGCAAAATCGCGCCGCCTCGGCGCCGAAGGGATGACTTTCCACCGGAATACTTGTCGAAATATCGAGATACCTGCTTCAGCCGACATTACCGCATTTCGGTAAAAGCGGATATTTGCTGTCGTATGCCGTAATTGGCGCGACTCATGCCATTCAAAGTCGAGGGAAGCGATGATTCTGGTAGGCACCGCCTCTTGGGCCGACAAAAATCTGATCGACTCCGGCTTGTTCTATCCGGCCCACATCAAGACGCCTGCGGATCGGCTGGGTTATTACGCCAGTCAGTTTCCTCTGGTCGAGGTCGACAGCAGCTATTATGCCCTGCCCTCGGAGCGGAATGCGGCCCTATGGGTCGAACGGACTCCGCCGGGCTTTGTATTCGATGTCAAAAGCTTTCGGCTGTTCACGCAACATCAAACGCCGCCGAAAGTGCTTCCAGTGGATATTCGTGCAGCCCTGGGGCCGGTCGAAAAAAAGAACATTTATTATGGCGACCTGCCAGAGGAACTCCGCGGCGAACTCTGGTCACGGTTTCGCTCAGCCCTTAAACCTTTAAAACATGCAGGCAAGCTTGGCGTCGTACTGTTTCAGTTTCCGCCGTGGTTCGTCTATCGGCAAAGCAATCTCGAGCATATCGCCGCTTGCGCCCGAGTAATGGAAGGATTTCGCATTGCCGTGGAATTCCGTCATCGATCCTGGTTTGACGATAGGCATCGCGAGGACGTGCTCGAATTCGAACGGAGCCGGGGATTGACGCACGTCGTCGTGGATGAGCCGCAGGGATTTGCCAGCAGCATTCCTTCGGTTTGGGAAACCACCTCCCCGGAAATAGCGGTGGTCCGCATGCACGGCCGAAACCGCGAGACCTGGAGTCAGAAAGGGCTCGAGTCGTCCGCCGATCGCTTCAACTATCTCTATTCGGCCGACGAATTGCAGGAATTGGCGGGGTCCATCGAGAAGCTCGCCGCAAAGGCGCGAGAAACACACGTCATTTTCAATAACAATTTCGGAAACTTCGCACAACATAATGCCGGAGAGCTGAAGCAGCTTCTGGCTAGGCCCTAAATTCGGTGTATTAGCCGCCCACTGTTGTGGTTAAACTTCCGTCGGGATGCGAGGCATCCGCATCAGACCACGACGGTCACTTCGATATCGCCTTCCTTGCGTTCTACATTGATGCCCACATCGTGGGCATGGCGAGTCAAGGCTAAGTCAATGACGCCATCGTCAAAACGCAAGTTGCTGATCCTGAGCCAGTTGAGATAATTCGGGAGTCGCGGATGATAAAACCTGATCTGCGGTTTTTCGGGTGAAAAGCTCAAGCCGAGACAGCCTTGCAAGAGCTGAAATACCGCTCCGCTGGCCCAGGCCTGCGGAGAACAGGCTACCGGATAGAGAGTTGGGCCTTGCCCCGGAAGCCTGGAGAACCCACAGAAAAGCTCAGGCAAGCGATGCAAGTCGAGAAACACGGCGGCCTCGAACAAACCGGTCAAAATCTTCAAGGATTTGTCTTTGAAACCGTAACGCGCCAGGCCCATGGCCGCGATGGCGGTATCGTGGGGCCAAACCGAACCGTTGTGATACGCCATCGGATTGTAGCGGCTCTGCCCCTCTGCGACCGTGCGAATTCCCCATCCATTGAAAGATTCCACCGCCAACAGCGTCTCGGCGGTGCGACGAGCATAATCGGGAGCCGCAATCCCGCTGAATAAGGCATGGCCTGCGTTAGACGTTCGCACCGCACAACAGCGTTTGTCGCCGTCCAGTGCGAGCGCAAATGTATCGAGTTCGTCGAGCCAAAATGCTTCATTAAAGCGTTTTTTCAGCGCTGCAGCCTCCTGCCGCAGCCGCTGCGCCCATTTTCCCCGGCCGAGCAATTCGGCCAGTTCGGCCGCCAGCAGTTTAGCTTCATAGACGTATCCCTGCACCTCGCAAAGCGCGACCGGTGCCGGCGCCAGGTTTCCGTCGGCGTGAAATACCGAGTCGTTGGAGTCCTTCCAGCCCTGCTGTATCAACCCGTTTGCGCTATGTCGGGCGTATTCCACAAAGCCGTCGCCGTCCCAATCGCCATGATGATCGATCCAGTCCAGGGCTCTTTCGATGTGAGGCCAAATCGTTTCCATGAAAGCCCGGTCGCCGGTACGCCGATAATAGTGGCCGGCAAGAACGATAAAGAGCGGCGTGGCGTCCACCGTACCGTAGTAACGCTTAAACGGAATTTCTCCTAAAGCGGCCATTTCTCCGGATCTCGCTTCATGAAGAATCTTGCCGGGTTCGGCATCGCGTTCGGGTTCCAAGGATTCAGCCTGGGTCGCGGCAAGATAGGTGATTACGCCCTTCGCGAGTTGCGGCCGAACCCACAGCGTCTGCAACGCGGTGATGATGCCGTCGCGACCGAAAGGCGTGCTGAACCACGGGACTCCGGCGTAAGGATAAGGTCCATGAGACGTTTCCGTGACCAGCATATCGAGATCGGCGGCAGACCGGCCGAGCCAATCGTTGAACTGTTCATTCGAAGTCACGATGTGGGCGACGCTCGACCGGGAGGCTGCAGTGTCCGCCCCTATCCTATCGATCGCTTGGTAATAATCACCCTGCGATACGCTCGCATCGTCGCAAGCGCAGCTTACCGAGACGTGCAGATGAATCTCGTCGCGTATTCCCAACCGAAGCGCTGTGCTACAACTCGAGGCATTGAGCTGATCGGGTCGCCAATGGAATTGGATGTGAGTTCGGCGCATTTCGCCGTCCAATCCGCGATAACCGAGTATCGCGGCATCGTCCTTGATGTCCGGCGTCAGCATTGTTCCTCGGGCCGGTCGATGGACACCGCGCACTTCGAATATATCGCGATAATCGGCAGCGAACCGAAACTCGACGTTCAAATTTACCGTTCGATCGCCGTAGTTGACCAAACGCAAATGCTCATGCCTAGCCTGGCTTAACAACACCACCGATCGGAACACGTGCACGCTGCCTCTCGGGATGACTAGGACTTCGCTCTCATAGAGATCGGGCATGGTCATGTCGACCGCCAGCAAACTGTTGTCTTTCTTGATGGTGGAATTGAGCAAGAAGGGGCGTTGTCCGTTGATTCGCAGCTCCAGGTGAGAAAGATAGCGTGTCCCGCCTTGGTAAAGTCCCTGCTCGCTCGAACTCACCTGATAAATATCGCCGTGACGATCGAAGATACCGAACATATCTTCCGCTTTTAAGACTCGAGAGGGTTCATCGCCCCGTGGTGCGGTGGCAGCGACATACCACTGGTTTTCGGTGGAAGCCGGATCGTCCATGGATCACCCGTTCGAGGAATCGAAAAACTAGATCGTTTGCTTGCCCAGCATAGAAAGGCGACCGAGGTCCTTCTCGATGACGTCCATACCGAGAACCTTTAGCGCTGGAGAGACTTTCTGCTTACACTTTTCACCGAGCTGTCGGTAGATCTGAATATAGTCGCTCGCCATGCGGCGGGCGGAAAAGCGATTTTCGAACGCCTGTCGACACATTGCCCGATTGATCTCGCCTACCCGTTCGACTGCCGATACCGCTTGGTGAAGATTCTCGACAACGAAACCTGTCGTTCCGTGCCGCATAACTTCCGGCACCGAACCGTTCCTGAAGGCGATCACAGGCGTACCGCAAGCCATCGCCTCGATCATCACGAGCCCGAAAGGTTCCGGCCAATCGATGGGAAAAAGCAAGGCGTAAGCATTGCCGAGCAGCTCATTCTTTTCTCGCTCGTTGACTTCGCCGATGAACTCCACCAAAGGATGATTGAGAAGGGTCTTGATCTCCTGGTCGAAATATTCGCGGTCGGCCTTATCGACTTTCGCTGCGATCTTGAGCGGCATGCCGGCACGAATTGCAATTTCGATCGCTCGGTCGACGCGCTTTTCCGGGGAAATACGCCCCAAGAATGCCAGATAGGTGCCCGGCTCGGCACGGAACGTATAAAGCTCCTCCGGCAATCCGTGATAAACCGTAGCTACCCAATTCCCCCAACCGACCGGCGTGCGTTGGTAATCCGAAATGGAGATCAACGGCATGTCCCGAAAGGCTTCGAGGAGGGCATCTAACTCTCTGATGTCCAAGCGTCCGTGTAAGGTGGTAACGTGCGGGGTCGAGCATTCGCGAAATACCGGAAAATGAAGGCAACCGGTATGAAAGTGAATGACATCGAATTCACTGGCCGCTCTGCGCACCCGATCCAACATCAAGAGATGGGGTAGTAACGGATCTAGTACATCTTGGTCGAGACGCAGTGCCTTGGAAACAATCGGCTCGAGCTTGGCGCTCGTCTCCGAATCAGCACTGGCGAAGAGCGTAACATCATGTCCGGCGCCTACTAGCTCTTCGGTAAGATAATGCACGATGCGCTCGGTGCCGCCATAAAGTTTTGGCGGTATGCTCTCATACAAAGGCGCTACCTGCGCGATTTTCATACTCCTCCTTATACGCTGTTCACGTCCGGGCTGGCAGCAAGAGCGCCACCAGAGTTCGTCGTTTGCGCTATTAATTTTTGATCGAAACCGGGACTCAAGAGTTCACCATAGTGGCTCATCATCGAGACTCAAGACACGCGACGGCTACATCCCGCCCTCAACGGAGCGACGGTTCACGTGACCAGGTCGGTCTTTCCGTCACAACATACCTTCGCCCCGTCTTCGTCTCCCATACTTCGGTCAAAAATTGTCAAGCTGGGCACTTGAGCTACATTTGGGGTGTCATCGAATCGCTTCGCCGACCTTTTGATCACTGGGAAAAATGACGCCTATGTTCCATCTCGTAACCCGCTCCAACCTATTGGTCTTCGCGCTCGCGTTGCTGCCGACCTCGATATTCGCCGATGTTTATAAGTGTCTGGATCAGAAAGATAAGGTCTTTTATCAAGACCGACCATGTCAGGAGTTGACGTCGGCTCAACTGCCGCCCGGCTTGTCTCAACTAGCAGCCAGCGATAACAAGCCGCACTTTCTTTGGAAGGCGACAATTGCGGAAGGCACGGTCTACCTCATGGGCGCCCTTCCTTATGGCGCGAGCGATATGTATCCCCTCCCGGAAGCGATAACGGACGCCCTCTCGGGGTCGGATGTGCTGATCGTCGGAGCCGATGTCGCTGCGCTGCCTCAGGCCGAACTACTTCCCATCGCCGCAAACCGAGGCGCGTACACGGACAATTCCGATTTAAGAGACCACATCAAAGCCGCCACCTGGGAAAGAGTGCTCAAGCTCTCTAAGGCTTTGGGCATGGCAGAGGAAACGATTCTCACCCAGAAGCCATGGATGGCGTCACTGAGTTTGATGAGCCTAGCCGCTAAACAGGCGGGCTATACGCAAGAGCTCAGCATCGAAAAAGGCTTTGTCAAGGATGCGCAGATGCGAAAGCCGGTACTTCAATTAGACTCGGTAGATGAACAAGCGAAACTGTTGGATGGCTTGTCCGAGATTGAACAGGAGCAAATACTCCTGCAATCGCTAAATGAGATTGAACGTGGGGACGACTATTTCAAATCGATGATCGAAGCCTGGACGAGCGGAGATTCCTCGACCGTTGAGCTGATCGTGCGTCGCCGCTTCAATAGTCTTCCGGCTTCGGACAAGCTCTTCAAGCTCTTGTTCACCGATCGAAGCGCAGCGATGGCGGAGAAAATCGGGGAATTGGCGGCCGATGGTAGGACTTATTTCGTTGTCTTGGAAGCCGGCCACCTGGTCGGTGAACACGGCCTCCTAAACCTGTTGCAATCGAAAGGCTTCAAAATTTCGCAGCTATAGCTCGAATCGATTCGGATCAGTTTTCAGCCTCGGGCTTGACGTAAACATCGGCGAGTTCACGTAATTGTGCCACAAAGGACGAAAATTCGCGCTGCGCGGCGTTTTTGGCGAGGAACTGGCGAGCAGCGTCCGCTTCCTTGGGATCTCCTTGCGAAGCGCCATCCTTGACGGCGATCAGCTTAAAGACGACTTGATCGCCGTTTTCAAGTTCCACCGTTGAGATAACGGGCTGCTCGGCTGACGGTCGAGCAGCCTTGAATACGGCATTCGTCAGCACTGGCGGTACATTTTTTGCATCGCGGCGCAGATTCGACTCCTTGGAAACCTGCATACCGTGCTCTTTGGCCAAACCCGTAAGCGGAGCACCCTGCTGCGCTTGGCGCAAAAGTTCTTCCGCTTGCTTGCGGGTCTCCTGTCTTGCGTCCTCGGCACGTAATTTGCCAACGATATCTTCCTTCACTTCTGCGAGGGGCTTATCGGACGCCGGTTGATGGTCTTTTATCCGCAAAACGACTGCTTTCTCGCTCCCCAATTCGACCGGATCGCTGTTCCGTCCGTTCAGAACGTCCTCACTGAACGCGGCTGCTCTTACCGTGGACTCGGCGGCGATACCGTCTCCTACCTCACGCGTAAAGTATCCGGTGCTCTCGATTTTCAGATTGAGGGCTTTCGCGGCCGGCTCCAGACTGTCGGGATGTTCATAGCTGAGCTCCGTCAGCGTTTGTCCCTGTTCGTAAAACTTGTTTTCTGCCGCATTGCGCTGGAACGTTTTCAGCAGTTCGTCTTTTACTTCCTCGAATGGCTTGACCTTAGCCGGAGACAACTCGGTTACTTTGATCAAGTGATAGCCGAAAGATGTTTTGACAGGCTTGGATAACTCACCCTGCTTCAAAGCAAATGCCGCATCGGCAAAATTTTGCTCCATGGCTCCCTTGGTAATGAAACCCAAGTCGCCGCCGTTCTGAGCGGATATCGGGTCATCCGACGTTTCCTTTGCGACCTTAGCGAAATCTTCGCCCTTAGCCAAACGGTCTTGAATCTGATTGATCTTGGCCAAAGCCGCCTGCTCGGCGGCTTCACCGCCTTCCGAATCGACCGCGACTAGGATATGGCTGACCTTGCGCCTTTCTTCGGACGCGAAACCAGACTTCTGCTCTTCATACAGATTGCGCAGGTCGTCTTCGGTGACTTGGGTCTCCTTCGCGATATCGTCAAGACGAACGGCGATGTACTCGATCGATACACGCTCGGGATTTTGGTAAGCCTGAAGATGTTTCCGATAGTAATCTTCGATTTCCGCATCGGAAATAGTGCGAGCCGATTTCTTCAAAGGTATTTTGAGATATTCGACCTCACGCTCCTGATTTCTGAGCCGAAAGAGCGAAGCGATTTGATTCGGGGTTACAAATGCGCTGTCAAGCAATCCGCGCTGGTATTGCTCCATCAACAAAGCTCTTCTGACCTGCGCAACGAATTGGGCAGAACTCAAGCCCTGAGATGACAGCATGATGTTGTATTTTTCCTTATCAAACTTGCCTTCGGTTTGAAAATAAGGGAGCGTCTGGATGAAGTCGCGCACGGCGCTGTCGCTGACGGCAAGGTCCTTAGCCTCCGCATTTTGCGCAATGATTTCTTCTCGAATCAGCCGCTCTAAAGCTTCATGTTTGAGCTGCCTATCGTCGACCTCCGCCAAACCCACCAGGTTCGCAAGACTCTGCTGATAGGCCTGGTTTACCTCGCGCTCAAAAATATCCCTGTCACCGACGACAGCCAGTGGCTGCTCCTTGCCGGAATCCAGATAATTCTGAATTCCCCATAGAGCGAACGGCACACCGACAAGAATCAACATTACCCATGCGAAGATACCTTGGGCACGATCACGAATCGCTTGAAGCATATGCAGAACCTGATACGGCTTTAAGAGCAATCATTAAACGAAAAGACAGGCAGCCCCCTGCCCTCAAAAAAAAACCCGCTGCCTCAGGGGCGCGGGTTTTTTGAAATTTGGCGGAGCGGACGGGGCTCGAACCCGCGACCCCCGGCGTGACAGGCCGGTATTCTGACCAACTGAACTACCGCTCCAATTTATGGTGGGTGCTGTAGGGATCGAACCTACGACCCTCGCCTTGTAAGGGCGATGCTCTCCCAGCTGAGCTAAGCACCCGAAAGAGTCGACTAGCTTACAGCATCTTTAAGTGCTTTACCAGCCTTGAATGAGGGAATTTTTGCAGCTTTGATGGTAATCGTGTTTCCCGTCTGCGGATTACGGCCTTGACGCTCGGCACGCTCTTTAACCCCAAAGGAACCAAAACCCACGAGTGAAACGGTTTCGCCGTTTTTTAAAGCTATCGTGATAGCGTCAATCATACCGTCGAGTGCGCGCCCGGCATCGGCCTTCGTCAGGTCCGCCGACTTAGCGATCGCATCAATTAGTTCCGCTTTATTCATTCTTTCCCCCTTTGATCGATGATGTTGAATCTAAGTTCTTCACATGGCCGCAAGACTTCGTCCATTCCTATATGCTGTTGGCTACGCGTGAACTCGCCGGCCGAAATGTAGCAGTAGACAAAAAGCACTGTCAAGCCGCATAGCGTCTGGGATTCAGCGAATTTTAGCGATCCGTCGCATTTCTCTGAACACGCAAAAAGCAACTCCCTCCAATTAGGACTAATGAGCAACGATCATGCCTGCCGTACCCGTCGATTTAGTCACACCCTCGGATTCGGGAGTAACCGGCGGTTTCAACGGTTCCGGCATGTGTTTTAGTGCGGTCTCGAGGACTTGATCGATAGAGCGAACCGCGACGATTTTGAGATCCTGCTTAATGTTCTTTGGAATCTCAGCCAAGTCCTTCTCGTTTTCCTGCGGAATCAAGACGGTCGAAATACCGCCCCGATGCGCCGCCAACAGTTTCTCCTTTAGCCCTCCGATGGGCAAAACCTCCCCGCGAAGCGTGATCTCGCCCGTCATGGCAACGTCCGATCTCACAGGGATTTGAGTCAATGCGGAAACCAAAGCCGTGCACATACCGATACCGGCACTGGGACCGTCTTTGGGCGTGGCCCCTTCCGGCACGTGTATATGCACATCGTGCTTCTGATAAAACGCCGGATCGATACCCAGCGTTTCTGCTCGGCTCCGGGCTACCGTGACAGCGGTTTGTATCGACTCCTGCATGACCTCGCCGAGTTTTCCGGTATAGGTTTGCTTGCCGGTTCCGGGCATAACGACCGATTCGATGGTAAGAAGCTCGCCTCCCACCTCGGTCCAGGCCAGGCCGGTAACCTGCCCGACCTGGTCCTTCTCCTCGGCTCGTCCGTAGCGATAACGCCTGACGCCCAAAAAGTCATCCACGTTACGATGAGTCACGTTCAGTTTCTTGGTGCTCGGTTTGAGGACCAAGCTCTTGACGACCTTGCGGCAAATCTTGGCTATTTCGCGCTCAAGGCTACGAACACCGGCTTCTCGAGTATAGAAGCGGATAATATCTCGAACCGCCGATTCGGTGATATGAATTTCGCTGTCCTTAAGCCCGTTGTTCTTGACCTGCTTTGGAATCAGATAGCGCATGGCGATGTTGACTTTCTCATCCTCGGTGTAGCCAGCGATGCGGATCACTTCCATGCGGTCCAGAAGCGGCGCCGGGATATTCAAAGTGTTCGCCGTTGCAATGAACATTACTTCGGACAAATCGAAATCGACCTCCAAGTAATGGTCGTTGAAAGTATGGTTCTGCTCCGGGTCCAAAACTTCCAACAATGCGGCAGCAGGATCACCGCGGAAATCCATCGCCATCTTGTCGATCTCGTCGAGCATGAACATCGGATTGCGGGTCTTTACCTTGGAAAGGTTCTGCAGGATTTTACCCGGCATCGAGCCAATGTAAGTTCTGCGATGGCCGCGAATTTCGGCCTCGTCACGAACCCCGCCCAAGGCCATGCGAACGTACTTCCGGTTGGTCGCTCGAGCAATCGACTGACCGAGCGAAGTCTTGCCCACACCGGGCGGTCCAACCAAGCACAATATTGGGCCTTTTAGTTTCTTGACGCGCTGCTGAACGGCCAGATACTCGAGGATACGCTCTTTGACTTTCTCCAAACCGTAGTGCTCGGTTTCTAAAATTTCTTCGGCACGCTGCAAGTCGTGACTGATCTTGGTGCGCTTCTTCCACGGCATGTTGACCATCCAGTCGACGTAATTCCTGACTACCGTAGCCTCGGCAGACATCGGCGACATCAACTTGAGCTTGTTCAACTCCGTCTCGGCTTTGGTACGAGCCGCCTCAGGCATGCCGGCCTTTTCGATTTTGCGCGATAGCTCCTCGAATTCGTTCGGCACATCGTCCATTTCCCCCAACTCCTTCTGGATGGCCTTCATTTGCTCGTTCAAGTAATACTCGCGCTGATTTTTTTCCATCTGCTGCTTGACCCGCCCGCGGATACGCTTCTCCATCTCCAGCATATCCACCTCGCCTTCCATGAGCGTCATCAAACGCTCCAACCTGGCCGTCACATCGCTCATCTCCAGAATCGACTGCTTGTCTTCGATTTTGATGGTCATATGTGCGGCGATGGTATCCGCCAACCGGCTCGGGTCGTCGATGCCGGCAAGCGAATTCAACACTTCGGGCGGTATCCGCTTATTGAGCTTGACGTAATGATCGAAGGTGTTGATGGCGGTGCGCATCAACACATCGATTTCTTGATCGGTGATGTTGATCTCGTCCAGCTGCGGCGAAACTACGGCTACGTAGTGCTTGTCGGCGACACGGTACTTATCGACGTTGCAGCGCTCGCTACCCTCGACGAGCACTTTCACAGTGCCGTCCGGAAGCTTCAGCAATTGCAGGATGTTGGATAAAGTGCCGATCTGGTACAGGTCATCGAAGCTGGGATCATCCAGTTCGGCTTCTTTCTGCGCTACGAGCAAGATTTGTTTGTTGTCCCGCATGGCAGAGTCTAGGGCCAGAATCGACTTCTCTCTGCCGACAAAGAGCGGTATGACCATGTGGGGATAGACTACGACGTCCCGTAAGGGAAGCACCGGTACCATCTTTTCCGGCTTTGCACGATTTTCAAGCGAGGTATTTTCCATTAGCCACCCATGGATATTAGTGAGTACGCGTTGTTACTGAGTATATAGGTAAGCTTCGGGCAAAAAACAAGACTAAGCCCGATAAAATCGGGGACTATTTGATTTGGCCAAAAACTTCAGATGAAGAGATCAGCAAAAATTCTGCGATCCCGTCCGGGTAAGTACGAAAAACTACTTAGATGCGAATGTATCGTCGAGATTCCCGAATCCGAACGATTTTCTATACAAAATGCGTAGATCAATGCGCGGTGACGCTTACGCGCTGAAATAAGCGACCGCTACCATTAGGATCAGTGAATGCAAACAGGTGTTTGTGCCGACAGGCGAGCAAGAACGCAAATTCAACTTGAAGGCTGCCCTAACGAGCTTTAAGACTGAGAAGCTATCAGCCATTAGTCAGACAGTGAAGTTCGGCCATCGATCAAGATCTGAAAATTGGCCGCATAACAAAACCCTGAATCGGCTACCGACGCCCGCTCGCCGCAAGGCATCGATAGCACTCGAAAGATATTTCACTCTACCGAAGCGCAGTGCTTTTCTTCGGTTTGATAAATCAGATACGGGTCCGATTCGCCGCGAATAACCTTTTCATCGATCACAACTTTGGAAACATGTTCGGCGGAAGGCAATTCGTACATCGTATCCAGCAACACGTGTTCGAGAATCGTTCGCAGACCGCGTGCGCCGGTTTTCCGTTCCATTGCCCTTCGCGCGATCACCCGCAAGGCGTCCTCGCGAATCTCCAGATCGCAACCCTCCATCTCGAACAACTTCTTGTATTGTTTGACCAGAGCATTTTTCGGTTCGGTCAGAATTTGAACCAATGCCTGCTCATCCAATTCTTCCAGAGTCGCCACCACCGGCAAACGACCGACAAACTCCGGAATCAGGCCGTATTTGATCAGGTCCTCCGCCTCCACGTCCGCCAAAACTTCGCCGACATTGCGGCGTTCGTCCTTGGTCTTGACCTCCGCGGAAAAACCGATGCCGCCCTTTTCGGAGCGTGAACGAATGATTTTTTCCAGTCCGGCGAACGCTCCGCCGCAGATGAAGAGGATATTCGCCGTATTGACCTGCAAAAATTCTTGCTGAGGGTGTTTGCGTCCGCCTTGTGGCGGTACCGAGGCCACAGTGCCCTCGATCAACTTCAGCAGAGCCTGCTGCACACCTTCACCGGACACGTCGCGGGTGATCGAGGGATTATCCGACTTACGGGAAATCTTATCGATCTCATCGATATAGACGATACCGGACTCGGCCTTCTCCACGTCATAATCGCATTTCTGCAAGATCTTTTGGATGATGTTTTCGACATCTTCCCCGACGTAACCCGCCTCGGTCAGCGTCGTCGCGTCGGCGATCGTGAACGGCACGTCCAACAGCCGGGCGAGCGTCTCGGCAAGCAAGGTCTTTCCCGATCCGGTTGGGCCGATCAAGAGGATATTGCTCTTGGCCAGTTCGACATCGTTCTTCTTCAGGTGGTTATGCACCCGGAGCCGCTTATAGTGGTTGTAGACCGCAACCGACAAGATCCTCTTGGCTTTCTCCTGGCCAATGACATACTCGTCGAGTACGGCCTTGATCTCTTTCGGTTTGGGCAACTTATCTACGCTAGCGGCAACATTTTCCTGAAGCTCCTCGCGAATAATATCGTTGCACAACTCGACACATTCGTCACAGACGAACACAGCCGGACCGGCAATGAGCTTTCTGACCTCATGCTGGCTTTTTCCGCAAAACGAGCAGTAAAGAAGTTTCCCGCCCCCGTCTTTGCCGTGCTTATCATCACTCATCGCAAACCTCTTATTCGTCAGATGACTGTTGTAGCAACCTACGCGAACCAACCGCTACCGGCATACGTCCACTAGTCCTTGGAACTCGAATTCCAATGCGTTTAACCGCTAGAACCCGGTTCTCGGCTAGCGAGCACCTTGTCGATTAGACCATATTGCGCTGCGTCTTCTCCACTCATGAAATTATCACGATCGGTATCGACTTGAATTCGTTCCAACGGCTGACCTGTATGTTTCGCCAATATTCGATTCAGTCTGTCGCGGGTCGCGAGAATTTCGCGGGCATGAATGTCAATGTCGCTGGCCTGTCCCTGGAAGCCGCCCAAAGGCTGATGGATCATGACTCGCGAATGGGGCAGACAATATCTCTTGCCGGGCGCGCCGCCCGCCAGAAGCAACGCTCCCATGCTAGCCGCCTGACCGATGCACAGGGTGCTGACGTCGGGTTTGATGAACTGCATGGTATCGTAAATCGCCAGTCCCGAGGTGACTATGCCGCCGGGAGAATTGATATAAAGATGGATGTCCTTGTCCGGATTTTCCGATTCCAGAAAGAGCAGTTGAGCGATGATCAGGTTGGCCATGTAGTCTTCGACCTGCCCAACCAGAAAAACCACCCGCTCCTTGAGCAAGCGAGAATAGATATCGAACGCCCGTTCGCCACGCGCCGACTGCTCGATTACGACGGGCACCAACCCCGTCGCCCGAGTATTGACGGTTTTATCAAAATCGCCGGTAAACATCATGAGATCTCTCGGGTTAAAGTTACGCCGCTTGTGAGGAACTGCCGGTAACCTGCTGCATCAACTCTTGAAACGCGATCTTTTCTTCGGTCACCTTTGCCTTGTCCAATACCAAATCCACCACCTGATCCTCCATGACCACGTTTTCCACTTCGCGAAGCCGCTCCGGCTCGGCGTAGTACCAGCGCACCACGTCTTCCGGGCTCTCATAACTCGCGGCCAATTCGTCGACGGTCGAACGCACCCGCTTTTGATCCACGACAAGATTATTAGTTTCAATGATCTTCCCGAGGATCAGCGCCAAGGCGACTCTTCGTCTCGCCACTGGCTCTAGCTGCTCCTTCAGCTTGGCTTCATCGAGATCCTGCCGCCTTTTCTGGGCCGCTTGCCGGTAGGGCGCCAACAAATGCTCAAGCTCATCTTGGATTAAGGCGTTGGGCAGAGCAATCGCATTCTTGGCGAACAGAGCATCCATCACCGAGGATTTCGTTCTCGTCTGCAGCGCCCGCTTCATCTCGCGCTCCATGTTAGCGCGGATATCGCTGCGGAAAGCTTCCACGCCACCTTCCTCGATGCCGTAGGATTTTGCGAATTCCGCGTCCACCTCGGGCAATAAGCTTTCTTCGACTTTCAGCGGCTCGATGGCAAATTGCGCCGTGTTGCCGGCCAGCTTTTGGTTGGGGTAGTCGGCCGGAAACGGCAATTCGAATTCGAGCGTCGACCCGGCCACTGCGCCGACCAACTTATCTTCGAATCCTGGAATCATTTGGTTCGTGCCCAGGACAACGGGCAGATTCTCAACTTTTCCGTCGGTAAACGACTCATCGCCGATCTTGCCTTCAAAGGCGATCGTAACACGATCCCCCGTTGCCGCCGCGCGCTCGACCTCTTGCCAGCTCTTCCGCTGCTCTCTGAGACGTTCGATCATGGCATCGATATCCGGCTCGGTCACTTCCGAAACGAACCGCTTGACCTCCAATGTCTCCAACGGCATCAGCACGAACTCCGGCATCACTTCGAAGCTCGCTTCATATTCCAGCCCACTGCCCTCGTCGACTCGGCGAGCGGTGATCTGCGGCACTCCCGCTGGTTTGAGCCTCTCCTCCCGGACGGCTTCATAAAAGCTCGATTGGATCAGATCCGAAAGGACCTCCTCCCGGACCTGCTGTCCATAGCGCTTTTTTACCAGACTTTGAGGCACTTTGCCGGGACGGAAACCGTCGATCTTGACCTTGTTCGCCAAAGTTTTGAGGCGTGAGGCTATTTTTTCCTGGATCTCTTCTTCCGGCACCTGTACGGTCATTTTCCGGCTCAATTCAGATGTCGTTTCGACAGAAACTTGCATGTCGCTGTTACCTCAAGAATGGAAAAAAGTATCGGAGGGACTGGCTCGAAAAGCACAATCGCCTAAATTGCTGGCTGATGCGCCGAACTCTGATATCCGTAATCGGATATTTATGCTAGGAAGCTTGGCTTCTTGGTGCTTACTGAACATTTGGTGCGAATGGAGAGACTCGAACTCTCAAGGGTTGCCCCACTGGAACCTAAATCCAGCGCGTCTACCAATTTCGCCACATTCGCACATAAAATCTGCCCGGATTATACTCCGTTTGCCGAGGAATTTCCGGCTCGATCCCGCTTCCCTTCAAGATTCGATCCAAAAACTCGCCCCGCCGATCGGATGCAAGCTTTCTATTATAAAACGCGCGAATATTTTTTCATCTGTTCGTTCTTTGGACGCATAGCGGATTTTGCCGTTTTTCGCTTTTTCGTCCGGCCTGTAGTAATAAATATGTTCGGCCAAGGCTATGGATTTAAAGATGGATCAGAAACAGGACAGAGAAGGCGTCGTCAAGTATCGCCTCGATTACACGACGGCTCCGCCGGTAGATTCGGAAATCGTCGCCGAACTGAATGCCTGGCGGACCATCCTCTATCGTCTCGGACTCACCGGGCAGGACTCTCGTCGGTATGACGGCCTGGCCTACGGCAACGTCAGCCTTCGCCGCGGTGAAACCGCCTTCCTTATCAGCGGAACGCAGACCGGCGGCAAGCCCAAGCTCATTAGCGAACATTACTGTCTCGTCACCGGATTCGATCTGGAGCAAAACCTCATCATCGCCGAAGGACCGATAGCGCCCTCTTCCGAAGCCCTGACCCATGCTGCGGTTTACCAAAGCGGAAGCGGGATCGATTGCGTACTGCATGTCCACTCGCCCGAATTATGGGAAAAGGCCGAAGCCTTGGCCATTCCCGTGACTGACCGGCAAGTCGGTTACGGCACGCCGGAGATGGCCCATGAGGTCGGGTTTCTGGTTCGAACTTCGAAAAGCCCGGTCATCGCCATGGGTGGCCATGAAGACGGCGTCATCGCGTTCGGCCGCACCGTCGAGGAAACCGCCATATGCCTGATTCGCAGCCTGGCGCAGGCATTAGCCTAAGATCACGACAACGTCGTGAGACCGCCCGTCCGATAGCAAAGGAATTCGTGCCGTTTCCTGTTCGACCGGCACCGGCCGTCCGTCCAGATCCGCACTGAGAACACGCCGAGGCGTTTTATTCGGATTCGTTACCCTCACCGTATAGCGCGTCGGATTGCCCGGATGCCGATAGCGGATCACAAACTCCGGCCACTCGGCCGGTATACAGGGTTTGAGCTCGATGAAAGCGCCCTCCTTCACCCGAAATCCCAAAATCGATTCCAAGGCGACACGGTACATCCAGCCCGCGGACCCCGTGTACCACGTCCAACCGCCGCGGCCCACATGCGGCGGTTCGCCGTAAACGTCGGCGGCGACTACGTAGGGCTCGACCCGGTAAACATCGGTTTGTTCCTGCGTCCGCGCGTGGCTCACCGGGCTGAGCATTTCCAATAGCCGCGCGGCCCGGTCGTTCCGGCCGAGTTCTGCCACGGCGCGCACCACCCAGCACGCGGCATGGGTGTATTGCCCGCCGTTTTCGCGCACGCCGGCCACATAGCCCTTGATGTAGCCCGGGTCATGCGGTGTGTTGACGAAGGGCGGCGTCAATAAACGAATGAGACCATTATGATCGGAGATCAGGTGCTCCTCGACCGCATCCAAAGCTCGATTCGCCCGCTCCGCCGGCGCCGCGCCTGAAATCACCGCCCACGCCTGGGCCAAGGCGTCGATTCGACACTCATCGCCGTGTTTGGTGCCTAAAGGGGTACCGTCGTCATAATAGGCGCGTCGATACCAGTCGCCGTCCCATCCCGCGTCATTGAGCGCCTGGTAAAGATGCTCTCGATAAGCCCGGTAAGCTTCGATCCGCGCCTGGTCGCCGCGCTTCTCGCAGATTGGCAGGAATTCTTCGAGAACGTGGTAAAGAAAGAATCCCATCCACACGCTCTCGCCGCGTCCTTCGCGGCCCACCCGGTTCATGCCGTCGTTCCAGTCGCCCGTGCCCATCAAGGGCAAACCGTGCGCGCCCCGGGTCAGGGAGCGGTCCAGCACTCGACAGCAATGTTCGTAGATGTCCGCAACCTGACCGGCATCGTCGGGTTTCAGATAAGCCTCGTCCTCCCCCTCCGCCAGTAAACGGGCAGTCACAAACGGCGCGGATTCGTCCAGTACGCTCCAATCGCCGGTGTGACGGATATAAAACGCCGTGATATATGGCAGCCAGACCAGATCATCGGAAAATCGGGTGCGCAATCCCCGCTCCAGGGGTTCGGGATGCCACCAGTGAAGCACGTCTCCCTCGACAAACTGATGCGCGGCGTGAAGCAGAATCTGGGCTCGAGTGAGCTCGGGGCGCAGATAGATCAGCGCCGAGGCGTCCTGAAGCTGATCGCGGTAACCGAAGGCGCCTCCGGACTGATAAAACGCGGAGCGCCCCCAGACCCGGCAGCTCAGGTTCTGATATGCCAGCCAGCCGTTGACCATCAGATCGATCTCGGGAGACGGCGTCTCGATTTGGATTCCGGAGACAAAATCGCGCCAAAAACCTTGGGCTTCGGCCAAGGCGTTCTCGATGGCGCCTCCTTGCCGGTATCGCTCGATGATCGAACGGGATTCGTCCTCGGAGAGGGTTTCGCCCAGCAGGAACGCACATTCGAAGGTTTGCCCCGGTTCCAAGTCGATTTGAAGCTGAAGCGCCGCGCACGGATCGAGATTAGCGCCATTCCGTCCATCGAGCGATGCGCGTGCGAGCAAAGCCGCGGGGGCTTCCGGGCTGCCGTTCCGCCCGATGAAGCTCTCCCGATCGGCGGTGAAATACATGGCACCCGGCTGCCCTACCGCCGCCGCGAAGGCGACGCCGTCGGAAAACTCTCCGGCTTGGCGATTGATAGCGAACAGTGCCGACGTCTCCGGATCATGGCGGGTGATCACGAACCGGCTGCTGTCGGGCGGCGTTCCGCCCAGAATTAAGCGCTGGTATGAAAACAGCGACAAGCGGCGGCGGCTAGCGCCCCCATTCGTCAGACGCCATCGGAAAATTTTGACCGGATCGTGGCGGGCCGCGAACAGTACGACGTCCTGATCCAAACCATCGTAGGTGCTGGTAAACCGGCTGTACCCGAACCCGTGGCGCGCCTCGTAAGCGGCGGGTGCCGAACAAGGCCCCGGCAAGGGAGACCAGAACGCGCCGGTTTCCTCGTCCCGGAGATATAACGCTTCGCCGAACGAATCGCTGACGGGATCGTTGAACCAAGGCGTCAACCGATGCTCGCGGCTGTTCCGATGCCAGGTATAACCCGCTCCCCGCTCGCTGACCAGAAAGCCGAAGTGTTCATTGGCGACTACGTTGATCCATGGAAGAGGCGGCCCTTGCAACTCGCCGTCGGTCAAATCCAAACGAACCACGTACTCGGTGCCGTCCGCGGCAAAACCGCCATATCCGTTGAAAAATCGAAGCGCTTCGAGCCCGGCCTTGAGTTTCGGCGTCTCCGGCGGCAAAAGGGCGCGCCGCGCTCTCGCGCTTGGAACCGGAAGCTCCGATCGAAGCGACGGTGCGCTTTCATCGACCACCAGGCGCGCAACGGCGCACAGCAATTCGAGATCGGCCGGCGCAATGTCTTTTTCCGCGCGAATAAAGATGTCCTGATCAAGTCCGCCCAACCCACCGAAGTCGGCCCCCTTGTCCGGACTCAAAATCATCAGCGCGAAACGTAGGCCTTTCGCCAGCCAATAGCGCTGCGCCTTGATGAGTTCGGCAACCCGTGAATCCTCGCGACTGTCACTGGCCCGTACCAGAACGATCGGCCGGTAGAACGGCAAGCCGTAGCGGTCGAGACGGGCAAGGGGACCGCAGGCGCTCCGCAGCACCGACTCCGGAGCCCGAAGCTTCGGATCGCCGTAAAGCAACGCACCGGCGAGGGATTGAAAAAACTCCGCCTCCGTTCCGGTCATGTCGAGCCGCCGGACGAGTTCCTGCTCGCGCTCGGCGGCGCGGGCGTAGATAGTATTTATCGCTTTTTCCGCCGAGCAACGCTCGATGAGCTTCAGCGCCTGCGTCCTGTCTTCGGCCGCGCCGAACAGAAACACCACATCTCCCTGCGTGTTGGGAGCAAGTTCCAAGCAGCGCCGCAGAGCGAAAACCGGGTCGAGCACGTTGCCGATCCCGCCGGACAGCGGCTGTGTTTCACGAAGCGCCTGCGGCTCCGCCGGCGTCCGGTTCCGGCCGAGGAAGCGCATCCGGTCGGTCTCGTACTCCAATTCACCCGGCCCGAACGCCGCGCCGACCAACCACGGATAAACCTCATGAGCGCTGCGCGGCCTGCGACGAGCGAGCAGCGCTTCTCGTTCCGCCACGAACTCGGTTTGCACGAACAACTTGGAGAAAGCCGGGTGCGCCGCATCGGCCGCAGGATGATTCAGGACCACTTCGAGATAGCTCGTGATTTCGATCCGTCTGGGCCGATTCGAACGATTTCGCAGCGTGACTCGGCGCAGCTCCAGATCGTCATCCGGGCTGACACACACATCCAAAACGGCCTCGATACCGCTGTTCTCGCACTGAAGCCTAAACCGGCCCGGCTCGTAACGAGCGGTCCGTGCATCGGCTTCCATCCCCGTCGGCTGCAAACCGAGCGACCACCAGTCTCCGCTATCCAAATCCCGGAGGTAAATGAACCATCCCTCGCCGTCTTCGACGCGGTCTCCGCTCCAGCGGGACAGCGCGTGGCCGCCAAGCATCGAAAACCCGGTGCCGGCCGATGTCAGCAATACCGTGTAGCGTCCGTTGGACAGAAGGCGCGACGCCGGGACCGAATCGTTCGGTCGATCGAGACCGGCCTGGTTAGGATCGAAGCTCATGCGGACTCCTTAGGTCAAAAATCGAAATCAATTAGCTTGCTGCGTAATTGCCGCCCCGTAGTTCACCGTCACTTCCGCCGGAAACTCGCCGATCACCGCTTGATCGGCGGTAAACGTATCGACCGGTTTTCCGTTGACGGTAAGCGACCGGATGGGCTGGTCGGCGGGTGCCTTGAGAACGATCTTGCCTGGAGGCAGGGCGAGATCGCCGGAGAGCACGAGCCGCAATTTATCGGGTTCTTCCTGGCGCAAGGTATAGTTCAAGGTTCCATACCACGTGGGCAAACGCTTCACGCCCACATCGCCGCCACCCTCCAGCCACGCTTTCGGAATTCCTGCCGCCAGAACCAATGCTTGATCGCTTTCACGTTCATACGCGTACAGAGCGCGCATCGCCCGCACGAATTCCGCCCCGATCCAAGCATGGGGCATATCGCCTATGAACTTGGGATGCTTGGGATCGCGCCAGACGACCTCCGCCCAGTGATTCCAGTCGGCGGGACGTTGATCCTTGAGCAGAAAATTCAACAGCTCCAGCGCCTGCTCGCGCCGCCCCATACGGACCAGCGCTTCTACGGTACGCACTTCGTACGGCGTGTAAGCGATCCATTCCAGCTTGTCGTCGCGCCGCTTGTTGAAATAGTCGTAGAAATTGTCGAAGGTCTTGTTCAGCGCCTCTATCGGAAGATTGGTCTGCTCGCCGCCGACCGCGACCGCCATGGCCGTGGCGGTGGCGTCGAAATCGCCCAGCTCCGCCGAACCCGGCATGAAGGCGATCTTGTGCTTGGCCATGGTGCGCTTGATGGATTGGTACAGGTCGCTGCGAAAATCGTCCCGCAAAGCGTCAAAATGCGCGGCATTGTTTTCGTCCATGACCAGCACGGCCAAGTCGGCGGCATCCTTGAGCCCGCGCAAAGTCCAAAAGCCGTCCCAGTAGGAGTGTACCGGATGGGCGCTGTAACCTTCGTGACTGATGGATTCGGGCATCATGCCGAAAAACATCGATTTATCGGAGGACTTGTACTCTTCGCTCTTCCGTTGATTGCGCAACTGCTCGATATAGTGCACCGATTTCACGATCGTCGGCCACATCTCGTATACAAAACCGATATCGCGCGTGTAACGGTAGTATTCGGCGACAACGTAAATGAACTCGCCGTGGCTGTCGTTCTCGGGGACGCTATCGGGCCCCCTGTGATCGACGCAGCAGGGAATCTTCCCGTTGGGAAACTGGAACCCGGCATACCATTCGATGAAGTGCCGTACTTCTTCGGTATACCCCATGCCGAGCAAGGCGGCGGACATCAAGGCCGCGTCGCGAATCCAGGAGCGGGCGTAGGAGCGAGAACCGGGATAAAGCGCGGCGCCGTCCCGGTTGATGAAGATATAGGCCAGATTGCTCCTCACCGTATCCCGAAGCTTTTGCGCCTCGGGCGGAACGATCAGATCGGCGCGGACGATCTTGGCCTCCCAGAAGTTGACGGCATCCCGAAACCGGGCCCGACCGAAGGCACTGCCGTTCCCCTCCACTATATTCGCCGCCTCCAGAATGGCCTCCGGATTCTGATACGGAATCGCCAGATAAATCTCCCGCGACGCGCCGGGAGGCAAATCCAGCTCGTATTCCAAGGCGGCGGACGCATAGCCGAAGGGGTCGTGAGCTTCGGTCTGCTGCGGCACTTTGCCTTCCATCAAGAAATCGGTAATCGAACCTTGGTCGAAGGTCGTCGCACCAAAGTGATGAGGCGGGGTCAAGGGGATTACCGAGCGATTCTCGTCGACCCGGATGATTCGCCCGTCCAGCGCGATATCGTGGATTTGCGCCACGCCCCCCACCATATTCAAGGCCTGCCAGGGCGGATTGACTTGAAACGGACGGATCGCGAGCAAGAGCTTCAACTGCTCACGCTCGCTGCCGTTGTTCTCCACCCGATAGCGCGCATAAAGCGCCTGCCCGGGCTTGCTGGCGGCGAAAGCCGTCGTCTTCATTTCGACCGAATCGGACCGCCAGGTCACCGAGGGCACGGGCAAATAACCGCGCTCGAGCTCCTGTACCGGAAACACGTCGTTCCAGGTAACGAGCTTGCCTTTGGTGTATAAGAAGGGTTCGATGGAAAATGCGTTCTTATCCACTTCCAGCGCCCCTTCCTCGTTCAGCAAACCCTCCTTGTCGCTGCCGTTGGCGCCGATGACAGTGAAATAACTTTGCTCGCCGTAAAAATATTTCGGGTAGATACCGCGGGGCGCTTCACGGGCAATGGTTTCGAAAAATGCGTTCGGCGAGGCGGAAAAGTCGAACGGTTTTATGGTCAGCGAGCTGATGCCGTATCCCCGGCCGCGGCTGCTTTTCTGCAACTCCAGCCGCAAATAGCGGGATTCGGCGTCGGGCATATAAATGTAATCGCGGCGCCCGTTGCCCAGACTGACCGTGTACACCGGCTGCCATAGCTTGCCGTCTTGGGAAATCCGAACCTGATAAGCGGTGGCGTAATCGTCGCGGTCCCACTCGATGATCAAGCCGCCATATTCGCGGCGCTTCAGAAAATCGACCTGCAGCCACTGGCTTTCCGCGAGCGCGCCGCTTTGCCATGAGGTTTCGGGCTTCGCGTCCAGCACCGACTCCGGGTCGTGATCCTTGGCGGTGGTCGAGGCCGTGACTTTGGGCGTGAGATTGTAGGCGGTAATCGGCTCGCGCTTCTCGAAGCGGAAATCGTCGAGCCAAATCGATCCCTTGCCGCCGGTGCTCGACGTGATCGAGAACTCGACGAATCCAACCTGCTTGAGTGGCGTATTGGACGGTCCCCACGCGAAGTCGAACATGCGTTTTTTCACGCGGTACTGTTGCCAGTCCACCGGCAACTTGAAATCGAAGCGCCGTCGCCACCAGACGTTATCCCCGGAGGGGTCGATGATCTTAAACTCGACATTGTTGGCCGGCGCTTCCGCCCGCGTATAAAACGTGAATGCGTAATTTTCGGGCAGCGGGATGGAGAACTTCTTGCGCACGGTAACAAAGCCCGTACCGCCCCTGAAATCGAAATCGAGGCGTAGACCCATGCCGGTCCGGCCGGTATCCTGAGCCAATTCCACATGAGTGCCTTCCGCGGCCACGGCGGTCCAGCCGCTCAGCGTTTCGAAATCGTCCAAAATCACTGCTGCGGAATTCGCCGCCCGCGCCAAACCGAACCCCACCAGACATGCCAAGCCCAACAAGAGCTTGATCAGTTTTCGTCTATTCATTTCTATCAATCGGAAAAGCAGGTCTTCTCTATATAGACAAGCTTCGAGACCTTCTTGACGAGAGCGTAAGCCTGATCCGCTCGGCCAGGCAAGCATGGAGGTCCCCGGAATATCGTTGATCAAGCGGCGGGCATCTCCCCACGGATAAGAAAATCGGTTTTAATCCTCAAGCTTTGCTCTCCGACTCGATACACATAACGCCGATGCACTCCGTCCGCCACTGGCTTCCCTCGCCTTTTCTGCGCTATTCCGCGGCTTTTCAAGTCATCGGCGGGTCCGCCGCGCTTCTTGCGCCCGATGGATCGACGCTGCTCGTCGAGGCCCTCGCAGCCAATCACGCGATCGTATTCGGCGCGAGCTTTTGGCCTACCAGCCCGCTGCTCGGCCCGAACCTCACCCGGCTCCCCGCCGAACGAGCGGAACGCAAGGAAATCGCACTGACCTTCGACGACGGACCCGACATCGAAACCACGCCGAAAGTGCTCGATCTGTTGGATCGTTACCAAGCCAAAGCCAGCTTTTTTTGCATCGCCGCCAGAGCCGAAAAGTATCCGGAACTGGTTCGCGACATCGTATCGCGAGGCCATCGCATCGAAAATCACACATACCGCCATGCGCATACCTTCGCCTTGAGCGCCGTCGGCGGTTTCAAGGCGGAAATCGGGCGAGCGCAAGCGGCGTTAACAGCTCTCACGGGCGCCTCACCGCGCTACTTCCGGGCCCCCGTCGGCATGCGCAACCCGTGGCTGCAACCCGTGCTGAGCAGCTTGGATCTGACCTTGGTTTCATGGACACGCCGTGGCTACGATGCCGTGTTCGGCGACCCTCAAAAGATCGTGCGGCGTTTGTCCAAAAACCTCCGCGGCGGAGATATTTTGCTGCTGCACGATGGCTCTTCGGCCCGCGACCGGAACGGCCGCCCCGTCGTACTGGAAGCCTTGCCGAGATTGCTGGACGAAGTCGCTCGGCTGAACCTGATTCCCGTTCCGCTATGACGACTCCAAGCTTTAAAAAGCTGTTACCCACATAGAAGTTTCGGGATCGACGCTAACTTAATGTGAACGATTGTTGCCCTGAACGCGGATCCTTTGCACAATCGATCTGGGGGGATAAAGGATCGTCGGAACAGCGATTCGTGCTTAGCGTCCTCTTGGGATTTTCCGTCAACCAACAAAAAGAGAAAAAACAATGAGACTCAAACCCGCACTCGTCGCCTTATTCGTCGCCGCTTTCGTTCTCCTGGCCGGTTGCCGGACTTCTCCGGTATACAACGTCTACGACGCGCCGGTCATGGTGACGGGCAACAAGCCTTATACCGCCGAGGACGTCGAGAAAGCCATCATTCGGGCAGGTGCCGGACTCGGCTGGCAGGTCAGAAAAGTAAAGCCGGGACAGCTCATCGGAACGCTGTTCATCCGCTCCCATATGGCGGAAGTGGACATCACCTACAGCAAGGACAAATACAATATCCGCTACAAGAACAGCAACAACCTGAACTACGACGGCACCAAGATTCACAGCAATTACAACGGCTGGATTCAGAATTTCGATAATGCCATCAAGCGCGAGCTGTTGAGCATTTAAAAACGCGCAGTGATCGTCGATTTCGGCCATTTGGCCGAACAAACCGCCCGCCGCTATCGGGCGGCGGGCCGCTTCACCGAAGGATTCGTGCGCGGCAAGCTGCGGCACGATCCCGTGTACGCCTATCTCCTTTCCAATCCCGATTGGCTTCCCCGGACCGGCGCGATTCTCGATCTCGGCTGCGGGAGAGGCATTCTCATGAGCCTATTGTCGGAAGCTCGGAGACTCGATCTGATTTCGCTGAGCAACGCGCAATTTTTCGGCATCGATCTGCGTCCGAACGACGTAGCCGCCGCCAGGCTGGCCTTGGGCGACGAGGCGAAAATCGCCGTCGCCGACGTGCGCACCGCAGCCTTGCCCGCCTGCCGAGCGGTTGTTCTGCTGGACCTTTTGCTTTATCTCGCGGCGGAGGAACAGGAGGCGCTGCTCGAGCGAATAGCGGACGTACTGCCCGATGGCGGTGCGCTGGTCATGCGGGAGGCGGATGCCGGTTCAGGCCTAAGCTTTCAAGCCACCCGAACGGCCGAGCGGCTGTGCGCGCTGGCGCGGGGCCATTTTCGGCAGCGTTATCATTACCGCAGCGAACCGGAATGGAAAGGCTTGCTCGAAGCCTTGGGATTCTCCGTGAAGGCCGTTCCGATGAGCGAGGGCACGCCGTTCGCGAATGTGCTTTTCATCGCCCGGCGTCGCAATCCGTCGCTTACGGCAGATTGACCAGCCGCGGCGCTTCCCAAGCGGGATCGCGGTGCTCGGCGACAACCGTGGTGTAGATACCTCCACGTACATTGAAGCGGGCGGTCACGCGCATGAAGTTCGGAGCGCAGGCCCTGACGAGATCATCGAGAATTCGATTGGTCACCGCTTCGTGGAACGCGCCCTCCTCGCGGAAAGACCAGATATAAAGCTTGAGCGATTTGAGCTCCACGCACGATCGGTTCGGCACGTACTCGATCAGAATGGTGGCGAAGTCCGGCTGGCCGGTTTTGGGGCACAAGCAGGTAAACTCCGGAATCTCGATGCGGATAGTGTAATTGCGGCCGGGTTGCGGATTATCGAAGGTTTCGAGGTCTTTGCTAGGTATTGATGGCATAGGAGAACGGTAAAGGATCTTCAGAAATGCGCGATGCGCAGTAGTGGCGGAACACAGACAGGACATAAACAAGTACGGAATGACGCCGTGACTTAGTCCGCTATAATAGCGCCCGGTTCCATTACAAACCAGACTAACGGACTTGCCCGCCATCGCGCCCACCATCATTTTCCTGCTGTCGTCTCGTACTGCAAAACTCATTTACACCCTCTGATGCGGCTGGACAAGATCAAACTCGCGGGCTTCAAGTCCTTCGTCGACCCCACGCCGATTCCGCTTCCCGGCAATCTGGTGGGCATCGTCGGACCGAACGGCTGCGGCAAATCGAACATCATCGACGCGGTGCGCTGGGTGATGGGCGAGAGCTCGGCCAAGCATCTCCGCGGCGACACCATGGCCGACGTGATCTTCAACGGGTCCAGCACCCGCAAGCCGGTGGGCATGGCCTCGGTGGAACTGATCTTCGACAACAGCGAAGGCAAGGCGCCGGGCGAATTCGCCAGATACCCGGAAATTTCCATCAAGCGCCAGGTCACGCGGGACGGGCAATCGACCTACCTCTTGAACGGCACCCGCTGCCGCCGCAAGGACATCACCGACCTGTTCCTCGGCACCGGGCTCGGCTCCCGAAGCTACGCCATCATCGAGCAAGGCACCATCTCCCGGCTGATCGAAGCCAAGCCCGACGAACTGCGGGAGATCATCGAGGAAGCGGCGGGCATCTCGAAGTACAAGGAAAGGCGTCACGAAACCGAGCTCCGCATGGGTCACACCCAGGAAAACCTAGACCGGCTGCAGGATCTGCGCGACGAGGTGGCGAAACAACTGGACAATCTCCGGCGGCAGGCGAGAAAGGCCGAAAAGTACACGGGCCTCAAGCAGGAGGAGCGGCGCTACAGAGAGCAACTGCTCGCCATCCGCTGGCGCAAATACGACGAGCTCCTGCGCGATCATCAAAAGTCCCTGGCAACATCCGAACAGCTGTTCCGACAACTGGTCAGCGAAGGCAACGGCTTGAACGAAACCCTGGAGCAATATCGAGACCGGCACGAAGCGCTGCAACACCAACTCGGCGAGCATCAAGGCCGCTTTTACGAGCTGGGCTCCGAAGTCAGTCGGCTCGACCAGGCGATCAAGCACGCGCACAAGACGCGCGAAACCCTGCGTCAGGAACAAACCCGGCTCCAAGGGGAAAAAGAACAGGCGCTGCGCGATCTGGAAAACGATCGACACCAACTCGAAGCCGTGCGGGAAGAGCTCGCGTCAGTCGAGACCGACCTTGATCGGGCTTTGGCCGCCGAAATCGAAGCGGTCAAATACCGAGACGAATCGGACCGGGCGCTCAGAAACCTGCGCCAGGCCTTCGAATCGCTGAGCGGCGAAATCAACCGTTGCAAAGGCCAGGCTGAGCTTCAGAAATCGCGGCTCAAGCAACTGGAACAACAGGAGCGACAATTCCAGTCCCGGCGGGAGCGGCTGGAAACCGAGCGCGACGAGCTCGAAGACACGCTGCAAACCGAGGGGCTGGAAGCGCTGCAACAGGATCTGGCAGAACTGGAAGCCGAACGGGCGGCCCTGCACGAGCAGCTGCAAGGCCTGATCGAACGAATTCAGCAGGAACGCCAGCGGGCCAAAGCCTGCCAGGACGAACTGAACGCCAGCCGCGCCGAAGTGCACGCCATACAGGGCCAGATCAGCTCGCTGGAAACGCTGCAACAGCACGCCATGGGCAAAGACCGCGCCGCGGTCAAGACATGGCTGGCGGAACGCGATCTCGATCGTGCCGGGCGCCTGGCCGAACACCTGGACGTTCGCCCAGGCTGGGAGACCGCGGTCGAAAGTGTCCTCGGCAGCCATCTCGAAGCCCTGTGCGTCGAGGGACCGGCCGTCTATTGGCCGCATCTGGACAAACTTCCCGGCGAGTCGCTGAGCTTCTTTGAAACCCACTCGCCGAATGGGGCTGCCACGCCGGCCGCAGAGAAACTCATCGGACAAGTGCAATCGCCCTGGGATCTCGGTCCGCTGCTCGGTGCCGTATATTGCGCGGAAAATCTTGCGGCAGCGAAAACCGTGAGCGAGCGGCTGGCGGACCACGAATCGGTGGTGACTCCGGACGGCATCCGCCTCGGCCGGGGCTGGCTGGCCGTCCACAAGCCGGAGGACGGAAAGGCCGGCATGATCAAGCGGGAGCGCGACCTGCGGGAACTCAAAGCCCGGCGCGACAACTTGCTGGAGAGAAGCCGGATACTGGAGCACGATCTCGCGCAAGCCGATCAAGCAGTGAAGGATGCCGAGCACGAGCGCGAGCGCCTGCAGTCTCAGGAGCGTGCTTTGGGCGCCGATCAAACCCGTCTCAAGGCCGAGTTGAGCGCCGCCACGGCACGCTGCGAGCAGGCTGCGAAGCGTCTCCGGCAGCTCGAATACGAGCTGGACGATCTGGAAGAACACCAGTCTCAAATCGTCGAAGAAACCGCCGAGGCCAAGACTGCCTTGCTCGAGGCGGAAGAACGGCTTGCCGAGCTGGAACCGAAAACCGCGGATCATGCCGCCCGGCGGGAGGCGCTGGAAAATGTTCTCGGCAACGCCGATGCGTCCTTGAAAGCGGCGCGCGACCGGGTCCACGAACTCAAAACTCGTCTCGAAACCCTGAAGTCGGCTGAAGGTTTAACCCGAAAACACCTTGAGCGGGCCCAAAATCAGTACGACCAGTCCCTGGGACGGCTGGAAACCGTCAGCGCACAGATGAACGAAGCAGAAACACCGGTCGAGGACGAACAAGCCCGGTTGGAAGAACTGCTGGAGCAGCGCGTCGAGGTCGAGCGGACACTGTCGGATTTACGCAAGCGCGTCGGCGACCTGGAAGCCGAAATTCGCCGCGTCGACCAAGCTCGGGTCCGTAATCAGAGGGACTTGGACGGCCTCAAACAGCGCCTCGAGCAAACCAAGTTGGAACTCCAGGCCAACGACGTGCGCCGGCAGACGGTACAGGAGCAGTTCGATGAACTGGGCGCGGAACCGGACGCGGTTTTAGCCGAATTGCCCGAGGACGCGGATGAAAAGATCTGGCAGAAGCGAGTCGCCGAACTGGGGGAAGAAATCATCAGGCTCGGCGCGGTCAATCTGACGGCGATGGAAGAATACCTGGCGCAAGAAGAACGCATGAAGTTTCTCGATCAGCAGCACCAGGATCTGATCGAATCGCTGACCACGTTGAGAGAAGCCATCGAGAAAATCGATCGGGAATGCCGAGCCCGCTTCAAAGAGACCTTCGACAAGGTGAATGCCGGCCTGCAACGCATGTTTCCCAAGCTGTTCGGCGGAGGCCAGGCATCCCTGGACCTCACCGAACGCGATTTGCTGGAATCCGGCGTCAGCATCATGGCGCGGCCGCCCGGCAAGCGGAACAGCTCGATCCACCTGCTATCGGGCGGCGAAAAAGCGCTCACGGCGGTAGCGCTGGTGTTCGCCATCTTCGAGCTCAACCCGGCGCCCTTCTGCCTGCTCGATGAAGTGGACGCTCCGCTGGACGACGCCAACGTCGGCCGTTTCAGCCAGTTGGTCAAAGAAATGTCCGAAAAGGTACAATTCCTGTTTATTTCGCATAACAAAGTGACGATGGAAATCGCCCAGCATCTGGCCGGCGTTACCATGAAAGAACCCGGCGTGTCCCGCATCGTCGCGGTCGATATCGACGCGGCGGTGGAAATGTCGGCGGTTTGAGTTCCTGTGCCGTGTGCGGGCCGGTTTTCCGCACGAGATAACTTGGCCGCCATTGGCGGCTTCCTTGTTTGCAGGCTGTCAAGTGCCTTTGAGGAAAGGAGATGGATAGAGATACCGTACGTTTGGTCCTGCTGGTGATCGGCGTCATCGTCATCGCCGGCATCTATGTCTGGGGACGCCACAAGCAAAAAGTCCTGGATTTTCTACAACGGCGCGGCGAGTTCGACGAACTGGATTTCGACCCTTCGATCGATAAGGAGTCGCCTGATTACGATGAGGAAGAATTCGAAAGCGTTCGCGTCCTGAATCGAAACGAGCGGCATTTTTCCGATAATGAATTCGATTTCGAAGACGAGGCGGAAGACGTGATCGAGGCGCCGCAGGAACCGCCGCGAACAACGCAGAGAGAAGCGGACAGAACCGCCGCTTTGGGCGCCCCGTTTCTGATACAACTCAGCGTGGTGGCGGGAGACGAGTTCGTTTTTGCGGGTGACGAACTCAAGAATGCTCTGTTGGACCTCGACCTGGTCCATGGCGAGATGGGCATCTTTCACCGTTATGACCGCGAATTCCGCAAACCTCTGTTCAGCGTGGCCAGCCTCGTGAAACCCGGCACCTTCCCCGTCGACGACATGGCGTCGTTCGAGTGCCCCGGCGTGGTCCTGTTCTTTCAACCCGCCACGGTCGACGATCCCTTGGGCGTGTTCGACGATTTGGTCAACACTTGCCATGAGCTGGCCGTTCGATTGGACGGGATCGAGTGGGACGACGCCCGCCGTCCGCTGACCGGGGAAAAAATCGCCCAGATGCGCAACCGCCTGGAAGAAGCTTACGAGTAGCCGTGAACGCGCCGGAAGAGATTAAACGTCGCGCGGACGAATTGCGCAAAGAAATCGAATTCCACAATCTGCGCTACTATCAGCTCGATTCGCCGCTGATTTCCGACGCCGAGTACGACCGCCTGATGCAGGAGCTCTTGGCGATCGAGCACCAGTATCCGGAACTTGCCACCCCCGATTCCCCGACACAGCGGGTCGGCGCTCCGCCGGTCGCAGCATTTGCCGCGGTACGCCACGAAATCCCCATGCTGTCGCTGGACAACGCCTTCAGCGACGAGGACGCCGAGGATTTCCATCGCCGCGTGAGTCAGCGGCTCGGACGCAACGACATCGGCTACTTGGTGGAACCCAAGCTCGACGGCCTCGCGGTCAGCCTCATCTACGACAAGGGCGTCCTGGTTTGCGGGGCCACGCGCGGCGACGGTCAGACCGGCGAGGACATCACTCACAACGTCCGCACGATCCGCGACATTCCGCTGCGGCTCAGGGACAGCGGCTGGCCGGAACGCTTCGAAGTGCGGGGCGAAGTGTTCATGCCGAAAAAGGGTTTTCTCGCCTTGAACGAGCGGGCGCGGCAAAACGGCGACAAGGTCTTCGTCAACCCGCGGAATGCCGCCGCCGGAAGCCTCCGCCAACTCGACCCAAAGATTACCGCGTCACGCCGCCTCTGCTTCTTTTCTTACGGCTATGGCATCTTTCCGAGCGACCAGCTGCCGGATACCCAGAAAGAGTTGATGGACCGGTTCAAGTCCTGGGGCATTCCCGTCAGTCCGGAACTACACGTGGTCCAAGGCATAGCCGGCTGTCTTGCTTACTATCGGGACCTCTTGGCCCGGCGGCACGATCTCCCCTACGAAATCGACGGCGTGGTTTACAAAGTGGACCGTCTGGCGGACCGGAGCGCATTAGGTTTCGTCGCTCGCGCGCCGCGTTGGGCCATCGCCCATAAATTCCCCGCGGAAGAAGCCACCACCAAAGTCATCGCCATTGAGGTTCAAGTGGGACGCACCGGCGCCCTGACCCCGGTGGCGCGGCTCGAACCCGTTTTCGTCGGCGGCGTCACCGTAACCAATGCGACGCTGCACAATGCGGATGAAGTGCACAGGCGGGATATTCGGGCCGGCGATACCGTCGTCGTCCGGCGCGCCGGCGACGTAATCCCGGAAGTGGTGAAAAGCCTGCCGGAACTCCGCCCGGCCGACGCCCCGGTCTTCCAAATGCCTAGCCACTGCCCCGTGTGCGGCGCGGAGGTGGAATTGGAGCCCGGCGAAGCCATCGCCCGTTGCAGCGGCGGCCTCTTTTGCCCCGCGCAGCACAAGGAATCCATCAAGCATTTCGCCTCGCGCCGCGCCATGGACATCGACGGCCTGGGCGACAAGCTGGTCGATCAGATTCTCGAAAACAAGCTGATCGAGACGGTCGCCGATCTCTACCGACTGACCGCGGAACAGCTGGCGGCACTGGAGCGCATGGGGCGAAAATCGGCGGAGAACCTGATCAATGCGCTGGAACGGAGCAAGCATACTACCCTGTCCCGCTTCCTTTTTGCGCTGGGCATTCGGGAAGTCGGCGAAGTCACGGCGCACACCTTGGCGGCTCACTTTCGCACCCTCGACAACATCGTGGCCGCGGACGAGGAAGAACTGCAGAATGTTCCCGACATAGGCCCTTCCGTGGCCCATCATATCCATACCTTCTTCCGGCAAGCGCACAATGTCGGGGTGGTCCGAGCTCTGCTCGATGCCGGGGTGCATTGGGAAGAAGTCGCGGAGGTAAAAACCGAGCAACCGCTCCAGGGCCGAACCTTCGTCATCACCGGCACGCTGTCCTCCATGAGTCGAGAGGAAGCAAAAGCCAGGCTTCAGGCTCTAGGCGGCAAGGTCACCGGTAGCGTGTCCAAGAACACCAGCTACGTGATAGCCGGAGCCGATCCCGGCTCGAAACTGGCTAAGGCCCAGGAACTCGGTGTCGAGGTATTGGACGAAGCGGCGTTTCTGGACTTGGTAGGAAATTAAGGACGTAGGCGGATCAGGTTTAACCGGTCCGCGAACGGTCGATTTTTGCTCGGTCCGCCGTGCGCCTTTCGATCAGAACTGAAAGTAGATCGCAAGAATGACGGCGATCAGCAGGCTGGCACAGATGGCCAGTCTTTGCCGGTTCGATATTCGGGTTTGATGTAGATTCAAGCGGTCCGACCTTAGCGCAATCCATTCGCGAAACAGGCTTACAGTCTTACGAAAAATGAACCAGCCGAGCAGCAGGAATAGGAAAAGCCCGGTCCAGGCCGTCAGGATCTGTGCTGTGCGTTGAGATACATGAAATGTCGCTTCGATCAGGTGCTCAAGGCCCAGTTCCAATACCTCGATCGCGTAATGCAATAACGATCCGATCCAACCCAGAACGACGTCGCCATAGAGCATTATGACGATAGAGCCGGCCATGAGCAGGACCATCCGTTCATCCATCTTGGCCTTTATCCAGAAAAGCAAATTATTCAGCTTCACTGAGAAGCGACCCATCATGCCTGATTGCCCTCCACGAATCAGCACCTTCGACCAGAGGATTTCGCGAATCGATTTGCAACCACAAAAAAAAGGTCGGCTGAGGAGGCTCGGGCCGACCCTATAAGTCTTCCTTCGCTAGTTCGTTGAGGTATTGAATCTAGCTACTGCCTTGAGGGGGACACGACGGCAGTGAAGTCATATTATAGTTTCGACTCGATATATTCAAGCATTTTTTAAAATAAGAAGAGCCCCGTTGAGGTCTTTTCATTATTAGCACTCATCGAGTTCCGTTCTCATGTCGACACCGCCAAGAATTCCATTCGCCATCCGGACATCGATCTGGGACTGTTTCATCTCGGTGGCACCCGGATTATGAGCATCCTGGTCACGATGGACGCTAAGGAGGGCATTGAAGCGATAAGAATCGTTAACCCTCGCGAGGCGATTCCTATCCACTACAACGATTACCGGGTTTTCAAATCACCGCTCGAAGACTTCAAGAAGGCCGTAACCGCCGCCGGTCTCGATGATCGGGTGAGATATCTGAGTCACGGCGAAACTTACCGCTTCGAGGTTCCGGATCGCCGACTTTCAGCCGGACCGCGCAGTTAAGGTTCAAGGACCGGGTTGCACCGCGCATGCGGCGAGGTGCCGTTGTCTCTTATGTGAGCTTTCCATGGCCATGAAGAGACTCGGGCGGATGAGTCTCCCGCTCGCCATATTTCTTGGCCGCCTGGCGGCAGAAAGCTTCGACAAAGGACTCGGTCACTTCCTTGAAAAAGCCGCCGAAGGCCATTCCCAGCAAGGCGTTGGCAAACTCGAAATCTAGGCGGAAAGTCGCCTCGCAACCGCCGGTCGCACTCGGCTCGAAACGCCAATGCCCGCGCAAGTGCTTGAACGGCCCTTCGACCAGATTCATCCGGATATGCCTGCTGTCCTCCATCGAATTTTCCGTCGTGAAGGAAAACTTGATCTTGCCTTTCGACAGCGTGATGGTAGCCCTGAGGGCATTCGGTGTTTTTGAATGCAGCTTTACATTGCTGCACAAAGGAAGGTAGCTGGGATAGGATTGAACGTCGTTCACCAAATCGTACATTTCTTTGGGCGTATAGTTGACGCAAACGCTCGTGCAAATAACCGCCATATCAAAACCTTAACTTGCTCATAATCTGCATTTACGGCGTCGGCCTAGCGACACGCACATTTGCGGCCGAACGCGAACAGCGCCGGGAAACTTCTTGACCACACCGTCTTATCGCTCATGCGTCTTTCACACGGCAAAGACGCCGGCTTTTTTATTTCGTCAGCCTAGAGACATTCTCCAAGTTTTCGCTCAGGCGCTTGATCTCTTCCTCGGCCCGTACCTGGTTGGTCACATCGTACTGAATCCCGAGATAATAAATCACCTTCCCGTCTCGATCGAAGAGCGGCGTGAGTGCGAGATGATTATAAAAGAGCTCGCCGTTCTTTCGATAATTGCGGAGCGTCACTTCAACCGGCTGAGCGTTCGCCAGCGCTTCGCGGATCTGGGTACGAGCGTCCTGATCTCTATCGTTTCCCTGTAAAAACCGGCAGTTTTTCCCCACTATCTCTCCCTGGTCATATCCCGTTATCTCTTCGAAGGCTTTATTGACATAAACGACGGGCATATCGTCCAAATCCGGGTCGGCCAGCGTTACGCCATTGACGCACGAATCAAGAATCTTAGCCAGCACCTGCGGGATCAGTCCCGGATCTTTTTCCACAATGAAGGCCATAATCGGTTCCTCCTAATTCTTCACTTCAATCTCTCGCTTCCGCTTATTGTTGATCGAAAAACCTCGCCAAATTCCTTTTGACTCACGAATGGCCCTCGATGAGGCCTTTTAGATTTTTCACCGTCTGCTCGGCACCATCCTGCACGGCGACTCGAATCAATTTCTCGAACGGACGCATGAACAGCTCGAGCTCCGATAACTCAAAGGTAAACGCGACCTGCGTGGATGGCGACTGCGTACTCTTTTGCTCGAAATCATAGACACAGCGGAAAGGGCTGGACACTCCGCTGAAGCAAAGCCGCTTGTTCGGTTGATAATCAGTCACCCTGAACGTGGATTCGGTCCGGTGCCCATGATCGACTCGAACCTGCCGCGCCAGAGTGCCAAGACGCATTGGCCCTTCCGACAAGGGTTTCAATTCGACGACTTCGGGTGACCACTTCGGGTAATTTTCGAAGAACTCGTCGCTTATAAAATGAAAAACTTCCTCTACGGGTTTGTTGATGACCGTGGTCGCCTTGGCTTTTACGGGCTGACTTGAGCCAAACATCATTTGCGCCTCCTGAATTTTCCGGCGTCATTATTGGACGCACCGATATCCCATATGAATCCAGTTCACCTGCTCACGCTTTGACAACAGCGCCGCAAATATACGCCTTGCCACCTTTCCTCCAGCCGGTCACAACACATAGGTATCGATGCCCGCAAGCAATAGATCGTATTGCGCTTCGACGATTTCTTTCACGACCGCTGCGGGAAATCCCCCGACCACATTGCGTTCCAACGCCACCCATCCCACGGAATCCTGAGGCCCCAGGCTGACCAGATAGCCCAGATCGCGATGCAGATACGGCTCCAGCAATTTGACGAGCCCCGAATGCCTGAGAATGTTTCGAGCGGCCAACTTGCCTTTGCGCACGGCGGACTGAGCCGTCATGGCGTTCGATCCCAATGAGCGATAGTACGAGCAGTCGCCGGCGGTGAAAACCCGGTCCAAAATGTCTCCGTCGACAACGACTTGGCCGAAAAAATTGGCGTGCAAACGGATGTTGGCGCTCTTGCCGACGAAAAGCAGGCTCAGCTGGGAATCGAGTTCGGACAGCTCGCCCGTCTCAACCTCCTCGAGCACGACACGATCCGCCTCCTGAGCGCGGAAAAAACGACCTGTCACATGCTCGATTCCGAGGTCCGCCATTCGAGCCTCCGCATACTGCCCCAATCTCGCATTGAACTGCGTCAGCACCCTGTGCTCGGAGTCCACCAGACGAAGCCGACAGGGAATGCGGTGCTCCCGCACGAAATTGGCGATCTCGAACAGATACTGGATGCCGGTCGCACCGCCTCCGACCGCGGTAATCCACGGAGCGGAAGAGTTCGCAGCCGCCAAGTTCTCTTGCAGGACCTCCGGCCCCGGCTTTTCGATGAAATCGTCGAGATCGATCACTCGGCTAGGTTTCTCGAGCTTCTTGAAACCCGCTCCGGTGGCGATCAGAAGATAGTCGAACCCGATCTCCTCCTGCCCGACCGGTATGACCCGGTCGCTTTGCCACTGTTTCAACGCCGTATCGTCGAATCTCAGATCCGCCATGACATGGCGAAAATTGAACCGCTTCTCCAAGGCCGCGAAAGACACTTTGAAGTCCGTCAGAGGACGGCGAAAACTTTCGTGCAGATGGGTAATCTTAAGGTGATAAGGCCGGCGATCGATCAAGACGATCTCGGCGTCGGGACGGTATTCACGGATCGTAATCAGCGCCGACAGCCCTGAATAGCCGCCGCCTACGATGACGAGCTTGAGCGCTTCCTTACTGGGGAAATAAAATGGCAAAAACATATCCGTTCTCTTCTTGTTGTTTCTTCTTGTATGAACTTCCCATGGTCGACGGACTGATTTCCAGAAGCACGGTATCTTGGCCGCCTTGCCGGGGAAATTCCCGCTCTTCATAAGACTTGCCGGCCCGATAAAGATTCCCCTTTGTTCGGCTCCGCATTGCTCCGGCTATTCACGTCTTATTTGTGTAGACGCGTCGCTCGACCTATGAAAGCCCCCGGTTAGATCGTATTGTGTTACCCGGCATTTCCGAACTGTGACAAAAAGGAACTGATGTATGACCGACCAAGACACCAAATCCAAGCGTATTCTCGTGGTCGATGACAACACGGATGCCGTCGAAAGTTTGGCTTTATTACTGGAACTCGAAGGCCATGACGTCCGAACCGCTCTCGATGGGCCGGCCGCTCTCGATTTGGCATCCGAATTTAGGCCCCAGGCCGTGCTGTTGGACATCGGCCTCCCGGGCATGGACGGCTACGAAGTAGCCCGCAGACTGCGTGAACGTCCGGAGACGCGCGAAGCGCTGATCATCGCCATCACCGGTTATGGCCAGCAAGAAGACCGAGCTCTCACCAAAGCCGCGGGGTTCGATCATCACCTGGTAAAGCCGGTCGATCCGGAAGAATTGGGCGCCCTGCTCGGATAGCCCTACCGAGATGTAGCCCACGCTCTCTCGTCAGAGACATCAAGAAAATATGTGTGCGTCATTTAACACACCTGACTGCGTGATTTGCCGCAGTTTTACGGATGGCTTCGGAACCGAGCGCCAAGCAACCTTGCGCCGCGCAACGGGTTCGGCATGCTTGGCTCGATTTCTGCGTGATGCTCCACCCATTTGACCGGCCTTTTACAAAAGCCTTGGCGATCTGCGAAAACACACACTTCAACATTTACCGAAGCAAAGAGTTTTTCTTTACTCGCGGAGCAAGAAGCAAGAAATGCATGCCGTAACTTTGACCATCGGCCTTTGCAGCCAAAGGACTTCGATAACGGCGGCCAAGTTCTTTAAGGAATCTCTGATTAAGTCCTTCGACAGGCTCAGGACGAACGGTAACGTATTGATTCCGTTCGTGATGAGCCTGCCAAAGGGCATGACCGGAATCCACTTGTTCAGAGCTTCCTTAATGTTTCACCGGCTGGTGTTGTTGCGGGCAGCGAAACCTTAAACATGGCTTTTCGTACGATGTCCCTCATCGCGACCGAGTTGAACGGTTACCCGGCGGAACCGGGTTACCGCATCGCCGGTCGAACCAGGGTTACGTGCAGATGGGGCGGCTAATTTGCGAACCGGGGGTTTGATTTCAAGCGTGTTGTCGATCGGACTCAAACGAAGCGCGATTCGGACGAGGTCTTTCTCCGGCGTCCGCAATCATCTGGCCTCGCTGTGTTTCTGGGCTTTGTCCGTGGCGGTCTTGTCCGGTTGCGCGCCCATAGGTTCGCGAACAAAGCCGATTTCGGGCGGATTTGAACATTATCGCGGCATGGACATAAAGCTTCCGGTCTCGGCGGCTTTCGGCCCCGACCGACGGCTGTGGCGCGTCGTACCCACCACCGACCGCGTCTACGTCGATTTTTCCAGCGATTACGGCAAAACCTTCAGTCCCCCGGTAGCAATCAACCCGGAGCGCGTGCCGATCAGGACGCAAAGCGAATACCGCCCGCAGATCGCCGTCGATCCCGCCGGCCGAATCTACGTCGCTTACCCGGCCTTCGGCTTGCAGCCTTGGACCACCTATTTGAGCATTTCCGAAGATCAGGGGCGGCATTTCACCGCGCCGGAGCCCTTGAGCGACATGGCTAGAACAGCCAACTCGTTTCAGGCCGTACTGGCGGTTGATCCCCGCGGCGATTTGCACGCGTTTTGGCACGACGAGCGCGAGGGCGTCGACGAAGCACGGGGCAACGACATCTTTCACACCATTCTGGGCGCCAACGGAAAGCCCCTTCAATCCAATCAAAAAATCGTGGACGACGTTTGCAGTTGCTGCCGCCTCGCCGTCGATTTCGATACCGATGGGCGGCCGGTTTTGATCACCCGGTTCATTTATCCCGGCAACATCCGCGATCATGGCCTTCTAAAGCCCGAGGACGGCCGTGCCGAGTGGGCGGCGACACGAGCCACGAATGACAGCTGGAAAATCGAAGCGTGCCCGGTTCATGGACCGGCACTTTCCATAGGCCGGGACGGCCGCTACCACGTCGCATGGTTTACCCAGGGAACGAAACGCCAGGGCCTGTTTTACGCTTATTCCGACGATCGGGGCCGCAGCTTTTCAGAGCCCATGGCCTTGGGCGATCCCGACCGATTGCCGGGACATCCGGACGTCTTGGCCGCGGGCGATCGGGTGATTCTCGCCTGGAACGAGTTCGACGGCCGGAAGAATCGGGCGATGGTCAAACAGTCCAGGGATGGCGGAAAAACATGGTCCGAGGCAGTCGCAACGGTGGAATCGGACGCCGAAGTCGATTTTCCGTTCCTCTTGACCGACGGCCAAGCGATTTTTCTATCGTGGAATAGCCAAGACAAGGGTTACCGCCTGATCCGCATCGATTAATCGATCCGCTTTTATCCCTTCCGATTCTTATGAATACCCATATGAAAAAATTATTCGCTCTGCTTTGCCTGTTCCTGACGCTATTTTCAGCTCCGTCATTCGCCGAAAATCAAACGCAGCCATTCAGGGCCGGCAGTCTCAGCGATATCTTGAAAACCCGCCAGGGAAAACCTTTCATTCTCATGTTCTGGTCCCTGGACTGCGCCAGTTGCATGAAAGATTTGGACGCCCTGGCAGCCTCGATGAAAAAGCATCCGAAGCTGGATCTGGTGATGGTCTCCACCGACGAAGCCGAATTTGCCGGCGAAGTGAGTGATATGCTGGCGAAACACAAGCTGAAGCAGGTCGAATCGTGGATTTTCAGCGATTCCAATGCGCAGCGGCTGCGCTACGAGATCGACTCGTCCTGGTACGGCGAGCTGCCCCGCAGTTATTTCTACGATGCGGGCCATAACCGTCTGCCGGTCAGCGGCGCGATCACGACCGAACACATCGACGCCTGGGTCGCCGCGGTCAAGCCTTGAGGAATCTCTGAAAAAGCCTTCTCCCGCAAGGTGTCGCAAAAACCCCTCTCCCCTTGGGCAGAGCGAAGCGAGGGAGATGAGGCCGGTCGGGGTTAGCTCCCCGGTAATTGATCAGGGAAGCATTTGTGAAGGCCTATGTTTGCTCTCCCGGTTGCTATTAATCAGGCCCGTAAATACCCTCCTGGTATTTCGGGCCGCCGCCCAGGCCCGGTACACGCCCGGCCTGGGCTCACGCGGCTTGTCGCCGCGCCGGGGCATCCCTGCCCCGGATTAACCCGGCCTATATTTATAGGCCGGGTTAATAGATTGGGCATCGATTCGCAACGGCCAATGGGAGTGAAACCTGATTTGCCGGGATTTGCTTCACTCTTCCAGCCCACATGGACTGCCCCTTTTCCCGTTGGAGACCAACGGCCGCCGAAGGCGGTCGGCTGGAACGACGAGTCGGGCATTGCAGCAAGCAGGGGGCGGGGCACTACTTTACGATTTGAGCGCTGAAAAGTATCCGGCCGGCCAGAAATGGCGCCATCGGCTTAAATAGAATGAGCAGAATGCGATCGATCTTTGCAAACAATTCAGATTGATCGGGGATAATTCTCGTAACCAGAAAGTTGAAGTGCTTCTCAAAACGCCGCGCCTGCAGAGGCTTGGTGATCTCGGCAAGGTCGCTTTCATTGAGTTTCCGTTCATCTTCCGTGATATAGGGCTTCTCGGGACCATAAATCAATCGTCGCATGCGCGGATACAAGAACGACTCAACAAGAGAGGAGCGGCGGACCTTCTCGGTTATAGAATGTGAATAAATCTCGTTCACAATGAACTGAGCCCCTGGCTTTGCCACGCGAACAATTTCGCTCATGGTTTCGGGGATGTTGACGTGGTGGAGGATATCTCTGCAAATCACATAGTCAAAACTGGCGTCCTTGTACCTCATTCGTTCAGCGGGCATTTCGTCGAAGGCGATCTCCAAGCCCTCGCGAGCGGCGAGGGTCCTCGCGATCTGGAGCACGTCCGGACTCAAGTCGAAAGCACTTACTTTTGCACCGAGTTTGGCGAGCCGTAGAGCGTCGTCTCCGAAGCCGCATCCTACAACCAGTACATCCTTGCCCTTGAGATCGCAACTCACAAGGTAGGCGTACATCTGCCAGTAGGCGTTCCACCATCGACGACCGGGGTTCAGAAGCACATCCCACGAAAACGGCTCGGCAAGAATCGCTCCGTGTTTCTTCGCATGTTCTCGATGATAGTCGAGCTCTCTCTGCTGCCGTTCCGTTAGCTCAGGTTTCATGTTCATGAGTTGTTCCTATAGTAATGCTCAACTGGAAATAACACTCTAAGCGGCACAAACCATTGCACCTTCGAGGTGGAAAATGTTAGTCATGTGCCTGTATTGATACAAGCGTAACCTTGATTGAGTGTTACAAGCCGATAAGTTGTCGGGTTTCATAAGAGTCTGAGAAGGGAGGAGTAAATAGGATGGAACGGCTACAGGAGGTCGTGAGGACGTGTAAGGGGCAGTGTAAAAATCTGGCTTTTGTCATCTGTTTCTGTTTAAGCGATTCCGGTCTCCACAGTGGGAATTGACCAAGCCTACTGAGCCGGAAGGACGAAGACAAAGACGAACAAGAAAATCCTGACTCCTTTTCCAACGACATTGGGCCAAGGGCGCAGTCCCTTGGATCAGGGCCGGCGGCCGGTTAAGCTTCCGTTCTTTGCTCAACGTACTGCCGTCATGTTCAAGATTTTCGCCTATGGCACGCTCCAGGTTCCGGAGGTAATGCGAGCCGTCACCGGCAGTGTTTTCCCATCGCAACCGGCCCGGTTACATGGTTTTGCCCGCTATCGTATTCGCAACCGGGTCTATCCAGGACTTCGCAAAGAGACGGGCAGCTTTACCGACGGTGTACTCTACGAAGATGTCTCGGCACGCGCGCTTAAAGATCTGGACGCGTTCGAGGACGACTTTTATCGGCGCGAAACCCTGACCGTGGTCACCCGCACGGGGATTCAAGCCGATGCGGAAGTTTATATCGTTCCGCCCGCGCATTACCGGCTGCTCGTCCGGCGGAGCTGGAATCTGGAGGACTTCAAAGAAACGTGGCTCCGTGAATTTTTAACTCATTGCCGCCGTCTAAGTAATTAAACCAATCGTTTCACGCCGGTAGTTCCGGCCCGATAAGAACATGTGAACGGTAAGCTGCTGCAAGATCTGCTCTCGATACGACTCGCAATCGTCACAAGTCCCCGGATTACAAGGCGCTGAAACACGACCCGATTGCCGCGCCGGTATTCGGCGCGAAAACTTACCTACAAGAACTTTGCGCCTATGTCTTTGCCGATGAATTCCACGTTATTATTCTCCGTGCAACTTGTCCTATAGAAACAATTGCGGATGCTGGAGCCAAACGATGAATATCTCGACTGAAAATCGTAACGGCAGGACCATCCTCAGCCTAAAGGAAGAGCGCCTCGATGCGCACAACTCCGGCGAACTGAAGGATTACATCCTCAAGCTTTTGGAAGACGGTCACACGCGCTTGGTTATCGATTTGTCGGGCGTCCGTTTCATCGACAGCTCAGGCTTGGGCGCTTTGCTGTCCGGTTACAAGAACGCTTCCTTGCGTTCCGGCAGCTTCGTACTGGCGGGACTACAGCCGCGTGTACAATCCATGTTCGAGCTTACCCGCTTGCACCGGGTGTTCGATATCTATCCCAGCCTTGGGGAGGTACCGAGCAGCAACTAGCCAGGAGATTTCGATGGGCGGCGAAACCGACATTATCAACGTCGAAATTGTGGTCCCGAACGAAACTCGGTATTTGAGTTTAATCGGCAATATCGCCGAACAGGTGGCCAAGACTTTGGATGTCTACACCGGCGACCGCGATGCGCTTGCCTATCATCTCAACCTGGTTTTGACCGAAGCGATGGTCAACGCCATTCAGCATGCGGCACCGGGCGACGCGAACAAGACCGTTAGGGTGTGCATGCGCATAAGAGACAAGGATCTCCGGATTTATGTATACGACCATGGTCAGGGTTTCGATTTGAATGCCGTACCGCCTCCTAATCTCGATGCCTTGAACGAACGCGGCCGGGGCATTTTCTTTATGCGTACATTTATGGATTGGGTCAGCTACCGTAAGGCGGACAACGGCAACGTGTTGGAAATGTACAAGAGGCTGGCCTAGACCTCATCAATCGGCCGAACTCGGATGCGGCGAAACTCTAACCATCCCAGCCGAGAATACAACCGGCATTCCGATTCGGCAGGAGAAAAAGACTATGCCCTGGGAACGCAGCTTCAGAATTTTTCTCGACCAGGCCGCTCGGGAATTCCACCAAACCGCCCCCTCGTTTCCTTATGAGCAGGCTTTCTCCGCCGAATACCGCGCGCTCGTTCCTCCACAGTTGGCGACTCGTGACGCATTCAAGGTAGAACAAGTCATCCGAACCGGCCGGGAAGCCGTCGACCTGTGGGAACCCGACCGGCAACTCGGCGATCCGTTCCATCGCCTTCAGCTTTACGGGCTGCGCGAGCGGAGCCTGGACGAGATCATTCCGATCCTCCAGGACCTGAACTTACGGGTGGTCGATCAGGTTCAGTTCAGGGGCGAGATCGGATCACAGCGCATCTATATCCGCAGCTTCTCGGTCAAGCCCGCCGCGGACGGTTTCGATTCCCTGATACCCGTCAAAGAGCCGTTGCTGGAGGCCTTCATGGCACTGCTGACGGCACGGGCGGACAACGATGCCCTCAACGGTTTGCTGCTGCTGACGGGGCTTTCGTGGAAGGAAATCGACGTCTTCCGCGCTTACCGAAACTACTATTTTCAGCTCGGCAGCCGTTTCGGCCGTTTCCGCTTTCATCAGGCACTGCTCAACAATCCCAAAACGGCCCTGCTGCTTTTTCACTATTTCGAGAGCCGCTTCAAGCCCGACAGGCGCTGGATCGATCTCGCCCGGCGCGAGGACGAAGCCATGTTGCCGATCCGCATGGAACTGGGCTCGTCGCTGAATGAGGTGGAAGATTCGAACGAGGACCGCATCCTCCGCGATCTGTTCAACCTCATCGACGCCACGCTGCGGACCAACTTCTACCGGAGGATGGATCAGCCGGACCATTTCGTCGCCTTCAAAATCAGCAGCCTCGGGATCATCAACATGCCGGCGCCGAGGCCGTTGTTCGAAATCTACGTCCATTCGGCGCTGATGGAAGGCATTCACCTGCGCGGGGCCAAAGTGGCTCGCGGCGGCATCCGATGGTCGGATCGGCCGGACGACTTCCGCAGCGAGATTCTCGATCTGATGCAAACTCAGATGATCAAGAATTCCTTGATCGTTCCGCACGGGGCCAAGGGCGGATTCATCGTCAAGCAGACGGCGCGGGATCCGGCCGATCGCGAGCGGCTGGTCCAGGAAGCGTATTCCACACTGATTCGCGGGCTCTTGGACTTGACCGACAATCTACAAGGCACCGTCGTGTCGGGCCCCTCCGACGTCGTGCCCCACGACGATGCCGATCCCTATCTCGTGGTCGCCGCGGACAAGGGGACGGCGCGGCTGTCGGATCGTGCCAATATGATCGCCTCGGAGTACGGATTCTGGCTTGGAGACGCCTTCGCCAGCGGCGGCTCGCATGGTTATCACCACAAGAAGCTCGGCATTACCGCCCGCGGCGCCTGGGAGTGTGTTAAGCGGCACTTCCGCGAATTGGGCCAGGATATCGACACCCAACCGTTTACGGTGATCGGCATCGGCAGCATGGACGGCGACGTGTTCGGCAACGGCATGCTGCTGTCCGACAGGATTTGCCTGCGCGCCGCCTTCAGCGCCAACCATATCTTCCTCGATCCGAGTCCCGACCCGGCGCAGTCCTATCGAGAGCGAAAGCGCCTGTTCGATCTTCCCTACTCCAGCTGGGACAATTACGACCGCGGCTTGATTTCGCCCGGCGGCGGCGTGTTCCGGCGCGATGCGAAGGACATTCCGCTTTCTCCGGACGTCCGCGAGTGGCTCGGGGTACACCACGCCACGGTCGACGGCGAAGAACTGATCCGGCTAATGCTGACTGCTCCGGTCGATCTGCTCTGGCTCGGCGGCATCGGAACCTACGTCAAAGCGAGCACGGAGACCAACGAGGACGTCGGCGACAAAGTCAACGACAGCACCCGCGTCGACGCCAATCAGGTCAAGGCGAAAGTCGTCGGCGAAGGGGCCAACCTCGGATTCACCCAACTCGCCCGTGTCGAATACGCTCGGAGCGGAGGACGCATCGATACCGACGCGGTCAATAACTCGGGCGGAGTAGATCTGTCCGATCACGAGGTCAATCTCAAGATCCTCATGACTCTGCTGCAACACAAAGGATTGATCGTCGACCGCGAGGAACGCGACCGATGGCTGGCGGAAGTCAAGGACGATGTTTGCCGTTCGGTCCTGGCCAATAATTATTGGCAAAGTCTCTGTCTCTCGCTGGACCACCAACGCTGTCTACAGGATGCGGAACCGTTCCTCGAAGCCGCCGCGCGGCTGATCAACGCTGGACTGCTCGACCCGGCGGTGGAGTCGTTTCCGTCCCGCAAGGACATCGCGGCACGCTCCCAACAAGCCTTGACCCGACCGGAACTCGCGGTATTGATGGCTTACGCCAAACTAGCCTTGAAGCGGGCTTTCTTCGATAACCCCGAGTTTCTGTCGGCATCCTGGGCCGGGGATTGCCTGGCCGGCTATTTTCCGGCCGCAGTACGGGAGCGTTTCGCCGAAGCGCTCGACGAACATTCGCTCGCCATGGAAATCACCGCCACGGTGATCTGCAACACGCTTATCAACCAGGCCGGCGCGGGCTTTCTGGTTTGGGTCGACGAACTCGAGCCCTCTCTCCTCAATCAAGCCGTCAGGGCTTATCTCCTGTTCGACCGTGTACTCGACGGACGTACGTTGCGCTACAAGATCTGCGCTCTGGACGATCGAATCGCAGCCGCTCGGCAGCTCGAGCTTTTGCTGCGTTTGGAAAGCCTTCTGAACTCGTTCTGCCTGTGGGCGCTGCAAAAAGGCAAAGCGCTGCATCCGAGTCCCGAATCGGTAGCCCTGTGGCGCACGGACCTGGCACAGCATCTAGCTTATCTGGCGGAAAGTCTCGCAACGAGCGAGCTCCCGGATTACGAGCAGCGTATCTCGGATTCGGAAGCTTTGGGCTTCACCGTAGAAGAAGCCCGTCTCATGGCGCTCATGGAACGGCTGCACAACTTTCCGGCCTTGGTCGACTTGACCGCCCGCACGGGCGAGCCGCTTTCAAAGGTAGCCGAACTGAACGATGCGGTCGCCGACTATTTGGACTTAAGACGGCTGATTCCCCGGCTCGGGGACGTAAAACCCCGCAACCGCTGGGAACGCCGGGTACAAACTGCATTACTGGAACGGCTGAAGTCCGGCTCGGTCCGCTTCAGCCTCGCCATGCTGCGCGCCGGATTACGCGATCCGGCCGCATTTTTCGCCGGACCGCGTCTCCAACAACGCCTGGCGAAACTGCGCCGATTCGGACGGGAACTTAACGAATCTACGGAAGTCTCCCTGATTCCGTTCACTGCCCTGGTTACGGCGTTGGACGCCTTGCGGGAAGCCTGCGACGATCCCAGCGATTGACCGGACGCTCCAAGAGATTTCCCCTCGCCTTTGCGGGAGGATACAGTCGAAATCACGCGGCAAAATATGAATTTACTGGCCTTCGGGCGGGTCTTAGAGGTACACTATAGCCGCTTTTTTCAAGCTATCCGCCTGATCTAAAAGCCTTTACGGCAAAATCAATCCGCTCCGCCCCGGTAGCTCAGTAGGATAGAGCGTCCCCCTCCTAAGGGGAAGGTCGTACGTTCGAATCGTATCCGGGGCGCCAACCGAATCAATCACTTAGCTAAGTTTTGATGGTCTTTCACGACCGTCAACGTGACTATTTCGTGACTTATCCAAGAGGCTCAACGCAGCCCTGGTATTTTCCCAGTTTTGAAAAGGCCTGCTCGATAGGATTGAGATCCGGACTATGGGGCGGCAGCGCCTTGAGAATGGCTCCACGGGCTTCGATGGCCGTGCGAACCTCGTTGCCGCGATGCGGGACAAGTTATCCCAAACAACGATAGAGCGTGATTTTCCAGGTCTCGAAATTACGGTTAGAATACCCGCCGTTCGATAGCCCATCTTTTTGGTTTCAAGCCCGAAAACTCCCGTATGTCTTCGGCTTGAAACAATACATGAAACAAGTAAAACAACGCGTTCGGCCTACCCGCCCTGCGGGACACTACTTTTATCTGCTCCTGTTGACGCTGAATGTCGTCACCGGTCTGTGGCGGATTCAGGTGGTTATGGATCTGGACCTGTCTTTGCCCCAGGCCGACTACGCGTCCCCGCTCGAAACCGCCGAGCGTTCACCGGATTGGGATGACGACGGAGAGTCGGATGCCGAGTCGCAGGACGAGGCGGATTATTCCAACCTGGATGACGACAGCCTGGCCCAGGATTCCTTGAGCTATTCGCCATGGGGGATAAAACCGGTGCGTTATCGGTCGGCCCCCGTCCTGTCCCGTTCCCAAGACATCATTCCCGAGCCGCCTCCCCCTCGCCGCTGTTAGCCCCCGATCCCGTGGATGAAGCTGGCCCCAGGCCATCTTTATCCGCCAGGCGCGATGAATGCTTATTCATCGCCTCCCGATCGACGACATCAAGCGAGAGCCATGACGGGTTCATCCCTACAAAAGACCCCAGCGCTACTACTGTGCGGGTTCTTGATTCTTTCCATGTCCGCCTCGGATTCGGCCGGTTCCTCGTTGAGCCTGGCCGACCTTCTGGCTTTGGCGGAAAAACATAATCCCGAGCTAACGGCTGCCCGGACCCAAATCGAGGGTGCGGAAGGCGATCTGATTACTGCCAAAGCCTATCCCAACCCGGAGATTCAGGTCGGGGCGGGCGAATCGGTGGCCCGTGATACCGGCGTCACCCGCGGCATTTTAACCGGCGCCGATATCGCCCAGCCGATCGAACTCCCGTATGTCCGCCGTCCCCGGCGGGAAGCGGGCGAAGCCGGCGTGGACGCGGCGAAGGCCTTTTATCGAACTATTAGCCTCAACGTGCTGACCCGGGTCAAGCAGGCGTTCTATAACGTGCTGCGGCAGCAGGAGCTGCTGGCGATGGCGGAGGCCAACCGGAGCCTGCTCGAATCCATCCGCGACAAGATCCGCATCCGCGTTGAAGTCGGCGAAGCCTCGCGTTACGAACTGGTCAAGGCGGAAGCGGAACTCCTCGGGGCCACGAAGAACCGTGAGAGCGCAGCGCTGCGCGTGGAGCAGGCCAAGACGGCCCTCAGGGCCTTGGTCGCCGGACGGCTCCCGCCCGACTCGGACCTGGTCGGCGAGCTCCCCGCGGCCCGCCGGGAACCGCCGAACCTCGATGCGCTCCGCGATCAAGTGCAGCGGAACCATCCGGCCCTCATTCAGGCGCGGGCGGAAGTCGACCGAGCCACGTCTCAGCTCGAACTGGAACAGGCGCTGCGCTATCCCCAGCCCACCATCAAGGCCGGCGTCTATCGAGAGCCCAATCTGGAGCAGTGGCGGGTCGACCTCATCGTGCCGCTTCCTCTGTGGAATCAGCGGCAAGGCCCCATCGCCCGCGCCGCCGCCGACCGCGCACGGGCGGACGCCCTAGCGGATCGGCAACTGCTGAGCCTTCTGTACGAACTCGACACTGCGATTACCGCCTACCGCATCGCCAGTCAGCAAATCGAGACCTTCGAGTCGGGTCTTCTCCGAGAAGCGGAAGCTGCCCTCAAGGTAGCGGAGGCCGCTTACCGTCTCGGCGAAAGAGGCATTCTCGATTATCTCGACGCCCAACGCACCTTTCAGGCGGTACGCGTCGACTATATCAACGCCTTGTTCGATAAGAACGCCGCGCTGCTCGAAATCGAGCGGCTTCGGGCTCAGGACTACCAGGATCAGTCGCTATGAAAATACTCATTCCCTTAGTGTTGTGCCTCATCGGCCTGGCGCCGGCCTACGGGCAGGACGCTGCCGGCGCGGTGACGGTAACCGCACCGTCCTCTCTACTCCAGAGACTAACCATCGCCCCGGTCGCTCCTAAGGAGACTGCCGAATCCCTGCATCTTCCAGCCCGAGTAGCCCTGGACGAGCATCGCGTGGCCCGCATCGGTCCCAGCGTCAGCGGACGGGTCGCCGAGATCAACGCCTTCATCGGCCAAACCGTCAAAAAAGGCGAGATCCTAGCCCGCATCAACAGCACCGAACTCGGCAACGCCCAAGCCGCCTATCTGAAAGCGAAAACCCGGGTGAATCTGTACAAACTTGCGGTGGATCGCGCGCGACGCCTGCTGCAAGCCGACGTGATCAGCCGGGCGGAACTCAAGGAACGGGAAAGCGAATTGATGGAAGCCGAGGTGGAGCTTCGCGCCAGTGCCGATCAGCTGCGCGTGATGGGCATGAGCGAGGGCGCCATCCAGCGCCTCGCGGCCACCGGCCAGATCGATTCGGTGACCCCGGTGACCGCCACCGTGGCGGGGACCGTGATCGAGCGGCATGTTTCCCTAGGCCAGATCGCTCAGACCACGGACGACCTGTTTACGATTGCCGACCTGTCCCGCGTGTGGGTGGTGGCCGAAGCGCCGGAACAAAAGGCCTATCTGATCGAACCCGATGGCCAGACCGAAGTGCAGATTCCAGCGCTGCCGGGACAGAAAATCAGCGGCAAGCTGATCTACGTCTCCGACATCGTGAACCCCACCACGCGCACGGTCACCGTGCGCATGGAGGTGAACAATGCGGAGCGCAAGATCAAACCCGAAATGCTGGCCACCATGGTCATCCGGAAGCCGGCTTTGACCGGCCTCGGTGTCCCGGCCAAAGCCGTGGTGAGAAGCGGCGATCAGGACTATGTCTTCGTCCGGATCGCCGCCGATGGGTTCGCCCTGCGTCCGGTTTCGCTTGCTCCCGAGCAAGGCGGATATCGCCGAGTGATCGAAGGGCTCACGGAAGGGGAACCGACTGTTGTAGATGGCGCGTTCCATCTGAACAACGAACGTATCCGCAAAGAACTGGAGTAGGCCATGATCGAAAACTTGATCCGCGCCGCCCTTAAGCAGCGATTGGTAGTCGTGATCATCGCGTTGTGCCTGGTCGCGTTCGGCTTTAACGCCATGCAGAACCTATCCATCGACGCCTTTCCCGACGTGACCAACGTCCAGGTCCAAGTGGCGGCCGAAGTGCCTGGCCGCTCTCCCGAGGAGGTCGAGCGTTTCGTCACCGTCCCGCTGGAAATCGCCATGACGGGGCTTCCCGGCCTGGTCGAGATGCGCTCGGTGAACCGCAACGCGTTGTCCCAGATCAATCTGGTGTTTACCGATGAGACTAACGTCTATTTCGCCCGGCAACTGGCGCTCGAACGGCTGATCGAAGCGGCGGAACGCTTGCCGGAAGGCGTTATACCGATTCTCGGACCGGTTTCCACCGGCCTGGGCGAAGTCTACCAATACACCCTGGAGCGGCCTGACGACGGCGAACGCGCCCTGACCGAGGAAGAACTGACCGAGCGCAGGACGATTCAGGACTGGGTGGTGCGTCCGCTGCTCCGCGGCATTCCCGGCGTCGCCGAAATCAACTCGATCGGCGGCTTGGAGCGTCAGTATCAGGTCCTTCCCAATCCCGACCGCTTGCGCCATTACGGCCTGACGCTAAAAGACGTCTACACGGCGCTGGCGCTCAACAATGCCAACAGCGGCGGCGGCAAACTGCCGCAATACGCCGAACAATACCTCATCCGCGGGATCGGTCTGATCGAAGACCTCGACGACATCGGCAATATCGTTCTCAAGGAAAGCGCCGGCACTCCGGTCTTCATCCATGACGTTGCCGAGGTGCGCATCGGTCATGCCGTGCGTTCCGGCGCGGTGATCAAGAACGGCTACACCGAGGCAGTGGGCGGTATCGTGATGATGATCCGCGGCGGCAACGCCAAGGAGATCGTCGGCCGGGTCAAGGAGCGGGTCCTGGAGATCAACGAACACGGCATGCTGCCGGGGAGCTTACAGATTACGCCTTATTACGACCGCACCGGCCTAGTCGATGCGGCAATCCACACGGTGACCAAAGTGCTGATGGAAGGCGTCGTGCTGGTGATCGTGGTCTTGTTGCTGTATCTCGGGGATATCCGCTCCAGCCTGATCGTGGTGGCGACGCTGATCATCACGCCGCTGGTGACGTTCATGGCGATGAACCACTACGGCATCTCGGCCAACCTCATGTCCCTCGGCGGGCTCGCCATCGCCATCGGCATCATGGTGGACGGCTCGGTGGTCGTGGTGGAGAACGCCTTCCGCCACCTGGGCGAGGCTAAAGAAACCGGCGAAAGCCGGAGCTTGATCGTTTTGCGCGCCGCCGCCGAAGTGGGCACGCCGGTCCTGTTCGGGGTGGGCATCATCTGCCTGGTGTTCCTGCCGCTGATGACCCTGACCGGCATCGAAGGCAAGATGTTCGCGCCGCTGGCCTACACCATCGCGATCGCGCTCTTTATCTCGCTCATCGTGTCGCTCACCCTGTCGCCAGTATTGTGTTCGTATCTTTTGAAAGGCGGCGCGGAGCACGACACGCGGATCATTGCTTTTCTCAAGCGGCCCTATCTGAGCCTATTAGACTTCGCCTTAAATAATCCCCGCAAAGTGATCATTGCCGCGATTCTGGTGTTGATCGGCAGCGTCTCGCTCGCGCCTTTTCTGGGGACCTCCTTCATTCCGGAGATGAAAGAAGGCTCCATCGTGACGGGCATCAACCGGGTTCCGAGCATGTCGCTGGATGAGTCCATCCACCTGGAGACGGAAGCCATGCGTCTGGTGACGGACGTGCCGGGCATCGCCCTGGCGGTGTCCCAGTTGGGACGTTCCGAAAACCCCACGGACACGCAACCGGAGAACGAGTCTACTCCTATCCTGACCCTCAAACCGCGGGAGGAACTGCCGCCCGGTTGGGATCAGGACGATGTAATGGATGCCTTGCGGGAAAAACTGAGCGTCTTGCCCGGCGTGCAAATCGTGATGGCGCAGCCGATCTCGGACCGGGTGGACGAAATGGTGACCGGGGTGCGCTCCGATATCGCCATCAAGCTGTTCGGCGACGAACTGGAGGTCCTGAAGCAAAAGGCCGATGAAATCATCAGGGTGCTCAACTCGATCGAAGGCGCCGCCGACATCCGCGTCGAACGGGTGAGCGGCCAGCAGTATCTCACCATCGATGTCGACCGCCAGGCCATCGCCCGCCACGGCATCAACGTGGCCGACATCAACGACATCATCGAGACCGCCATCGGCGGCCGCGTCAGTACCGAAATCTACGAGGGCGAGCGGCGGTTTTCGGCGGTAGTCCGGTTTCCTGAAAAATTCAGAAACAATCCGCAGGCCATCGGACAAATACTGCTGAAATCCCCCAATGGCGCCCTGGTGCCGCTGGAAGATTTGGCCATCATCGAGGTCGTGGACGGACCGGCGCAGATCAGCCGCGACAGTGCCCGGCGCCGCATCGTGATCGGCGCGAACGTCAGGGGCCGCGATTTGGGCGGCTTCGTCGCGGAACTGCAAAAGGCCGTCGCCGAGCGAGTGAAGCTTCCGGAAGGCTATTACGTCACCTGGGGCGGACAATTCGAAAATCTCGACCGGGCCATGCACCGCCTGATGGTGATTATCCCCATCACCATCGCGGCGATCTTCTTTCTGTTGTTTTTGCTGTTCAACTCGTTGCGCTTCGCCGCCCTCATCATTCTGGTGCTGCCGTTCGCCTCCATGGGCGGCATCTTCTCGCTGTTTCTCACCGGGGAGTACCTCTCGGTCCCGGCCTCGGTCGGCTTCATCACCTTGTGGGGCATTGCGGTGCTGAACGGGGTGGTGCTGGTGTCTTACATCCGGGGACTTCGGGACGAGGGCTTGCGCCAGCGGGAGGCCATTGTCGAAGGCTGCAAGCAGCGCTTCCGGCCGGTGATGATGACGGCGACGGTCGCGATGCTCGGCCTGGTGCCCTTCCTGTTCGCCACGGGGCCGGGCTCCGAAGTCCAGCGCCCGCTGGCGATCGTGGTGATCGGCGGATTGATCACCTCGACCTTGCTCACCCTGGTGGTGCTGCCGGCCCTGTACCGATGGTTCGAAGAAAAACGTATCGAAGTTTGAAAGAGGAGAGTCCATGAAAGAGATCAAAGCCATCATCCAGCCCCAGCGGCTGAGCAAGCTCAGAAACGCATTCCGCCAGATGCGCGGCTTTCCGGGAATGACTGTGAGCCGGGCGGAAGGGTGTAGTCCGCATGACGAACCGGAAGTCGGGCATAACATCCGGGAAGAACTGACCGATTTTTCGCCCAAGGTTCGGGTGGAAATCGTCGCCCCGGACGATAAGGTGGAGGAAATTGTCCGCATCATCCACGCCCATGCCCATACCGGGCAGCAAGGGGACGGTCTCGTTTGGGTGACGGACGTGGTGAACGTCCAGTCCATCCGGCTGGAGCCGGTCTAAATTGGAAAGGGAGGCTCGAATCCGATGACTTCAGAAGCCTTCGGGGTGCGAATGCCTTTCAAATTTCGTCAACCCAACTAAACCGAGCATAGTGGTCAAAGGATACTTTAAACAGTTGCCGGGGATCATCGATGAAAGCATTCGTGCCGATTCCGGAAGCGTCGTTCAGCCGATGAACGATCTCGCCGCGTCTTGGCACTCGCTTCCGGTCGAGCAGGTCTTCGGGGAGCTGAACAGCTCGCCGGACGGGTTGTCGGCATCTGAGGCGGAGACGCGGTTACGCGAGCACGGCCCTAACCGGATCGAGCGGGGGCCGCGTCGGAGTTGGCTTAGGATCCTGTTGCATCAGCTCGCCGATCCGCTCGTGTACGTCTTGCTCGCGGCGGCGCTGCTCGCCGTGCTGATGGGCAAGGTAACCGATGGCGTCGTGGTCCTGGCGGTCGTCGTCCTGAACACGCTGGTAGGCTTCGTGCAGGAGATGCGTGCCGGCCAGGCGATCGAAGCGCTGAGCCGAATGGTCCCGCAGAACGCGACCGTTCTGCGCGACGGGGATCAGACCGCCGTGCCCGCGCACGAACTCGTGCCCGGCGACATCCTTATCCTTCAGCCGGGCGACCAAGTCTCTGCCGACGTACGCCTGTTCGAGGCCAATGGGCTCCTCGTGGAGGAAGCCGCGCTCACCGGCGAATCGGTGCCGGTTGCCAAACACGAGGCACCGGTCGAGCGCGATGCGGTGCTCGGTGATCGCCGTTCGATGGCGTTCGGCGGGACATTGGTCGTCTCCGGCACCGCGAAGGGCGTGGTCACCGCCACCGGGCCGCGGAGCGAGCTCGGCCGGATTTCCCGGCTGCTGAGTGAGACTGCGGAGTTGGAAACGCCCCTCACGCGCAGACTCGCCAGCCTCGCCCGCGCCATCATGCTGGGAATTCTGGTTGTCGCGGGACTGATCTTCCTCGTGGGTATGATGCGCGAATACCCGCTGCTCGACAGTGCGTTCGCGGCGATCACGCTCGCGGTGGCCTCGATTCCCGAGGGCCTCCCCGCCGTCATCACCATCGCCTCGGCGATCGGCGTGCGCCGCATGGCACGCCGCCACGCGATCATTCGGCATCTGCCCGCCGTGGAGACGCTCGGCAGTACGACGGTCATCTGCACCGACAAGACCGGGACGCTGACCCGGAACGAGATGACGGTGGAAGCGCTGTGGACGCCGGCCGGCCCGATCGAGGTGACCGGGATCGGCTACGCGCCGGAAGGCGAACTTCGCGCCGGTGACGAATCCGTCGATCCGCTGCCCGATGCCGTCAGGCACTTGCTCATTTCCTCCGTGCTCTGCAACGACGCGACTCTGGAGCTGGACGACGGCCGCTGGACAATCGTGGGCGACCCGACCGAAGGCGCGCTCGTCGTCGCGGCGCGCAAGGCGAAGCTGGACGAGACGGCGCTCCGCACGACGTTCCCGCGCGAGGACGCGATCCCTTTCGATTCCGAGCGGCAGTTCATGGCAACCCTGCACGTCGGTTCCGACAACCGTGCCCTTGTCTGCCTGAAGGGCGCACCCGAAGTCGTGGCTAAGCTCTGCCCGGCCTTCGCGGGCGGCCAGCCGATGACGCTCGACCTCGTTCACGAGGCGGCGCACGCCTTGGCAGCACGAGGCTTGCGCGTTTTGGGCGTGGCTTCGGCGATGCTCGACGAGCCGATCGCCAGCCTCGAAGGCACCGCGTGGCAGCGCGACTTGCGTTTCCTCGGGCTCGTGGGCATGGTGGATCCGCCCCGCGCGGAGGCCGTCGAGGCCGTGCGGACATGCGGGCGCGCAGGCGTCGCCGTGAAGATCGTGACGGGCGACCATCCGGCCACCGCGCGTGCCATCGGGGAGATCTTCGGATTGCTCGACCCCGGCGGGTCCGGTCCCGGAGTCATCACGGGGCATCAGATCGAGACTGCATCGGACAGGGAACTCGCCGCACTCGCGCAGACAGCCAATGTCTTCGCGCGGGTCGCACCCGAACACAAGCTGCGGCTCGTCAAGGCGCTCCAGGCCGACGGCGAGATCGTTGCGATGACCGGCGACGGCGTCAACGATGCGCCCGCCCTGAAGCGAGCGGAGATCGGCGTCGCCATGGGCATCAGCGGCACGGCCGTGGCCAAGGAAGCCGCGGACATGGTGCTCGCCGACGACAACTTCGCGTCCATCGGCGCGGCAGTCGAGGAAGGGCGACGGGTCTACGACAACCTGACCAAGTCGCTCGCGTTCATCCTGCCGACGAGCCTCGGCCAGGCGATGATCATCCTCGTCGCGGTGCTGTTCTTCCCCGTCACCGAGGGGCGCCTGCTGATGCCGATCGAGCCGGTCCAGATCCTCTGGGTCAATCTGGTCGTAGCCATCGCGCTCGCGCTGCCGCTCGCGTTCGAGACCCACGAACCGGACGTGATGGAGCGGCCGCCGCGGCCGCCGAACGAGGCGCTGCTCAGTCCCTTCCTGATCTTTCGCACCTTCCTCGTCGGTGCGCTCATGACCGCGGGCGCCGTGGGCCTGTTCTTCCACGAGTACAACACGGACCTGCGGGAAGGCGTCGCTGCGGAACTCGCGCGTGCCGAGTCGCAGACGGTCGCCGTCACGACCATCATCCTGTTCCAGGCGATCTATCTCCTTAACTGCCGCTCGCTCACCGAGAGCGTTTTTCGCATTGGACTGCTCAGTAACCCGTACGTGTATTTCGGCATCGCGGCGACGATAATGCTGCAACTCGGCTTCATCTATCTGCCGCCGTTCAATCAACTGTTCCACAGCCATCCGCTGGATGCGACGGACTGGATCGCCCCGGTAGCGGTCGCACTTGCCGGCTTTCTCGCGATTTCGATGGAGAAATGGCTCTGGCGTCAGCGGTGGAATGCCGACTTGACTGGTAGGCACGACACCGATCTCTCACCCGACAGGGGAACTCTGCACATGACTCCATCGGAACCTGCCACGCTCCCCGTCCTTCCCTCGCCTGAAGCAGACCGCTTCTGGTCGCAAAGAGGACTCTCCGACCTTGCGCTGCTCGCGCTCACCGTTCTCGCCCTGTTTCTCTGCTACCTGATCGCGCGGCCTTTCGTTTCGTCGCTCGCCTGGGCAACGGCGCTGGCGGTCGTCGGCGGACCACTGCATCGTCAGGTAACGAAATGGATTCGCTCGCCAAGCCTGGCCGCCGGGTGCTCCGTCGTCGCGATCGCGGTGCTCCTGATCGTTCCTGCCGGGATGCTCGTTCCAGGCTTCATCAATGAAGCGGTCAAGGGATTCACGTTGATCAGGGCGCAGATCGAATCGAACGCGTGGGACGATGCGATCGAGCGGCACGAATGGATCGGGCCCGCATGGGAATGGGTGAAGGAGCGCGTGGATCTCAGTGACTTGGTCCAACAGGCGGGCGCCCTCTTGACCGCGGCGGGGTCGTTCGCGGTGAAGACTTCATTCCTCGGCGTGATCGAGCTCGCGCTCGTTTTCTTCTTTCTGTTCTACTTCCTCCGCGATCGCGATTCGCTCCTCGGGGGCATCCGCTCGCTGCTTCCCCTTGCATCTGCCGAAATGGATCGCATCATCGGTGTCGCGGCGGACACGATCTTCGCGACGGTCTACGGCAAGGTGCTGGTGAGCATCGTGCAGGGTCTGCTCGGCGGCTTGATGTTCTGGTGGCTCGATCTCCCGGCGGCGTGGTTCTGGGCAATCGTGATGGGCGTCTTCGCGATCATTCCGCTGCTCGGTGCGCCGGTCGTTTGGCTGCCGGCGGCCGGGTTGCTGCTGCTCGATGGCCAATGGAGCCAGGCCGCGATCCTGGCGCTCTGGGGCGCCGTGGTCGTGGGGTTGGCCGATAACCTGCTTTATCCGATCGTGGTCGGGAAATATCTCCATCTGCACACGGTGCCACTCGTGATTGCGTTGATCGGCGGCATCATCGTCTTCGGGGCGGCGGGATTCTTTGTCGGCCCGGTCGTGGTCGCGATCACCTTTGGGGCGCTCGATGTATGGCGTTTGCGCGCCGCAGCCTCAAAGACTTCACCGGGACGGCAGGCATGAAGACCTTGCGCCTCCGTCGCAGTGGAAGACGAAACAATCCTAAACCTTCAATACAGGATAATCCGTTTACACTGATTCTGGTCGGCGAGATACGAAAGGGGCAAGAAAGGGGTCCCTGCGATCAATCCAGCGAAAGTGCCGAAGAACCAGGAGGCATTGCTGAGCGCTGATGCTATCGGTGGGGGGTGTTCCGAAGGAGGTTTCGGGGTGATGAAATAATCGATGGGGCCGCCCACCAGATAAAGCGGAAGAACGGCAACGGCTGCCCCGATGCCGACAAGGTGACCTACGACGGTGGCCGGCATACACACGATGGCGTTTCGTCCATACGGACCCTGCTCGAAAAGCTTCTCGGAGAACCGGTAGGCGGGCAGGGCTTCCGGATGCTGTTTCGGACTGACCGCGCATCCGGTTAGAACGACCATAGCCAGAAAGACGAGCATTCGTTTGTATCGCACGTTCGCACATCTCCATGAATCGTCATCCGTATCGTGCCGAAAGGCGTGAATCGCAGCCAGACTTCCTAAAGGATGCGCTCGGGGTAAATTGCCGTCAAGCAATGAGCAACGTAAGAACGTTCCGGCAAGGGTACTGGGCCGAGTACGCTTCGCCGAGGCTGATCGTGCGATAACCTCCATATTGGCGTAAGCCATTTGAGTACGGAAGCGGCGAATATCTCAAAAACACGATCGATGAGTCCTGGGCGCCTCGAATCTGCCGACCTGGTGGTACATCAGCACGGAGATCGGCGGCTTTTTCACGCTCTGTTGGCAACATCCCCGCTTTCCCAGTTGTTCGAGGTACGTCAGCGGGATTCCGGACCGGCCTGCATGGCGGCCGACTCCAACAGCCCAGCCGCCGCCAGCGCATCGATTTCCGCCAGCACCAAGGACTCGGTGAGTTCCACCCTTCGTAAGGCGATCTCGGTACGCGAACGGGTGGCGTCCAAGAGTTCGAGGAGGCTCCCCTTGCCGAACCGGTAAGCATCCTCCGCCATCTCTTTCAACTGGGGTAGACGCCCCGCCACATCCCGTTCGAACCGGACGAGGTTCTCCCGATTTGTCAGCAACACCCCCGCTGCGCGCTCCAATTCCGCCAGGATCGCATACAACAGGGCCTGCCGCTCGAAGGTGGCCGTACGCTTCTCCGCCTTGGCCCTGGCGATGGGACCCTGGCCATAATCGAAAATGGGTACTTCCACGGAAAGGCCGGCAAAGGAGGCTAGCCCGTAAGGATTGTTGGTCCAGACATTGCCCACGCTGATCACCGGGGTGGGCCAACGCTCCCGCTTGGCCTTTTCGATGCCGGCCTCGGCGGCTTCCTCCTGCCGGCGGGCGGCGTTCACGGCGGGGTTCATGGCTTCGGCCTGCTGCTTCAGGGCGGCAAGGTCGACGCTCACCCCGAGCGGCTGCAGCATTCCCTCCGCCCTGGGTTTCCAGCCGGGCAGGCTCAGCGTGGTTCCGATCTGACCGGACAGGTCGAGCGTCTCCGCCCGTACCTGCTCGGTTCGGGCGCGAAGATCCGCCGCTTCGACGTCCATACGCACCACTTCGTAGCGGCTGGCGGCGCCGGATTCCGCGCGGCCGGTCACGATAGCTTTGAGCCGATCCAGCTCGCCTTCGGTCTGCTCCAATGCGACGCGCTTTTCCTGAGCCGCCAGCAATTTCACGAACAGTTGCCAAGCGTCTTTCAAGAATCCCGCATAGGCATTGAGAGCTTGCGCCTCCGCCGCCGTCACGCCCCGCTCCGCCGCCTCCCGTCGGGCGGGGCGCTGGCCGGCGATGAGTACCGGGATGTCCAGCTGGGCCTGTTGCTGCTGGCTGCCGTCGAACAAGGTGTTGACGCCCCCCAGGAGATCGTAGCGGCCGTAACTGACCACGGGATTGGGCAGAACGCCCGCCGCCACTACGTCGGACCGGGCGATGTCGATGCGGGTGCGCTCCGCCTGAAGGCGCGGGCTTTTTTCCCTAAGGATCTGCACCAACTGCTCCAGATTCACCGATTCAGGCAAGACGGACGTTTCCGCATGGGCGCCGGAGAAGCCGGCGAACATACATAATACCCATCCCGCCCACCATTGGCGGAGGATCATCCGTTTTCGCATCATAGTTCGTCTTGTTCCTCAGGCGTCAAAAGCCGCTTGGGCGTCAGATAGGTGTAGAAGACCGGCAGCACGAACAGCGCGACCAAGAGGGTCGTCACCATGCCTCCGACGATGACCATAGCGAAAGGTTTCTGGGTTTCGCTGCCGACGCCGGTGGACAGGGCCATGGGCAACAGGCCGAACAGGGCCAGCAATGAGGCCATGAGAATGGCGCGCAGGCGTTCCCGCGCACCCGCCAGAATGGCCGGCACCAGTTCCTCTCCGGCACGGCGGCGGCCTTCGATGGCGCTCAGGATGAGCAAGCCCATGAGTGAGACCTGTCCGAGCAGGGCGATGAACCCCACGGCCGCGCTGATGGACAAGGCGATATCGGTCAGCAGCAGCGCGAACACGCCCCCGGTCAGGGCGAATGGTACCGTCAGCATGATCACTGCGGCGCTGCGGCCGGAGCTGAGCGCCCCGTACAACAGCGCCATGACGATAACCACGGCGACGGGAACCACCAGTCGCAGGCGCGCCATCGCACGCTGCTGGTTCTCGAATTCGCCGGTCCACTCAAAGGAATGGCCTTCGGGCGGCTTGACCCGCTCGCTCACCACGCGCATGGCGTCGTTCACCACCGAGCCCAGGTCGCGGCCGTCCACGTTGAACTTAAGAGCAAGGAAGCGGCTGTTCTCCTCCCGGAATACAGAAGCCGGCCCCATGGCGACCTGGATATCCGCCAGATCGACGAGGGGAATGTGCGCGTCTGCCGGGGTTTCCACGGTGATTTGCTCGATTCTCTTAGGGTCGGCCTTTTCGGCGAAGGGAAGACTGACCCGGATGGGTACCGGGCGTTCCTTTTCCCACAGCTCGGTCACCACTTGGCCGGCCAGCGCGGCTTCGACGGTTTCTTGCGCCGTTTTTACGCTGATGCCGTTCCTGGCCAGGGCTGGCCGATCCAGCTTGATCTGGAGTTGGGGCACGACGGCGTCCCGGTAAAGGTCGAGATCGACGATACCCGGCACCTCCCGCAGCGCCGCCTTGACCCGCAGCAAGGTGGCGCGCATGGCCTCGAAATCGTCGCCGAACAGTTTGAGAACCACCTGGCCGCGCGCGCCGGCGAGGGATTCCTCGACGGTATCTCGGATGGGTTGGGAGAAATTGAAGATCACCCCCGGAATCTGATTCAGATTTTCCCGCATGGAATCGATGAGACGGTCCTTGTCCAAGCCATTCCGCCATTCGTCCCGAGGTTTGAGCAGGACCGTCACCTTGCCGAGATTGACGGTTTCATTGTCGGTCCCCGCCTCGGGACGACCCTGTTCGCTCAACGCTCCGCGCACCTCGGGGAAGGTGAGCAGCCGCTTACGGATTTCCTCGATGGTGGCCTGCCCCTGTTCCAGAGAGATGCTCGGAGGCATTTCCGCGAAGATGAACATATCCCCCTCGTCCAGTTCCGGCAGGAATTCGGTGCCGAGGCGGCTGCCCGCTAGGCTGCCGAGGGCCAGCAAAACGAGCGCCAAGCCGATCGCCGCCCGCCGCCGGGTCAGGAGCCACGCCAGCAGGTTGATGTAGGTATTGCGCAGTTTTTCCAGGAATGCCGGTTCCTCGCCCTTGACATGCTCGGTTTTGAGCAGCAGCGCGCAGAGCGCCGGGACCACGGTGAAGGCGAACACCAGAGCGCTGACCAGAGCGAAACTGTAGGTGAGAGCCAGCGGCTGAAAGATGCGCCCCTCGACCCGTTGCAGGGTGAACACCGGAATCAATGCGGCGATGATGATCATCATGGCGTAGAAGGTCGGCTGCCCCACATCCAGCGCGGCGCGGATGATCAGCGCCAAGCGTTCGCGCCGGGTCTTGGGTTTGTGTTCCTGAATCTGATGGATCACGTTTTCCACCAGAACCACGGCGCCGTCCACCAGAATGCCGAAATCGATGGCACCCATGGAAATCAGATTGGCGGACATACCCAGCGCATAGAGACCCGTGAAGGCCGCCAGCAGGGACAGGGGAATGATCGCAGCCACGATCAGCGAGCCGCGCAGGCTCCTAAGAAACAGCCAGACCAGCCCTACGATGAAGACGAAGCCGTGCAGGAGATTGTCCTGCACGGTCTCCAGCGTCTTCCCGATCAGGCTGCTGCGGTCGTAGAGAACTTCGATCCGCATGCCTTCGGGCAGGACGCTCCGGTTGATTTCCTCCGCCTTGTCGTGGAGAGCGTCCAGAACCAGGGTGGGGTTCTGGCCACGCCTGAGCAGCACGATGCCTTCCACATCCTCCCGGTTTTCATCGAGCGCGACGGAGCCGCGGCGAGGGGTATGTGACTGGAGCACACGGGCGACATCGCCCACGGTGACCGGGGTTCCTCTCTCGCTGCGCAGAACGATCTTCCTGATATCGTCCGCGCTCAGCAAATACCCGATGCCGCGGATCACCAATTCCTGGTCGCCCTGCGGGAGAAATCCGCCCCCCACGTTAAGGTTGGATTGCGCTAGGGCCTCGGCCACGTCCCGGATGGAGAGTCCGTAGGCATTCAGCCGCGCGGGGTCGGCTTCGACGTGCAGTTCCTTGTAAAAACCGCCGAAGGTGAAGACGTCGGCGACCCCGGGAATCCGCCGGAAGAGCTTCGCGACATTCCACTCCTGTTCCGAGCGCAGCTCATAGAGCGTATGGCGGTCGCTGGTGAGCCGGTAGATGAAAATCTTCCCTAGAGGCGTCGCATCGGGCGCCAGCACGGGCACGATGCCGTCCGGCAGATCGGCGGTGCCCAAACGTTCGGAGGTCAGCAGACGGGCCTTGAAACTGTCGAATTTGTCCTCGAAGGTCAGGATCAGCATCGACAGCCCGAAATAGGTCTCGCTGCGCAGACCGGTCATGCCGGGGGTGCCGTTCAGTGCGCGCTCCAGAGGAACCGTTACCTGCCGCTCCATTTCTTCCGGCGCAAGGCCGGGTCCCTGGGCGATGACGAAGACCTGGACGTCGGTCACGTCCGGATAGGCTTCGATGGGCGTATTCAAATAGGCGCGGACACCGAACAGGGCGAATGCCAGGGTGAGTGCCACCACCGCGACGCGGCGGTGCACGCAATGCTCGATCAGGGTTCGCAACATGCCGGATTTCTTACAACAGTTGCTCGGCTTCGCCGTCGAGCAGCAAGGCGCCGCGCACGACCACCCGTTCGCCCGGCCGGAGGCCGTCCAGCACCGGCACCCGGCCCTCCGAGGACACGCCTACGGTAACCGGGCGTTGCTCGTACACGCCCTCGGCGGTTTCCACATAGACCACCGTGCGTTGGCCGTTTTTGACTAATACGGCGGAACTGGGCAACAGCACCCGCTCGACTTGGCGAGGCCGAATCGCCACCCGCGCGTACATGCCGGGCCGGAGGCTCGGTGCCGATTCGCTCAGCGTGATGTACACCGGAGCCCGGCGCTGCTCGTCCGCGAACACGGCTCCCAAGGCCGTGACTTTGCCTCGGAGCGGACGGGTCGGCGACACCGAGATCTCCACATTGGTCTCGTCGCCTTCTCCTAACAAGGAGAGGTCCCGCTCGAATACCTCGGCCACGATCCACAGGGCGCCCGCATCACCCAGCTCCACCAGGGCTTCGCCGCCCGGTTCCACCGCCGCCCCCACTGTGGTTTTCAAATTCAGCACGGTTCCGGCGATAGGCGCCTTGACGGCGACCTGTGCGCCATCCCCCTTACCCAATAGTTGCGCAGCGCGGCTGGCCCGGTCGAACTCGGCCTTCGCTTCCGTGAGCTGCCGGTCCGCCTCCAGTTTTTCCAGTTCCAGACCGACCCCCCGCGCCAGCATCTGCACCTGGCGCCGCGCAGTCTCCTCGGCCAACTTCAGGCCCGCCCGCGCGGTCGAGAGCGCCGCGCGGGCGGCGGCGGCATCGGGGCTATGCAGCACCATCAGCACGTCGCCGGCACGCACCTTGTCACCGGCCTGCACCCGGATGGCGGCCACCCGTCCGGCGACCTGAGTGCCAACGCCGGATAACGCCTGTTGGCGAAACTCGACCCGGCCCGGCGCCCGCACCGGCTCGGTCGGTTGCAGGACAGAAACCGGCTCGACGGTCAGGAAAGGGCGAGACTCGGTCCGAATGCGGACGGTTTTGGTCTTCGAAGTCGGTTCATCGGGGATTGCCTGGCCGGGTTGAGCATCCGTCTCCGGCTGGGATTTTCGATCATCGGATGATGTACACCCGGCAACGGCCGACAAGATGAGCAATGGGACGAGATAGGCGCAACGAGAAATCGGCATGAGGATTCAAGGTCAGGGAAGTCATCCCTAGCCTTAAACAAAAGAAGTGCCAATTCCGCGCACCTCCGTGGAACGCCCGCCAGCGCAGGCGAACGGGATGGCTGGATACTTTGTATGGCGAAAGATACTGTTGCATTTTGCGGCATCCCTGTAGACTAACGCAGCAGTCAAGAATCTCTTTGGGGATCGAAGTCGAACCTTGCGTATCGTCACCAAACTCAGCCTGTCCCTGCTCGCTCTGAGCATGGCCGTATTCGGCGCCTACGGCGTCATTCACGTGCAGACCGAACGCAACGATCTGCACACCGCCCTGGAGCGGGAAACGCGCCTTCTGGCTTATGGTCTGCAAGTGGCCGTGGAAAATGCCCTGCGCGACCGGCAGCTCGAAGACGTGCGGGAACTGCTCCGTCAACTCGAGCGCATCGATCCTTCCGTGGATGTGCGCGTGTATATCCGTGACGGCCGCGTGGTCCGCTCCGACGCGGAATCCCTGCCTTGGGCCGCGCCGCTGGAAGCCGCCTTGCACGGTGCCGCCCTCGGGGGGGCGTCGCGATTGTTGTATTACCCGGATGCCGATCCCGAATTCATCGCGTTGTCACTCCCGTTTTCCGAAAAAGAAACTGCCGCCCACGGCAGCCTGGCGGTGGTGCGTTCATTGGAGGAACTCCGCCGCGATCTGCGCCGCACGGAGCGGGATATCCTGATTTCCCTCGCCTCGTTCGTCGCTTCGACCTCTCTGCTCTGTTTGGCACTGGGCCGGGTCTACATCTCCGGTCCGCTGCGAAGGCTCGGGGACGCCATGCGCCGGTTCCGGGGTGGGAACGATCCGCCCGATCCCCTGCCGATCGACCGTCGCGACGAATTGTCCGCCGTGGCCGAGGAATTCAATCGCATGGTGGCGGAACTCTCGATGGCTCACCGCCGGCTGGATACCGAGACGGAAAAGCGGCGCCAACTGCAACGCGCCCTCCAGGAAGCCGACAAGCTGATCACCATCGGCCAGTTGTCGGCGGGGCTCGCCCATGAGATCGGCTCGCCGCTTCAAGTCGTCAACGGCCGGGCCAGAGCCCTGGCCGCGTGTGCCGACCGTCCCGAGGAAGTGCGACGCCTCGCGGACATTCTGGTCGCGCAGACCGACCGCATCACCCGCATCGTGCAACGGCTGCTGGAGTTCGCCCGCCGCCGACCACCAAACTTCGTGCGCATCGATGTAGCCTCCGTAATAGGCGACGTGCTCGACCTGCTGCGGCATGAAGCGGGCCGCCGCCGTATCGAGCTGAAGTTCGAGCACCCCGATCTCCTGCCGCCCGCCCGCGTCAATGCCGACGGCGTGCAGCAGATCATCTTGAATCTGGTCGGCAATGCATTGGCGGCGACCGAAGACGGGGGCGTGATAACCGTCGATTTGCGGGAAAGCGCCATGGTAACCAACGATACCGAAGTTCCGGCGCTACGGCTGATCGTGGCAGATACAGGCAGCGGCATTGCACCGGAGCACCTGCCGCGCCTGTTCGAGCCTTTTTTCACCACCCGCGGCGGCCGGGGCGGCACGGGTCTCGGGCTAGCGGTGGTAAAGACGATCGTCACGGAGCATGACGGCACGATCGCCGCCGAATCCAAAATGGATAAGGGCAGCCGCTTCACCGTCCATTTGCCCTTGAACGGGCCATCTCGTCTTAAGGAGGCAGTATGAAATCGGATCGGAATCGGCGTCTGCTGGTCGTGGACGACGATTCCGGCGTCGTGGACTTTCTGGTGGAGATGTTGAAGCAGGCCCGATACTCGGCGCTCGGCGTGACCGATGCCGGCCAGGCCTTGGACGCCCTCGCCGAAGAACCCTTCGACCTGGTGATCACCGACGTGGAAATGCCCGGCATGCGCGGCCTGGACCTCATGGCTGCGATTCATGAGAAGCGTCCCGATCAGTTGGTGCTGTTGATGACCGCTTTCGGCAGCATCGATCTGGCCATGCAGAGCGTTCGGGCCGGCGCCTGTGACTTCCTGGCCAAGCCGTTCCGCATCGAGGAGCTCTACGCCTCCGTGGAACGGGCCTTGCGCGACCGGCAGATGCGCCGGACGGCGGTGCGGGTGGGTGCGCCGGATACGGATACGGTTACGGAGACGGGCGAACTCGGCTTCACCGCCCGGAGCCCTCGGATGCAACAGGTATTGAAGCTGGCGAAACGGGCGGCGGCCGTGACCTCGACCGTGTTGTTGGCGGGCGAGAGCGGCACCGGCAAAAGCGCCATTGCCCGCTGGATTCACGAACTGAGCCCGCGCCGGACAGGCCCGTTCGTGTCCGTCAATTGCGCTGCGCTGCCGCAGACCCTGGTGGAAAGCGAGTTGTTCGGCGCGCGCAAGGGCGCCTACACCGACGCCCGCCAGGATCGGCCCGGTCTGTTTGCCCAGGCCAACGGCGGCACCTTGTTCCTGGACGAGATCGCCGAACTGCCACTGGAGGTGCAGCCTAAACTGCTACAGGCGCTGGAAGCGGGAACGATCCGTCCTCTCGGCCACACACGGGAAACCGTGGTGGACGTGCGGCTGATTGCCGCCACCAATCAGCCGCTGGAACAGCGGGTCAATGAGCGGCTGTTCCGGGCCGATCTTTATCATCGCATCAATGTGATCCGGCTGGAGATACCGCCTTTGCGGGAACGGACGGAGGATATCGACGACCTGGTGGATGTCCTCATTCGTCGGATCGGCTTGCGCCTCCGGAAGCCCTCGCCGGCGGTGTCGGTAGATGCCCTGCGTTGGATCCGCGCCTACCGCTGGCCCGGCAACGTGCGGGAACTCGCCAACACCCTGGAGCGGGCCATCGCCCTGGCGGAACACGACACTCTGCTGCTCGAGGATCTGGCGCAGGCGTCGTGTCTGCCGGGAAACGATCATTTCCTGCACGACGCCCTGGCCCGCGGCTGGACCCTGGAGGACGTGCAACGGGCCTACATTCGGCACGTGCTGGATGCGACCGGCGGCAACAAGATCCAGGCCGCGCGCATTCTGGGCGTGGACCGGAGCACGCTGTATCGTAAGTTAGGTTGAACTGTTCGGCGAAGGATTGAGCTCGATCGTCTCGCCAATATGCATAAAGATCGCGGCCTGGCCTTTCAGCTCATAAACCACGCCTATTGAAAAAGGCTCCGCAGCAATAACGCCAAGCCGTAACACACGCTGGTCGTTATCGCCGCAAGACCCAGTGCGAGCCAGAAATTCAGCGCGCATTCCAGCAGCAGAGGCAAGATCCAGAAGAAGGCCAGCGAAGGCAGCACCAGCCAGACGATTTGCCGCGAAAGCTCGGTTATCAGCTCGGTATCCCCGGTGTCGACATAGAGCCAGATGAGGGCCAGGATCGACGTGACGGGCAGGGAAGCAATAAGGGCGGCAACTAGACTACTCCGTTTCGCCGTCTCGGAAATGGCCGCGATCAGGAGGGCGGATATCAAGACCTTGATGGTGAAGTGCATGGACTGTTTTTGTCGGCGTTCTGGACGAGGGCCGAGTGAGTATGCCAAAGTCTGGCGGCCGCGCAGCACTTTACGAACACACGCTCAGGGTTGATGTGCGGATAGGGATCTGGGTTCATGCATTTGCGAGACCAGTATCTTGTCCACGCGGTTGCCGTCCATGTCGACGACTTCAAGCCGCAAGTCCTGGAATTCGAAACAGTCGCTGGCCTTGGGCACCCGACCAAGCCGCAGCATGACGAAACCGCCTACGGTGTTGAAGCGTCCGTCGCGTTCCTCCGGCAATTCGTCCAGATCGAACAGTTCCTTCAGACGGTCGATGTCCACCATGCCGTCGATCAGCCAGGAACCGTCGTCCCGGCGGACGATGTCCGGTCTGTCCGCCCGCCCCCCGGCGGGCAAATCGCCGACGATAGCCTCTAAAACATCGCCAAGGGCCACCAGTCCATCGATTTCGCCGTATTCATCCACCACCAGCGCCGTGTGGAGATGGGATTTCCTGAACTCTTCCAGCAATTCCATGAGTGTCAGGGAATCCGGCACGAACAGCTCGTTGACCGCGATGGCGCGCAAGTCCGGCCGATCCCCCTGAAGCACACGATCCAACAGGTCCTTGGTTTTCACGAAGCCGACGACATCGTCTAGGCCGTCGTTGCACAAGGGCAAAACCCAGTGAGTGTGTTCCAGGATGCGCCTGCGGTTTTCCTCGAAGGGCTTCTGGAGATCGAGACAGACGATGTCCTTGCGCGGGGTCATGATGGCACCCACCTTGCGGTCACCCAGGCGGAGGATGTTTTCCATGAATTGTTGCTCCGCTTCTTCGAAAACCCCTTCCTCGGTACCCTGCTCCAGCAAGATCTTGATTTCTTCCTCGGTGACCGTGGGCTCCTTTTTCGGTTTGATCCGCAGCAGCCACAACACCAGTTCCGTGGAGAGACTGAGCAGTTTCACGGCCGGCAGCAACACCAGGGACAGCCCGTGCATGGGCCTGGCGATCCACGCGGCGATGCACTCGGGGAAATTGAGGGCGAGGCGTTTCGGCACCAGTTCTCCGACGATCAGCGAGAGATAGGTGATGACGACCACGGTGACCGCCAGCGCCAGTTCCTCCGCATAAGGCGCGAGCTGCGGAATTTGCTCAAGGTAGGGTAACAGCGGCTCGGCAATGGCGTCTTCCCCCAAGGCGCCGCTCAGAATGCCGATGGAGGTGATGCCGACCTGGATGGTCGACAGGAACCGAGTCGGTTGCTCGGCCAGTTCCAGGGCCTTGGCCGCCCCGCCGCTCCCGCCCTCCGCCAACTGCTGCAAGCGCACCCTGCGGGCGGACACAATGGCCATTTCCGACATCGCGAATATGCCATTCAAGAAAATCAACAATAAAATCAAACCGAATTCAAAAGCCATTCGTTAAATACTCAAACCAAAAAAAATCGTAGCTGCTGATCTGGAAGCTGTCTTCAAACTGCCGCGCGTCGCCATACCGGCTTTGCTCAAGGGCTCGAAATGCGGATGAAAAACATCCCTGTTTCTCACTCACCACATCTCTGTGGTTCGCCCCTATGGGCGGCCAAGCCGTGCACCAATTTGCCGGGAGCAAATCGGAACGTGCGAAGCACGACCCGGAGGACGAGCCTCAAGGAAGAGGCGAGTAAATCGACCTCGCCACGCTACGCTGTCCCGCTTCGCTCGCGAGTCCGGGGCAGCCCGTCCCTGGCCTGCCCGCTCGTCGCGTTGCGCCTCGCCCTGCCGATTTGTCACCTTGCCGGGTGCGCTATTGCGCGTCCCATTTCTCTCCATGGACTCTACCAATCCAACGGCTTGTCATCATTTAGTAATGACACCGTAAATTAATCGTCAACGATATGTAACAGTGCTCGCCTATCGTCACGCTCTCAAGCATCTGGTTGGGCTAAAGCTACGAGCAGTGTAATGATGAGCGACCGACAATCTCACATTCAGCGGGAAAGCGCCGGCGGTAAGCCATCAAATTACCGATCCGGTAATCCCACCTTCCGATCGATTTCGGCAAAGCGCCCGATTCAGAGCATGGTTTTAAGAGGTGGCACGGCGCGTGCCCTCTCGTCCGGCCTTTTGGAGCAATCAGGCACATTCAACGCGCTCTTGGCAATCCCAGCGTCAAAACCCGGAGAACAGCCGTCCCTTCGCATCAATCCGTCGGTATTCAATGCGACACCGGTAATACGAACCGCTACCGCCACAACATCGGCCGAACACGCCGAAAAGCAGCTCATTCTCTGGAGTCCACCGCTAGCAGGCAGCCATTACGCAATCAACGCCAAACCCGCTCCCGGCGACGAACCGGAGCTGCAAATCGGCTCCGAGCATTACGGGATGTATCTTTTTCCGATGGCCCGCGCCACCTTGACCTCTCATGGCCTTCTTTGCGCTAACCGCCGATATCTTAGCCAGCGGCTGCTGCATCCCTGCACGATTATCGGCGGAAAGCGTCCGGTCGACCCGATATCGAAAAAAGTCGCCGCTTATGGCGTGACTATCATGGAAATCAAAAAAGACGGCGCAGGTGAATGGAGCGTAATACCCGGCAAATACAATCGACGGATCACCGACAGCACGCCGGTGGACATTGCGGGGCCGGCGCGAGGTTCCGGCTTGCTGAAAACCGAGTACAGCCCGGACGGAACCAAAACCCGCGGAGTCTTCGTCAATTGCGCCTATAGTTTCACGCCTTGGCGAACCTATCTGGTCTGCGAAAGAAACTGGGCCATATACTTTATCAACCGAACCGGTCGTCCGCGAGAACATGCGCGTTATGGCATCAATACCGGCGGCGTCCGCCGTGAGTGGAGCGAGGACGACAGCGGCACCGGCGAGCACGCCCGCTTCGATGCTTCGGCAAGAGGCGCCGACGCCGCGGAAGATTATCGCAACGAACCAAACTGTCAGGGCTGGATTTTGGAGATCGACCCCTTCGATCCTGAAAGCACGCCCAAGAAACGTACCGCCATGGGACGGCTCGCCCATACCGGCGCCTGGCTGGCACCGGTGAAGGAAGGTCATCCGCTGGTCTGGTACATGAGCGATGACGACCCGGACGAGTACATCTACAAATTCGTCACCAAGGCTCGGTTCCACCGGCGAACCGCCAACGGCGACATGCTGGACGAGGGAACCTTGTACGCGGCACGGTTCAACGAGGATGGGACCGGCGACTGGCTGGCTCTGGACTTGGGCGATTCTTCCTTTCGAACCGCTGCCGCAGCTCGATCTGCGGTATTCAAGAACCAGGCCGATGTTCTAGTGAATACTCGTCTGGCGGCAGATGTAGTCGGAGCGACCGCGATGGACCGTCCGCAATGGCGTTCCGTCCATCCTCTATCCTGCGAGGTCTATCTCGCGATGACCGACGATCCCGACCGCACGGCACCAGGCACGCCGCGCGCCCCGAACAGCTGCGGCCACATCGTTCGCTGGAGCGAACAAGACAATCGCTCCTTTGCCACGAAATTCAAATGGGATCTCTTCGCAATTGCGCCCGAGAGCGACGCCCCCGCGCAGTCCGAGGCTCATGGTCCGGAGCGCTTGCCCAAGCGGACGGCTTCGCCGGCCTGAGCAACGTACGGATCGTTCCTTGAAAGTCTTCCCGGCCCGCGCATCCGCTTAGGTGGACGAATCGCCGGAAAACTGGCTCAACGCGCGTTGGGCGTCCTCGCGACCGATATAGTCGCCTTCGGTCCTAACGGCCTTTTCCAGGCGCTCCTTGGCCAGGGCCTTATCACCCGCCTGGAGGTACACCATGCCGAGGTGATACTGGAAAATGGGTACCTCGGGCGCCTGCGCCACGGCCTTTTCCAACAGCGGCCGCGCCGTCGTCAACTCGCCCAACTGCCGGTAAATCCAGCCGAGCGTGTCGAGGAACGCGGGCTCGGTCGCCGTCTCGAACCGCTGGGCCAACGCCAGCGCCCGCTGGAGTTTGTCGCGGTCGGCCGCATCCAGGCTGAGCAGGGCGGCCAGGTTGTTGCGCGCCAGCGCGTCATTCGGGTTGCGGGCCAGGATCGCCTCATATTCCGCCATGGCCCCCGCCCAGTCCTTGCTGCGCTCCAGGA